>ERZ791626.6-NODE-6-length-244801-cov-6.707076_pt1 | contig 244801 bp, 177 predicted proteins | sample MGYA00510266_ERZ791626 | MGnify/ENA primary metagenome ERZ791626 (study PRJEB30046, sample SAMN00715208) | human gut metagenome | study: EMG produced TPA metagenomics assembly of the A metagenome-wide association study of gut microbiota in type 2...
TAAAGCGGCTATCCCCTGTGGACTTGCCGTCCGCAAACGGTTTTGACAAACCGTTTGCCGCCAGCAAGTTTGAAGATTAGACATAAACAAATCCTCCGCATGGTCTAAGCCATACGGAGGATCAACTGTTTTACGGACACCCGTCTATTGATCAAGCGGCGTTTTTTCGTATAGCTCCAATCAGATGAAAGCGCGCTCGCCGAAGATGGCGGTGCCGACGCGCACGATGGTGGAGCCTTCTTCGATGGCGTAGGCCATGTCGTGGGTCATGCCCATTGACAGTTCGGTGCAGTCGGCCGTGCCTTCGGCACCGGAGGCAAGAATCTGGTCACGAGTGCGGCGCAGATGCGCGAAGCCCGCACGAATCGTGCGCTCATCATCCACATGGGCACCAATAGTCATCAATCCCTGCAAGTGCAGTCCGCCCATCGCACCGATGCGCTGAGCCAAGTCGATGGCGTGGCTGGGTGCGCAGCCGGACTTCGATTCCTCGCCGGATTCGTTCACCTCCAGCAACACGCCGACCGTGATGCCGCGCATGGTGGCGCGGCGGGCGATCTTCTCCGCCAGTTCGATGGAATCCACCGATTCGATGGCGTCCACTACCGGCAGCACTTTACTGATTTTGTTAGCCTGCAATTGGCCGATGAGATGGAAAGGAATATGCGTTGCAGCTGCGGCATTGGCCGTGTCAGCCTCAGCGGCATCAATCACGCCTAGCGAATAACCACGCTCCCCCAGTCGTTTTGCCAGACCGTCAGCCTTGACAGTAATCTCCTGTGGACGATTCTCACCAATCACGCGAATACCAGCATCGATAGCCGCCAGAATCTCGCCGACATCGCGCGTCTTGGTGGCAGCCAGCAATTGGACCGAACCGGCAGCACGCCCGGCTGCGGACTCCGCTGAGGCAATCCGGTCAAGCACGCGATGCACACCATCAGTAATCTCTTGTGCGCGCGCCTGATCGATAACTTCGTTGGCGAGATCCTTATGGTCCATGTATGCCGTCATTGCTGCCCCTGTTCGTAGATTCCCCACCATCGTAGTCTCATACGCGCACATAATGCTTGTTATTGAACAAAAGTGAAGCCCCCGCTGTTCATGCGCGGGGGCTTGGTGATGCTAGGCCGAGCGAGTGGGACTAGCAGGTACCGGACTTGCGGCGCTTGAGGATGATTACACCCGCAACAGCAAGTACCACGGCGAGGATGCCAACACCAAGCACGGCTGCACCGGTGTCAGGTATCTTCTTGTGCTTGCCGGAGTCTGCATCACCCTTGTTCTGGTTGGAATCGTTGCCTTGGTTGGGCTTGTCCGTGCCGGAACCGGGCTTATCGCCACCCTGGCCAGGCTTCGTGGTGCTCTTCTCAACCAGACCCGCGATGGCATCGCTGATTGCCTCAGTCGCAGCCTGTACGTCAGACTGGGCGGCCTGACCATCACTCGTCAGCGCATTCGCCGTAGCGACTGCCGAATCAAGCACGGCCAGCGATTCATCAGTCCACTTTGTGCGATCCACGGCAGCAGCGGCATCGAGCTGAGCGCTCAGCGCGGCACGATCTTGCACCGTAGCTACAAGCACCAGCTTCTTCGCTGCCTGCTTCAGCTGGGTTGCGGCATCCACCACCGCAGCTTCGGTGGCATCCTCAGCCTTATACACCTGCTGCGCCGAATCCAATACCGCCGCGTACTCCGCCCATGAAGTCTCGGTGTACTTGGAGGCATCGTCAGCCTTAGGCGAGTCAGCGAGCGCCTGCTTGAGCTCGGTCTTGTCGATCGGTGTGGGCTCAGGCGGCTCAGGCGTACTGTCGTCAATGGCATGAACCTGCCATTCGGCAACAGCCGGAGAAGCCGAGCCGGACGTGATAACCATACGCAACTTGGTAGTCTTGACCGGAGTGTTCCACGTGCCATCAGACCACCCCTTGGCATCGCCGGTGGCCCAGCCAGCAGACGGTGAATTGGCGGTCACAGTGTAGGTGGCGTCGGGAATATCCACGAAGTTGCCGGCACCGTTGTTCGCCAAGGCGTCCCAGTACTGCAATTCCCACGATGCCGGAATACCCAATCCGCCATCATCCGAGGTGAATTGCACGCGGCTAGAGTCGATAGTCACTTCACGGTCCCACTCGTAGTCGAGACGCATCTCACCGGTGTTGGGCCAAGTGCCCCAGACATCCTCGTTGGCAATGGTGATATCGGGAATGATCTTGCCGTCGTTCAACGCGGCGGCACCCTTGACCCAGCCGGATGCCTTGCCGTCCACATCGGTGGCGGTGGCATCGCCCTCAATGTAGCCGGTCAGCGGCACGGAAGTGTCGGATGGAATGTCGGTTTTCGCCGAAGCGGACACGTTGCCGGCCTTATCGGTGGCGCGGTAGTACACGGTGGCGCGCGACGCGCTCGGTGCAGCAATCGGCTTGCTGTACGTGGCCCATTGACCGTCTGTGCCAATGCGGTATTCAATTGATGCGACACCGGAACCGGTGCCGTCATCAGCGGTCAAGGTCAGCGTGCGCTCCTCCTTATCGGCGGCGGCGGTCACGGTTGGCGCGGCGGAGTCCACCTTGCCGCCGGCCTTGGCCACGTCGGAAACGTTGCCGGCCTGATCGGTGGCGCGAGCCCACACGTCAACATCACCCTGCTGGGAAAGCGCGGCAATAGTTGCGTTGGCATTCGCCGCGATGGTGATCCAGGTTTTACCTTGGTCGGTGGAGATCTCCAGCTTGGCAATCGGCGTGGTATCGTCCGTGGCCTGCACGGTGGCGAACGGAGCGGCAGTGAGCCATTCGCTATTGCCCGCGTTGGCGGTGACGGCAACGGTCACGGTCGGCTTCGTGGTATCGGCGGCGGGCTTGTAGCCATCCTGAACAGTGACGTTCATCGACACATTGCCTTGCTCGCTTGCCTCACCGGGCACGCCAGCAACCACACCGTAGGCCTTGAACGAACCGGCCTTGGCATAGGAAGAAGCAGCGACCGGACGCCAAATTACCGGGGAAGCAACGGTCGTGTCTCCATACTTCACGTCGACGGTGGCAGGCAGCGTGGGCGCGGTGCCGGTGGCGGTCGTCACGCCCTTCGGCGCAGTGATTGCCGGCGATTCGCTATCAGCAGCGCCGACTTCCCACTCAGCCACGGCCACGGAGGCGTAGCCTCCATCCACAGCTTGGCCAGTCATGTCGAGCTTTAGAGCAGTGGTGGTCACTGCATCGAACGTGACAGTGTTGGGGTTGGCCTTGCCGGTGGTTGTTGTATAACCGCTCGGACTGGTGACATCCTTCCATGTGCCGTCCGCGTCCAAGTACTGAATCTTCCACGAGGCGGGCGCGCGCAGAGCGTTGGAATCCACGTCGAACCAAACCTTAGACGAGTTGACGCGCACAGTGCCATCCCATTGGTAGACCAGAGAATCGCCGGACTGCGATTGCGGGATAGAACGGTAGTTGGTCCAGTGATTCGGCGGGACCACAGCGGTTTGCAACACACGGCCGTCGTTCACCGAACCCTTCCAAGCAGGCGTTTCAGTGAACGTGGCGCTCACCTTTGCGTACGGAGCCACGTTGGTGGAGGGCTGCGTTTTCTCGGCCTTGGTTGGATGGGCGGTGGAAACCATCTGGCCGTCGGCGGTCCAATCGACTTCATCAATGCACACGGCACGGCGGAAATCGGTGCCGCCTTCCTTGTCGCCGGTGTGATAGGTCACATACCATTTGTCGCCGAACTGGAGCACCGAGGGGTGCATCGTGGTGGCCGAGCCAGAAGGCACGATTACGCCTTGGTACTTCCATGGGCCGAGCGGGCTGTCGGAAGTGGAGTACTGGATGCAAGCTTGATAGTTCGATTCCACGCAGGTGGCCGTGCCCGAACCGGGCTTACCGCCGTCGTACACGTTGTAATAGGTATCGCCCTTACGGAACACCCACGCCGCCTCGAAGAATCCCTTCGGGCCGTTCGCGTTGCTGTCCGCGTCCTTCATGGTGTGGAGGTTCGGCGTGGTGCCATCAGCCTTGGTTTCCACCTCGGTGTATGAGGTGCGGCCGGTTGTGGCGTCCTTCTTCATCTTGATGGCGAGCTGAGTGCCGAACGTACCAAAGTGCAAATATCCGGTGCCATCCTCGTCCACAAAGAATGCCGGATCGATGGTTTCAATCTGGGTTTGCGATGTGGTGAGCAGCGGCTTGCCGATGGCATCCTTCCACGGGCCGAGCGGACTCTTCGACTTGGCCACGCCGATGGCGAACGGGTCCTGTCCAGCCGCCTCAGAAGCCTTGTCCTTCACCGGCACGTAGTAGTAGAACCAATCATCGGAAGTGTCGCTCGGGGTGCCGTTATCGTCGGCTACGACTTGGCCGGCGTACGCGCCATCGCCGGTGGCCCAGCTGAACAGGTCTGCCTTGGCGATGGTCTTGTAATGTGTCCATTTGCCTTGATTCAGGCCGTCTTCATCGGTGACGTATACGCCCCAGTCCTTCATGTTGAAGGAGCCGTAGTCGGGCGAAGCCTCATCGTGACCGGTGAAGACGAAGAGTTTGCCGTCATAGCTCAGCGCGGATGCATCTGCAGAGTAGTAGTTCTGCGAAAGATCGTTCGGGGTGTCAATACCCTCGTTCTGCCCGATGGGGTTGCGCATGTAGCTGGGCAGTGCGCTATTGTCGATTTGGGTGACGGTGACATCAGGATTGTTATACGGCAGTTCGTTATACGCGTGACCGGCAACGCTGGGCGCGTTGTCAGCGGTGGCTGAATCGGCGGCCATTGCGGTCGGCGCAAGGGCAAGGCCTGACAGCAATGTCGCTGCGGCGACGAGTCCACCGGCCACCGCGCGAACCGATTGCGCGGATACATGGAAACTCATAGTGCTCCTCATTGAGTGAGTGAAAAGAGTAATGATGGGTAGAAGGAAAAGGCTAGAGCCCCCTCTGTGAGGGGGCTCACTCGGCAGAATGACTCCGTTGCGGGTCAGGCCGAGTGGCGAGCCGAACCGTGGTCGCCGGACTGGCGACGCTTCAGGATGGTCACGCCTGCGGCGGTGAGCAGCACGGCAGCCGCAGCAACTACGGAAACCGCGGCACCAGTCGGAGGCACACGATCACCCTTGTTGTCCTTATCATCCTTATCAGTGTCGGTCACACCAGGCTGCTGGGAGCCGGGCTTCTGCTCAACCTTGGTGGCCCAAAATGCCTTGTCAAGGGCATCCTGTGCGGCATCGACGTCGGCCTGCTTGGCGTCCTTGTCGTCGTACACCTTCTGAGCGGCGGCAATCTGGCTCTGCAGAGCCTGCCATGCCTTCTCGGTGTACTTCGACTTGTCAGCCTTCTTGGCCTGCTCGATGGAAGCCTTGAGAGACTCCTTCTTCACCGTTTCGGCGGCGGGCTTCTCTTCCAAGGCCTTGACGGCCTTGTTCAGCGAAGCGGACGCTTCCTGGACGGCGGCCTGAGTGACCTCACCGACCTCACCGACCTTGAGCACACCTTCCGCAGCCTCGATGGCCTTGTTCAAGGCCTCGACACTCTTATCCGTGTACTTGCCGGAAGCGGCCTCGGCCTTGGCCGTGTCGATGGCCGCCTGCAACGTGGACTTCTCCACGTCGGTGGCGAGCGCAACGAGCACCTTCTGGCCGTCCTCGAGCTTGGTCACCTGCTCGGCGACCTGTTCTGCGGTGGCGTTGGCATCGTCGTACACAGCCTGGGCAGCGTCAATGATTTGCTGGAACTCAGCCCATGAAGCGGCGGTGTAGCGGCGTGCATCGAGGCCGTTGGCTGTGTCAAGAGCCGACTTGAGCGCGGTCTTGTCGACCGGGGTAGGTTCAGGCTCGGTGCCGTCAATACCATGCACGCCCCACTCGGCCACGGCGGCCCCGAAGGTGCTGCTGCCGGTGTACGGAGTGAGCACGAGTCGCAGCGACTTGGTGGTGACCGGCTTGAAGGTCACAGCGCTCCAACCCTTGGCATCGGTATCCGCACGAGAAGCCGGCGAATTACGCACGACGGTGTAATCCTCGGTGGGCTCGACGTCCTTCCAAGAACCATCCTCGGCGAGGTACTGAATCTTCCAAGCGTCCGGGACTTCCAGACCACCCTTCGAATCGTCAGTCTCAGCGAAGTTGGCCCAGAACTGGGCGCGGCTCTGGTCAATGGTCACGGACTGACCGAAGTCGTACTGGGCGTACATGCCGTCCTTTGCCTTGCCCCAAGAACCCCAGACCTTGTCGTTGACGTTCTGATCATCCGTGGTCGGCCAAGTATCATCGACGACTACGCCGTCGTTGAGCTTGCCTTCGGCCGGTGACCAGGTCGCCTCGGAATCAGGCGAAATGGTGGTCCTGGTCGCCTTGCCTTCAATCCAACCGACCAACGGCTCAGGCTCAGGCTCCGGAGTGGAGGAACCGTTCGGGTCGGCAACCACGTGGACAGTGAGCTTGGCAGCTGCGGAAGATGAACCGTCGTCGACGGTACCAGCCACCTCGTAGTCACCAACCTTGGTCAGGTCGATGGCCTTGATGTCGGCATCCTTCCACGTGACCTTGCGGTCGTCGTTGTATCCGTTCGGGAACTTCACCGGAACCGTGGCGGGCAGGTCGATGGACTTGGCGTTCTGGTAGACGGTCTGCTCAACCGGCTGCGCATTACCCACGGTCTGCGATGCGGTATCGGAACGAGCCGCGATGTGTGCAACCGTACCGTTCAGCGCACCGGCGACGGTGCCCTTGACATCGAATACGGCATCGGCGTCCAGCTGAGCGTCGGTCACCTTACCCCACGTGACGGCGAGGTCACGGCGAGAACCGTCGGTGTATACGGCGCTCACGGTGGATGGCAGCTTCAGATCATCAGCCTTGGAACCGGTCTGCACCAGTCGGTTGACTTCGTCCACGCTCACCGGCTCGATGGCGTACGCCTCGAACTCGGAAGCACCCACGATGGCGCCCTTCGGGAAGACCACGCGCAGCTTGTCGGTTTCGACGGCGTCGGCGAACTTCACTTCGTTGCCTTCGTTCCGGTTGACCGTGTAGGACTGGCCGTCAGCCAGTTTCACATCCTGCCAGTTACCGTCAGCGTCAGCGTACTGGAGCTTCCAAGATGAGACCATCGGCACGCCACCGCCATCGGCCCAGAAGAAGACCTTGGCCTTCTTCAGCGGCACCTTGCCGGCCCACTTCAGTTGCAGCCACGGCTCCACACCAGTGGAGTCGCCCCAGTTGTTCCAGGTCTCGTTCGGCGTGTTGGCGTATACCACCTGACCGTCGATGACCTTCTTGGCGTTGTCCTTCGGCTGGTAGCCGTTGGTGTAGCTGGCAGAGGCGCTCGACTGCGGGGCTACGTTCACGGTACCGTCAGAGGGGATGCCGTGAACGGTGATTTCCTTGGAGCCTTCCTTCTCGCCATCGGAAGCGGTGAGCTTCAGGACGTAGTCACCCTCCTTGTTGAAGGTGACGGTGGTGCTGGCAGCGGAGGCGTCCACGAACTTCGCAGTACCGCCTTCCGGACCGGAGACCTGGGACCATGTGGTGGTGACGTCGCCTTCTGCGGGCAGACCGTCATCCTTCACCGTACCGACGAGCTTGGCACCGGATGAGGTGCTGGAAGACACGTAAGCATCCACCTGCGGAGCCTGGTTCTCGGAAGTGCCGTCAGCCTTGATACCGGTGTTGTAGGCTTCGATCTCCTTGACACCGACGGCCATGCCGGCCTGCGGCGTGAAGGTGACGCGGATAGTCGTGGTCTCCACCGGAGTGAACTGGATACGGTTGTAGTTCGCGCCCGCGTAGTTCGGGGTGCGCACCTGATCCGCAATCGGGGCCCATGTGCCGTCATCCTTCTGGTACTCCAACTTGTAGTTGGCGGGCTCGGCATAGCCGGAGATGGTCTGGCTGGACGAGCTCTGGTAGAAGTACAAGCGGATGTCGTCGATCTTCTGCTTGCCGTCCTTGAACTTGATATTGAGCGTGTCGGTCTTGTTCTCAGAGCCCTTGGTACCCCAGAACGATTCCATCACGGTCTTGCCGTCCACCGCGTTCTTGGCCGGGTAGTTGGTGTCCTTCTCGGCGTAGGTGGTACCGGTCACGTCCGCGTCCTTGGCCACGTTCGTGGTGGACTTGGAGGCGGAGTCGACGTTGGTGCCGGACTTGGCGAACAGGTCGGTCACGCGCTGATCGGCATTGAAGGTAACCTGATTGGCGGCCTTCACGTTCTTGACGGCTTCGGCGCCGACGGTAACCTGGGCACTGGAATCGTCCTTGACCTCGACCGTTCCCGCAGCCGGGTCATAGATGAGGTGCGCCAGCTTGTCGGAGGTGAAGGCGAGCTTGCCGCCCACGTACAGGCTGTAGCCAGCAGGACCACCGTAGTGGCTGCCGTCCTTGTCCCATACGATGGAGACATCCTGATCGTGGTAGCGCAGGTTGTTTACCGTGAAGTAGTTCCAACCGGGGATTTCGATCGGGTTTAGCTCAATCTTGTTGTCCTCGCGCGGCACCATACCGGCTACGTCCTCGACCATCGTCCAGTTCGTGGTGCCGAGCTGGGTGTGGTGGATCCAGGAGCGGTAGGTGATCTTGCCGCCGTTCTGTGCGGCGTCAAGGTTCTTGTCGAGGTTGTTGATCACGCCGTCACCGTTCACATCGCCGACGTTGTTGTTGTCCTCGTTCCAGAACTCGTTCTGATCAGGGTAGTTGTTATCGCCGCCCTGGTAGTGCGCGAACGCCACCCAGTACAGCAGCTTCTTGAACTGCTCATTGGTGATGTAGCCATTCTTGGCTGCATCGTAGTTGCGAATACCGGCCGAGTAGACCTGCAGCAGCGGCTGCGCATTAATGATGGAGAAGTTGTTGGAACCGGGGAAGTTCAACGCGGCCTTGTCCGCTTGGTTGGCGGTGAAGAACGGGAAGATCGGGAACTCGTTGGAATCCTCGAACAGGCGCAGAGCCTTGTTGTAATCTTCGTTGCCGGTAGGCATCAGGCCTTCGGAGTACGGGTAGTAGTTATTGATCTCCTTGTACTTGGCGAAAGCACCGTCGTTCAGCCACCTGTGCTTGAGCAGGTTGTCGGACTTGTCCCACAGTTCAGTGGTGACTTCTTTCTGGATCTTGTCGGCGATGGCCTGCATCTTCTCGGCGTTGGCGGTATCGCCAGCAGCCTTGTATGCCTGAGCAGCCGCGTTAGCGTTGGCCCACATATTGGCGGAACCATCGGCGCGATCCATGCGCTGGCCGGAGCGACCCGGCTCAGAGAAGGAAACGGCGTCGGCATCGTTACCGGTCATCGACCACCAGGACCAGTCAATCAAGCTGTTGTCATTGTTGTTCTGGTTGTCGTTGTTGTCCGGCTCGCTCTTGGAAGCGAGTAGACCTTGCACGTCCTCGGCACCCTGGTCGGCCAGCTTCTCGGCCACGGTGGACGGACCGCCGTGCACCTTGTAGGAGTCCCAGCCGGCGCGCGTGATGTACTGCGTGTAGCTATGGTTCCAGTTGGCCGGGTCGCCCGGATTGTCGTGGTAGTAGTAATAGCCCGCCTTGCTCTTCTTGGCGGTATCGCCGGCGGAAAGCCAGGTGCCGTAGGAGTACTCGGGGTTGCGGAACCACTTGGTGTCCATCATGAACATGCCGGAGGTGAGCACGATCTGGTTGTTGTAGCCGAGCACACCCTCGATGGAGGTCGGGTACTGGAAGGTGTTGCCAGGTATGTTGGCGTCGAGCATGTTGAAACGACTCAGCCACCAGCGGTAGACCACGGTCTTATCGATGTTGTCTTCCGGAGTGTCCACATAGGGAGCGTTATCGACCCACCACTTGTTGTAGGTGGTCACGGAATCCTTGTAGGAGGCGGCAGCATCCTTAAAGTCGCCGGTGTAACGGGCCTCATATTCCTTGGTGGAGTCAGGCAGTTCGTTGGCGATCAGGCCGAGCTGAATCTTGACGGTCTGCGGTTCGTTGGCCTTGAGGCTCAACGTGCTGGTGAGTTTGCCACCGCTGACGATCCAGTTGGAACCGTCCTGGTTGTTGGCGGAGAAGCGCGGATAGATGGTCGTCAGGTTGTTCTTGACGTTCACGCGGCCAGTAAGTTCGGTGGCACCATCAGCACCCTCGGCGGCGAACGGCGAGGCCGTGGTCAGTGTGACATCGCGGTCCTGCGTGCTTTCCACGGTGAGGTTCGCAACCATCACGTTGTTGTAGGTGATGTACTTAACTTCCTTGATCTTGAGGCTCTTGCCACCGGTCTGGAACAGGGAGGTGAAGTAGCTCGGTGTCTGCTTGCGCTGGGAGGCGTCTTCGTTAAGGGTCTGGTTTGCACCGTCAGCGTTTACGGTAACGGTAAAGCCATCCCTGTTGGTCTCATCCCAGTAGGCGGTGTTACCCACAAAACCGAGCCGATTAGGCGTGTGCGTGTACATGTAGGCGGCGCGACCACGGGTGAACAGGTAGTTGTTGCCGTCGGAGCCTTCATACGAGTAAGAACCCTTGTCGTTCGTGCCTTTACCAGTTGGCTGTGCACCAGTACGGGTGAGAATCTTATCGATCCAGAAGTCATGGTCGGTGTCGGTGCCGGCCAGGTTCTTCACGTCGTTATCGAATGTCTCCTGCAGATAGCTGGCGGCAGGGTTATATGTGGTGTTGTTCGCCGCCGTCTTCATCGGATCATCAGATCCCTTGAACGACGGATATGCCACATCCGCATTCTTGATGACGGGCGTATCGGCTGCCTGCGCGGTGACTGCACCGCCGGTGGCCAGTGTGGCGACCGCTGCAACCGCGCCGATTGACGCAAGCCACCGCTTTCGTGTTGATTGATGCATTCCTGCTTGGACCTCTCCGCCCCGGTCTTTCGCGTCTTCGCTCAGGCTACGTCGCGTCTATGCGACCAGGACTTCTTCTGTGGATGCTGGGCCGCAGAGCCCGTTCTCCATCAGTTTCCTTTATTGGTTATTGGGTTCACCGGAATGAGTGTCTTCAGTAAATCTGGTGTGATATCCGCCATGGATATCCCGGTTGGAGCAATTCACCGAAGCTGATTCCACATCATAACCGAGCGAATACGGTTTCACAACTTTCCCTCAGTGATATCAACCATCTTATACAACAAAAACCCGGTAATTTCTCAGCTTTCGCATTTATTTTCGCATTAGAGCATTGCTGCGTTTCGCCGTGTCGCAGTACCTACGGCGCAACGATTCAGCCTCGCTGAATCAGGAACCAACAGGCTCCCGCTGGCGGGAGCTGGCTCGCAAAGCGAGACTGAGGGTGGCTTACACGGTACCGCTTATGACCGCCCTCAGTCGACTCCGCCGACAGCTCTCACAGCAGGAGCATATAATTAAAAAATAATCTCCTGCACGGGTATTACCCCGCACAGGAGACCTCATTCCCCGGATGTGTTTTCGGCTCCAATCGATACTGACATCCGGCCTATGCCGTCATCGACTTATTACAGACGATGGCGGCATAAGTATTTTTTTGCCGGCCAGTTGCGCGCAGGCCGGCATATCGCCGATATTTATCGACGCTGGAAGACACGCATCTCGCCTATCTCGCGGTTGGCCCACGAGTAGTACGGCACCAAGCGCAGCGTCGCGGGTTCGCCCGCACGCGGTTCGTCGGCATCCACGTACAGCGGCGCGTCATCCTCGTCGGCGTGCTCGCGCACTGCCGGCAAATCAACGGTATCGACTCCACCCAGCAAGTCGGCCTGGAAAGCCACAGCGGCATCCGCACCGGTGACGCCATCGGCCAGACGATAGTTCCACAAATCACCGGGATTATCGACCTGTTCGGCGCAGTAGACCAGCGGTCCGCGCATCACGGCCACCTGACCGGCATCGGAGCGCACGCGGGAGTTGGCGCGCACGAACTTCACGGACATGTCGAGCTCGAGCGCAATCTCCAACGTATCGCCGGCGTTGACCACAAGGTATACGAAGCCGTCTTCCAGCGAGCCCACTGCGGGCTTGCCGTTCACGGTCAGCGTGTAGGAGCCCCGCGACCAGCCGGGGATGCGCAGTCCGAAACGGACCGAGCTGTCAGTGGCGCTGGCGGGCAGGCTCACCGTGTATTCCACATGGCCATCCCACGGGAAGTTCGAACGCTGCTCGACCGTCAGGCCGGAAGCGAATTCGGCTGTGTTGGCGATGAACTGGTGGCTCAGCACGGTCTTGCCGCCGTCGCGCTCGGTGTAGATGTAGCGGTCCACGGAGGCGATGAGTCGGGCGATGTTGGCCGGGCAGCAGGCGCAGCCGAACCAGTCGACGCGGTGGGAGAGCACGTGGTGGCGGTCCGGGTTATCCAGTCCGTCAGGCGTGGTCTCCAGTGCATTGACGTAGTAGTACTGCTTGCCGTCGAGCGAGATGCCGGCAATGGAACCGTTGAACAGTTCCTTCTCCAGCACGTCGGCGTATTCGCCCTTGGGCTCGAGGTCGAGCATCTGCTGGGCGAACATGCTCATAGCCACGGAAGCACAGGTCTCACCGTACATCGTGTCGTTCGGCAGATCATAGTCGTAGGTGAACGACTCGCCCACGTGGGTGGAACCAATCGCGCCGGTGACATACATACGACGGGTGACGATGTTCTTCCAGAAACGCTTGGCGGTGTCGATCAGTCCCCGATCGCCGAGCAGTCGGCCCACATGGGCCACACCAGTGCACAGGTAGCCGACGCGCACGGCGTGGCCATCCGCGGTCTGCTGGTCGCGCACAGGTTCGGCGGCCTGGAAGTAGGTGGGCTTGTAGAAGCCGAGGTCGGGGAAGATGTTGTCGCCGTTCAGGGCCTTCAGCTGCTTGGTGTAGAACTGAGGGTCTTGGCCGCGCACGTCGATGAGGTATTGGGAGAGCGTCAGGTAACGCTTTTCGCCGGTTTCCTCGTACAGTTTGGCGAGGGCGAGTTCGATTTCCGGGTGGCCGTCGGCGCCATGAATCTTGCCTTCTTCGGGACCGAAGTTGGCATCCAGGCAGTCGGCCATCTTCTTGGCGACTTCAAGGGCCTGCTCGTTGCCGGTCACCTGATGGTAGGCGACGGCGGCTTCGATGTAGTGACCCATCACATACATCTCGTGGCTTTGCTGAATCAGGCTGAAGCGCGGGCGGTCGGCCCATACGCCGGACTTGATCTGGTACGGAGTGTCCAAGTAGCCGTCCGGCTGCTGAGCGCGGGCGATGAGATCGACCGTGCGATCGCACAGCGCCTTGAGTTCGGGATCCGGATGGTAGGCCAGCGCATAAGCGGCTTCCTCAAGCCACTTGTAGACGTCGGAATCCTGGAACACCATGCCGTGGAATTCGTCGTCCAATTCGCCGGCGGCAACCTTCAGATTGGCGACCGCGTGGCTTTTGCTGTCAGCCAGCTGGTTACCGGCCGGGTCGTCGGGCACTGTGGTGTCGATTTCGTCGTTCATCACGCCCCACTGGTAGGGGATGACGGATTCGACAATCTGGTCGCGACGCCGCTTCCAGAACGGGGAAGTGATTGTAACGTTCATGATCAGCCCTTCACGGCTCCAGCCATAAAGCCCTTGACGTAGTACTTCTGGAGTGCGAGGAACAGGATGGCGCAGGGAATCAGCAGGATCACGACGCCGGCCTCAGTGGCACCGTAGTCGATAACACCCATGGTCTGCTGACGCATGTTCACCATCGCCAGCGGAAGGGTGGACTTGGACGAAGAGCTCAAGTACAGCGGAATCATGAAGTTGTTCCATGCTTCAAGGAAGGCGAGCAGGCCAACCGTAACCATCGAAGGCTTGACCACCGGCACCAGGATCTTGAACAAGGCCTGGAGGCTGTTGCAGCCGTCGACCATGGCGGCCTCCTCCATGTCCTTGGGGATCGCGTCGAACGCGTTGCGCATGATGAACGTGCTCATAGGCAGCTGGAACAGGGTGATGACCAGGCCCACGCCCAGCAGGCTGTCGTTCAGGCCGATCTGCTTGTACCAGACCATCAGCGGGATCAGCAGCGAGGCGTACGGTACCATCAGGATCGACAGGGTGACCATGAAGCCGAGGTTGCGGCCCGGGTAGTCGAAGCGGGAGAACGAGTAGCCGGCCAGCGTACAGACGACCACGGAGAACACGACCGCGACCAGAGTCACGATTACCGAGTTGAACAGGTACTTGGGCAGACCTTCCTGATAACCGAACAGGGTCAGGTAGTTGGCCACGCCCCAGCCCTTGGACTGGGCCGAACCGGCCTGCGGGCTGAACGAGCAGATGATGACCCAGACCAGCGGGCTGATGAAGATGATGGCCAGCAGGGCCTCAAGGATCCGGGCGATGATACGCTTCCACAATGGGGTAGTCATAATGTGTTACCTCCCCTTTCTCACTTGGTGTTGTCGCGCATGCCGCGCATCTGGATGGAGTTGATGATGACCAAGGCCACCAGCACGATCAGCGAGAGCGCCGCGGCCATACCCAGATCCTTCTTGGAATCGAAGGCGAAGTTGTAGATGAGCTGCACCACGGTCATGGTGGAGTTGTTCGGACCACCCTTGGTCAGAATGAAGAACTGATCGAACGCGAGGATCGAGCCGGTCACGCAGTAGACCAGGCACATCACGATGGTCGGCTTCATCAGCGGCAGGGTGATGGAGCGGAAGATACGCCAGGAACCGGCGCCGTCCATGCGGGCCGCCTCGTACAGATCACCGGGGATGGCCTGCAGACCGATCATCATCAGCAGCATGTAGTAGCCCGAGAAACGCCAGACAATCACGATAATCGTGGCCCACAGGGCCGACTGGCCGGTGGCCAGCACCGAACCACCCTCCTGCATCAGGCCCAACGAGCTCAGAATCTTGGTGACAGGGCCCACCTGCGGGGAATACAGGGCGTAGAACAGCAGGGACGCGGACGCCAGGCCCGTCGCGGACGGCAGCAGGAAGCAGGTACGCAGCACGTTGTTCCACTTCGAGCTCTCCTGCACGATCATGGCCATGCCCAGACCAAGGACCAACAGGAAGACCGTGACGATCACGGTGTACTCGAGCGTGAACCAAATCGAGGGCCAGAACAATTTGTTCTCGAACACCTTGACGAAGTTGTCCGGGAAGTTCACGCCGCGGTTGCCACCCAGCAGGCTCCAACGAGAACAGGCCATGACGACCAGTAGAACAATCGGCACGAAGAACAGGACGATAATCATCAGCCAGTCCGGAAGTGCGTACAGCAGACCTCGCCTGGTCTGCGCCGCCTTCGCCTTGGACTTATGCACGGGCACAGCCCCGGCGCTCTTGGAAACACTCGACATGTTTCTCTCTCCTTTGGGAAATTACTGTGAAATGGTAATCACGGAATCCGAATGCAATCCGATGTCAGGGCTTCGAGGAAGGAGGACTCCGAAGCCCCGCCAACACACCGCATTCATAAGGTATGTAGTGATGAAGGAAGAGAAGGAATGAAGAAGAAGATAGAAGTTCGATTATGTGGTTGAGCCGGCTCCTGCCCTCACAAGGGAGGGACCGGCTCAATCTGTTCAGTTATTATTCAGTTATTGCTGTGATTTGATGAGTGATGGTGAGGAGCATCACCACCGAATCACTGGGCAGACAGGACGTCGGTGACGGCCTTGTTGTCGGCCTTGAGGTCACCGGAACCCCACACGGCGTTCTGCACGAGCAGCTGCCACGGGGAGCCAGCGGCGTTGAAGGCTTCGTTGAAGGCCGGGGACTTCGGGGTCTGGCCGTTGCCGTCGATAATCACGGAGTTGATGGTCTGGATGCGTGGGTCAGCGTCTTTGTAAGCGGTCTTCAGGGTCTGGATGTTGGAGGCAGTGTCGCCTTGGTCAGCGAAGACTTCCTTCTGAGCGTCAGACTGCATCAGCCAGTAGAGGAAGTTCCAGGCCTGAGCAACGTGCTTGGAGTCCTTGGAGATACCCATGGCATCGCCGCCGAGGAACGTGGAGGTCTTGCCTTCCTTGGTGCCCGGGATCGGAGCAACGCCGACCTCGAAGCCGCCGTCCTTCTCAGCATCGAACAGAGCAGTGGTGGAGGTGTTCGGGTAAGGCATAACGCCGATCTTGCCGTTCGCGAACGGAGCGGTCCAGGTGGCGCCGGTCTCTTCCTTGGAGCCTGCACCCAGGCCGTTGGTGGTGTTGGCCAGCTCCTTGTAAGCGTCCAAGACGCCCTTCATGGAGTCGTTGTCCAGGGTGGCCTCGGAGCCATCCTTGTTCATGACGGATTCGCCGTCAGCCCACACGGACGGGAAGAGGTCGAAGACCAGAGCACCACCGGACTGACCGGCGAGGTAGGAGCCTGCGACGCCATCCTTGTTGAGGGCGGCGACCTTCTTGGCCTGCTCGACGAACTGGTCGATGCTCTTCGGACCCTGCTCCGGGTCCAGACCGGCTTCCTTGTACAGGTTCTTGTTCCAGACCATCACGGAAACGTCAGTGATGAACGGCAGGGTGTACTCGGCGCCGTCAACAGTACCGGCTTCGATGTGGCCCTGCTGCAGGTCGGCCTTGTTGTCCAGGCCATCGATTTGCTTGGTGATGTCGGTGAAGATGCCCTCGGAAGCCCAGTACGGAATACGGACCACGTCGCCGGCGAGGATGTCAGGCAGGGAGTCGGTCTGCGAAGCGCCGCCGACCTTGCCTTCCATATCGTCGTTCGGGATGATCTCGAGCTTGACCTGGTTCTTGTGGCTCTTGTTGTAAGCCTCGACCACGTTCTTGGCCTGACGCTCCAGAGGGGAACGGGTCCACAGGGTGATCTCGGTACCATCGTCGGTGCCCTTGGCCGGGATACCTTCGGCGGTGGCAGTGCCACCATTGCCGGAGCCACCACAGGCGGCCAGCGGAACGATCAACGCGGCGGCAGCGATGCCAGCAAGAGTACGGGTCAGTTTATTGAAAGACACCATGTTCGCTTCTTTCTCTATATATCCGCTCAACTATGAGAGGCGGTGGCGGACGGTCCGCCTCCTTGGTTTCGCCCTGCTCGCTCCTTTGCCCGGAGCAGGTAACACTGCGAAAGCCTTTTCTCAATATAAACAAACATGGAAGTTTTTGCAAAAGCGCTTTCGCATTTTCGCGTTTTTTCTCACATCAAACGGGTTCGAGACTGTGATTCGACTATGAATAACGTGCTTGAATTGGCTTAATATCAATGATTATTCCGGCGTGTCGAGCAAATCAAACAAAAGCGAACATGGAAGTAACGCTTTCTTTCACTTACCTTGCACTTGAACAATTTCCCTGACTACGCCACGCCGAAAAAAAGATGTTTGCGAAAGTTTTCGCATTGAAGCTACAATTATTCCCAGATGCAATGGCGCACCACACCGTATGAGGTATTTCATCGCAAAACAATGCGCTATATACTGCTGAAGAACCAAGGAATCGAGGCATGATGACCCAGCCAGCAACCGGACGGGCAGCGCGACTTGAGGATGTGGCGGCATTGGCCGGAGTCTCGACGGCCACTGCATCCAAGGCACTGCACAACAAACCCCGTATCAGCGAAGAAACCAAGCAGCGTGTACTGGATGCCGCCAAGCAACTCAACTACTCTCCCAACAAACTCGCCCAATCCCTAGCCCGCGGCACCACCGGCACTATCGGCCTGGTCACCTCCGATCTGCAGGGTCGTTTCTCCACACCGATTCTTATCGGCGCGGAGAACGAGTTGCGAGCCCAATCGACCTCAGTATTGTTGGCCAACGCTCGTGGCGACGCCGCCTTGGAACGTCAGCATGTCGAGAAACTGCTGTCCCTCAAGGTCGACGGACTGCTCATCGTGCAGTGCGAGACCAACCCCAGGCCCACGCTTGGCCATGACTGGGGCGTGCCACTGGTCTACGTCTACGGCCCCTCCACCGACCCCAAAGACTGCTCGGTCACTTGCGACAACGTGGACGCCGGCCGCATGGCCATCAACCATCTCATCTCGTGTGGCCGCCGGCACATCGCCATTATCGGCGGCGACGAAACCTATACCGCTGCCACCGACCGCACCAAGGGCGCGCTCGAGGCACTGGCTGAGCTAGGCATCGAACCGGCCGGGCCAATCCGGTACGGCAAATGGGACGAAGGCTGGGGCCGCGCCGCCACCCGCCTGCTGCTCGACCAAGGGGTCAAGTTCGATGCAGTGGTCTGCCAAAACGACCAACTGGCCCGAGGCTGCATTGACGTGCTCAAGCAGCAGGGACTGCGCATCCCGGATGACGTCGCCGTCATCGGCCACGATAACTGGTCGGTACTGACCTCCAGCTCGAGGCCCGCACTGACGTCGATCGACAACGAAACCGAAACCATCGGACGGCGTGCGGCACGATACTTGGTCGATGCCATCGACGGCAACCCGCATCACGGTGTCGACTACGTACCCTGCCACCTTATCCAGCGCGAATCCACCCTCCCGCTGGACTGATATCAATCGATACCCTACCGCTTCTTGGTTTTGCGCCCCTTTAAGTAGATGTCGATGACGATCCATACGCCGAGGGCGAAGGCCACGACGTAGCCCATGAAGCCGATGACCGGAATGCCGAAGATAATCGGCTTCATGCCGGCGTAGTAGACAATCGACGAGCCAACGAACAAACCGACCACAATCAGGGCCATCGTCAGACGATTCACCATATCCGAAAGCAGCTGGAACGGCTCTTCGGAGCCGACCAGTTCCATGTTGACGCGCAACTGACCACGGGTCAGCATACGGGCCACGGTCTTGAGTTCGGTCATGGTGCCGAGCGTGGCATGCAAAGCCTGATGTCCCTCAACGCCCAGCGACTTGATCTCGTCTTTGGTGGCGTTCTTCAGCGATTTCGACGTGGCGATATGGTCGGAAATGATTTCGATCATATTCACATCAGGAATGAACTCGTCCAGCAAGCCTTCGAGCGTAACCAACGCGCGGCCGACGGTGGTCACCGTACTGGGCACCTCGATGTTGTGGCGGCCGGCCATCTGCGTCAGTGCGGTCAGGAAGGCGGCAATGTCCAGTTCGGCCAGATCCACGGTGCCGAATTCCTTGACGATCACGTCCAGATCAGCCAGCAGTGCTGGGTAGTCCTCCGGATCGGCCTCGGTGCCGGCAAATCGCAGCAGCCCCTCGGCCAGAGCGGGCGAATCCTGTTTGGCGACGGCGAAAATCATTTCTTTGAGGACTGCACGGGTGCGCTGGTCGAACCGACCGGTCATACCGAGGTCGATAAGTACGATCTGGCCGCCCCGGATGATGATATTGCCGGGATGTGGGTCAGCGTGGAAGAAGCCGTCGTCGAGAATCTGCGTGGCGTAATTGTCGACGAGCTTGGTGCCGATCTCCTTCAAGTCATAACCAGCATCGACGAGCCGGCCCGGGTGGGAGACGGAGATGCCGTCGATGTACTCCATGACCACCACATGCTCGGTGCACAGTTCGGTGTACGCCGTCGGGCAGTCCATGTATTTGAATCGGGCGGCGAAACGCTTGAATTCGGCGAGATTGCGGGCCTCGATCAGAAAGTCAGTCTCCGATTCGAAGGTGTCCCACAGCTCCTCGACCACGCCCTTCAGGTCCACGATCTGTGAGGTGCGAATCACCTTAGTGGCGGCCTTGGCTATGGAGCGCATGATGGAGACGTCCTGGGCCATGGTTTCGCGCACACCCGGGCGCTGCACTTTAATGGCCACATCTTCGCCGGTTTTCAGCGTGGCGCGATGCACTTGCGCCAGTGAAGCAGAGCCCAACGGCTTGGGGTCGATATGCGCGAACACCTCGTCGGCGGGACGCCCGTATTCGGCGGCAAGCACATCCAACACCGTGGAATACGGCATCGGGTCGGCGTCGGCGCGCAGTTTGGCGAGTTCGTCGCAGAAGCTTTGCGGCAGAATCTCGGAGCGCATCGACAGAATCTGGCCCACTTTGACGAACGTGGGGCCGAGCGCCTCGAACATGAGGCGCATTTTGACCGGAGTCAGGCCGTGCAGCACGTCGAATTGCTCGACGATTCTGGTGATCTGCCCCAGTCGTTTGATCTTGCCACGACGCGTCAGATGGTAGCGCGTGGCGAAATCGTTCCTGCGTCCGAACAGTGCCAGCGTTTCGTCGGATACGCTCGGAGTCGCCTTGGTAACGGTCTGCTTGAGCGTGTCCGACGTGTCGACGGACCGGTTCGCCGCCGCCTCACGTTCGGCTTTCGCAGGCGTCAGAATAGGGTCGACCCTGCTGGAAAGCGGGGTCGACCCTGATTCCGGCGTAGCGCGTGTGGGCTTGGTCACTCGGCCTTGCCCTCGTCAGCGGGCTTGTCGGCGGCACTGGTGTCGGCTGCGGCAGCATCTTTGTCGCCGGCTTCGGCGGCGGCCTTCTTGGCGTCATCCACCGTCTCGCTCACCTTGCGCTTGAGCTCGGTGTTCAGCGCCTTGCCCTGCTCGACCGTAATCTCACCCTTCTTGACGAGTTCGTCGACGAGCTCGCTGCTCTTCTCGTATCCGGTGGCAAGGGCTCCGATGCCCGCCAGCAGGACCTTGCGCAGGCCATCACCCAGAAGATCAAAATCAGCCATGATACCCCTCCTTCGAGGTCCGACATGGCCTGGTGCCATGTCTCGTACCACCAAGCCTAGCGCAAACAACAGGGCAATGTACTAGACCCTCAGACTGATTTCGACTGATTTTTCGCTGATTGGTACTTACCGAGGACTCACCGAGAATTCACCGAGGACGTTCGGCGGCAGCCTTGCGCGCGTTGGTGGCTACTTGATCGAGCCGGGCGAGCTCCTTGGCTTGTTCGGGGGTCTGATCGGACGTATCGAACGTACCGTAACGACGAGTCACGGCAGTTTCGATAAGGAAATCGCTGATGGCGGGGTTTTTAGGCAGCAACGAGCCGTGCATGTAGGTGCCGATCACGTTGTGCACGCGCGCGCCCTCGGTATGGTCTTCGCCATTGTTGCCTCGGCCGTCCTGATCGACGGTGCCGAGTGGCTGAACGCCTTCGCGCAGGAAGGTCTGGCCGGAGTGGTTCTCGTAGCCAATCACATCGCCGAACTGGTCGGAATGCTCAACAAGATTGCCGATCATACGCACGTTCTGGCCCACGGTATAAGCACCGATAACGCCGATGCCGTCCAGACGGGTGCCGTCCACGGTTTCAAAGTACTCGCCGAACAGCTGGTACAGGCCGCAGATCATCAGCATCGGCGTACCGTCTGCGGCAAGCGAACGCAACAGGTCGGCGCGATGGTAGAAGTCGTCGATGATTTTCTTCTGGCCGGTGTCTTGGCCGCCGCCTCCCAGAATAAGGTCCACCTGGTCGGGCCAATCGTCGCCTTGATTGTACTGGTGAACGACCGGTTCGTAACCGTACAGTTCCAGCCGGCGGCGGATAGTCAGCACGTTGCCGGAATCGCCGTAGATGTTCATGTCTTTGGGATACAGGGACACCACATCAATTGTTCTGGCCATGTCACGTTCTCCTTGTCGATGTTCTCCCGCTGCCGGGAAGCGTCTTATTCCCTCACCATGCCCCTTCCGCTGGCGGGAGGTGGCGCGCGAGCGCCGAAGGGTGGTTACTTACCCACGCCCGCGTCCCGTACTTCGGTGATGCGGCCCAGTACGGCGCGGGTTTTGAGCATGGCGGTGTAGGTGCAGTAGATGTGCTTGCGTGTGCCGGGATTGGCGTTGACGAATGCGGTGACGGCCTGTTCGAGGTCGGTGTTCGTATCGGCGACTGGCACTTGGTCGTACCCCAGGCGCAATGCCATGTCCCAGGCACGCACGCCGGAGACCATGGCGACACCGGACGCGCGCAGGGAAGTGAAGTCCACGTCCCACAGCCAGCTCATGTCGCGGCCGTCGGCATATTCGTCGTTGATGGCGATCATGGTGTCCGCGTTGGCCGGGTCGAAGCTGGCGAGCGAGAGGCGGAAGCCCATCGGGTTCTTGACCAGCAGCAGTTCGACCGGGGAACCGTTGACGTCGATGACCTCGCCACGGCCGAAAGCCGGCGTGACGCGGGAAACGGCGGCGATGAGCTCGTCGGCGGACACGGCGCAGGCGTTGGCTGCGGCGGTGGCCTTGGATGCGGCGGCATTGTCTTGCATCACCGCACGTACCACAGCGAGCGCGGCGGCCGCGTTGTACAGGTTGTAGACGCCTTCAAGCTTGACGTCGGTGGCGTAGCCCTGACCGTCCATCTGGAAGGTGGCCTTGTGGTCGCCCACGGCGGTAAGTGTCACGTCGGCGGGAAGTTCTGCCGTGCCTGTGGAAGCTCCTCTCAGTTCGCTTCGCGGACTGAGGGGAGTTCTGGCTGAGGGGAGCGGCCCGGCCACACCTTCCACCGACACGGTCGTGGCCATGTCGTCATCGGACGGGAAATAGTGGCGCAAATCGTCGGCGAGGCCGAAGTATCGCACGGTGGTGCCAGCCGGGGCCTTCGCGGCGAGCGCGGCGATACGCGGGTCCTCGCGGTTCAGTACCACAGTGCCGGTAGTCGCCGCAGCCACATGGCTGAGCAGTTTGGCCGTGGTGTCGATTTCACCGAATCGGTCAAGCTGATCGCGCATCACGTTCAGCAGCAACGCATAACGGGGCTTGACCTGCTTGACGAAGTGGACGGCGTACGCCTCATCGAGCTCGAGCACGGCGATGTCCGCGTCCAATTTGCCGCCGAGCGTGACTTCGGTAAGCAGTGCGGAGACCACGCCGCGCACGAAGTTCGAGCCGGTCGGATTGGTGAACACCTTCAGCCCCAGATCGGAGAGCATCGAGGCGACCATGCGGGTGGTGGTGGTCTTGCCGTTCGTGCCGGACACCAATACCGCGCCAAGCGGCAACTGCCCGAGCGTACGGGTCAGGAAGCCGGGGTCAATCTTTTCTACGACTTTGCCGGGCAAAGCCGAACCGCCATGTTTGGTGACGCGGGATGCAAACCGCACGAAGCGGCCTGCGGCCACGGTGGCGAACGCATACCACGGTTTGCAGGTCTGTACCACGGACGATTGGTCTTGCGAAACATCGCGTGAAACGTTGCTTGCCATCATCACACCCCCTGATTGGCGTTGTAGTCCTGCGGCATGTCTTTGAATTTGGACGTGGCACCGAGGAAGGCGAGGTGGAAGGTTTCGGTCGGGCCGTTACGGTGCTTGGCCATGATGATATCGGCCTCGCCAGGGCGGTCTTCCTTGTCGTAGAAGTCAGGGCGGTGGACCAGGAACACCACGTCGGCGTCCTGTTCGATTGAGCCGGATTCACGCAGGTCGGAGAGCTGCGGCTTCTTGTCGTTACGCATTTCCGGGCCACGGTTCAGCTGGGAAAGGGCCACGACCGGCACTTCGAGTTCCTTGGCCAAGAGCTTCAGGGCACGGGAGAATTCGGACACCTCTTGCTGGCGGGATTCCACGGCCTTGCCCGAGGTCATCAGCTGCAGGTAGTCGATGACTACGAGTTTCAGATCGTTGGTCTGCTTCAGACGACGGCATTTCGCACGGATCTCCATGAGGCTCATGTTCGGGCTGTCGTCAATGAACAGTGGCGCGTTCTGCATCTTGGTCCAGAACTGGTTCAGGGTGTTCCAGCGTTCGGGGGTGATGTCGTCGGCGCGGCGCAGGGCGGCCATCGGAATATTGGTTTCGGCGGAGATAATACGCTGAGCGAGCTCCACCTTGCTCATCTCCAAGCTGAAGACCACGGAAGTCATGTTGTGGTGCAACGCGGCGGCGCGGGCGAAGTCGATGCCGAGCGTGGACTTACCCATGGCCGGACGTCCTGCGACGACGACCATCTGTCCGGGCTGCAGGCCCTGGGTCACGTCGTCGATGTCGCGGAAGCCGGTCGGCACGCCCTTGTTGACGAGGCCTTGCTGCAGTTTGTCCAGCTGGTCGAGCGCGTCGTGGACCACCGGGCCGATGGCGGCATAGTCCTGACGCACCTTGCCCATCGACATCTCGTAGATCTCGGACTGGGCGAGGTTAACCACATCCTCAGCCTGCGATCCCTCGGCGGAATAACCGAGCTGGGCGATTTTGGTGCCGGCGGCGATCACATTGCGCAAAATGGCCCGCTGATGGACGATCTCCGCGTAGTACATGGCATTAGCGGCGGTCGGTACGGATGCGACAAGGCTGTGCAGATAGTCCGCGCCGCCGACCTTGTCGAGGTTGCCATCCGCCAACAGCTGGTTGGCCACGAGCACCACGTCCACCGGCTGACTGGCGGAAAACAGATCGATGATCGCGTTATAGATCGTCTGATGCTTGGGCTGGTAGAAATCGGTGACGTCAATGGTCTGCGAGACCTCGCCGATGGCATCCTTACTCATCAGCATGCCGCCGAGCACGGCCATTTCCGCGTCGTCATCATGCGGGGGCACGCGGTCGAAAATCGGGTCGCCGGCCGCCGCCGACGTCTGCGTGCCGCCCCGGCCCGCGCGGTCGCCACGATCGCCACGATCCAGGCCACCGCCGAACCCATTCTGATACGAGTGTTCACTTCCTTCTGGCATAGCCTCCAAGTATAGGATGTGGCGTGGCAGGTGAACGATATCGTATGGAAACGAAACGGTTGCCCGCATCGGTTCATTCCTTATTCACCTATGAGTCAGCGCCGCGACACGCAGAAAGCAAAATGTGGATAGAAAAATAAGTTATCCACATTTTGGGGATAATTCTGGGGATAATCCACTAAGTTATCCACATACTGGGGATAACTTGGTGGATAGTCTGGGGATAACATTCCGCGCCCACAACAGGTGCTTGCGCAACGCAGTCAGGCGTGATATGCGTGTGAGCGTGCCCATAGACTCTTCCGACGCCAAAGCCACCAGTTCCGGCGATACTACACGCCGCGATGGCTTCGGCACCCCGCATGCCGGCGCAAACACAAACGTCAGCAACGGCCCGACCGACGCCCGCTCCACCAACCGCCGGATCATGGCGCTGGCCCTGCCGACCTTCGGCCAGCTCATCGCCGAACCGACCTTCATCCTTATCGACACAGCCATCGTCGGCCATATCGGGGATGCGGCGTTGGCCGGCCTGTCAATCGGCTCCACCATCATCCTCACGGCAGTCGGACTATGCATATTCCTGGCCTACTCGACCACTGCGCAGGTGGCACATCTGCTGGGAGCGGGTCGTCGTCGCGCGGGACTGCAGGCAGGCATTGACGGCCTGTGGCTGGCCTTGAGCATCGGCACCGTACTGGGATTGGGATTGTTCGCGGCTGCCGAGCCATTATGCCGGGCACTGGGCGGTCAGGGCGAAGTATTGGAACAAGCCGTGACCTATACGCGCGCAATCGTGCTGGGTGCGCCAGGCATGCTGATGGTATATGCGGCGAACGGCATTTTCCGAGGATTGCAGAAGGTTCGTATCACGCTGATCGCTGCGGTGGGCGGCGCGGTGGTGAACACGGTGCTTGATGTGTTGTTCGTTATTGTGCTGAATTGGGGCATTGCCGGCTCCGGAGTGGCGACGCTGGTAGCTCAGTGGTTCATGGGGCTGTTCCTGGTAATCCCCGCCATTCTGTGGTCCCGGGCGGATGGTGCGAGTCTGCGGCCTCGTTTGGCCGGTATTGCGGCAGCCGGGGGCGACGGACTGCCATTGTTCATTCGCACATTGGCGATTCGTGCGGCCATGGTGACTACGGTCGCCTGTGCCGCGCGCATGGGCACTGCCGTGTTGGCCGGGTTTCAGGCCGTGAACTCCTCTTGGAATTTTGCGATGAACATGCTGGATTCCGTGGGCATCGCCGGCCAGACGCTGGTGGCCACAGCGCTGGGCGCTGGCAGCGTGCAGCAGGCGCGGCGGCTGACGCGGGCGACCGGGCGTGCGGGACTGGTCACCGGCGCGGTAATCGGCACGGCTTTTGCGGTAGTCGGCCTGTTCGCCGGGCACTTCTTCTCCCCTACGCCACATATTCAGACGCTGATCGCCGTGGGCATGGTGACGATGGGCATCTTCTTCCCACTGCAAGGCTGGATGATGGCAATCGACGGCATTCTTATCGGCGCGCGCGACTACCGCTATCTGGCCGTCACATGCACGCTGACCGCCGTGGTGTATGTGACGCTCATACTCATACTGGCCAATATGGTGACGCCGGCGCTGACGAGCGACCTGATGCGTACCGCCGTACTCTGGGCCGCGTTCAACGTGGTGCTCATGGGTGGGCGCGGTCTGTCCAACGGGCTGCGCGTGCGCTCGGACGCATGGATGAGGTAGGTATCGGCCGCGCGAAGCGCTGGGCGATTCCGTTTACATAGCGGCGCGGGCGGCGGAATACATGCCGCGGACGATTTGTTCGCGCCACTTGGACCAGCCGTATTGCTTGGTGATGGTCTCACCGGCGGTGGCACCGAGCGAGGAGCCGTCGGCCCGGGTCAGGTCGAACAGCATATCCAGCAGCATCTTGTCGTGGTGCAAGCGGTCGGCCAACTCCTCCGCCACGGCCGGATCATAGGGGTCCTTACCCGTGGCAAATTCGGATAGCGTCAAATGCTCACGCACCAGCACGGTAGCCCAGTCGACGATGTCCGGCGCGTAGCCCATACGCTTGAGAATCACCGGCACATGGCGGGCACCCTCGGCGGCGTGATCGGCCACGAACGCGCGCTTGCCGATGTCGTGGGTGATACCGGCCAACAGCAATGCCTTGAAATGATCGTCATCGTACCGTCCACCGGACGGTGTCTCACGACCCAGACGCGACGTGACCTCCACCATATGCCGATCGATGGTGTACCGGTGGGCGGCCGAGGCGGACGGACGGTTGCGGACGCCGAGCCATTCCGGCATCCATCGACCCGGAATGTCCACGAAATCGATGCTCTCCCACACTTCCATAAGATTCGATCCGCACGCAAGCAGACGGATAAACAGCTCGCGCGATTCGTCATCCCACTGGTTGTCGTGAATCGGGCAGCGCTTCAGATTAACCAAGGTAGACGGGTTGATGGGAAGACCGAATTCGCCGGCCGCCACGGCCATACGCAACGCCAGCTTGGCATCCTTGGCCGGCTCGGCACCGGGCGCCAACACCAATTCGCCTTCGTGCTTGGCCACGCCGGGAGCCACCACGTCGAATTGCGGGGCTTCGCGCTTGCCACCAGAGCGCTGAGAGAACATCTGGAAGAACGCGAATCGCGGCTTTTCGTGGGTCAGCGAATGTTCGGCGCGGGAAGCGGTGGAATCAAGCGAGAAGGAGATGCGCCGACCGATACGGGCAAGCAGTGTCTGCAGATCGTCGATCGAGTAGGCGGCACGCTCGTTTTCGGGCCAAGTCGGATCGGCAAGGCCAAGCATGGCAGCCACTTTGGCCTGATAGGGCGTCAGCATCAGGTTGGTATCCTTGCCGGCCACCAGATGGATGCAGTCGCGTACGTCGAGCAGACGTTCCACGGCTTCGTCGTAAATGCCGTGCGGGCGGTCGGCCAGCCATGAGGCGGCGAGCGCGGAGACGAGCACCGAATCGCGCAACCCCCCACGGGCCTCTTTGATGTCGGGCTGATTGACGTATTGGAGCCGGCCGAATTCGTCGAGTCGGGCTTTGGCGGAGTCGAGCAGTTCGGGCAGGCGCTTGCGGGCGGCCTTGCGCCAGCGTTCGAGGATGGACGTGGCGGTGGTGGTGATCAGAGCGGTGTCGCCGGCGATGGGCTTCACGTCCAGCCAGCCCATGGCGGCGGGAAGGTCATGGTCGGTGACTTCCTCGCATTGGGCGCGCGTGCGGATGGAGTGGTCGAGGTCCAGACCGCTGTCCCATAGCGGGTACCAGAGTTTGTTGGCCAACTCGTTGAGCTGCTGGTCGTTCAACGTGCGAGGCTCGTAGATGATGACCAGGTCGAGGTCGGAGCTGGGGCCCAGTTGGCCACGTGCCAGCGAGCCTACCGCGGCGAAGCCGATGCCGGAGTCGGGCACGGGGAAAGAGACATCCTTGCAGGCCGCATTCCACAGCTCAGTGAGGCATTGCATGGCCAGTTCCGTGCGGGCTTTGCGCTTGGTCGCACCATTCCGGTAGACGCCGTCGTCATCCGGCTGGCTCATATCCATGAATCGTTGTTTCAAGCCATCTACTGCTGAAGTCATTGCTTCATCTTTCATTGCCAAAAAAAGTCCCCGCACGGCGTCAATTCGCGGCGTGCGGGGACCTTTCCTATGCAGTCCATCCCCTTCTAAGCATGGACGTCTGTGTTATCAGATCGCGGCGGAACCGGTCTCACCGGTACGCACGCGGGCCACGGAGTCCAGCGGAGCGACCCACACCTTGCCGTCACCGATGGTGCCGGTGCCGGCGGACTTGATGATCACACCGACCAGCGTTTCGGCATCCGCGTCATCGGACAGCACTTCAACGCGAATCTTCGGAATCAGGTCCACAGTGTATTCAGCGCCACGGTAGACCTCGGTGTGGCCGCGCTGGCGGCCGTAGCCGTTGGCCTCGGACACGGTCAGACCGTGCACGCCGGCGGCCGCGAGGGCCTCCTTGACATCGTCGAGCTTATGGGGCTGAATGATAGCGGTGATCAGCTTCATTTCACTTCACCTCCTTGAGAACGGAGCTGGCAGTACCAGCAAAATCGTAAGCACGTTCGCCCTGGTCGGCAAGATCGATGCCGCCGACTTCCTGAGCTTCGGTGACGCGCCAACCGATGGTCTTCTCCAGAGCGAAGGCGATGATCGCGGTGATCACTGCGGAGTAGAGGATGGCGACGAGAGCGATGACCAGCTGAACGACGAGCTGCTTCCAGTCGCCACCAGCCAGCAGACCGGTGCCTTCACCGAAGAAGCCGATGAGGATGGTGCCGGTGAAACCACCAACGCCATGCACGCCGACAACGTCGAGGGAGTCATCGTAGCCGAACTTGAACTTGAGACCGCAGGCCAGGCAGGTCAGGACACCAGCGATGGCACCCATCACGATGGCCCACAGCGGGGAAACCACATCGGCGGCCGGGGTGATGGCGACCAGGCCGGCGACCATACCCGAGGCGGCACCCATGGCGGTGTAGTGACCGGAGCGAATCTTCTCGGTGAAGCCCCAAGAGAGCATTGCGGCTGCGGTGGCGGCGGAGGTGGAAACCCAAGCGTAACCAGCAGTACCGTTGGCGGCGAAGGCGGAACCAGCGTTGAAGCCGAACCAGCCGAACCACAGCAGGAAGGCGCCGAGCATCACGAACGGCACGTTGTGCGGGCGGAACGGCTGCGTGCCGAAGCCCTTACGCTTGCCGATGATGAGCACGATGATCAGGGCGGCGACTGCGGCGTTGATGTGGACGACAGTACCACCTGCGAAATCGTGGGCGGCCGCGCCGATGGCCTTGGAGATGGCGCCGTCAGCAGACAGCAGACCACCGTTCCAGACCATGTGGGCCATAGGAGCGTAGTCGAAGGTGACCCACAGCGCCACGAAAATCATCCAGGTGCTGTACTTCACACGCTCGGCAATGGCGCCGCAGATCAGGCCGACGGTAATCATCGCGAAAGCGACCTGGAAGGCGACGTCCACGGAAACCGGGTAGTTGTTGCCGTTCAGACCGGTGGCGGTGAACACGCCGTCCTGGGCGACCATGGAGTCCTTCAGCAGGAAGCCGCTGGCCGGGTCGCCGAAGATGCCTCCGATGTCGGAACCGGCGTAAGCAATCGACCAACCCCACAGGGTCCAGATAATCATGGTGACCGACAGGGCGGCCGCCTCAAGCATCAGCATGTTCAGGACGGCCTTGGCACGAACCATACCGCCGTAGAAGAACGCCACACCAGGCGTCATGAGGAAAACCAAGGACGCGGATGTCAGGATCCATGCGGTGTTACCGGAATCAATCGCTCCCATGTCTACCTCCCTCTCTTTCGTTCAGGGCACCGGGGGCTTTGCGCGGCCGGCGTCGACTTTGTCTCTACAATGCCGTCCCCCTTGTGGGGGCTAACAGTTCGTCAGTAAAAGCCGGTCTCGTTTTGGTTTCGTTACGGCAAGTTACGCGATTGTTAAGCGCACCTGACAATTAGGTTGGCATCGGATGGGCTGATTCCGGCATGATTCCAACGGATATGGGAAAGCCCCGAATCATGTTTCGAATATGCTTCGGGGCTAGGTTTGGTGCGTTGCGGGCGTTTCCCGCGCCCACAACGTGGACGGACGCAGGGCTCCCCTCGCTGAGGGGAGCTGTCGAGCAAAGCGAGACTGAGGAGAGCTCGACCGTCTACGCGAGAATGCCGTCCACGAAACCTTCGGGATCGAAAGGTGCCAAATCGTCCGGACCTTCACCAAGACCGACGAGCTTGACCGGCACGCCGAGCTCCTTCTGCACGCTGACCACGATGCCGCCCTTGGCGGAACCGTCAAGCTTGGAGAGCACCACACCGGTAATGCCGATGGCTTCGGCGAACACCTTGGCCTGGGCCATGCCGTTTTGGCCGGTGGTGGCGTCGAGCACAAGCAGCACTTCATCCACCGGCAGGTTCTTTTCGGTAACACGGCGAATCTTGCCGAGCTCGTCCATCAGGTTCGACTTGTTCTGCAGTCGGCCGGCAGTATCGATGATGAGCACGTCCGCGTTCGCTTCCTTGGCCTTGGCGGATGCCTCAAAGGCGACGGATGCCGGGTCGGCACCGTCCTTGTCGGAGCGGACGACGGGCACATTGACGCGTGCGCCCCAGGTTTCGAGCTGGTCGGCGGCGGCCGCGCGGAAGGTGTCGGCCGCGCCCATCATGACCTGCTTGTTTTCGGCCACGAACAGTCGAGCCAGTTTGCCGGCAGTGGTGGTCTTGCCGGTGCCGTTGACGCCGACCATGATGATGACGCTGGGCTTGGCGGCACCCGGCTTTTCGGCATTGAGGCGGCGGTCCGTATCTCGACCGACCAGATCGAGCAGCTTCTCCTTGAGCGTGGCGCGTACTTCGGCTGGGTCGGCTTTACCAGTGATGCGGGCGTCGGTTCTCAGGTCATCGACCAGTTGGGCGGAAGCATCCGCACCGACGTCGGCAAGCAGCAGTGTGTCTTCGACGTCTTCCCAATCGGCCTCGGAGAGATTGTCTTTGGCGAGGATGTCGAACAGGGCCTTGCCGAACGGGTTGCCGGACTTGGCAAGTTTTGCCTTGAGTCGGGTCAGTCGAGAGCCGACCGATTCGGGGGTTTCAGGTTTGGCGGGAGTGGGCTTGGAGACAGGTTGGGACTCGGGCTTGGGCGCAGCTGCCGGTTCGGGTTCGGCCTGCGCGGCTGGCGCAGGCTCGGCTTTGGCCGATTCGGCTGACTTGGCCGGCTCGGCGGCAGTCGCAGCCTTAGCTTCCTCGGCTTCGGCGGCCAGCCGAGCGTCGGCGGCGGCCTTGGCGTCGCGGGTCTTCTTGTTGTCGGGGGCAACCTTGCCCATCGCACGATCCAAATCGCGCTTGCGGGACTTGCCCAACCAGATGCTCAGGGCGATTACGATAACCGCCGCCACAATCACGCCAAGAACGGCGAGCACAGTATTCATATCCATACCTGTCAAGTCTAGCCCGCAGATGGAATCCCCTACGAATTCGGCAGTCTCAGGCCGACAATTCCACCCGGCGACTTAAGCTGAACCGCATGGCACATTCTTCACGTATGACGTCGCTGCAGCGCCGCGAGCAGCTGATTGAAGTCGGACGCTCGCTATTCGCCGCCAAAGGCTTCGAAGCGGTAAGCGTGGAGGAAATCGCCGCGCACGCCAAAGTCTCCAAGCCGATTGTGTATGAGCATTTCGGCGGCAAAGAGGGCCTGTATGCCGTCATTGTGGATCGTGAGATGCGCGCGCTGACCGGTACGCTGACCGCCGCGCTCGACGATCCGACCGTGCACCCGCGCCAGATTGTGGAACGCACGGCGCTTGCGCTCCTCACCTATATCGAAGAGAATGCCGAGGGGTTCCAGGTACTGGTACGCGACTCGCCGAGCACCGACCCGTCCGGCTCATTCAGCTCGCTGATGGGAGACATCGCCGTACGCGTTGAAGACATTCTTTCCGAAACATTCAAACGGCAGAAGCTGTCTGCCAAGGGCGTGCCGTACTACGCGCAGATGCTGGTGGGCATGACCGTATTCACCGGGCAGTACTGGGCCGACCGGCCAAAGGTGAGCAAGGAGCAGCTGGCTGCATACATTGTGGATTTGGCCTGGCATGGCCTGAGCCGGCTTGACTCCAAGCCCCAGTTGTTCTTTGAGGGCGCCAAGGCGCGGAAGGAGGCCGAGCGCCGAGCCAAGCGCGAGTCCGATTCCGGCAGCCCGGATTCAGACCAGACGAGTTCTGCCCAATCGGATCCCGAGCACGCCACCGGGGAAGATTCAGGGTTGCAGAACATGCGTTCAGGGGCACAGGTTACGCAACACTCTGCCGAGTCGGGAGGCGAAGTGCTACGGTTTGAACAGGAAACTGAACATAACGACTAAATATGTGAGGACGTAAGACTTTCATGGCCAGCACGGCAAAGACGCTCACCTTTGTGATCCCCGCATACAATATGGAGTCCTACCTTGACCGTTGCGTGAACTCGCTGCTTTCGGCAAGCGACATCAGCGACCTCGAGGTGCTGATTGTGGACGACGGTTCGAAAGACGGCACGCTGGAGTACGCGCGCAAGCTGGAACGCACCAATCCGGGCGCCGTGCGCGCGATTCATCAGGAGAACAAGGGCCACGGCGGCGCGGTGAACACCGGTATCGCGGCGGCGACCGGCATGTACGTCAAAGTGGTGGATGCGGATGATTGGGTCGACCCGCAGGCCATCGACACGGTTCTGGCCACGTTGCGTGCACAGCATGACACCGACGAACCGATTGACATGCTGGTGACCAATTACGTGTATGACAAGGTGGCCAAGCGTCACAAGACCGTAGTGAACTTCCGCCGTGTGATGGAGGCCGGCCGCGTGCTCGGCTGGGATGACCTGGGCAAGTTCGGTCTGGCGCAGTACATCATCATGCATGCGCTCACCTTCCGCACGCAGGTGGTGCGCGATTCCGGGCTGAAGCTGCCGGAGCACACGTTCTACGTCGATTTCTATTACTCGTACCAGCCGTTCCCGTGGGTGAAGCGCATCCAGTACCTCGATGTGCCGTTCTACCACTACTTCATCGGGCGCGAGGGTCAGAGCGTGCAGACCGACGTGATGATTAAGCGTGTGGACCAGTTGCGGCTCGTCAATCGGCTGATGACCGAGGCCACGCCCGAACGCGGTACGGTGCCGGAGGGGCTGTACCGGTACATGATTCACTTCCTGGCGATCGAATCGTGCGTTACCTCGACGTTCCTGATTCTCTCGCGCGATCCGGCCAACTACGTTAAGAAAACCGAGCTGTGGGATGCGATTGACGCCTATTCGCCGGCCATCGGCAAGGATGTGCGCTCGCAGCTGATGTCCCGCGCGCTCAATCTGCCCGGCAAAACCGGCCGCTGGATCGTGCGCAACGGCTATCTCATCGCCGAACGCATCGTCGGCTTTAACTGATTCGGATTGTGGTTTTGCCCTGCTGACGCGTTATCAGCAGGGCATCCCTATTACCTCCCCAGTCGAGGTTTTGCTACTCGGCCCAACGGTCGGACATCGCGAAGCTGTTGTGCATCAGGTTGCTGGAGGTGTATAGCACGTCGTTCAGCAGCTTGGTTGTGTGCTCGCGCAGGTAGTCGGCCATCTCGTCGTTGGCCGCTTCGAGCACATCCGCCACGCCCTGCACATCCTTCTCATCGCCGTGGCCGCCATCGAGCGGCCATGCATTCGTATCCGTCGATTCGGCATCGCTTCGAGCAAGCAACTGCTCATCCGTGCGCTCGATGAGCCGGTGTCCGAACGCGCGCACGCCCTCGGCATACCCTTCGATGAACCGGTTCGTCTCATACCAGTGTGCGTCGGCCACGACGGCGATCAGGCGGTTCGTCCAATACAGGTTGCCGGTGGAGACTTCGGGCGTGGTGTCGCGCAGGTAGGCAGGCGTGTCGTTGACGTTCGCGTAGAACGGCGCGGCGGCGGTGAACGGACCAGAGCCGAACGATACCCACATCACCGTGCGATTGGCCGCCGGCACATACGGACGGACCTGAATCGCCACCATATGGCCGGTGCGGTTCACGCCGATCGGACGGTAACGGTGGCGCGATTCCGCCGTGCCGGTCGTGCCGTACGGGTCGTACGGCGTGCCTTCGAAGTGCGAGGACAGCAGGAAATCAACGTCTTCGAGGCTCACCTTGTCTTCCGGCACGCGGCACCACGGGATGTCGTCGGATTCGGGCGTGTAGCGGGCGGCCGGCGAATCCCAGTCCTCGCTGGGGTTGAGGCGGCGTTGCATGTACCAGGCACGCGGCGTGTTGTAGATATGGTCCTTCGGCGTCGCGGTGCCGAAGGCCTTGCGCGGGTTGAAACGGGTGGGAAGGGCAACGGTTGTTCCGAATCCGGCGCTATGCGCGTGACGGCCGTTGGAAGAGACCGGCGTTCCCATTGTGCGGTCGAGGTGATGCGTGGCCATGAACTCGCGCAGGTCGGCGCTGCATAGGTATTCGCGCTGCTCGCCGAACGCATCGGCGAGGTCGAAGTCGTCGATGCCGAGCTGGTTGGGGATCGTGGCATAGCAGTCATCGGGCACTCGGCGGGCGATCCAATGGTGGCCGCCGATGGTCTCGACGTACCAGATCTCGTCCACATCCGAAATAATCACGCCGTTCGATTCGTAGGTGCCGTAGGTTTCGAGCAGTTCGCCCAACCGCGCGACGCCCTCGCGCGCGGTGGTGACATACGGCAGCACAAGGGTGATGATGTCTTCCTCACCGATACCGCCGGGCTGCTCGGCCTGATAATCGGTGCTGTCCGGTTCGCCGACAGCCGGCCGCAACTCGACCATCGGGTCCGCACCGAGCACGCGCTCGTTGACAGCGATGGTTTCGGTGGCGCTCATCGCCACGTTGTGTTCGTTGGCACCGGCTTCGGCCAGAATGCCACGATTATTCAGCACGTTCGGTGCGATGGTGTACCGGCAAGGATTGTCCGGTAGTTCGATTTCGACATGGCTCAGCACGCTGCGGTAGTGGCGCGGCTGGTCGTCGGGGGCGACAGCGACGAAGCGCTTGGGATCGTAACGGCCCGAGCCCGAATCGTCATCGCGGGCGATGATGGTGGAACCGTCGTAACTGGCATTTTTGCCGACAAGAATCGTGGTGCATGACATGGGACACCACTCTAGGAGCCAGGCTGGTCGAAACAAAAAAATCCTTGGAACCATTGCGATTCCGAGGATTTGTTGTGCCCCCTGTGGGATTCGAACCCACAACCCACGACTTAAAAGGACGCTGCTCTAACCGTTGAGCTAAAGGGGCAACTCTTCTAAAATACACACCGTTTTGGGATATTTCAACTACGGCGTTGCGTACACGTTTGCGTACGCGATTGGCCCAACGCACGGCACAGCACACGCAATGTGGCCCAAATCGCAGCCCAAATCGCATATCGCCTCTAGCGATAGATAGCCGCCGGCGACTACCCTTGTACATTATGAGTGAATCCCCCAATTGGAGCAATCCCCTGCGCGACTCGTGCGACCTCAGACTGCCCCGTATCGCCGGCCCATGCAGCCTCGTCATTTTCGGTGTCACGGGCGATCTGGCACAAAAGAAACTACTGCCAGCCGTCTACGACCTGGCGAACCGTGGCCTACTGCCGCCGAGCTTCGGTCTGACCGGTTTCGCCCGCCGCGACTGGACACAGGAACGGTTCATCGAATTCGTCAAGGCCGCCGTCCAGGCGCATTGCCGTACGCCGTTCAAGGAGTCGACTTGGCGCAATCTGGCCGCCGGCATCCGCTTCGTGCAGGGTACGTTCGACGACCCGGAGGCCTTCGAGCGTCTGAGCGCCACCGTGCAGGAGCTTGACCGCGACCGCGGCACGCAGGGTAACCATGCCTTCTACATGTCGGTGCCGCCGCGCGCATTCCCACAGGTCGCCAAGCAGCTGGCCGCCTCCGGCCTGTCGCGCTCGTCCGAGGGCGCATGGCGCCGCGTGATCATCGAGAAGCCGTTCGGCCATGATCTGGCCAGCGCCAAGGAACTCGACAGCGTGGTATCCGAAGTGTTCGACCCGAGCTCCGTGTTCCGCATCGACCACTACCTCGGCAAGGAAACCGTGCAGAACCTGCTGGCCCTGCGTTTCGCCAACGCCATGTACGAGCCGATCTGGAACGCCAACTATGTGGACCACGTGCAGATCACGATGGCCGAGGACATCGGCATCGGCGGCCGCGCCGGCTATTACGACGGCATCGGCGCCGCACGCGACGTCATCCAGAACCACCTGCTTCAGCTCATGGCTCTGACCGCCATGGAGGAGCCGGTGAGCTTCACCGCCAAGGACCTGACCGCCGAAAAGACCAAGGTGCTTTCCGCCGTGCGCCTGCCCAAGGACCTCGCCGCCAACACCGCGCGCGGCCAGTACGCCAAGGGCTGGCAGGGCTCGCACGAAGTGGTCGGCTACTTGGAGGAAAAAGGCATCGACCCCAAGAGCACCACTGAAACGTACGCCGCCATCCGCCTCGATATCGACACCCGCCGCTGGGCTGGCGTGCCGTTCTACCTGCGTTGCGGCAAGCGCCTCGGCAAGCGTGTAACCGAAATCGCCGTGGTGTTCAAGCGCGCCCCGCATCTGCCGTTCGAGCAGACCGCCGTGCGCGAACTCGGCAAGAACGCCATCGTGATTCGCGTGCAGCCCGACGAGGGCGTCACCATGCGCTTCGGAGCCAAGGTGCCGGGCGGCTCCACCATGGAGGTCCGTGACGTGAACATGGACTTCAGCTACGGCCGCTCCTTCACCGAGAACTCGCCGGAAGCCTATGAGCGACTGATTCTGGACGTGCTGCTCGGTGATCCGCCGTTGTTCCCGACCACCGAAGAGGTGAACCTCAGCTGGGAGATCCTCGATCCGATTGAACAATTCTGGTCCACGCTTGGCCAGCCGCAGGCCTACCGCGCCGGTACGTGGGGTCCGGCACAGGCCGACGAAATGCTGGCGCGCGACGGCCGCCACTGGAGGATGCCATGATCATCGATATGCCGAACACCCGCACCCGCGAGATTGCGCACAAAATCGAACAGCTGCACGAGGAGCGCGGCGAATCGGCGACCGGCCGCGTGCTGACGCTGCTCATCGCCACCGAGGACGCGGACCTAGAGCATGCGCTGGAAATCGCGAACTCGGCCAGCCGTGAGCACCCGTGCCGCGTGATTGCCGTAGTACCGGATACCAATCCTGCCGATCAGTCCGGCGAAGGCGAACCGAACGCGGCCGAAGTGGCCGCCGAGGTGAGCGCGAGTCGCGATAATCCGGCCGTCGATTTGACCGACGGCCCGAACGATCCGAACGATTCCAACCTGAACGCCCAAGTGCGATTCGGCGCGGACGCCGGTGCCGGTGAGATCATCATCTTGCGTCCGCGCGGTGGCCTTATCAACCACCCGGATACGCTGGTTATCCCGCTGCTTGTGCCGGATGCGCCTGTAGTGGCGTGGTGGCCGACCACACCGCCGTCGAACCCGGCCAAGGATCTGATGGGTGCGATGGCCCGCAGTCGCATCACCGACGCGTTGCACTCCAATAATCCGGAGGCCACGATTGAGCGTTTGCGCCGCAATTGGACACCGGAAGATATCGACTTGTCCTGGACACGACTGACCGTCTGGCGCGCAATGCTCGCCTCGATGCTCGATCAGCCGCCGCACCTGCCCATCACCGCCGCGAAGGTGACCGGCAAGGCCGACTTCCTGCCTATGGAAATGCTGTGCGCATGGCTGCGTCTGAAACTTGGCGTACCAGTCGAAACTGAGTTCGTGCCCGACGCGCAGGCCGTGACCGGCGTGTACCTGACCCGTGAGGACGGTGTGATCTCGCTGGAACGCCCGTATGAGGACCAAGCGCTGATCTCGCTGCCCGGCCAGACTCCGCAGGAAGTGTCCGTGCCGATGCGCACCATCGAGGACTGCCTGACCGAGGAACTGCGTCGCATCGATCCCGATGAGATCTACGCCGAGGTCATCAACGAAGGCTGGGATCTGATTCGTCACTGAAGTCGGTAGAACCCGTTGCCACAGCGGCGTTGGAATGAGTTCGGCAATTGTGGCCGAGCCATGCCAACGCCGTTGCTCATCGTTTCCTACCTCATGCGATGCCGAAGCTCATGCCCGCGGAGTAATAAAGTGACATATGCGATGTCGCACAATGTGGATTGTGTTGTCAACTGACAACACAATCCACATTGCAAAGTACGACACATACCCCATACAAGGACCATACATGGCAACTCGAAAACTCATTGTGTATCCGAATAAAGATCTGATGATTCAGGCTGGCGCGCAACGTTTTGTCTTGGCGCTACTCGATTTGCTCGCCGAACGATTGCCTGATGGCACGCATCGCACGCGTGTGGATGTGGCGCTGTCTGGCGGTTCGGCCGCGCAGCCGCTGGGCTTGGTGCTGAACGATCCGCTGGCTGACGCGATTGATTGGTCGCGCGTGCATTTCTGGTGGAGCGACGAACGTTTTGTGCCGGCTTACGACACCGATCGCAATGCTTTGGAGGCCCGTCGCCTGCTGCTTGACCAGCTGGTGGCAGATGGCAAGCTGCCTGAGTCGAATATTCATGAGATGGCGGCCGATACCCGTTCAGCCGATGACATCGCCGATGTGATGGATCAGGCCGACAGCGATGATGCTTCCGTTCGCGCCGCCGCCGATGCCGCGAATGATGCGTTGCTGGACGATGTCGCGAGCGACTATGAGCGCGAGTTGGTGAATGAATTGGGGCCGGAACCGGTAATCGATCTGATGATTCTCGGCATGGGACCGGACGGTCACTATGCGTCGCTGTTCCCTGGTCATGATGAGGTCAAGGTTACTGATAGGCTCACCGTGGGTGTGAACCACTCCCCCAAGATGCCGCCGCTGCGTGTTTCATTGACCGCGCCGCTCATCGCGCGTTCACGCCATACGTGGTTCTTCGCCGCCGGTGCCGGCAAAGCCGAATCGCTGGCCCATGTCTTCGAGCAGCCCAACAACCCGGATTACCCGTCCTCCTACGCCAACGGAGTGGACGAGTTCATCTGGTTCTCCACCGAAGAAACCGTCACCGAGTTGTGAGTGAATTAAGCCCCCCTCTGATGAGGGGGCTTAATTCGTCTATGGCTACGCCTCGATCTCGGACTTGCCCTCTTCGCCGCCGGCCCCTGCAATTAGGGACTCGCCTGCGGCGAGGCTCAGTGTTGGCTCGGCGGCATAGCCGCCTCGCTCCGAAGAGGGCCGGGGAGCCCACCGGGCTCCCCTAAGCCCGAGATCGCGAGGCTACGCCTCGATCTCGGGCTTGCTGTTTTCTCAGCTCGGCTATCGCCGAGCCTGAAGAAGGCCGGACAGCCCACAGGGCTGTCCTAAACCTGAAATCACGAGGCTACGCCTCGATTTCAGGCTTGCCTTCTTCAGCCCACAGCGTGTGGAACACGCCGGGCTTGTCTACGCGGCCGTAGGTGTGGGCACCGAAGAAGTCACGCTGGGACTGGGTCAGAGCGGTGGGCAGGCGCTTGGAGCGCAGACCATCGTAGTACGCCAGGGAGCTGGAGAACACCGGGGTCGGGATGCCGGCCTCCACCGCGCGAACGATCACGCGACGCCATGCATCCTGCGATTCGCCGATGATCTTCTCGAAGTACGGATCGAACAGCAGGGAAGCCGGCGGGTTATCGCCCCTGAAGGCCTCGGTGATGCGGTCGAGCAGGAACTGGGCGCGAATAATGCAGCCGCCACGCCAAATGCGGGCCACTTCGGACAGGTTGATATCCCAGCCGTATTCCTTGGCACCGTCCTGAATCTCGTTCAGGCCCTGAGCATAGGCCACGACCTTGGAAGCGAACAGAGCCTTGCGCACGTCCTCGACGAACGCGGCCTTGTCTTCTCCGGCCAGATCGATGGTCTTGTTCGGTCCAGCCAGACCTTCCTTCTGAGCGTCTTCACGCAGCTCACCGTGCGAAGACAGTGCACGAGCGAACACGGCTTCACCGATGGCAGCCACAGGAGAACCACATTCCAGACCAGTCTGCACGGTCCACGTACCAGTACCCTTCATGCCGGCATGATCCACGACCACGTCCACGAACGGCTTGCCGGTCTCGGCATCCTTGTGGTGCAGAATCTCAGCGGTGATCTCGATCAGGTAGGAGTCAAGGTCGCCCTTGTTCCATTCAGCGAACACGTCGCCAATCTCCTCGGCATCCATGCCGAGTCCACGGCGCAGAATGTCATACGCCTCACCAATCACCTGCATATCGGCATACTCGATGCCGTTGTGCACCATCTTGACAAAGTGGCCGGCACCATCGGTGCCGATGTGGGTCACGCACGGTTCGCCGTTCACCTTGGCGGCGATGGACTGAAGAATCGGGCCCAAGGTCTTCCAGGATTCCGCAGTGCCACCGGGCATCAGAGACGGGCCGTTGAGCGCGCCTTCCTCACCACCGGACACGCCGCAACCCACGAAGTGGAAGCCCTTGGCACGTACTTCCTTCTCACGCTTGATGGTGTCCTTGAAGAAGGAGTTGCCACCGTCGACGATGATGTCGCCCGGTTCGAACACCTCTTCCAGCTGCGCGATGGTCGCGTCGGTCGGAGCACCGGCCTTGACCATGATGATGGCGGTACGCGGACGCTTCAGGGACGCGGCGAATTCCTCGAGCGTTTCGGCCGGCACGAAGTTGCCTTCGGTGCCATGCTCGTTCATGAGCTTCTCGGTACGCGAGTAGTGGCGGTTGAACAACGCCACCGTGTTGCCATGGTGCGCCAGATTACGCGCCAGATTGGAGCCCATCGTGGCCAGTCCAATCACACCAATGTTTGCTGTAGCTTCGGCCATGTGCCTTGCCTTTCGTTTGATTGTCCCATCGTCATCACGCGCGTCACAAAACAGCGCATCAGCGGAGGGAATCATTCCTTCAACGCTTGAAAGTGTATCCCGCTTACCACCCACACGCGAGGGCTGTCTTAGGTTCTACGCACCTTCTGCCCGCGAAGCGTAATTACTTGCCGGCCATTCACATACGCCCGGCCTTGGAAGGGTCGATATGCATGGTCTGGAAGCGATTGGCCATGTAAGCGTCGCTGTAGCGTTCGCTGAACCACATCGCGACCGGTGAATCCTGCGGCTGGCCGGCCATGCGCCCATACCAGCAATCCAAGGCCATCAGCGTGAAGGCAATGTCGATCACCATCAGCACCGTGCATACCGCAGTCAGCGAATACCGCACTTTCCATGGAATGCGATTAATCAGAGCCAGCAGTCGCGGTAACAGCCACTTGACCCACACCACACCAATCAGTCCCCAGAAGAACATGAATTGGCCTGAAGTACGTCCGTCGATGGACAGCCAACGGCCGGTGTAATCCCACGCGGTAATACCAAACGCCGCTTCCATGAACCAGCTGGTGCAATATTCGAACGCGCCGCCGATCACCGCCGAAGCGCAGAAAAACAAGAACGGATTCGCCTTCCACAGGCGATTCAGGCACACGGTTACCAATACCGCACCACAGCCGTAAATCGGCGAGAACGGGCCCCACAGCAAACCAGCGCGGTCCTGAAGTTCACCGTTATACAGCGCCATATGGTAGATCGTCTCCACAATCAGGCCACCCACCGAAGCGATGGTAAACAGCCAGAAGATATTGAAAAAGTCCAGCGCAATATAGCCCTTGCCGGACTGGTCGCGGCCTAGCATGCCGGCCGCCACAGCCGATTCATAATCATCGCGATCGTCCATACGCCTGAGCGCGCGCTGCAGACGGCGTTCCTCGCTCAGGGAGGGATCGGCGGTCACCGAAATCACGACGAGAATAATCATCTGAATCAGCGGCAGCAGCAGGTTGAAGCCAAGGCCGGTCAGGGCCAGCGACAGCATGCCGTCGGCCAATGTCAACGGCATCAGCACGTAGGTCCAGCGCGCGGCATACCGGCGATGATTGCGCAGCAGCATCACGCCGAGCACAATCAGGCATGCGGCACTGACTACCAGCACCACCGCATGAATCGCGGACAGGATGAAGGTCAGGCTCATCGCATCGACGTGCACATGACCATCCAGAATCTCGCGCACGGCATAGAGGATGGAAATCACCATAATCGGCAATGTGGCGAGTCCGTCCAGCAGCACGACCGCGCCATAGATGCGCGCCAGAATCGGTAATCGCTTGGTGTTCAGGTTCAAGCCGGCGTCGTCCAGTTCGACGGCCACCAGATCGGCCACGACTGCGGACTCGGCGTCACGGTTCTCCCGCGGCTTGCCGGGGGTAGTGGCCGTGCCATCGTCCTTGAATTCAACCATGGTTTCCTCCCCACATAGCGTCCCCTCACCCTATCACCCGATTGCGGTTTTGCTGAACTTGATGGGCGGTCGGTACATGTCTGTCTACATTGCCGAGCACCGAGCCTATCCATCGCGTTCAGGAAACGTCCAAAAACCATCCAGAAATCTTGTCAATAAGTTCCAGAACGCCTTTTGCTCTGCCCAGCGACACACGATAAGCCGCTGGGCAGCGGCGTTATTCCGCCAAAAACATCATCAATCACCCCATTAATCTCCGGCAGCCGTATTACGCTACTACAAACGTAGCGCTACGATTAACGTATCGCTACGGAAAACGTAGCAACCAAGCAACACCAAGCTCCGGAGGTATCAGTGGGCAATATCTTCAAGGTCCTCAGACGCGACTTCCTGCGCCTGTCCAAGGTGCCGGCCGCATGGGTGATCCTGTTCGGCATGGTGTTCATCCCGCCACTGTATTCGTGGTACAACATCGTCGGCTTCTGGGACCCGTACGGCAATACCAAAGGCATCACCGTCGCCATCGCCAACAATGACGACGGCACCGACAACGCGCTCATCGGCAAGCAAAACCTCGGCGATCAAATCGTCAAGCAGATGAGAAGCAACGACCAGCTCGGCTGGACCTTCGTCACCGAAGCCGAGGCCATGGACCAAGTGGAATCCGGCAAGGCATACGCAGCCATCATCATTCCCAAAGACTTTTCCGACGATCTCGCCGGCGTGGTGACCGGCGGCAAGAGTCGGCCCACTCTGGAGTATTACGTCAACGAAAAAGCCAGCGCCATCGCCCCCAAAGTCACCGACGTCGGCGCGTCCACTGTGGACCGCACGGTCAATTCCACATTCGTCTCCACCGTATCCGAAGTACTTACCGAAGTCATCAATACGGTTGACGGCAAAGCCATCAGTACCGAAGACACCACCAAAGCCAAGGCCCTCACGGCCCTTGCCAAGGCCTCCGACGATGTGCAGCACACACGCAGCACCATCGCCAAGCTCACCACCAAACTCACCGACACCCCAGAGCAGACACGCACCGCACGTCAGGCGCTGGACGACGCGCGCACACTTGGCATCGACACTGCAGAAGGTCTGGCCGGCGTCTCCACCCTGATCGGCACTACCCAGACCAGTCTGAACGGCTTCGTCACCTCCACGTCCGAAGCGCTTGACCAAGGCTCAAGCCTGCTGAGCCAAGCCGCAGCACAGGCCAACCAAAGCGTGGGCACGGTAACCGGAACCATCAGCGCCGCCAATCAGCAGGTAGGCGGACTGATCAATACGGCGGAAGACATCAACCAAGCGAACGCCGACATCATCGACCAACTCAAAGGGCTGCCGAACGCCAATCGAGAACCGCTGCAATCCGCCATTGCCACACTGGAAAGCCGCAATAGCGAGCTTGCCGGCGCACTGGGCAACCTCGATAGCCTGAACACCACTATCGGCAATGCCTCCACAGACACCGCCGGATTGGCGCAGCATCTCAATACCGCCACCCAAACCACGGTGCGCGAGGCCAATACCGCTCGCGGCACCATCACCTCCGGCGCCATTCCTCAGCTCAACACCGGTCTCAACGCCCTCAGCTCGACCGCCAGCACTCTGTCGACCGGCATCACGTCGCAAGGCTCACTCATCGATCAGTCGAAGCATACCCTCGACCAACTCGACAAAGCAGCCTCCACCACGGTGACCGCGCTGCGCGACACCGATAAGGCGCTGGCCGGCGTACAAACCAAGCTCGATACGCTGGTCACCGACATCAAAGCCCTGAGCATCTCCAGTTCACTCAGTTCCCTGATCGGCACCGACGGCAAACTGGATGCCGCCACAATCGCCGACTTCATGCTCTCCCCCACTGTTATCAGCGAACAGGCCGTCTATCCGGTCGCCTCCTATGGTTCCGGCATGGCACCGCTGTTCACCACCCTGTCTTTGTGGGTGGGCGCGTTCGTGCTCGTGGTCATTCCCAAACTCGAAACCGATGATGAGGGCATCGACGATCTCACACCAACCCAAGGCTATCTCGGTCGCTTCCTGCTACTGGCCACGCTGGCTGCCGTCCAAGGCCTGGTCACGGCCATCGGCGATCTTGTCATCGGCATTCAATGCGCGAGCGCCCCAGTGTTTCTGCTCACCTGCGTCATCACCTCACTGGTGTATATGTCGGTGATTTTCGCCCTCTCCACCACGTTCATGCACGTGGGCAAAGGCGTATGCGTGGCGCTGGTCATTCTGCAGGTGCCGGGCGCCTCCGGCCTGTACCCGATTGAAATGATGCCCGCGTTCTTCCGCGCCATCTACCCGCTGCTGCCGTTCACCTATTCGATTGACGCGATGCGTGAAACCATCGGCGGCTTCTACGACGGCCTCTGGTTCGCCTATATCGGCAAATTGCTGGTTTTCGTGGTTCTGGCCTTTGCGCTTGGCCTCGGCGCCCGGCCGAAACTGGCCAATCTCAACCGCCTGTTCGCGCGGGAAATCAAGGAAAGCGACATGATTATCGGCGAGCCGGTGCATCTGCCCGGCAGCGAATACCGTGTCACTCAGGCCATTGCAGCACTGGCCGACCACGACGAATACCGTCATGCCATCGAACGTCGGGCCGCCAAATTCGCCTACCGTTATCCCCGGCTGCTGCTGGGTGCGCTTATTGCCGGATTCGTGGTGCCGGCCGCGCTCATTATCGTGTTTGCGCTGACCACCAGCGAGAAAATCGTAGTCATGGGCACATGGCTGGCATGGGTGCTCATCATCATGGGCTTCCTGATGGTCGTGGAATTCATGCGCGATTCCATCCGCCGCCAAACCGAGCTCGGCAGCCTCTCCGACGAGTCGATCCGCGCCATGCTGTACGGGCATAAGGCCAAGCGTCGCGACACCTCCGCCGAACGCCACGAAGAAGCGGACCCGAGCGCCGCTGTTACCGCAATCATCCCCACTATTCCGCCGACCAAGGAAGGCAGGCACGCACGATGAACACCATGTGGAAACTGTTTACCGGCGACATCAAACGCCTGACCAGCAACGTGGTCTCCATCATCATCGTGATCGGCTTGGTGATGATTCCCGGCCTGTTCACCTGGTTCAACGTGGCCGCATGCTGGGACCCGTTCTCGAATATGAAGAACCTGAAATTCGCGGTGGCGAATGTGGATGAGGGGTATCGTTCCGACCTGATCCCGGTGAAAGTCACGGTCGGCGATCAGGTGGTGAACGCGCTGCGCGCCAACAGTCAGCTCGATTGGACGATCACGTCCAAAGCCGATGCCGTCGAGGGCGCACGATCCGGCAAATACTACGCGGCCATCGTAATTCCGAAGTCGTTCAGCAAAGACATGATGACCTTCTTCTCCGACGACGTGCAGCATGCCGAACTGACCTATTACCGCAACGAGAAGAAGAACGCGCTGGCACCGAATCTGCTCAACGAGGGCACGGATGAGGTTGCGGCGGAAATCAACACCACGTTCGCTAAGACCATCACTTCGGCCGGGCTGGAAATCGCGTCTTCGCTGGCCGATCAGCTGTCCAAGCCCGAGGCCAAAGAGCAACTGAATACCTTCAACGCCAACATCGCCAATTTCGCCACACAGCTTGACGATACTGCGGATCTGCTTGGCACATACAGCGCATTGACCGATACGGCCGGCGCCTTGCTCGACACCTCGAACTCACTAATCACTCAGGTTTCCTCTGCCGCCAAACAAGGCGGCAAGGATCTTGCCAGCGCCAAACAGGAAGTCACCGACGTGGCCGGAGCCCTGGGCACCACCGCTGACGCGATGAGCAGCGCACTGGACGCGAGCGCCTCCAGTTTCGGCGCGGTGTCCGATTCCATAGACAAGCTGTATTCCGACGCGAATGATGGTGCCACCACGGTCGCCGACGAATTGGACCGTCAAGCCACGGCCATTGGCAAGCAGACGGAGAAATACACTGAAATTCGCAACACGTTGGCCGGCATACTGGGCAACGACTCATCCATCATCACGGCGATTGACCGTTCAATCGCACGACAAAACAGGCTGCGGCAAGCGCTGAATACGGCGGCGACCGATATTCGCCAAGGCAATCAGGACGCGCAGGATCAGCATGCGCAGGTCAAGAATCTGGCTGATCAAGCGCAGAACAGTATTGCCAATATCAAGTCAGATTTCTCGGCCACGGTGAAACCGCAAATCGACTCCCTGTCGTCCACCGTCGCTGACGCCTCCGGCATACTGAGTTCCGGCGCCACCCAGTTGGACTCCACGCTCGGCGACCTGAAGGGGACTTCCGACGACGCCAGCGATATGCTCAGCGACGCTCGCACTACCTTGGACAAGGTGTCCGGCAAACTGCGTTCCGCCGGCGCCGAACTGGCTTCGTTCAACAGCACACTGAGCGACGCACTAAACAGTGGCGATATGGGCATGGTCAAAGAGGTGCTGGGCAATGATCCCGAAACGCTGGCCAGTACGTTGGCCGCACCGGTGCAGCTCAGGCGCAAGGCCGTATTCCCGGTGGCGAATTTCGGTTCGTCGATGGCACCGTTCTACACGCTGCTGCCGCTGTGGGTGGGCGCGCTGCTGATGGTGGTGACGCTGAAAACCACCGTGTCTCGCCGGACGCGCAAAGCATTGGGCGATCCGCGGCCGCATCGGCTCTTCCTTGGGCATTACGGGGTGTTCGCGCTGATTGCGCTGCTGCAATCCACGGTGTCGCTCGGTGGCGATTTGCTGTTCCTGCGCGTGCAGGCCGTGCATCCGCTGCTGTTTATGTTGTCTGGATGGCTGGCCTCGCTGGTGTTCTCGTTCTTCACCTATACGATGGTGGTGAGTTTCGGCAATGTGGGTAAGGCAATCGGCGTGCTTATGCTCATCGTGCAGATTTCGGGTGCGAACGCTGCCTACCCGGTGCAGATGTTGCCCGACTTCATCGCCAAAGTCAGTCCGCTCTTGCCGCTCACCCATGCGGTGACGATGATGCGTGCGGCCATCGCCGGCATCTACGACATGGATTACTGGCGGGCCGCCGGAATGCTGCTGGCATTCGTGCCGCCGCTACTGTTGCTTGGGCTGTTGCTCAGGAAGCCACTGGTGCGGTTCAACCAGTGGTATGTAGCCCAAGTCGAGAGCACTAAAGTGCTGAGCTAGTAGGTATTATCCGGGAGTTGCCTACAAACGGCATGGACTTACCACCCTCAGTCTGGCTTTGCCAGCCAGCTCTCGCCAGCGGGAGCGTACGGGAGCATATTTCGAAGAGAAGAGATGACGGAGATGACAGACACGACGGCGACACCGCGCGGTGAGCGCACGCGCGAGGCGACGGATCGCAAGCTCATGCGAGCCACGCTGCAGATTGCGGTGGACCGCGGCATCAGCGGCGTGACCATCGAGGAGGTGGCCCGGCGCTCCGGTGTGGCCAAAACCACGATTTACCGCCGATATCATAATGCCGACGAGCTGCTGCACGAGATCAGCGCGATGTATCTGGCCATCCCGGATTCCGACCCAGTGCCCAGCCCCACGCGTGAGCATTTCACGCAACTATTGCAGCGATTGGTCGATTGGGTGCGCGACAACGACATCGACGTCAAGCGCGTGGGCATTGTATTGTCCAGCGAGGCCGAGTTCTTCCAGCACATCGTCGACCAAGTGGTGACCCCGTGGCTGGAGCGTGTGGGGGCGTTCCTCAAGCAGGGAGTCGCGCAGGGCGTGTTTCGCGAGGACGTTGACGAGAAGTTGCTGTTGTCCACGATTATCGGATCTTTGGTGGCGTATGAGGCCATCGAGGGCAAAGCAATGGACGACGACACCGCCTGGGCCTCGCGCATGGCCGATCTGCTGTGGCCAGCATTGCTGAAGTAGCGGTCTTACTCCTGAATCGAAGCCTCCTGGCGGGCGACTTCGAGGGCTTTGTTGAAGGCGTCGGAGGTCCAGCTGGCGCCGGCGACCTTGTCCACTTTGAGGCCCTTCAGAGGTTTGCCGTCCACCACGCCGTTAATGGCTTTGGCGAAGTCGTCCTGATGGTTCTTGGAAATCGTGGTGAACGGGTGCCCAATGATATTGACGGTCTCGACGTTGCCGTCCTTGATGGTCAGATGGACGTCGATGGAATCCTCGCCTACCGGGCCGTACTGGCCGTTGATCGAGTAGTTGCCGTCCTTGTAGTTGCCGGTGTCCTTCTTGTCGGACGTGGTGGTGGACGGGTCGTTGTGCGACGAGCTGGAATCGGAGCCGTCGGAGCTATCGGAGCCGTTCGACTGGGATTGCGACTGCTCTTCCTGCGACTTCTCGGTCTCGCCCGAGTTGCCGGCGTACGCATCGTCCATCGGCGCGGCCTTGGATTCGCCGCATCCGGCCAGCAGCGCGCCAGCCACGACCAGTCCGGCCGCCGCCAATGTCGCGGATTTCTTCAACGTACTCTTTTCGGTCATATTCACGCTCCTTAAGCCCCCCTCTGACGAGGGGGGCTGTCAGCGAAGCTGACTGGGGGAGAGACCATCAGCTTGCCATGTATTCCTCACATACTGCTCGATGCCCCTGACGGCCCTACTCCTCGCCGCCGGTTTTCGCGGCCTTGGTGGGGTCAGTGAAACCAATGGCGGTCTCGCCGTTCTGCGCGCCCTCGACCTGTGCACCCGTGGAGGCGGGCTTGCCGCCGGCCGCCTCGTAGGCCTTGCGCGCATCCTCGTCATTCCACTTCTCACCGACGAGCACGCCATGGTTGAGCATGATCTCGCGCTGCGCGCAGCTGGCGACCAGCGCATCGTGGGTGACCACGATAATCGTGGTGCCCTGCTCGTGCAGCTTGCGGAACAGGTCGAGCACGATTTTCTCGTTCTTCTCGTCGAGGTTGCCGGTGGGCTCATCGGCCAGAATCAGCTTCGGGTCGTTGATCAGCGCGCGGGCCACGCACACGCGCTGCTGCTCGCCGCCGGAGAGCTGGCCGGGCAGGTGGTGGGCGCGGTCCTTCAGGCCGACCTTTTCCAGCGCCTCCATGGCCTGCTTCTCATCGACCACCGAATGGTAGTACTGGGCCACCATCACGTTTTCCACGGCGGTCAGGTGCGGCACCAGATAGAACTTCTGGAACACCAGTCCGATGAGGTTCTTGCGCACGTCGGCCAGCTGCGTGGCGTTCAGGTCCTCCAGCTTGCGGCCTTCCAGCTTCACGGAGCCCTTGGAGGGCGTGTCCATGCAGCCAATCATGTTCATCAGCGTGGTCTTGCCTGAGCCGGAGGAGCCGACGATGGCGAGCCATTCGCCTTCCGGCACGGTCAGATTGAGGTCGTCCACGGCACGCAGGTCGCCGTAGATCTTCGAGATGTGGTCGAGTTCAAGTAGCATGACGTTTCTCTTTCTTTATTCTTCGCGAAGCACGACGGCGGGGTCGATGCGGGTGGCGCGGTGGACGGGCGGGATGGAGGCGACGATGGCGACCAGCGCGCTGAACAGCACGGAAATCAGGGCCAGCCACCAGTTGAATACGATGGAGCGTTCGAACACCGCCACGCACAGCCAACTGGCGAGTCCGTAGCCGATTGCGGTGCCGATGAGGCCGCCAATCAGGCCGTAGAGCGACGATTCGATGTAGAACTCGGTGCCGATGGCACGCGAGCTGGCACCGAGGGCCTTGCGCAGGCCAATCTCGTTGCGTCGCTGCGAGACGATCGAGCTGATTGTGGTGCCGACGCCGACGAGCGTCAGCACCAGCACCACCAGCGAGACGATCCAGAACAGCGTCTGCAGCATGGTGATGATGCGGGTGTCGGAGGCGGTGATCTTGGTGACCTGCTGTGCCTTGACGTGCATGGAGGTCATGTCGTTGATGCTGGACACCAGGCCTGCGAGGTCGCTGGCGCCGGCCGAATACTCGATGACGTCCACGCCGCGCGTGATGCCGGTGAGCTTGTTGACGTCGGCGTTGGTGGCGTAGATGATCGAGTCTTCGCTGCCGCCGGTGTCCACGATGCCGGCCACGCGGAATTCGGTACCGGAGGTGTCCATGATGTCACTGGAGACACGGCCGTCTTTGGTTTGCTGGTCGATCGAGGAGTTCGACGAAGTGCCGTTGGTGCTGGCGTTATCGGATGCACGGTAGCCGATGGTGATGGCGGAGCCGATTCTCAGGCCGATGGCGTCGGCGATGTCGCGTCCGACCAGCACCTTGCCGTCGGTCGGCCACGAGCCGTCGACCACCCAGTGATGGTTGAGGTTCTTGACCTGCGCCGCATTCACGCCGGCCATCACGTACGGCGAGGCGTTGACGCGCACGTTCTCGTAGCGGTAGGTGGCGTATTTCGCGGAACCCTTGGCCTTGACCATTTCAGTGGTGTGCTGCACCATCGCCTTGTCGATGCCGGCCTTGCCGTCAGCATTGGTCGATTCGGTGGGCGTGACAATCAGGTTCGCGCCGTACGCACGCATCTCCTCGTTCATCTGCTGCGGCACGGCGAGGCAGATCATCGCCAGACAGAACAGTGTGGCTGCGCCGACCAGCGACGCCACCACAGCCATCACCGCGCGCGAACGCCGACGGAACACGGCGCTGAACAGCATTCTGAAGAACATACCGGTGTTGGTCATCGGTTCCCTCCTTCCACACCTACGTAGATAAACTCAGCGACCATGGAGCACCTCCGCGGGCTTGAGATTCAGAATCGAACGAATCGATGAGGCGGACGCCAGCAGCACGGTGACAGCCAGCAGCACGAACACCAGCACGAACACCATCGGCCGCATCGTAATGCCGGAACCGAACACCACCCGGCCTATCAGCTGGGCCACGCCGGAACCGAGCAGCGCGCCCACAATCGCGCCCAGCAGCGAGATTGCCGCCGTTTCGGCCAGCATCAGGCGGGATACCGCGGCATCGGTGGCACCGAGCGCCTTGAGCAACGCCAGCTCGCCCGACCGTTCGCCGATCGAGGCGACCATCAGGTTGGCCACGGCCACGGCTGCGGCGATCAGGCTCAGCACGGTCATCAGAATCATCACGGCCTGCGTCTTTTGCAGCACATTGCCCTGCAACGCGGCCACCTGACGCACCTGCTTGGCCACCGCGCCCGGAATCACCTCTTCGATCTGATAGGCGATCGAGCTCGGGTAGGCGGTGCAGTACCAGGTCTCCCATTCCTCCTGGCTCAGCGCGGCCGGGTTCGCGGCGGCCTTACGGGCCAGGTCGTTCTCCGGCGTGGTCAGGGCCTTGACCTCGATTTTGTCGACCGAATCGGGCAGGTCGGCGAGTACCTGGGCCGTGGAGGAGGCGATGTAGAGCGAGCCGTTGTCCTCGTCGCCGGAATCGTAGACACCGGTGAGCTTGATTTTCTGCTCGTTCTTCTTGCCTGAGGCGGTGGTTTTGTTGAGGGTGATGGTGTCGCCGGTGGTCGCGCCGAGTTCGGAGGCCAGCGTCTTGCCGATCACGCCCTGGTCGGAATCGTCTTTGGGCCACTTGCCGTCCAGCTGCCACCACGAGCGCATGCCTTCCACGCCCACGACGGTAGTCTCGCCGGTGGAGATCTTGAGGTTCTTGTTGAACCACGTGCCGACGACCGGCACGTTGGTACCGTTCACCGTGGCGTGGATGTTGAGCTGCGGCGCGAAGCTGGTGATGTTGAACGACCAGAAGATCGTCTTGATCTTGGCCGCGTCCGACTCCTTCAGAAAAGCGGTCGGGTCGCTGGTGGACGTCGCGCCGCCCGACTCGGTGTTGTACAGGTCGGAAACGACCGCATCCGCCTTGGGCTGCACGGTGATGTTCGAACCGTAGGTGGACAGCTCGGCGTTGAGCTTGTCGCCCACGTCGAACACGACGCCCAGCATCGATACGGACACGGTCGCCGACAGGCATACGGTCAGCGCGATAAGCAGGCGCCGGCGCAGCTGTCGGGTGAACGAGCGAGTAATCATGCGCAGAAAGAACATGATTCTTGTCTCCTGCCTGACTCACCGGAAGTGGGCGCTCAGCGCGTCCAGATCCGTAGTTTGAATGGTGATCTTGCCGTGGCCGGTCTTGTACGGGAATGGTATCGGGTTGCAGCCACCCTTGAAGCCGATGGTCGCCAGGTTGATGGCCACCTCGCACTTCTTGCAGATGATCTTGCCGTCCTTCTCGTAGTAGCCAGCGTCGCCGCAGTTCTCGCAGGCGTCCAGGCCGATGCCGTACGCGCCACCGTTCTTTCGGATGATGATGAAGCGCATGACGGTGCCGTCCTTGGCCTTGTATTCGAAGCGGTGCAGGTGGCCGTCCTCGACCTGGCTGAAGGGGATGGTGGCCACGCCGTCCTTGAGCGAGTAGGCTTCCGGCGGCGAAAGGGTGATGGTCTGATGGGTCGCGGCAACGCCCACGGTCAGGGTTGCGGTGACGCCGATGGCTGCGATAAGGCTCCACACGGCAGCGGCGATGGCGTGGCGGCGGAATACCTTATGCCGGCGCAACGTGGCCTCGTTGGCTCCCGGCACATCATGGGTTTTCATACGGAAACCGGCCACGATGGAGGCCACGGCGGGAATCAGGAACACCAGCGCCTGCGCCATAATCATCGTGGAGTTCTGGTTGATGGACCAAGCCAGCGCCACGAACATCGTATGGTTCATCGGGAAGCCTCGCGCCTGCAGAATCTGGGCAAGACCAGTGAAGTGTTGAATCAGCAGAATCACCATCATGGCCGCGACGGCCACGGTGAACGCCCAGCGCACGGCAGTGGTGCGCATCGTGCGGAAGATGGCGACCACAATAATGGACATGGCCACGCCAAGCAGGAAACCAAGAGCGCGCAGCAGCATGGCCGAAGTGAATGCGGTCTCCCCTGGTTCCACCCAGATGGTGAGCTGCAGAATCACGTCCGGCAGCGCGTAGAACAGGGTGAGTGCGATGTCGATGGCGGCCACGGCGTTAGCGATGTGCATGAACACCTTGTGCTGCTGCCAATTGGTGGTGATGCGGCGTGCGAACACCACCACGACGATGGTCAGGATGTCGGCAATGATCGCGCACCACAACACCGGGTAGTTGACGAACGTGCGCTGATTGATCACGGCCGAGGCGCGCAGGCCGGCGAATACGATGGCGGCGATCAGACCGACGATCAGGCCGATGAGACGCCAATGCGAGCTTATCGGCTTATCTCGCCCCTCGCCGACCGTGAGCATCACGCTCAGGCTCATCACCAGCAATGCGGGGGCCAAAGTGCCCGGCATCACTGCCACGAATTGTTCAAGCATTCGCGTCCTTTCTCTGTTCACCTTAGGCTCCCCTCTCTGAGGGGAGCTGTCCGCGAAGCGGACTGAGGGGAGTTTTAGACCGTCCTAAGAATTATCTCCCTAAAGCGGCGTAAAGCCCCCTCTGACGAGGGGGCTTTCTGCTTAGTCAATCACCACTGGCGAGGAGTGTAATCCCAGTTGTCGAAGGTGACCTCGATCGGCTCGGTCCAGAAGTGGCCCTTGACGCCGGTCTCCGGGTCAACGTGCAGCATCCAACCCTTGGAGGCCGGGGATTCGATGGAGAGCTTCAGCTGGTAGGTGCCAGCCTTGTCGAGCTTGACGTTGGCGCCGTAGTGCGGGCCATCGGAAGCGTTCATCTGCATGAAGGTACCGGAGGTGGCGGTGCCGCCCTCGACTTCCTTGCCGGTGGACTTATCGATGATGGTGTAGTTCACGGTCAGATCCGGCACGAAGTCGCCCTTGCCGTAGCCGAGCTCGGTGCCCTTCTGGTTGGCATGGATGTCGGCCTCGAGGTGGAAGGAAGCGTCAGCAGCCTTCAGGCCCATGGAAGACGGCTCCATATCGATCGGCTGGAAGTACACAGCGCCCACGGTCAGCGGGCCGGCGTCCTGATCCTGCTCTTCAGCAGTACCGGACGGGCCAACCGGAACCTCTTCGAAACCGGCGCCGGAATCGGAGGAAGAATCGGAGGAAGAGGAGTCGGAAGACTGGGAGGAGGAGTCAGCCTTAGTGTCGGATGCGGAGTTGGTGGAACCGCAGGCAGCCATGGACACGGTCATGGAACCGGCGAGCAGCAGGCCGAGCAGAGCGGCCAGTTTCTTGTTCTTCATCATTGTTATTCCTTTTCTCTATCTCTGGTGAATTAGGATTCACGCTTAGATAATTGCAATTATTCAGTTATGAGATAAGTGCGGCGTGGGCTGGAGGAATTGGCATCGATCCGAGGCCGTGCCGCAAGTCTGTCAGTTGTCTGCAGTTATGGGAGGAAACGGACGAGCTAGACGGGCTACGCCTTCACGGCCGGGACCTCGACAGTAGCCTGCGCCTTCAGCTTGCGCTGCTTGATGAAGCCGACCACGAACAGCGCGATAACCGCAACGGCTGCGATGGCCTGCGCCACTAGGCATTCGACGTACGGGTAGAGGCCAAGCCAATCGTTCGTCGGCACACCGTTCAGGTAGAAGGCGGGCAGCAAGTCGCCCTCGATCAGCGAGTGGACGCCGCCGCCGGCGAACACCACCACCAGCACAGACATCAGAATCGAAGTGACCAGGAAGAACGGACCAATCGGAATCTTCACGGAGGTGAAGCGGAAGAGCAGGAAGATGCCGACAAGCACCACCGCGGCGGTCAGACCACCGATCCACATACCGCGAGTATCGCGGCTCATCGTGTAGATGGACTCGTAGAAGATCACGGTTTCAGCGCCTTCACGGAACACGGCGAGGAAGCTCAGCATAGCCAGCGAGACCACGGTTTTCAACGTCACGTTGTCGGCACTTGCGGCGGCTTCGGCATCAGCCACAGCAGCCTCGGTCTTCTTGCGAATGTAACGGTTCCACGCTTCCACGCTGGACTTGTTCAGCATCCAGTTACTCGTCCACAGCAGCATGCCCATGGCGATCAGTGCGCAGGTGCCTTCCATGATCTCCTGAATCGGGCCGGAGCCGCCGAAGGCGAACACGAAGATCACAGCCACCAAGCCGGCGCCGAGCAGACCGACGAGCACACCCAAGTAAATCCACTTGACGAAGCGCTTGTTATCGGACTTGACCAAGTAGGCGACGATGGCTGCAACCACCAGCAGAGCTTCAAGACCCTCACGGATAAGCACGAGGAACGCCTGGCCGGAGGAGCTGGTGACCAGCTTGGTGAAACCGTCTTCCTTATCGGCGGCACCACCGTCAAGAATGCCGGCGTCCTTGATCAGCATGGCCTTGAGGTCGTCGATCAGCTTCTTGGTGTCTTTCAGGGATGCGCCGGCGTTCATGGACTTGCGGCACATCTTGAACTGGTATTCCACCTGCGAGACGCGGTTGCCGCTGATGGCGTTCATCACGTTCTTTTCGAAGCCGAGCTTCTCGTAATACTGGTAGTACGCGTTGTTCACGAGCGTGGCGCCCTTGGCACCATCACCCTTTTCGTAAGCTTTGTATGCATTGTCGAGAATCGGGGTCATTTCGTTGGCCACGTCGGTCCATGAACGATTGCCCTTGCCCGGGTTCTTCTTTTTCTTGGCGTCGAGCTCCTTGCGCTCTTTGGCCAGCTGCGCCTGCAGCGCTTCGGCGTACGCCTTCGGCTTGGCGAGATCGGCGTTGGTGTCGAGCTGCTGGGCCGTGGCGTCAAGATCGGCGGTCAACGCATCAATCTGCTGAGCCAGTTGATCGTCGTTGCTAGGCGTGTAGGAAAGATTCTGAACGCTTTGGAATGCCTGCTGTTGGGCGAGCTGCTTGTCCGCGCCAATGGTGTCGTGCACGACCGCGGTGAAGTTGGAGGCCACGTAAATCTTGTTGTACGCGCCCATGAAATCGGAGGTGGCGCCAGCGGTGTTGCCATCCTTGTACGTCTTAAGACCGCTGTTCAGCTGCTTGTCCATCGCCTTGGAGACTTCGGCCCAGGTGGCGTAGTCAACGCTGGACGAGCTTGATGAACTGGACGAGCTGGTGCTGCTGTCGGCGAAGGCCATCGGAGCCGTGACTGCAGGAGCCACAGTGGCGATGACCATGGCGAACAGAAATACAATCGCAGCCAGAACTCGCAGCTGCCTCACGCTGGTGTGTTCAACGGACCGAAGAGCAGCCTGGGCGCGACGAACCATGCCTATCCCTCTCTCTGCGCGGCTAAGTAATCAAAAACCAACTACTCAATATAAAGAAAAACTTTTTTGAGGAACAGTCTTGATTTTTTAGGATTTAAGAGGTATTAGGCACTGTTTTTCGATCAATTATTACCGCAGATTGTCTCAATATTCGATATTGTCCCGCTCACAGATGGGAGACTTCCCGAATTATGAACTCCCCGCGACTGGCCACTCCCCATCCCTCATATTGCATGACCAACTGTTTCACCAAGGTTCATAGCCTAAAATCACTATGTTGCATCACGGCAAGAGGCTGGCAATAATTCACACGATGGCATGCGCATGTTCATTCTGGTTTGCCTCGGGTTTGCTGACTTGCCTTGAGTCGCTTTGATTTGCACTGGTTCATCCCCCGGTGAGATCACCTGTTGCACACGCCGTACGAACGACCTGCACATCAGCGCAGGCACTCATTGGTGGTCCTTGTCCACAAAGCGACACGCCGCAGCCGGCACTGAATGTGCATTTATCCGAAAGCTGTGGTAGCTTATTCGAGTTGCCTACGGAGCTTACTTCTAGCAAGCACTGCAGTGCATGGAGGATTCGCCTAGTGGTCTATGGCGCACGCTTGGAAAGCGTGTTGGTGTAACAGCCTCACGAGTTCGAATCTCGTATCCTCCGCCATCAGGGTTTTGGCTTTTGTCAAAACCCTTTTGTTATCCGCACCCACATGCATATACGCAGCGGTCCAAATATGTGCACAATCGTGCACATTCACTGTTTTTGCAGTGGCGTGGCATGGCACATATTCCGAGACGACCGAATTCCCACAATTTTCGTGCCACAACAGCGCATAAAAACACGAAAATGCGATTACGTGGCACATCCGAATGCCACATGAGCGCAAAATAGCCAATATTGCGCTCATGTGTACAACTTAGAGCACCCGAATACTTCCTCGCACACCCGTCGATTTGCGTAATACGCGATTGCGTGTATTGTTGTGCAAGCCGTTCAACGGCCCTAAGCCGTGCGCACATTATCGCCCCGATAGCTCAGTGGTAGAGCACTTCCTTGGTAAGGAAGAGGTCGTGAGTCCAATTCTCACTCGGGGCTCTCAATCACCACTCGATGCCGTACTCGGCATACATATACATATCGTACTGGTACTCACTGCTGTAGTTCAGGTCGTTCTGATGTGCTTCATGATGGCTGTTATCTGACTGCATAATCATTCCTTTTCCTAGCCTCATCGGTATTACGACCAGATATAGCGAAATCGCGTTACCGAACTATGCGCGTTCAGCGAATCGCAGGTGAACTCATAGCGAACTGTTGCACGCACTCCGCATGCGAGCGCAGACTCATTGACATATACCGTCCGGCACACACTTCATAATGTGCAAGGCCGCGCGCCAGCTATTGAATACCGCCAAACAGCAAAGGAAAGCCTCTCCCACCATGACCTCACACCTTGCCGAAGCAGGACGCACACTGATTCCCCGCAAGGATGATCGGTACGGTCTGCTTTCCCCAGCTCTGGTTATTCTCACGTTTGTCGCCGGACTGGTGGATGCGTTAAGTTACTTGGCACTCGGTCATGTATTTGTGGCCAATGTGACCGGCAACATTGTGTTCCTTGGTTTTGCATTCGCCCACGCGCAGGGCTTCGTCTGGTGGACTTCGGCGCTCACGCTGGCCACGTTCATGATTGGTGCGTTCATCGGCGGACGCATTATTCATTACTTTGGCGCCAACCGCGCGCGCCATCTGCTGGTGTCCACGTCAATCCAGCTGGCTTTTGTGGCAGCTGCGCTCGTCGGCATTTATCTGCTCAATCAGTTTGCGCCTAAACCGTCGATGGGTGGCACTGATGCTTCAGCCATCGCCCGCACGGCACAGCCCAGTCTGAACTTCCCAACTGCTCGGCATATTGATTTGCATATTATTCTGCTGATTGTGCTGCTCGCACCGGCTATGGGCATTCAGAATTCCACTGCTCGTAAGCTTTCGGTGCCAGATTTGCCCACGACTGTGTTGACGATGACGTTAACTGGGATTATCGCTGACACTTCGGCGCATGGTCATGAGCAGTCCAAACTTGGCCGGCGCGCGATTGTAATGCTGGCTTTGGCGCTCGGTGCTTTGACTGGAGCCACGCTGCAGACGCGCGGTCATGAGGACGTTATTTTGATGGTGATGATCGTCTGTCTGATTGCGGTCATTGTGATGATGATCCCCCATGTGCATTCCGATGCCCGCTGGGTGACCGGAAAACACTGATTCATACAAAAACGGCCGGCGCTGGGCATTGCTGACCGGCACCGGCCGAGATAATAAGGAGTGCTCCTTATGTGGTCGCGAACCTTACGGTTTCATGATCACATCTGCTCGCGATTGCGGCGGTAGGCGATTGCGGCGCCGGCACCGGCCAGCAGCAATCCGGCCACAGCAATCGTGACGACATTGGCACCCGTGTTGGAGACGACATTGCCATCACCCTTGGCAGCGGTACGCTTCACCAAGCCGGCAATTGCCTTCTCGAGAGCCTCGCGAGCTGCGTCGACCTGCTTCTGCGTGGCGTTGCTGTTGTCGGAGACCTCACGGGCCTTCTTCAGCGCGGCGCGCAGAGCGTTGGCGGAGTCGTCGGTGTAGAGACCCAGGTTGATGGCGGCGGCCTTGTTGATGGTCGCGTTCAGAGCAGCCTTGTCCACCACGCCCGGTTCCGGATTCGGCTTCGGCTCGGCGGTAGCTTCCAGCTTGGAGATGGCGTCCTGAAGAGCGCTCAGTGCGGTATCCACATCCTGCTGGGTGGCGTTCTTGTTGTCGAGCACCTGCTGTGCAGCCTTCAGTGCCTCGGCGAAAGCTTCCCACGAGTTGGTCGTGTAATCGGCCTTCTCGAGCTTGCTTGCCTTGTTCACTGCAGTCTGCAGGTCGGTCTTGTTCACCTCAACCGGGCCTGGGCCAGGCTCCTCACCGGTCTTCTCGAGACCAGCGATAGCGGATTCGAGGTTCGTCAGCGCCAGAGCCACATCGTAAGCGGTGGCCTTATCGTTATCCGCCACGGCCTGTGCAGCTTCGCGGGCCTTGACCAGAGCAGTCCAGCTTTCAGCCGTGTAGTCGGATTCCTTAAGACCGTTAGCCTTGGCGATGGTGTCGTTGAGGTCGGTCTTGTCCGGAGCGACAGTCTCTTCCTCAACCTCGCGGTCCGTGGTCAAACGCAGTTCGGCAGCGGATGCGAACTTGTTGGCCTGGGAGTCGCTCTGGCCTGCGGAAGACAGGACGGTCAAGCGTACGGCGGTCACATTCTCGACGGCGTCGAAGCTGGCCTTCTGCCACATGGTGGTGGTGGAGAACTCAGCATCGGTGACGACATCCTTGGTGGTGCCATCCGCCAGAGTGAGCGTGATCTTGTAGCCCTTGATCTTGCCGTTGGCGTTCATACCTCCGGAACGCGGCAGGTAGCGCAGGCCGTTGATGGTGGTCGGTTTGTTGAGGTTGAACTGATACCATGCGGTGCCGTTGCCGACTGCGTTCTTGCTCCAGCTGGTGTGCCAGTGGGTGCTGTCGTTGCCATCCTGTGCCAGACCGGCCGGGCCTTCGCTCGGCAGGCCTGCGGTAGGCTCTTCGCTGCCCGTGGCCACGGTGTAGCCACCCAGCTCATCGGAGCCGTCAGCTGCCACGTCGTACTTGTCGCTGCTCTCGTTGCCGGGAGCGGTCTTCATGTACTCGTCGAGGGCCACGAGAATGTCGTATGCCTTGGTGAAGTCCTCAGCGGTTGCGCCATTCTTGTTGATGAGCACGCGAGCCTTGACCAAGGTGTCCTGATACTGCTGCCATGCGGCATCGGAGAGCTCAGCACGCTTGGAATCGTACTTGCCGCGGATTTCCTTGACCTTGTCCTGCGCTTCGGCCTTGGTGCGGGTCTGGGACTCGATGCGCTCGATCTTCAGGTTGTCGAGCACGAAGTCCTTGTATCCGCCGAAGTCCTGTGCATTGCCGGTGGAACCCTGCAGATCAGGTGCGGTTGCGGTCGAGTAAATACCGAACCAGGAATCGCCGTTGACGCCACCGGTCAGCTCGAACTCGGCCTTGCCGGTCTCACCCAGAGCCTTCTTCAGGTTGGTCAGCTTCACGCTGCCGGCAGAGTATTCACCCTGGCCCACAGCGATGGCGTAGATGTCATCGGAACCGGACTGGTAGTCGAAGCTCACCTTGTACTTGGCACCCGCCTCGAACTTCACGTTCTGCGGGATCGTCTGGTAGACCAGCGTGCCCTTCTGGGTCAGGCCGTTAACCTTCACAGACCAAGTGCCATCGAGCACATCGTCCATCTTCTTGACATCCCAACCGGCCTGCGTGAACGGAGCATGCAGCTCGGAGAGGTGGATGCGGTTGTCCTCAACGCCTTCGGAACCGGAGACCACGAACGGCCAGATGCCCTGGGCGTTGTTTTCGAATCCGTTGGTGAGGGACTTCAGCGTGCCGTCCTTCTCATAGGTGATGCCGGAGTACTGGTTCTCCACGATGCGCACATCGTCGAAGTAGGTGTGTGCTCCGTCGGTGCTCTTGTGAGACAGGGTTACCGTGGCATCGCCGTTCTCAGGCGCGGTGAAGAACACGTACATGTTCTGGAAGTAGCTGGAGCCATTTTCCGTATTGCTGTTCGTGTTGTGGCCGTATGCCTTGATGTAGTTCTTGGCGATGGACTTGCCGGTGGAGTTGGTGGCCAGCACCTTGCCGCCGCTGGTTACGGTGACGGATGCATCGCCGGTGGAGCGGTTGTCGACGCCAACATACAGCGCGTACTTCTGGCCAGCCTTGAGATCGGTCAGACGCTGGGAGACATCGACCTTGCCGGTCAGGCGCAGCATGGCGTTGTTGTCGCCTTCAACTTCGGCCTTGCCGGTTCCGGCGACGGTCCAGTTGTCGGTGAGGGTGTTGGAGCCGCCGTTGAAGCCGGCGTCTACCACATGCATGCCTTCGCTCCAGTTGACCTGGATCTGCTTGGCTTCGCCCTTGTACACCACGTACGGGGTTTCGGCATCAGCGGTAAGCGTCACCTTGCCGCCGGAGACGGCAACGGTCTGCTCGTTGGTCTTGCCCTGATCGGTGAGCTGGTACACCTTTACGCTGGAGAGGTTCTTCCAGCTGTCCGGCAGCGTCCAGGTGGTGGTGCCGCCCTTGGTGTTCCAGTGGTAGAGCTTCTGCTCGGAATCCTTGACCAGCTTGCCGGTGAAGGAATCCCACATCCACGGCAGCAGGTAGGACTCGTCGCCAGTGGCGCTGCCATCGCCTGCGGAGACCACACCGGATGCGACCTTCACGCCGTTGAAGGTGATGGTGCGCTGGCGGTAGGCTGCGCTAGAGGTGTCGTTGGAACCACGGGAGACTACTACAACGTTGCCGTTGGAATCCTTCAGGGTAATCTGCTCGTTGCCGTTGTTCGTGTTCGGGTCGGACACGGCAGCGGCATTGCCATTGTCGGCGGTCAGCAGCGGGTTGTTGACCCAGCGGGTCACCTTGAAGTGCTGGATGAACTTAGTGGACACATCATGGGTGTACAGGTTCTTGATGTAGGCGGCATAGTCGTTGCGGCCCTGCCAGCCTTCGAAGTCCTTCATGTTGTAGCCGCCGAGCAGCGGGGCGTTGGCAGCGCCGCCGTATTGCGGGTAGTCGCCAACCCAGCTGTCCTTCTGGTGGTTGCGCAGGAAGCGCATCACTTCGGAGTTCTCGCCCTTGGAGGTGTAGCCGCCGTAGGTCAGATCAGCTGCCCAGTGCTGGAAGGTGGAGTCGTACTCGTTGCCGGAACCCCATTCGGTGGTCATACGCCAGCCGTTGTCGTTGATCATCTTGCTCATCTTGCGGGTTTCCCAAGAATCTTCCGAACCGGAAGAAGTCAGGTTGCCCCACACATCGAGGTAGATGAAGTCCATGTTGTCGCCGACTTCCTTGCTGAGGTCAGCGAAACGGCTTACACGAGAACCGGATGCCAGATCGTAGATGCCGTCGATGCCGACACCCTGATCAAGCCAGTTCCAGCCGTAGCTCAGGCCGCCTGCAGAGTTGCGGCGCACCATGTCCTCGCTGAAGGCCTTGGCTTCCGGATACATTTCGGAGGCGTTGACGTGCACACCGAAGCGAGCGCCATACTTGGAGCCCTCTTCCATCATGGTGTTCATGTCGTCGGCGCCGCCGAGACGCTGGCCGATATCGCCGTAGTCCGGGTGGCCGGAGTCGTGGCCTTCATTGCCGTAGCCCTTGAGCAGCACGGACTGGCCGAGGCCGTCGGTGTTCAAGGCCACCTTCTTGACGTTGTCAAGCGTGGTGAGGAACGGGTTCTGCGCCTGGGAGCCGAAGTTCATGGCGATACGCCATGCCACCAGTTCGGGAACTTCCTCGGACTTGTACGGGTTGTTCATGATGTCGCGGTAGGCGATTGCGCCATCCTGCCAGTTGACGGCACCGTCTTCGTTCTCGTCGCCGGCGATGGCCACGGCCATCTGCGGCAGAGCGGTTTCGGCCACGGTGTACTTCTTGCCCTTGGAATCGGTGACCGTGCGGTGGTAGTACCACGGAGCGCTGGCCAGGCCCAGGGAGGTGGCGTCACCAGTCTGCTGGGTGGTGGCGTAGACACGCGTGTTCTGGCTGCCGCCGCGCACAGGAGCCGCCACATAGGTGCCATCGTGCTCGGAGTTGCTCCACAGGCCGGCACTCAGGCCAGCACCGGAGATGAAGCCGTAGGTGTAGTCGCTATCGGTGACGTTAGTATCTTCGGTCACTGCGAAGTTGGTATCGCCAGGCTTCTGCGTGTTGGAAGACATACGAGCACCAGTGAATTGGGCATTTTCCTGGCTGGAACGCACGGAAACGAGACTCTGGTTCGGGAAGGACAGCGTCTGGATGGCGTTCTCCTCCACACCGTTGCCCTCAGGAATGCCTTCGGACAGGTTGTTCTTGATCTTGGTGACGTTGAGGTGCAGCTGGTTGGCCTTGACCGTGATCTGAACGGTGATCACCGCGTCAATCTTCTTGGCCTCATCCTTGACCTTCAGCGTGTAGGTGGCCTCGGTGTCGGAAACCTTCTTGAAGGTCACGTCGTCATCGCCCAGTTCGATGTTGGTGCCGTTGATTTCAACGGTGCGCACATCCTTGGACTGGCCGTACATCACCTTGCCGTCGGTCATCGTGTACTGCAGCACAGAGGGGAAGTTCTTCTTAATCTGAACTTCCATCTTCTTGGTCTTCAGCGTTTCGGAGGCGACCTGAACGGTTTTGTTCAGGGTGATGGGATCGATGGCAAGATCCGCGCCGGAGACCGTCACCTGCTGGGAGACGTCCTCATAGCCTTCCTTGGCAATCGAAAGCGTGTGTTCGCCTTCTTCAATGTCGGCGAAGGAGAAGGTGCCATCTGCACCGGTCTTCACCTTGGTCTTATCCAAACGCACTGTTGCGCCTTCAATGGCAGCGCCTCCAGCGTCCACAACCTTGCCGGAAACCGCGTGCTTGGCGGCTTCGACAACCTCCGGGAAGTCCTTGATGTACACGTCGGTGACCTGGTTCAGCCCCTTCCAGGAGCCGGCCTTGATGGCAAGCTTGTTGGAGAGGTTCGTCATTGCGGAGTAATCGACATCGAATGCCTTCTGGCCATCCACGGTCAGTGTGGCGACCTTGGCGTCGGTCCAGGAGACCTGAATGTCGTGCTCTTCGTTGGCGCTCGGAGCAGCGATACGAGCACCGCTGTACCAGCTGCCGCTACCGCCACCGGTGTAGGTCTGCCAGAACCAGCCGTCCGAATCGTAGCCGATGAACAGGCCGCTGCCCGGGTCGTTGTAGCCCAGGTAGAAGCCGAAGCGGTTGGCGGAGCCTTCCTGCGGGGATTTGATGGTGGCGTGGAAGGAGCCGGCCTTGGAGAAGTCGTAATCTGTGCCCCATACGGCTACTGCCGGCCAGTTGTTGCTGGAGCTGGGGTTCGCTGCCGCATTACCGTTAGAGGCAGCGGACTTGAGGTGCAGCCAACCGTTTGCCATCTCCAGGATTTCGTCGCCCTGAGCGATGTTGGAATCAATAGTCCAGCCTTCAACCGCATCGGCTTGTGCGGAAGGAGTCTCGGAAGCAGTTGCAGAATCAGAAGTATCGTTGATTTGCTGAATCTGACTTGCCAAAGTCTGCAAGTCAGCATCAGACAGGGGCACTGCGAACGCAGTACCTCCCCCGCTGCCCATGCAGGTTAAGGCTAACGCTGTTGCCAGCGCAGCCGATATAGTCTTCTTCTTTTTCATTAACTATATTTTCCTTAATCTCTTCTTCGAGGTGAAGCAGATGCCTTCTTCATTGAAGAATACGCATTCGCAATTACGATAAGACACTTTACAAGAAGCTATTCTTAATAGCAATCTCAGCAAATACGGAGAATCGCCACATATTTGACATTGAATTACAACGTGAGTGAAATCACAAAACCCAATAAACGACTACGTTGTTAACCTTCACATCTATATTCGCATCATCGCGACACGCGCAGGGAAAAACTGCGCAAAAAAAGTAAGACGAATTTACCTGCATTCGACGCAATCAATGCAGCAGCATTACAGCAGCAAGCCGATTGAGCAAAATAGCAAAAGCCGCCTTGCGCAACCGCAAGACGGCTTTGACGACAATGGTGAGGCTGTGCTCGCTTACTTCTTGGAAGCGTTCACGGCATCCACAGCCTTCTGCAGCGATTGAGTATAAGCCTTGTACCAATCAGCCTGCTCGTTGAGCTTCGCAGTAGCGGACTTGAAGCCGGCAGTGTCGTCAGCTACGCAGCCTTCGTATACCGGCAGTTCCACGCTCAGTTCCTTGTTGAGGGCGTCCAGCGTGGAGGCATCCTTTACATCCTTCTTGGTGAGCGCAGCAGCTTCGGAAGCATCGCCATTGACCAAGTTGTTGTAGTCATTAGTGGCGTTGCGCACATTTTCGGAAGCGGCGGCGCAAGTGGCGACTGCATTGTTGTACTGAGCATCGGAGTAGGCGCGGAAGCCGAACACACCGGCCACGACGATAATGGCCACGACCACCACGGCGATAATGGCGACGGCCGCCTTAGACATGTGCTTCTTCTGAGCGCCTTCATTGCTTGCATTGTTGGCGTTGTTTGCCGGTACAGCCTGCTGCCCAGCGGACATACTTCGATCTCCTTCGTTCTCGTACTTTCATACACACGTATGCGCTCTTAGCGCTCTTATGCGCACTCATATGCAGGGAAGTCGCTTTTCAAGCGGCTACTTCCCTGAAAACAAAAAACCCTCGCATTCCGCGAGGGTCATTGGCTGGGATGCCTGGACTCGAACCAAGAATGGCTGAACCAGAATCAGCTGTGTTGCCAATTACACCACATCCCAATTTGGCTTGGCGTAGCAACTCCAAGGAGTTGTTCGTCGTACCCCCAACCGGATTTGAACCGGTGTTGGCGCCGTGAGAGGGCGTAGTCCTAGACCGCTAGACGATGGGGGCATATTCAGTTTTTCAACCGGCTGCTCGGTGAACCGCGCAACGAGTGATAAATATACGCAAGTATTCACCCTTACGCAACTTACGGCGTGTCGCGCGGAATTTCAACGATTTCAAGTGCTACGCTGCCACTACTGATGAATTATCATAAGCTCTACTGATGAATTTGCATGAACTCTACTGACGGATTATCAGTAAGCACTACTGATGAATTACCATCTAATGCACTGATGAAATTGCAGATGAGGCAATGATCTTTGCCTTGCACATTCATAGCCGGCAAATCAGCCTTCAAGAACCAAATGAGGCGCTTATGTTCCCTTGCGACAGCGAGCGCGTCGCGATGCTTGTAATGCAATGTCACGTCAAAGACCGCCGCCCGGTTACCTATCAACCGTTTCATGGACGCATGAAGGCGAAACCACCTACAAGGCACGTTTCGTGACCTCACTGCACAAACCAGCCATGTTCAACCTCGTACATATTCTCACTGGCATGCGGCGCAGCGGTAAGACTTTCCAGCTGTTCCAGCTCATCACTGAATACAAGAAAAGGTGGGCATCTGCACATGCAGACGCCCACCTTGAGTGTCCTTACAGCTCAGCCGAGCACGGAAGGAACCTTAGCTCACAGGTGCTCGCGCAGGCCCTTCAGGCGAGCGAGGGAAACCGGCTTGCCGACGATCTCCATGGACTCGAACAGCGGCGGGCTCACGCGACGACCAGACATGGCCACACGCACCGGACCGAAAGCGAGGCGCGGCTTGTAGCCGCCCTCCTCAACCAGAGCCTTGTTCAGGGTCTCATGCAGGTTGTCGGTCTTCCAGTCAGCCTCATCCACAGCCTCGAGTGCGGCGATGGCCTTGTCCAGCACCTCGCCGGCAGAATCCTTCAGCTGCTTCTTGGCGTCGTCAGCCGGCTCCAAGTAGCCCTCGGTGGAGAGCAGGGAGCCGACCATGCCGGCAACCTCACCCAGCAGGCGCACGCGCGGCTGAACCAGCGGAGCGGCGGCGGTCAGCACCTCACGCTCACGGTCGGTCAGGGCATCCCAGTTGTCGGCGGAAACCACACCGTCGCGGTGCAGGTACGGCACCGAGCGGCGCAGGAAGTCCTCGGGCTCAAGCATACGGATGTGCTCGGCGTTGATGGAGATGGCCTTGTCGATGTCGAAGCGGGCCGGGTTGGCCTTGACGTCGCGCACGTCGAACTTCTCGGTCATCTCGTCCATGGAGAACACGTCGCGGTCCGGTGCAATGGACCAGCCGAGCAGGGCCAGGTAGTTGAGCAGGCCCTCGCGGATGAAGCCATTGTCGCGGTGGTTGAACAGGTTGGACTCTGGGTCGCGCTTGGAGAGCTTCTTGTTGCCCTGGCCCATCACGTACGGCATGTGGCCGAACAGCGGCATCTCCTTGGCGATGCCGAGTTCCATAAGGTAACGGTAAAGCACGATCTGGCGCGGGGTGGAGCTCAGGAGGTCCTCGCCGCGCAGCACGACGTTGACTTCCATCATCGCGTCGTCGACCGGGTTGGTCAGCGTGTACAGTGGGTCGCCGTTCGGGCGCACGATCACGTAGTCCGGCACGGAGCCGGCCTTGAACTCGATGGTGCCACGAATCAGATCGTCAAAGGCGATGTCTTCATCAGGCATCTTGATACGTAGCGCAGGCTTGCGGCCCTCGGCGCGGAAGGCGGCCTTCTGTTCATCGGTCAGGTTGCGGTCGTAGCCATCGTAGCCGAACTCGGCCGGACGGCCGGCGGCAAGGTTGCGCTCCTTGATTTCCTCAGGAGTGGAGAAGGACTCGTAGGCGTAGCCGGCTTCGAGCAGCTTGGCGGCAACATCCTTGTAGATGGCGGTACGCTCGGACTGGCGGTACGGGCCGTGAGGGCCACCCACATCGATGCCCTCGTCCCAGTCGATACCCAGCCAACGCAGGGATTCGAGGATCTGGTTGTAGCTTTCTTCGGAGTCGCGCACGGCGTCGGTGTCTTCGATACGGAAGATCAGCGTGCCGCCGGTGGCGCGAGCTTCCGCCCAGTTGAACAGGGCGGTACGAATCATGCCGACATGCGGGGTTCCGGTCGGCGACGGGCAGAAGCGAACACGAACGTTCTTGGGCAGTTCGGGTTTGGTGTTTTCAGCATCAGTCATAGTCCCCTATTGTGCCGCGCGCGCCGGACGCGGAGAGCAGCGCTCCTCGCTCTTTTGCTTCGTTATTGACGTTTCGGGCCAACACCATCCCAAAACGGCCATTTTCCAACGAAATCTCTTTTGCCTGCCATTTTCTTTTCTTTTGCTTTTAAAATCAAAAGAAAAGAAAACAGCAAACGAGAATCAGCAGGCCAGGCCCACGAACAGCAGATCCCAGTCTTGAGATTCGTCTTCGTGCGATTCGCGCTGCTCAACGGCGGCATCCGTGTATTCGTGGTTCATGGCATTCCCTACATCTCTGTATGTTGCTTTATGCATAGCGCCAAAAGCTTCGTCTGCTTTCCAGTTCCGCCCCGCAACTGTGCGCAATATTCATGCAACAGGTTACACAACCGATCGATAACGTTCACCCTCAACTGATATCGATTTGATAACCATCGATTCTTTCCAGTGCATTCACCACAACTTTGGACATTATTTGGCGCAATTGTTGAGTTTTCCACTCATGCAATGGAAGAATATGATGTGACACATAGGTCTTATGAAAGGGGAATCAATGTCTGATCCCAACAATGTGCCTTTGCCTCAGCAGCCTGAGGCCAACGGTACGCCCACACCTAATCCCGTACCGCAGTATGGCGCACCGGCCCCGGCGCAGCCCTCACAGCCGGCGCAGCCCGCTTACGGACAGCCGGCATACGGTCAGCCTGCTCCGACCGCGAACTCTTATGGCCAGGCCGTACCAACCTACGGTCAGCCCGCGCCCGACGCCAACACCTACGGTCAATCCGCACCGGCGTACGGCACACCGGCCCCCGATGGCAATCCTTACGGCCCGGTTCCGCCGTCTTACGGCCAATACGCCGCGCCCACTGCCACTGTGCCGCTGGATAAGCCTTACTACGGATGCTCCTTCCAAGAAGCCTTCCTGCGCTTCTGGAAGAAGTACACGGTGTTCAAGGGCCGCGCGTCCCGCAGTGAATTCTGGTGGTGGGTGCTGGCCGCTTTCGGCATCAATATAGTGCTGGACATCCTCAACACCGCCACAGATGAAAAGCTTGGCTTCCTCGCCACCATTTGGGGTCTGGTGACCCTAATCCCCACCCTGGCACTTTCCGTCCGCCGTCTGCATGACACGAACAAGCCTGGCTGGTGGGTTGCCATTTTCTATATCGCGATGGTTATCGGCCTTATCATCATGATTATCGGCGGTGGTGCGGCACTGTACGGCGGGTTCAGGAGCCTTGGCAGTTATGACTATGGTTATGGCAGCATGGCCGCCGGCGGTCTTGGCGCGGCGGTCATTGGTGCGTTGATTACGCTGGCCGGCTGCGTTGTCTATATCGTGTTCATGGCTCTTCCCAGCAAGCCGGAGGGCGCACGTTTTGACGATGGCGCGGCGGCAACCCCCATGCCTCAGGGTGCTTACGGCGCACCATACAGCACGCCTGTACCCCCGAATTTCGCCGCTCCGAACGCGCCCGCACCCGGCTTCAACCAGCCGGCCCCGGCTTACGGCCAGCCGCCCATGCCAACCCCCGACTATGGCCAGCCGGCTGCACCCGCACCTGATTACGGTCAGGTGCCGGCCCCGCAGTACGGCCAACCGGAGGCCCCGGCCCCACAGTACGGTCAGGTTCCGCCGATGCCTCAAAACGCCGGCGACGAATCCGCAACACCTTCTGAGCACACGGCTCCCGCCGGCGACAATGCCCAGAAACCCTGGCAAGGCCAGTAACCGATATCGGTGAACTTCCGTTGAAGAAGTTCCCCGCAACCAATGATGAAGCCCTACTCAACGCGAGTAGGGCTTCATCATTCTCGGCACTGTATTATCGGCACTGTATTCAGCCAACTACCCCAACGGCATCACGGCAATGGACTGCGAAAGCATATACGATTCACCCGGACTAAGGGCAACGATACGGTCTCGGCACGCCGCTGCCTCCACGGCCACAAAGCCACGCCATTCACCCGTCTTGGCATGGGCAATGGCGTTGCCGCCCTGCTCTCCGGGATTCCACACCACCGTCTGCGGCGAGCCGGTCTTGCCGATGCGAATCACACGACCCAGCACATGGTCCTGCAATTCCAGTGCAGCATCGGAATAATACACACGGTCCACCGGCTGATCGCCGAACATCACCGATGGCTGTTCTTGTAGTTTTGGCGGGAATCCGGCTTCCGTGGCATCCAGATATGTTGCACCCCGCAAACCGACCAGCCGCGCGCCGAGCACATCGCCGACATGCAGATACGAGTGCAGCGCCGCCTCATACGACATCGGCTCACCTCCCGTGTTGGTAACGGTCAGCGTCATCGTCAGCGTATCGCTGGCACACACCTCGTATGCGGCATGGAAACGCACGTTGGGTTCATCCTCGATCCATGGCACTTCGCCAGTCGTCAGTCGTTCGGAATCCAGCACATACCGCACACGGGCACCGGTAAACGCCCCTTCGTCCAGCGCCCACTGGCGCAATCGTGCGAACCCATGAATCGGTCGCTTCGCAGTCTGCCCGCCATGCACAAACCCCGGCCCGAACCAGGGGAAGCACACCGGCACTCCCCCGCCAACCGGCTGACCAGCTTCGAAATGCCATGTGCGGGGCGTCCAGATTACATCCGGCTGCCCCGCCGGGGCCCAGCGCAGCAGATGCGCCCCGTAATCGCTGATTACCGCGCTACCGCCGTCATTGGTGAGCGTGCGCAGATTGACGCCATTGCCCATAAGTGTTTCTTCTTCCGTTGCGTAAGCGATGTTCTTCACCACATAGACGATTTCCTTGGCACGGAGGAATCGCGAGCAGGGGTAAGAGAACCGATCAGGCGGGCTAAGCTGCCTTGATTCTCACAACTCCACGGTTTCTTTGCCAGGGTCATCTTTAATGTGCGCAAACTTGGCGGCCAAGGCCTCCTTGTTGCGCTTTTCGTCTTCTTCCTTGGCCTTCTTCTTGGCTTCGTCCGGGTTCCAGAGCACATCGTCGCGGTGCTTGGTCCATTCGGCACCGGCCAGCGGGGCAATGTATTCGGCGGTGGCGGTCAGCGTGTCCGCGCCAGCGGCCTTAGCGCGCGTATCAATCAGCTCAAGAATCTGCTGATCGGTCAGGCATATGCGCGGAATCGAGCACTGCTCGCGCAGCTCGTTGACGTACAGCAGAATCGGCAGCACCTTGACCGCCTGAGCTGCGGCGTCGCCATCGTGTTCGCCGTCACCGGTCACCACGCTCAGCAGCGCATCGCACACGGCGAGCGCAGTGGCAAAACGGGTGGCCACATCAGCGGGCTCGCTGGACGTAGACAGACGGCCCTGCGCGGCGTCGTCTTCAATCTGGGCTTCCACGGCGGCAATCGTCTCACGGACCTGAGCCGCAACATCGGTGTCCCAACGAACGTCCAACGCTTCGGCGGCGTCAAAGATCAGCTGTACATCGCCGGATTCGGAGTAGTCGGCCATCGTGTCGTAGGCATCGTTGGCGGCCAGCAGCGTATCGACGATGTTCTGTGGGCGGCCGGGAATCTCATCGGCGCCTTCATAGACGAATTCGGCATCGGGCACCGTGACGTCTTCACCGGTCAGCACGCGGGCGAATGCGCGCGTGACGCGAACCTGCAGATTCTCCGCGTACTTGGCGTCATTGTCCATCTGCATGGCTTCGGTCAACGGCCACAGGCTGATCAGCGCCGAGCCGGCTTCGGCGGCCTCAGTTACCGCCGGCAATGCCGTGACCTGTGCGATTGCCTCACGATTGAGTTCAATGGTCATCTATGCTCCTTTGCGTCCACCACTCGATTGTAGTGCGTCTCTTGGCTCCCCTCAGTCACCTACGGTGACAGCTCAGCAGCAATTGCGGACGGGCCACGCCCGCGCCTCAATAGCTCGCCTATCGGCTCGTCTTCGCCTACAAACAGTCCACTGGACTGTTTGCTTCACGGCTCAGCCTCAGAGAGGGGAACCAATGTCCTAACACCAGTGTGCCGTTACTTGACGTTGGCCGCTGGGTCGACATACGTGATTGACATCACACGGCCGGTTTCGTTGTCGTACGTCACCGAGGTCACGGAGGCGAGCGCCGTGTGCCGCAGGAACATCCAGTGCTCGGGGTGGCCGGTCTCCAGATAATGGCGATAACTGAAAATCGGCGATTCGTGGCTGACCACCACAATCTGCTCGCCGGGGTGCTGGGCCACCTTCTCGCGGGCGAAGTCGTCCATACGCGCCGCGATGTGCTGATAGGACTCGCCCCAGCTCGGCTTGTACAGGTTGGTGACGAGCTTCCAGTTGCCGTTCTTCCACAGCGCGCCCTCGCCATGGCCGATGCGCTTGCCACGGAACTCGTTGCCGGCCTCAATCACCCGTTCATCAGTAGTGAGCGTGAGCGGAGCCTCGCCACAAGCCTCGCGCACGGGGTTCAGCGCATCGAGAATCGCGCCGGCGGTCTCGCGCGTACGGTCGAGCGGCGAGGAGTAGACGGCTGCAATCGTATTGGTTTGGGGATTCTTGGCCAAGTACGTGGCGGTGGCTTGAGCCATGCGACGGCCAAGGTCGGAAAGATGGAAGTCGGGCAGTCGCTCATAGAGCAGATGGTCGGGGTTATATACCTTGCCATGCCGGACGAAATGGATGGTAGTAGCGCTCATGAGTCGCCTTTCTGCTTCCCGCCCTGAAGGGCATGAGAACGTTGTCTTAATATCTCCAATCTACCGCGTGTCGCGGAGTGGACACCCGTAGAGTATCCATGACGCAAATATGCGGATGGGGGAAAATCCGACGCAAACTTTGCGCGACCATGGACAACACATCATTCGATGAGGGCTTCGCCGGCAATGCCACACCAGCGGGGGACATCCAATCGGGAGCGGAAAGGAGCGTAGTGCTGTTATGTCCAATAACTCGTCCAACTCGAACTCGGGCGCCATTCTGGCCGGCATCAAGGAAGCAGGCCACAAAGTTTTTGGTGGGTATGCGGAACTACTGCGCATTCCGCATACCGCCCGTTATTCCATCGGCTCGGTCATCGCCTGCATGCCATTCCCGATGGTCGGCATGACCATCACCATTTCCGTACAGCATTATTACGGCAACTATTCGCTGGCCGGCATGCTCACCGCCATTCAGGCGATTGCGCTGGCCGTGGCCACGCCGCTGCTAGGCAAGCTGACCGACAAGTTCGGCCAGAGGCAGGTCTCGATTCCGACGATTATCGTTTGGATTGTGGCCGCCATCGCGCTGGTGACGGCGATTACCAACCGCGCGCCGGAATGGGTGCTGTACTGTCTGACGCCGTTCCTGGCCGCCATTCCGCCGTGGGGCGCGATGAGCCGCGCGCGCTGGACCAAGATTCTTAAGGGTGACCGGGAGCGCACGAACCGCGCGCTGTCACTATGCGGCGTGCTCGACGAATGCATGTGGGTGATCGGCAATCCGCTGGCCTCCACGCTGGCCGTGATCTCCGGTTTGCTGGCGTTCTCGTTCACCGGCATGTGCGTGGTGATCGGTGCGCTGATGTTCCTGACCGAGCTGACCACTGAGCCACCGTCGCAGACCGCGCTGGCGCGTGCCGAGGGCATCTCCCGCAAGGAATACCGTGAGCGCGAGGCCGCCAAGGCTGAGGCGCTGAAGGCGGAAACCGCCGCCGAGGAGACCCGCCGCCGTCTTGAGCGTGAAGGCGTGACCGATGAGGCCACGATTAACGCAGCCATTAAGCAGGCGGTCGCCGATGCGCATTCGGGCAAGAAGGCGTCCATTTGGGGTCCGGGTCTGATTGCGGTGTGCGTCACCTGGTTCGGTTTGGGCGCATTCCAGTCGGCCACGGGCATCTCGATTATTGCGTTCGCCACCGAAGCGAATATGAAGCAGTACACGGGCTTTGTGTTTGCCTGCTTCTCCTTCAGCTCGCTGATGGGCGCATTGGTGTATGGCGCGAAGAACTGGTCGATTGCCCTGTGGAAGCGCTTCTACTTCTGCCTGGCCGTGGTGAACATCGGCATCAGTACGTTCCTGTTCGCCAAGCATCTGTGGGTGATCATGATCATCTACTTGATTATTGGCGTATGCCAGGCCCCGACGTGGATCAACGGCAACCAGCTCATGTTGCATCTGGTGCCGCCCTCTCGCTTGACCGAGGGCATGGCGTGGATGGGTGCGATGAATTCTATCGGCTCCTCCGCCGGTTCGGCGATTGCCGGCCAGTTCATCGACCGCATGGGCTCGCATGGCGGCTTCATGGTGGTGACCACTTTGGCACTGGTCTCGCTGGCGATTGCGCTGATTGGCTTCAAGCAGATCAAGGGCTCCACCGAGCAGCCGACCTTGACTGAAGTGAGTGTGTGAGACAAAAATTAAGCCCCCTCTGACGAGGGGGCTTAATACGTCAAACCGCTACTTCGGCCAGCCTTTGGGCGTGTGTTCCAGGGACCAGATGCCGAGCTTGTGGGAGAAGCTGTTCTGCCACTTGGCTTCAAGCTCCTCGGCATTCAATCGATTTTCAGCGGACTTCAGACGGTTCATCGCATTGGTGTGCGTATCGTCGAGCAGCCACTTGCGAATCAAGAAGTTCCAGATCATTACCACGGCAGTGGCCACCAGCTTGCCGATATTGGTGCGCAACAGATATTCGGCATGCTGCGATACATAGGCATCGTGGTTCATGCCATAAGTGGAAATCCAGATAATCGCGTCATTCATGAACAGACCGACTACAGCGCCCGCCACGAAGATAAGGATCTCCATCCAGCGCGCCATGTCATCACGATGCTTGAATACGAATTTCATGCTCGCCAGATAGTTGAAAATCAGCGAGATGATGAAAGAGATGGTGGCAGCCAGCACGTTGTGCATGTGGAATATGCCAACCAATAGGTTGAGGATACCCCAGTCGATAACAAAGGCGATGACGCCCACAATGCCGAACTTCATCAGTTGTTCAATCAGTTTTCTCACAAGGGTATTCAACACTATTGGGCTGACTGCGGAACATATATTGGCTGGAAAGGCCAATAATCTCCCCAATTGGCCTTGCCCCGGTCCGTTCTGCAAGCAGCTTCCTACATCCGCATGCCATGTTCAACAGCAGCCGCTGAGGCTAGACTGGAAGCGAACCGAATCAAGGAGGAATTATGCCCGTTATTCACACTCATGTGTCCGTGTCCACCACCCCTGAGCAGCGCGAGGCACTGAAGGCCGCCTATGGCAAGGCGATTACCGCCGTGCCGGGCAAGTCCGAAGGCTGGCTGATGTGCCCGTTCGAAGACAATATGCCGATTTACTTCGGCGGTAGCGATGACCAGCCCGCCGCCTATGTGGAGGTCAACGTGTTCGGCCGCTCTGTGCCGGGCTCTGCTTGGGAAAAGCTGACCGAGAGCATTATGGCCGCGCTGAACTCCACTCGGTATTCCCGAGGACCGCACCTACATCCGTTACACCGCCACCACCGACTGGGGCTGGAATGGTGGCAACTTCTAGTTGCCACCATTCCCCTCGCAGCATAGCTGCTCGCATCGCCTACGGAAAGCCCGGTGGGCTTTCCGTTTAACGGCTCAGGGTAGCAACTTCTAGTTTGCGTATGCTGGCTCCCCTCAGTCAGCTTCGCTGACAGCTCCCCTCAAAGAGGGAAGCTCAGATGTAGAAAGCCCGCCGGTGGCGGGCTTTCTACGTTTCAAGGGGCTGATTTCCAACATTCAGAAGCTCTACTAGCGTTTCAAGGGGCTTTTAAAACAAGAAAACCGGAGTATAAACATTGCAATTTCAATGGTCATACTCCGGATTTCGCAATCGAAGAACCCCTCGAAACGCAGATAGACCTCCGGAAAACCGAAAATCCGCCCCTCAAAAGCGAGTTACCTCACCTCATGCCTGTCATCACACGATCTTGGGCATGGGGGTGGTGAGGCTGGTGGTCAGGTTGACGTGGACCAGACCGGCACCGGCATGCACCTCAACCTTCTTCAGGGTCACGGTGCGCTCTTCTTCGGGGGCACGGTCGTTGTCGGTCATGGTCGCCGGGGACTTGACCGCCACGAACGCCAGATCGTCCAGCGAGATGCCTGCGCTCTGGCACAGTTCCATGGCCTCGGACACGGACTCGGTGAAGCCCGGCTTGTAAATCACGCGCTCGGCCGGTACGCCGTAGGCGTTCTCGGCCACCCACTTGGCGTTCTCGGTCAGGGCCATGCCCTTGTGCGAGTGCGGTTCGGCCGGCATGGAGCCGTTCTGCAACGCGTCGACGAAACCGTCAAGCTGCGGGGCCAGCGCCTCGCCGCCGTCGCGGAACAGGTTGCCGATGATCGGCGTGCGGAAGCCCAGCTCGTCGGCGGTGGCCTTCAGGGACGGAACCTGATCGTCCTCGCCTTCCCACAGGTTGATGAGCGGGAAGGTCGGAATGTCCAGGTTCTCCAGGCGCTGCACGTGGAACGGGTAGCGCCAGGCCAGCTCGGGATCGTCGCGCCAGGTGGAGGCACGGGTCACCACGATGGCGGCGGACGGCCACTGCGCGCCGTATTCGCGGCAGGCGATGTCCAGCCACTTCTGGGCGCCGGCGTCGGTGCCGTAACCGGCCTCGACGATGACCACGTCATGCAGGGCGCAGGCCATTTCCACGGAGACCAGCGTCGGAATGCCGATGGACACGTTGGCGAACGGGCCACCGTGCACGTAGACCGGGGAGCCGTTTACGGTCTCGGTCTTGGCCGGCTTGACCGCGTCGGCCAGAATGCCAGTGATACGCCACAGGTCCACGAATTCGCCGAAGGTCACGGCCTTGCCGTCCTTGGTGCCGGCGATCATCTTGGACACGCGCTCGGAAATCTCGTCCATCGAGCGGGAGAGCACCACAATCTGCATGAGCTCGCAGGTCGGCGTGAGCACGACCTTCTCCGGCACGTTGCCCTTGCCGTAGTCCACGGCGGTGGAGCGCAGGGAGCGGCTCGGCACCTCGGAGACACGCGGCACGAGAATCGTGTCGAGCTTGCCGTCATCGATGGCCTTCTCGGCGAAGGAGACGAGCAGGTTCTGGGCCGCCTCGATGGCGCCCATTTCGCCGCACAGACCCCAGTCGATGAGCTCGGGGTGGGTCAGGGAAGCCTTGCCGCCGCCGGAGGCACCGCCCTTGGAACCGGCTGCGGTGATGCCCATGCTCGGCTGACGCAGCACGGCGGTCGCATCAATGCCGCGCTTGTTCAGGGCGTCGATCAGGGCGATGGTCGTGGTGGTCTTGCCTTCTCCGCGCGATGCCTTGAGCGGCGTATCGGCGGTGACGAGCACCACCTTACCGTGCTTGCGCGGGGCGTCAGGGTTCTCGGCCAGGTACTTCATGTAGCCGAATGCGTCGATCTTCTGGACCAGACCGTACTGGCTGGTGAAGTCTTCGATGGTGGTCATATAAAGCCTTTCTGTGTTGATGATGGTGGGGCGGGGTGGGGGGGCGGCTGCCGCCGCCTCTTCGCCTAAAAACAGCCCACTGGGCTGTTTTCTTAACGGCTTAGCCCCCTCAGTCCGCTTCGCGGTCAGCTCCCCTCAGGGAGGGGAGCTCAATACGGACTAAAAGTCGGACATGTGGAAGCCGTTCTTCATTTCCATGCTGCGAGTGTACAGCACGGAGTCAAGCAGCTTTTCGGTTTCCTCCTTGAGCTGGTCGGCCATGGTCTGGTTGGCGGCGGCGAGAATCTCGCGCACCTCGGGGTTACGCAGCGCGGCGATGGTCTCGTCCGGGGTCATCGGCTGCACATCGCCATCCACGTTGTCGGCCTCAAATTCCTCTTCAGCGGCGGACTGCGCGGCTTCCTCGGCGGCCGTCAAGCCCAGACGGGCGATCTGCTCGTCGGTGGCGGCGACCAAGCGGTGGCCCATCGCACCGGTCTTCTCCTGGTAGCGCTCAACGGCGTTGGACGTGGAGCGGAAGGCGCCATCGCACAGGGCGGCGATGATGCGGTTGGCCCAGTAGAAGTTCTCGGACGTCACGCGGGTGGTGGTGTCCTCAAGGTAGGCGGGCGTGGTGTCCACGTTCGGGAAGAACGGTACCAGCGTGTTGAACGGGTTGGAGCCGTATGCCATCCACTGGATGGCGCGGGAGGCCTGCGGGCGGTACGGGCGGATCTGCATCACCGCGAGCTGGCTCTGGCGGTTGATGCCGATCGTGCGGTACATGTGGCGGGTGCGCTCATCGCCCAGCTGGCCGTACGGATCGAACGGGGTGCCCTGGTAGTGGGAGCTCAGCACGTACTTGATATCCTCGATGGTCACCTTGCGCTCAGGCTGACGGGCCCACGGGATGTCGTCGGAGGTGGGCTTGTGGTCGGCGTCCGGGCCGTCCCACACCTCGTCGTACGGGTTGAGGAAGCGCTGCATGTACCAGGCGCGAGGGGTGTTGTACACGTGGTCGGAGTCGGAGTGGGAGCCGAAGGCATCGCGCGGGTTGAACGGGGTAGTGTTCTCCACCGCGAGGTCCAAATGGTTGGTTTCGATGAATTCGGCAAGGTCTTCGGAACACATGTGCGCTTCCTGGTCACCCAGAGCGTCCTCAAGGTCGAATTCGTCGATACCGAGCTGGTTCGGCATGGTCACGTAGGCCTCGTCCGGCACGCGCTTGGCAATCCAGTGATGGCCGCCCACAGTTTCCAGCCACCAGATTTCGTTGGAGTCGGAGAAGGCGACGCCATTCATCTCGTAGGTGCCGAATTCCTCAAGCAGCGCGCCGAGGCGCTGGACGCCCTCGCGTGCGGTCTTGACATACGGCAGCACGATGGTCAGGAAGTCCTCTTCGCCGATGCCGCCGGGCACCTCGGGCTCATCGCCCTTGGCCGGCGTGTATTCCACGAACGGGTCGGCGCCGAGCACGCGCTCGTTGGTGGTCAGGGTTTCGGTGGCGCTCATCGCCACGTTCGCCTCGTTGACGCCGGCCTCGCCCCAAATACCTTCCTTGAGGTCCGCGTTCGGCACGGCGGTGTACTGCAGCGGGTCGTCCGGCAGGGTGATGGTCAGGTGGGAGATCACCGACTTGTATTCGCGCGGCTGTTCCTCCGGCTTCACGACGATGAAGCGCTTCGGGTTGAACTCGCCGTTCGCGGAATCCTCGTTGCGGGCGATGATGGTCGAGCCGTCATAGCTCGCGTCTTTACCTACCAGAATCGTGGTGCAGGCCATAGTGTGATGGTGTCCTTTCTTTGTTGTGGTCACGCTCCCACTGGCGGGAGCTGGACGACGAAGTCGGACTGAAGGTGGTTTTGTACTGACCCACCCCCAGTCAGTGATGCTGACAGCCCCCGCCTGCGGGGGCTCATGTGGCTCACGCCTTGCCGGTCAGGAAGATGCCGTCGGTGTCGGGCACTTCACCGCTGTTGCGCAGCGCGTGCAACAGCTCGTTGAGCCAGAAGCCCTGATTCAAGCCGGGCAACGGCTTCTTGGTGGCCCACACCTGCAGGTAGTACTCATGATCCTTGTCCGGCGGCTGCGGACCGTTGTACCGCATGATCACCGCCGGGTCAGTGCTGCGGCCCAAGAACTTGGAGGCCGAGGAGTTGCACCCCTGCACGGTCTCGGGAATCATGGCCGGCAGCTGACGGGAGAAGTCCGGCGGGATGGCCAACGCATGCGAATCATTGAAGTCGTACATCAGCGCATCAATCGGCAGATTGGCCACGGACCAGTGAATCCACTCGAAGCCGCAGACCGGAATCGAATCCGGGTCCACGAACTCCCAGTGCAGGTAGCGGGCCTCGGGATCCACATCATCGATGTAGAACGGGAAGGAGACCACAGGCACGCCACCATTGAAATATTCAGGGGCCGCAGCCTTGGCGAAATCGTCCGGGATGACGGTGAAATCGGCGGAAATCTTCATACGTCCCAGTATCGCTCATATGTGTGACGTACTGGGGGCTGTGCGTTACGGGGTCTCTCCCCCAGTCTCGCTGCGCTCGACAGCCCCCACTCATCAGAGGGGGGCTAGTTGCGTCGGGTTATGAGATCAGGGCGCAGAAGAGGGACTCGAATACCAGTAGCGGGTTGCCGTTGCCGGCTAGGCGCTTGCGGGCGTGGGCCACTTCGTCCAGACGGGTCACGGCACCGGCCCGGTTCAATCGCACCGACAATTCGGTGATCGACGAGCGGTTCTCCAGGTTGATGAGGCCCACCGAATCCTCCGCATTGTTCTGCAGCACCGCCACATCTCGGTAGATGGAAGCGATGGAGTTCAGCGCACGATCCAATACGTCGCGCGTACGGCGGGTGACCAAACGCTTCACATCGTCTTTCTTGGCAATCTGGTTGAATGCGCCACGCAGTTTCGGCGGGATGCGGTCGCTCGGTGCCAGTCCGTTGATGCGGCGGAATTCCGCTTCCTGGCCGGCGGTGATGCGGTTCGCGTCCGCCTCGGCCTGGGCCTTGGCATTGTCGATAAGATTGCCGGCCAACAACACTGCATCCGAGGCACGGGCCAGATTCAGCACACCGACCACAAGTTCATCGCGGTCGGACATAACCCGTTCGTCGGTGGCGTACAACTTGGCGATGCCGATATGGCCTTCGGCGAGTCGGGCCGCACGCTGCGCCACTTTTGGCTCGACATTGGTGGTGGAGGTCAGGAATCCGGCCACCGCCTGGGTGGAGGGCACGGCGAGGTTCACGATGCGTGTGCGCGAGCGGATGGTGGGCAGCACGTCCTGGGCGCTGGGCGCGCACAGTAGCCAGATGCAATGCTCGGCCGGCTCCTCAATCTCTTTCAAGAGCACGTTGGTGGTGCGCTCAAGCATGCGATCCACGTCTTCGATGATGATGATGCGCCACGGCGCGGTGGCGGGCATCTGCTCGGAGGTAGTGATGATCTCACGCACCTGATCGATACCAATAGTCACCTTGTTCGTGGTCAGCACCGTGACATCCGGATGCGTGCCGGCAAGCACCTGCTGGGTGACGCGCGTGGGCTCAGCGCTCATGCCGTGATCCGGGCTTTCCAGCGCCGCCGCGAATGCTCGGGCCATGTTGGAACGGCCCGATCCGGGAGGTCCACAGATCAGCCACGACTGGGTGATCTGGCTCGGGTCGCCCTGCGCGATACGACTGAGCATGTCGATTACCGGCTTTTGGCCGACTAGTGAATCCCATACGCTCATGCGAGCTCCTTGATGTCGGATTCGATGGCAGCCCATACCGCTTCAATGCTCTGGCTCGCATCGATAACGCGGAAACGATTCGGCTCGGCGGCGGCCAAGTCCAAGAAGGCCTGGCGGGTGCGGGACTGGAAGTCATCACCGGCCGATTCCATACGGTCTTCCGCGTGTTCGAGGCGATGGTGGGACAGGGCTGGGTCCATATCCAGCAAATACGTGCGGTCGGGCAGCAGGTTGTTGGTGGCCCACATGCTTAAGGATCGAATCTCTTCTGGCGTGAGTTCGCGGCCACCGGCCTGATAGGCCAAGGAAGAGTCTAAATAGCGGTCGGTGATCACCACTTCACCGCGCTCCAATGCCGGGCGGATGGTTTCGGCAACGTGCTGGGCTCGGTCTGCAGCGAATAGCAGCGCCTCGGCGCGCGGTGCGATGTCGACTGCGCCCCCATCCACACCGTGCAACAGCAGTTGGCGAATGGCCTTGCCTAACGCAGTGCCTCCCGGCTCACGGGTAACGACCACGGTACGCCCCTGAGCCTCAAGATACGCATGCAGCCGCTCGACTTGCGTGGTCTTGCCCACGCCATCGACACCTTCAAACGAAACAAACAGACCGCTCATGCTATTGACCTTAGCGTTAGGCGCAGAGTTGCGCCCAACAGGCAGTTAAACCAGCTCTACCTCCGTTTCAAGGGGCTGATTTGGTCTTTTCTGAAGGTCTACTTCCGTTTCGAGGGGCTGTTGCCCAAGTAGACAACGTTCCAAAACGGCGGAATGACGTTGGCGCGGAGCCGTTCATACTCGTGGTTCAGCAGATGACCAGCCCCTTGAAGCGGAAGTAGATATTCTCAAAACGAGAAATCAGCCCCTTGAAACGCAAGTAGAGCAATAATTCCGCTCAGCCACGCTTGGGAATTACGGCGGGGCGCTCGTAGTCCTCGTTGGCGGTCAGCCAGTCGACGTCCTTTTTCACAGTGGCGGGGGTGGAACCGAGTTTTTCGGCGATGCGCTGGTTGGACCAGCCCTTGTTCGCCAACTTCTTGACTTCGGCACGGCGTTCGGCGCGCTTGGCCTCCTGCGCCGAAACCGCAGCCGAGGTACCGCCCTTCTTGCCCTTGCCGGCAACGGCCTTGGCGCCACCAGCACGCCCAGCACCGCGACGGCCACGGGTGGAGGGACCAGCCGCACGCTTTTCGGCGAGCAGTCGGAAGGCGTCATCAGGGGTGATGGATTCAGGCGTGTACTGACGCGGCACCGTACGGTTGGTCTCGCCATCGGTGATGTACGCGCCGAAACGGCCGTCCTTGATGGTCACGTTCTTGCCGGTGTTCGGGTCCTTGCCCAAATCACGCAGCGGCGGCTTGGCGGCACCACGGCCACGCCCGCGGCCGTACTTGGGCTGCGAGAACAGTTCTTTGGCCTTGTCGATATCGACCGTGAAGATCTCGTCTTCCGAGGCCAGCGAGCGGGTCTCCGACTTGCCGTCGGCACCCGTCTTGGTCAGGTAGGGGCCGTAGCGACCGTTGTTGGCGGCCACCGTGCATTCGGATACCTCGCCGGTTTCGGCGTTGGTTTCCTCGTATGTGCCCACTTCGCGCGGCAGGCTCAGCAGCTTTAGCGCGTCTTCCAGCGACAGCGATTCAGGGCTCATCGTCTTGAACAACGAGGCCATCTTCGGGCGCGACGCGGCGGCGGCCGCGGCCTTCTTCGAACCCTTCTTGGCCGCAGAAGCACCAGCAGTATCGCCAGCAGCGCCAGCCGAAGCCTCAGCCGGCGGCACCAACGCCACATACGGGCCGAAACGCCCATTGCGCACCTCGACGGTACCGCCGGATACCGGATCAACGCCCAGCTCGCGCGGTCCACCGGAGTGGTTGTCGATCAAATCGCGGGCCACGGCCACCGTCAGCTCATCCGGCGCGATGGTGTCCGGCAGAGACGCGCGCTTCGGGTTGCCTTCGGCGTCCAGATGCTCCATGTCTTCCAGATACGGGCCGTAACGGCCGACGCGCACGTGCAGGCCGTCGCCGATGTCGATGGTGTTGATGGCGCGCGCGTCGATCTCGCCGAGCTGCGCGACCTGCTGTTGCAGGCCTTCGTGCGCCTCGTCGGCGTTGCGGGCGGCGCCCTCGCCGGAACCGAAGTAGAAGTGGGTGAGCCAGTCGCGGCCGGATTCCTCGCCGTGGGCGATGCGGTCAAGGCCGTTTTCCATCTCGGCGGTGAACTGGTAGTCGACCAGCTTGGGGAAGTTCGTCTCGAGCAACTTGGTCACGGAGAAGGCGAGCCAGCTGGGGATCAGCGCACGGCCACGCTCGTATACGTAACCGCGATCCATGATTGTGGAGATAATGCTCGCGTAAGTGGACGGGCGACCGATCTCCTTGGCTTCCAGCGTCTTGACCAGCGTGGCCTCGGTGTAGCGGGCCGGCGGCTGGGTTTCATGGCCGTCCGGTTCGATGTCGCTTGCCTCGACCTGCTGGCCGACGCTCATCGGCGGCAGGGAGGTGTTGGATTCGGAGGCGTCACCCCTGACGGCCTTGGCGTCCGTCTTGCCGGCGGCAGCAGCCTGGTCCGAGCCAGCCCCAGCGCCGGGAGCGGCGGCCTTGGGCTTGCGCCCCTCCCCCGTGGCCTTCATAAAGCCGGGGAATTCGATGACGGTGCCGGACGCCTGGAACACGGCCTCGCCCTCGGTGGGGCCGGCCGGCGCAGACAGGCGCACGGTGGCGGTGGAACCGGTGGCGTCAGCCATCTGGCAGGCAAGCGTGCGCTGCCAGATCAGCGTGTATAGGCGCAGCTGGTCGCCGGGAAGTTTGGAAGCCAGCTCGTCCGGGTCGTGGAAGCGCGAGCCCGCCGGGCGAATACACTCGTGGGCTTCCTGCGCGCCAGCGGTTTTGGTGGCGTACTGCTTGGGCTCGGCGGAGAGGAACTTGTCGCCGAAATGGTAGGAGACGGCGTTGCGGGCGGCGGTGATGCCCTCCTGCGACAGCGTCACCGAATCGGTTCGCATATAGGTGATGTAGCCGTTCTCGTACAGGCTTTGGGCCGCGCGCATCACGGCGCGAGCACCCATGCCGAGGCGATTGCCGGCGGTCTGCTGCAGGGTCGAGGTGGTGAACGGCGGCTGCGGGCGGCGGCGGTACGGCTTGGTTTCCATCGACATCACAGTGAAATCGGCGGTCTTCAGCGCCGAAGCCACGGCGGTGGCACCAGCCTCATCAAGCTGGCGAACGTTCGCCGCGAACCCGTCCGGGGTCAGCTGGCCGTCGGCACCGAAATCCTTGGAGCCGGCGAGTCGCTTGCCGCCGAGCGCGATCATGCGGGCGGAGAATTCGGCACGCTCCCCCAGCGCGTCAGGCGCGGACAGCGTGGCGACGATATCCCAGTACGGTGCGCGCTTGAACGCCATGCGTTCGCGCTCGCGTTCCACGATCAGGCGGGTGGCCACGGACTGCACGCGGCCGGCGGACAGGCCTGGGCCCACCTTGCGCCACAGCACCGGCGACAGCTCATAGCCGTACAGACGGTCGAGGATGCGGCGGGTCTCCTGTGCGTCGACCATATTGCCATCCACATCGCGCGTGTTGTTCAGGGAGGCGTTGATGGCGTTCTTGGTGATCTCGTGGAACACCATGCGCTTGACCGGCACCTCGGGTTTCAAGGTCTGCACCAAGTGCCACGCGATGGCCTCGCCCTCGCGATCCTCATCAGTCGCCAGATAGAGTTCATCGGCGTTCTTCAGGGCCGATTTGAGTTCGCTGACCGTACGCTTCTTGTCGCCGTCGACAATGTAATACGGCTTGAACCCGTCGTTGACGTCCACGCCGAACTTGCCGAACTTGGCCTTGTCTGCCGCGGGCACCTGGCTGGGCTGCGCGAGGTCTCGGATATGGCCGACCGACGCCATGACGGTGTACCCCTTGCCCAGGTAGTCACCGATCTTGTGGGCCTTGGTCGGAGACTCCACAATCACCAGTTTGGTAGCCATACCCACTCCTTATGTATTGCGCGAAACACACGACGTTTCTGGCGTCATAATACTCATGAATCATGTCCAACTGCCAAATTCCGCCGTTGTGCCGGGCAAATTCGGCCGTTCGCACCCCATGTTTTACCGTTTGGGCGGTGCCGGCGGAGCGCCGATCAGACCCAGCCGGCTTAAGGGCGCTGCAGTGATCTGACGCAGGGCCAGCAACAGTCCGAATGCGAGCATGGCCACACCCGCAATGCCCACAACAGCGCTGACATTCGCCCCCTGAACCGCCCAGCTGGCGCTGACATTGAGCCCCGGCACCACCTGCCAGATCACATAACCGCTGTAGGCGAGCAACAGCAGGCCCCCGGTAATCAGCACGCTGCCGACGATTTGCACGCTCACTGAGGAGACGCGGCGACCCGGCTCGTCCATGCCGGACTTGCGCGTAACTGCCAGAGCGAGCAGGGCCAATCCCGCCACCAGCAGGATGGACATCGCCACATCCGAAGGGCGATGCCATTGTCCGTATATCACGGAGACACCGACGGTCACCGCCCAAACCACGCCGATGACGCCCGCCAAAGCTCGAACCGCACGAGGCACGGTAAGCAGCAGAATCACCGCACAGGCTGCGGCCAGCATCGTGTGACCGGAAGGCGCGGAATTAGCGGCAGGAGATTCAGTGTTGATGATGAACGGACGCGGCAACAGACCCTTGATACGGGTGACGGCCAAGCAGACCACGGCGAACACGGCGATTTGCCCGGCCAACCACCAGCGGCGTCGAATCAGCGCCGTAATAATGCCGATTGCGGCAATTGTGCAGCTGACAGCGATAACCAGCCAGGATTGTGCGACGGCGTTCATCACGCCGGTGGCCCAGGACGGTACATCGTTGTGCAGGTTTTTCCAGACCAGTTCGTCGTACGATTGTCCGTTTTCGGTAAACACGCACCCCCACCACACGCCGAAGCCGATAGCGATCAGGAGCAGACCGAATACCACGCACAGTACGCGGCTGGAGATTCGCGGGCGCACGGTAAGCGGGTCAAGCCGGGCCAAGCCACGGTCGATATCAGATGCCCCATCCGCATCGTCCATGTCCAGCGGCCTGAAATCCCGTAAGGAGCCTGATGTGGATGCCGATGCATCTGAACCGGAGACCGGGCCGAGCGCAGCCAATGGGTCAACAACGTTCGACGACGAGTCAGGCTGCGCTGCGCCTGAGCCGACCAGATTGACCGCCGCATGCGGGTCGCGAATTCTAGGGGTCTGTGCGTCATTCATACGTTCGACTGTACGGCCGCGCCCCGGACAGGGGACCACGCTAGTGCCAGCTCACAGCCAAATCCGCACATAAAGAAAACCTCCACACACCCGTCAGAGGCCACTTACCCTTGCTGCATTCCTGCCCTGGGGGAGTTGGGTGACATAGCGCCGCGTGGAGGCTGGGGATAAGTCTATGGAGACGTATGGACCAGCGCAGCGACACGAAACGTGCGCGCCGGGTCGCACGACAGGCCAACCAGCGCATTCAGGCAATATTCATGCAGCATCAAGAAGCGTGCCCAATTGTAAGAATTCCGGAAAAATACCGGCATAAACGCGTGTGGCTACGCTCACGTCAAACGATTGTTCAAGGCCAACAGTTACGGTGGACACCATGGCTTCTTATACTCGTCGTGCACATTCGGGAGGCAATGGCCCCGCTCTGAGGCAACCGCGCACCGCGCAAAGCAGAGCCGGCCACTCCGCACAGGAGGGCCCCTATACGCCCCAGGAGAGCCGTTCCCGCCACGCAAGCCACAAGGCTTCCAATAGCCATCGAGCCCCGAACAGGAAGAAAAAGAACACAGGAAAAGGCAAGCACCGTGTACTGAAATGGGTGCTGGGCATCTTCTTCTCCCTGATTGGACTGGGCTTGCTGGCCGGTATCGCAGTATTCGCATACCTGTACACCACCACTGAGGTCCCGCAACCCGAGAAGTTCGCGTTGGCCGAGAAAACCACCGTGTATTACGCGGACGGCACCACCGCGATCGGCTCCTACGCGGAGCAGAATCGTGAAATCATCTCTTGCGAGGGGCTGCCGGACTACATCGGCAACGCGATTGTGGCGTCCGAAAACCGTACGTTCTACACGGATAAAGGCCTTGATCTGAAGGGCATCGCCCGCGCATTCATTAATAATGTGACCAAGGGCACGCGCCAAGGTGGTTCCACCATCACTCAGCAGTATGCCGAGCGGTATTACATGGGCGAAACCACATCCTATGTGGGCAAGGCGCGCGAGGCCATCATGGCCATCAAAATCGCGCAGACCGAATCCAAGGACGAGGTGCTGTGCAATTACATGAACACCATCTATCTGGGCCGCAACTCCTACGGTATCCAGGCAGCGGCCAAGGCATACTTCAATAAGGACGCCAAGGATCTGACGCTGTCTGAGGCGGCGATGATCGCCGGCATTATTCCGTCACCGTCCACGTGGGATCCGGCCGATAACGCCGATATGGCCAAATCGCGCTTCAAGCGTGTGCTGAACATCATGCAGGAGGATGGTTACATCACTGCCAAGCAGCACACTGATGCCAAGTTCCCGCAGACCGCCGCGGTGGCGCAGCAGAACGAATACGCGGGGCCGAACGGTTATCTGCTGGATATGGTGCGCCGCGAGCTGGTGCAGTCCAAGGCCTTTACCAAAGAGGATTTGGATACTGGCGGATACAAGATCATCACCACCATCGACAAGAGCAAGCAGGATCTTATGCAGTCCATCGGCGACACCCGTCTGGACGACATGCCTGAATCCCTGCAAATCGGCGGCATAGCGCTGGACCCGAAGACCGGTGAAGTATTGTCCGTATACGCCGGTTCAGATTATCTGTCCAAGCAGCTCAACAATGCCGATCAGGCCGTATTCGAACCGGGTTCGACTATGAAGCCGTTCGCTTTGCTGGGGGCCGCGCAATCCGGCGTCAGCTTCGATACGTTGTTCAACGGCAATTCCCACCAGCACTTCACCGGCTTGGATCAAGAGGTGAACAACGCTCTGGAGAACAACTGGGGCAACATCAATCTGTATCAGGCCACCGCCAACTCGGTGAACACGGTGTTCATGAACGTCAATGAGCATCTGACGCCGAAGCGCACGGCCGCAATCGCCCATGAAGCGGGCATTCAGGGCGATATCGATGAAAACTCCATGTACAACGTGCTGGGCATCAACGCCCTGACCGTGTGGGATTTGGCGCAAGGCCATTCGACCATCGCCAACAATGGCGTGAAGAACACCTTGCACATGGTGTCCAAAGTGCTTGATTCCAACAATAAGGACATGTACAACGCGCCCAGCAACGGCACCAAGGTGTTCGATGCCAACGACTGCGCTTTGGTACAGAAGGCCATGCAGGGCACCACCACGTACGGTACGGCGGCCGGCACATCCAGCATGTTGGGCCGGCCCGTCGCCGGCAAGTCCGGTACCGCCAACGACGAAATGGCTTCGTCGTTCGTGGGGTACACCCCCAGCATGATGAATGTGTGGGCTATCTGGAATCCGGACGATAAGGGCAATCCGCAAGTGGTGCCAGCCTTCTCCGGATACGGCGTCTCTTCCACTGGATACCCCGCCCACCTGTTCCAGGAGTTCATGGCTCAGGCCTTGCAAGGCACCGAGGCGGAGCAGTTCCCGACCGCTAAAGACAACGGCAAGATCGGCGGCTCCGACGGCACTTGGGGCTTGGGCAAGGGACAGAGCAGCGGCCTGTCCAACAACACCAACAAGCAGTCCACCGAAGACGCGCAGAAGCAGGCTGAGCAGGACGCACAGCAGAAGGCGGCCGAAGAGGAAGCCAAGAAGCAACAGCAGGCTCAGGAGTTCGCCCAGCAGTGCCTCGCCAATCCGAGCTATTCCACCGAGTGCCCGAATTATCCCGGCACCACTACCGGCGGAGATGGCAACGCCGGCAACAATACCGGCGGTGACAACGGGAACAATACCGGCAACGATAATGGTAATTCCGGAGGCACCGGCGGGAACACCGGCACCAACGGCGTCACCCAGTAGTAAGTAAAACACAGACAACAAGGCTCCCTCTGATGCAATCAGAGGGAGCCTTGTTTTTGCTCTGCTAGCGCTCAGCGCTTGCGCTGGAAACGGTTGATGGCGGAGATAATCGACTTCAGGGCGCTAGTGGTAATCGACGAATCGATGCCGACGCCCCACACGATCTGCGCGTCATCGGCCTCGCCGACCTGGCATTCCACGTACGAGGCGGCCATGGCGTCGGTGCCGACGGACATGGTGTGCTCCACGTAATCCATAATCGAGGCGTCAACGCCAAAGTTGGAAATGGCGTTGAGGAAAGCGGCGATCGGACCGTTGCCGATGCCGGAGACCTCGCGCTCCACGGGCGCATCGACCCCGACGTTCACGCCGCGGTCGAGCAGACGAGCCTTGAGCACGGTGTCGGAGCCATCCTCACCGGAGCTGACGGCCACCTTGAGCAGCTTCAAGCGGCCCCACGGCACGAGCGAGGCGTCATGAGTATCGCCCACAACCACACCGGCGGCGGTCATGCCGGACTGTTCGACCGGCAGGTACTCGTCCTTGAACAGACGCCAGATATCCTCGTCCTTGACTTCCTTCTTGGTCGTGTCAGCGTAGTTCTGCACGATCTTGTCGAATTCGATCTGCAGACGCTTGGGCAGGTCAAGATTGTGGTTGGTCTTGAGCAGGTAGGCCATGCCGCCCTTGCCGGACTGCGAGTTGACGCGAATGATGGCTTCGTACGTACGGCCGATGTCCTTCGGGTCGATCGGCAGGTACGGCACAAGCCACACGAAGCTGTCGAGATCGGCGCCAGCACGCTCGGCGGCCACCTGACGAGCCTCGAGACCCTTCTTGATGGCGTCCTGATGCGAGCCGGAGAACGCAGTGAACACGAAGTTGCCGGCGTACGGGTGACGCTCGGAAATCTTGATCTGGTTGCAGTACTCAACCGTCTTGCGAATCTCGGGCACGTTGGACAGGTCAAGCTGCGGGTCGATGCCTTGGGTGAGCCAGTTGAGGCCCAGCGTGACCAAGTCGACGTTGCCGGTACGCTCGCCGTTGCCCAGCAGGCAGCCTTCCACGCGGTCGGCGCCGGCCAGCACGGCCAGCTCGGTGGCGGCCACGCCCATGCCTTCGTCGTTGTGCGGGTGGAGGGAGAGCACCACGGAGTCACGGTCGTCGAGGTGGGTGGAGACGTACTCCACTTCGTCGGCGAACACGTTCGGCGTGGTCATTTCCACGGTGGCGGGCAGGTTGATGATCATCGGGTGCTCGGGAGTCGGCTTGATAACACCGATCACGGCGTTGCACACCTCGACGGCGTACTCCGGCTCGGTGCCGGTGAAGGATTCCGGCGAGTACTCGTAGTACAGGTCGATGCCCTTGGCCTCGTTCTCGAGGTCCTTGCACAGTTCGGCGGCGTCGGTGGCGAGCTTCTTGATCTCCTCCTTGTTTTTGCGGAACACGACCTCGCGCTGCAACACAGACACGGAGTTGTAGAAGTGCACGATGGCGCGCTTGGCACCCTTGAGCGCCTCGTAAGTGCGGCGGATGAGGTGCTCGCGGCACTGGGTGAGTACCACGATGGTCACGTCGTCCGGAATCAGCTCACGCTCGATGAGCATACGGATGAAGTCGAAATCGGTCTCGGAAGCGGACGGGAAGCCCACCTCGATCTCCTTGAATCCCATGGAGACGAGCAGGTTCCAGAAACGCAGCTTGCGCTCGGAATCCATCGGGTTGACGAGGGCCTGATTGCCGTCGCGAAGATCGACGGAGCACCAGCGCGGCGCGCGCTGCAGTCGCTTGCCCGGCCACGTACGCTCCGGGTAATCAAACGGGATCTGCTTGTCGTAGGCGGCGTACTTGTTGTACGGCATACGACTCGGCTTCTGCGGATCGCCAATGAATCGCGCCGGAGGCAGCAGCGGGTCGTTGTTCCCCCCATTGGACGCTGCGGCTACCGCTGCGAGATCAAAAACGGATGATTGATCCTGACCCATTGTTCCTCCTTTACTGTGTGAACCATTCATACAATCGCTTATTGGATATTCGTTTACGCATTGGTAACATGCATAACTTCCTCTATCCTAGCGACGGCCCATTCCAACATCCCGTTCATCTCACAATACGCCAGCACACTTAGCGTTCCGACGCAGCACTACTACTTACAGCTATGCGTGGGGGCGCATGGGCGACGTCCTCGCGTTCTTCGACTGGGAGCACAGCGCGAACGGGCCCACCGAGGCCATCAACGGAAGGCTCGAGACCCTCAGGGGCATAGCCCTGGGATTCCGCAAACCTCGACAACTACATCACCAGAAGCCTGCTGCACGCCGGCGGCTTCAGACACGCCATCCAAACCCACCTCTGACACATGCCCCTACACGCCAAAATCGGAAGAGCCCGATAACCTGCTATACGACGAGGATGCCACCTATTCCGCATTCAGGCCGTATCAGCAGAATTGATGTATTGACCGGTTTTATGGTCGTCACCGCTTCTTCACCAACGAGCGGATGACGGCCATAAAACCGAGGCTCATGGCACCGGACAGCACTGCGAATACCTGCGGGCGGCGCAATTCGTTACGCATGCTGATGGCACCGGTCACGCAGTGGTCCTCGAACCAGACGCGCACCTCGTTGCTGGAGTATCGGCCCACCAGATCACCCCAGGTGAGCATGCGGGTCACGTAGCCGGCCGGGTTGCTTTCATGGAATTCGAACAGGCGGATGCCGCGATAGCGCGACTTGGGACCATAGCATTCGAATCCGCAGGTAGGCGCGTAGCCCAAATCAATGCCATGCGCGTGGCCCACGAAGGCGTTCTTGTGATCGTGACCGCAGAACAGCGCGAAGTAGCCGCCTGCCTCACGCAAGGCGTCCACTTCACCGACGTTCTCGTCCGCACAGCCAATCGCCTCACCCAGCCGCGATCCCGGCCGGCAAATCTCATGGTTGAGCACGTAGCAATGGCCGGCGTGGGTACGTGCGCCTTCCACCGCGTTCGGCGTCCATGCGGGAACCTCTTTGAGGCAATCGTAGAATTCCTGCGGCGGAATGTGCTGGAAGGCGATGGCAGGCACCGGCTTACCGTCGCCGTTGCGTTCGCCAAGTTCGGACTGTACGGCTCCCAGCCAATCGATCGCCTCGGGGCTTGGCGTGCCATACCCATCGGAATCAGCCAAATCAAGACCGCGCGGATTGACCACATAGGCCGGGTATTGGGCGTCGTTCTCTTCAGGCTTGCCGGCGTAATCGCCGGAATTCACCATCATGACGGACATAGCTACGCGCCCGGATCCGTCGGAAGCCTCAATGGGCAGGGCAAAAGTGCCTGGCTCGAGGCTGTCGACCGGGTTCAGGCAGCCGGGGAATTCGCGGTAGATGTCGTCCTGCTCGTCGGCCAGGATGCCGCACTGGAAATCGTGATTGCCGTAGGTGGCGGCGAACGGCACTTCCGCTTCGATGACCGGGCCAAGGAAGCCGGCAAACGTGCGGCGGACTTTGTCACGGGTCTCGTCCATGAGCTCGTCCAAAGTCGTCGGCACATCCTGTGGATCGGATGTTGTGGAGTAGACCAGCGTGGACGTGGTGGACGCGGTGGACGCGGTTTGTTGGACGTCGGGATTGCTGCCGTCAGACTTCATGGCCAGCAGACGATTGTTCACGCGGTTTCTGGCCCGCCGCTTGATTCCGCGCAGCTTGGCCTCGACTTCGGTGACCGCACGCACGCGAGCGCCCGGTTCCTCGCCACGGCGGCGCAGGAAAGTGTCGATGTAGGCAGGATCGTAACCGCGAATCTGGTCGCCGGTGAACACCACCAGATCCGGGTCGGCTTTGCGAATGGCCTCACGGATAAGGCGGATGGTATCGGGGAGTACGTTGGGGCCGTCTTGGATGTCGGCCATCTGCAGCACGCGGAAGCTGCCGTCTTCGCGGAATCGCAGGTTCGTCATGCCTCACCAGTCTAGGGACGTAATGCTGTTTCGCACAGCATACGCGCCGGTCCTTCACGTTCCCCGCCGCTCCGCACGGCAGCTGAATCACTACGAGAAATCGTAGAACGTGTATCCCTTATCCGCTCCGCTCGTCACGTTGAGCAATGCTTTGCCGTTCAGCGTATCGACGTCGTTTCCTATGAGATAGCCGTCTCCCGTGGCTCCCATATCCGAGTCGTGGTAGGAGCCGGAGAAGGTGCCATCCTTATTGACTTTCATTACGGTTCCCCATGCGCCGACAACGGGCGGTCGCCATCCACCTTGCCGACCTTGTCTTTTGAGGAGAATCGCTTTAACGGAACAGACTCACCCCGCGACGGGCCGTGCAATACGCGTTGCCCAGCCAAGTATGGCGGGAATTGGGCCAGACGGCTCCCAGTCGCGGTGCGTTCTGGCTCATCCAGATGCTCGGCACGCGTCCGTCTGCGGAGCGTGAGCCGAGCAGATTGAAGCCGTTCTTTTCCAGCAGCCACTCCGGGTGCTGGGTGGCGATGGCCAAGCCTTCCTCGAGGGTGAGCGGCAGGCGCTCATCGGAGTCAATAAGTTTGCGGGCCACATCCGGCTCGCGATTGACATAGCACGTGCCGGTGTGCGGATTGACGACCAGATAGAACGGGCCTTCCGGCGGCATGAAGCCGTCTTGAAGCAGGAAGCTGGCGATGTCACGCGGCGGCATGGTGGTGAAGCCTGCCATGCGATTGATGGAGGTTCGTGCAATCAGCGACTCAGGCGAAACCAGTTCACGCGTGGGCACCAGCAGGATGTTCGATCCCAAATCGGAATGCTCGAGCGCCCCGATCAGAGGTCGGGCCAGCGAGCGGAATGCGGCGGCGGAAATATCCGCCACATCCGGGTAGCCGAGAGCCACGATACGGTCGAGCTGTTTTTGGGCCTCTACTGATGCGATAGACATGGCTACCAGTGTAGAACATCGCCTTCGCTTCATTGGGCAGCCACCATCTGGGAAGACCACTGCCGTTGTTCCGCGTGTTTCGTACAATTGCATTGTTTTACGGCCACCCGCATGACGGCCGTCCGACGTAAGTAATCCATCGAAACCCAGAGGTCATAGAGGTCATCATGTCCGAAAAATTGAAGGTCGGCATCCTTGGTGCCACCGGTATGGTCGGTCAGCGTTTTATCACGCTGCTTGAGAATCACCCGTGGTTCGAGGTGGTCACGCTTGCCGCTTCCGCGCACAGCGCCGGCAAGACGTATGCCGAGGCTGTCGGCGACCGTTGGAAGATGGAAACCCCGATGCCCGAATATGTCAAGAACATGGTGGTCGTCGATGGCGACGATGCCGAGTCCGTGGCCTCTGGCGTTGATTTCATGTTCTCTGCGGTAAACATGCCGAAGGACCAGATTCGCGCCATTGAAGAGCGTTATGCCAAGACCGAGACCCCGGTGGTCTCCAACAACAGCGCCCACCGCTGGACCCCGGACGTGCCGATGGTGGTGCCGGAGATCAACCCGGAGCACTTCGAGGTGATCGAGCACCAGCGCAAGCGCCTGGGCACCACTCGTGGTTTTATCGCCGTCAAGCCGAACTGCTCGATTCAGGCCTACACGCCGGCGCTGGCCGCGTGGAAGGAATTCGAGCCGCGCGAGGTGGTTGTGAGCACCTACCAGGCGATTTCCGGCGCGGGCAAGACCTTCAAGGACTGGCCCGAGATGGTGGGCAACATCATCCCGTTCATCTCCGGTGAGGAAGCAAAGTCTGAGAAGGAACCGCTCAAGGTGTTCGGCCATGTGGACGCCGCCGAGGGCGAGATCGTGCCGTTCGACGGCGACCTCAAGATCACTTCCCAGTGCATCCGCGTGCCCGTGCTCAACGGCCACACCGCCACCGTGTTCCTGAACTTCGGCAAGAAGGCCACCAAGGAAGAGCTCATCGACCGTCTGGTGAACTACACGTCCAAGGCTTCCGAGCTGGAGCTGCCGCACGCACCGAAGCACTTCATCCAGTACCTCACCGAGGATGACCGCCCGCAGGTCAAGCTCGACGTGGACTACGAGGGTGGCATGGGCGTTTCCATCGGCCGTCTGCGTGAGGATTCCATCTTCGATTGGAAGTTCGTGGGTCTGGCCCACAACACCCTGCGTGGTGCAGCCGGCGGTGCCCTTGAATGCGCCGAAATGCTCAAGGCTCTCGGCTACATCACCAAGAAGTAGTTGAAACTGAGTCCGAAACTGAGAAAGCCCTCCGCAAGGAGGGCTTTCGTCGTATATACCGCAAAAACGCGGCTCAGTGGCTCAGCGGCCAGTACCGCCGTACACCACGGCTTCGATTTGATCGGCATCGAGACCGTATGCGGTGTGCAGCGCCTTGACGGCGTCGTTGAGCTGATCGAGCGGCACGAGCGCGGCGATACGAATCTCGGAGGTAGAAATCATCAGCACGTTGATGCCCTCATCGCTCAGGGCCTGGAAGAACTTGGCGGCCAGACCGGCATGGGTCTTCATGCCAACGCCCACCACGGCCACCTTGCCTACGGTGGTGTCCACATCGAAGGAGTGGTAGCCCAGCACTTCCTGCTTGTCGAGCAGTGTGTTCTGAACCTGCTTGACGGCCGATTCGGGCACGGTGAAGGAGATGTCCGCAGTGCCGACGGATGCGCCGGCCTGCACGATCATGTCCACGTTCACGCCGGCGGTGGCCAGCTCGGTGAACACCTTGGCGGCCATACCCGGCTCGTTCGGCACGCCACGCACGGTGGCCAGCGCCTCGGAACGATCGTGGGCAATGCCGGAAATCACCGGTGCCTCGGGGCCCAGGTCAGGGAACAGGTCGCCCATGGATTTCGCTTCTTCTTCAGTCATGTCTTGCCTTGTCTTGCTTGAAATTACTTACGATTATCGTTCGCTGTAGCCGCGCTCAGTCGAGGTTCGGCAGCGTACGCGGGTCAATGCCGTCGGGCACCACCAATGTGCCGGGGCGACGGGAGAACGAGGAACGCACGTGCAGCGGCATGTTGAAACGCTGAGCGTATTCCACACAGCGCAGTGCCAGCACCTTGGAGCCGCAGGACGCCATCTCCAGAATGGACTCGTAATCGATGGACGGAATGCGGCGGGCGGAAGGCACGATACGCGGGTCGGCGGTGAAGATGCCGTCCACGTCAGTGTAGATCTCGCAGATATCGGCACCGAGCGCCACGGCAAGCGCCACTGCGGAGGTATCCGAACCACCGCGGCCGAGCGTGGTGGCGTCACCCTTGGCGTTGATGCCCTGGAAGCCGGCAACGATGGCGATGTCTCCCAATGAGAGCGCGTTCTTCACGCGGTCCGGTCTCACGGCCTTGATGTGGGCCGCGCCGTAACGGGCGTCGGTGAAGAAGCCGGCCTGCTGACCGGTGAAGGAGTGGGCACGGCTGCCTTCGGCGTGAATGGCCATGGCCAGCAGGCTCATGGAAATTCGCTCGCCTGCGGTCATCAGCATGTCCATCTCGCGCTCGGGCGGGTTGGAGTCGATGCTCAGCGCCTGATCGATAAGGTCATCGGTGGTGTCGCCCATGGCGGAGACCACCACGGCCACCTTGTTGCCCTTCTTTTCCGTCTCAACAACGCGCTTGGCCACACGTTTGATCGATTCGGTATCGGCGACCGACGAACCGCCGTACTTCTGCACGATGAGAGCCACTGCTGTCCTTTGTTCTTCTCTTAGGGGGAGTTTGCTCAATATTCTACGCAAACGCAACGATTATAAAGGTTGCCGCGTTCACCCCGCGACCCCGCGCCGACATGTGGACACGGGCATGGCCTACGTTGTTCAGCAAATATTCAAGTTTTCACCGGTGGTTCTTTGAGGCAGCCGCATCCATCCTTTGAGATTCGAGCGGTTAACTATCAATTACCGGCAAACGAAAGCAAACCGGCGAGGTTTCCGCAGACCCCATAACTGAATACCTTCTTCTTCCTCTCTCCTTTTCAAGGCCCGGTCCCGCAGCCCGGGCCTTTTCCTTTTGTGTTGGGAACGATGGGTCAAACGCACGATACGAGCTCACGGAGCAAGCGTGGCCAACGGCACTACCAATACCCCATCATCCCGGCGATAAGCGGCAGCCGTAGCGGTCAGCACCATCAAGAATGACGGACGGCCTTCGTGATCTTGATCAATTCTGTCAGCCAACTTTTTCAAATGGGCCGCCGCAATATCAACCTGCTTTTCTCCGAGCTTGACCTCAATGAGAGCCCATCGTCCATCATGCAGGCCAATGACCGCATCAGATTCCAATCCCGTCTTATCCCGATAATGGAACACATCTCCGCCAAGCGCATCAGCATACACACGCAGATCGCGAATACACATGGACTCAAACAGCAAGCCAAAGGTCTCGAAATCATTAAGGAGTTTCTCCGGGGTCGCGTGCAGTACCGCACAAGCTATCGACGGGTCGCTGAAGTGTCTGGTTGGGCTCGTTCTCACTGCAGTCTTAGAACGTAAACGAGGGTTCCAAGCTGGAAGATCTTCAGTTACGCAAGCTCGCGACAATGCATCTAAATAATCGGAGAGTGTACCTTCCGAAGGCGGTTCACCCTGCATATCCGCCGCGATAGTGGATTGCGACGCCTGAGAAGAAATATTGCGCGCATACGAGCGCATAATCAGACGCATCCAAGTTTTATTGCGCTTTATGCCATCCATACGATTGATGTCAGAATCAAGTAGTTCTTCGACATAATCCGCGGCCATGCGCAAGGCAACATTTACTCGAGATTCGACTACTGCTTCAGGCCAGCCACCGCGGCATAGCGCAAACGCGGTGTTTTCAATATCGAAATCGGAGAAACCCGAAACATCATGGTTGCCATCGAACAACTCTCCCAACGAAACAACGCCCGTCGATTCCTGCGATTCAAATAAGGACATGGTACGCATGGTTAATCGGGCAATTCTTCCCACTCCGGAATGAGCTGGTTCCTGTTGAGGAGTCGCCGATCCAGTTAGGATGAATCGGCCACGACCGCGCCCTCGATCAATGGCGAAACGCACCGCGTCCCACAATTGCGGGGCCATCTGCCATTCATCAATGAGTCTCGGCTCCTCACCTCGCAGGATGAGAGAAGGCTTTGTATCAGCCAAGGCCAACAGCGTAGCACTGCGATCCGGGTCCTGCATGAAGACCTGACTCGCCGACTGCCTTTCTGCCGTTGCAGTCTTGCCACACCATTTTGGACCTTTAATCTGAACGGCACCAGAAGACTGCAATGCCCGAGTCAGCAACCCATCAGCCACTCGAGGAAGGTACTCGCCACGTTGAATCTCCGAGCTCTCCCCTGCCATATGTGCCCTCCCGCAAACCGTCGAAACATCAACCTATAAATCACTCTATTGCGGAAGTTGGACCATTCTAATTGTGGAAGTTGGACCATTTTCGTTGCGGAAGTTGGACCATTCCTATTAGGGAAGTTGGACACTAGATTACGAACTAGACTTTTCCTTTTTGCAGCAACAGTGCCACCAACACGATGGGCGTCATCACCGCCTATCGCCAGACCCTTTTCCTTGACCTAAAAAGATGAGATGCCCAGACAGTGCCATCTTTTCTCTGAGCACACTAGCCAATTCGGAACGCAGCGGCGAACCCGTGATCCGCGCATCCTCTGCAACCGTGCCTTTGACGTTCGGCAATCTGGTGAATGAGCTTTTGCTCAGGCGTTCTTCGCGATTCATTTCTTTGGTCGGAAAACAGAATACGCGGGAACGCCCCTCACGCCTACGAAACCAACGGCTCGACGACGAACCGACATCCACGAAAACAGCAATAGCGCCTCTTTTTATCGGGGTAACATATTCCCTCTTTATGCATTCATACCCCCCTATTTGAAAGCTCTGCCAAATATTGCCGACGCCGCGACTTATCATGTTGCCATACTTTGCAATCCTTTGCAGCCCCTTGCATCTCAACGGCTTGTCCGAAGTAAGCCACATCGCTGACGGCCGTAGCAACGTTGTTCGTATCGCATTTTTCAGACTTCTTATGCCCCCCCTATATTGCCCCCATATGGCCCCCGTCGGCATGTTGCATGAAAGGCTTGGCACGGAGTAACGTTTCGCAGTGTGGCGCGTGCGGTGTTGCCATTTGCGACAGCACCTATGCCACGCACGACTAAGACAGACCCGGCCGTCTTGTATAAGCAAATCATGAGCAGATCAAACGGAGGAACAGGCGACTATGGCATTGCTGCATCGACGTTCGACGAGTAAGCGTGCCTCACAGAAAATGCGGGAAAACAACGCGGTCATGCCGGATGACACATCTGCAAATGACAACGTTTCCTCAGCGCGCCCCGAGCCCACAGCATTCGTTCCAACTCCATTTGACGAAGTCATCGATATCAGCGATCTCGTGGCCGAGCGCCGACGCCTGCAGCGCAATCTGTGGGCGATGCGCATCATCACCATTGTGTTGCTGATCGCCGCAATCGCCGTGGCCTGCTTCCCGCTAGCGTTGCAATTCGAGTCCGACCGCAACTTGGCCGCCACCACAGCCACCACGGCCAAAGAAGTAGCTGGCTGGCCTTACCCGCAGGCGGAAGACAAGCTCACGGCGGCCCGCGCATACAACAAGAAGCTCGCTGAATCCGGCCAGCCTATCTTGGGTGAAGCCGTCGATCCGTTCGCCGCCGCTCAAGGGGGATCCCAAGCCAGCGGCGAGGATTCCGCCTCAAAGAAAGACAAGGAATACCAGTCACTGCTTAATACCGGCAACGGCGTGATGGGCACAATCAAGGTGCCCAAGCAGTCCATCAATCTGCCGTTTTATCACGGCACTTCCGAGGAAGCACTGGCTTCTGGTGCCGGCCATTTGTACGGCACGTCGCTGCCAGTGGGAGGTAAATCCACCCATTCGGTCATTACCGGGCACCGCGGGTTGGTTGAAGCGCTGATGTTCACCCGTTTGGACGAGGTGAAAGAGGGCGACTTCTTCTACATCGAAGTCATGGGCGAAACTTTGGGCTACAAAGTGGACCGCATTTCGGTGATTTTGCCGGATGACACGTCGAAGCTCAAGATCGTGCCGGGTGAGGATCGCGTCACTTTGATGACCTGTACGCCATACGGCGTGAACACGCACCGACTGCTTATCTCCGGGCACCGCGTGGCGATTCCGATGCCGGCCCCCGAGCCGAATGACGTGCTTGACGCGCGCAATATCGCCCTTGGTGTTGGTCTAGGCATACTGGCGGCAGGACTGTTCATCATCTGGTTGGCGCGACGGCACAAGGCCGCGCGCATCATCCGCCACGGCGCATTCTGGCCGTGGATGAGCCGCAAGGGCGAGAGCGCCAATGATACGCTGGCTTAGGCCTCGCGCCGACCGGCCAGTGCCCTGCCCAGCGTGATTTCGTCGGCATACTCCAAGTCGGAGCCCACCGGCAGGCCACTGGCAAGTCGGGTGACCTTGACACCTACGGGTCGCAATAGCTGGGTCAAGTAGCTGGTGGTGGCCTCGCCTTCAATATTCGGGTCGAGCGCCATAATCACTTCCTTGACCTCATCGCCTTCTAAGCGTTTGAGCAGACCGGGAATACGCAGGTCGGCAGGGCCAACGTTGGCCATTGGGTTGATTGCGCCGCCGAGCACATGGTATAGGCCGTGGTATTCGCGCGTGCGCTCGATGCTCATCACATCCTTGGGCTCTTCGACCACGCAGATCACCGAACGGTCGCGTCTCGGGTCGGCGCATACCGGGCAGGGGCTGGATTCGCACACGTTGCCGCAAATATCACAGAAGCGGATCTTGGCCTTGACCTCTTCGATGGCCTCGGCCAAATCGCGCGCTTCATCTTCGGGCGCGGACAGCATGTAGAAGGCGATACGCTGCGCGCCCTTCGGCCCGATGCCGGGCAGCCGCCCGAAAGCGTCGATCAGTCGCTGTATTGCGCCGTCATAAGCAAGTGCCATGGGTATTCCTCGTTATTCGTCCTCATTATTCATCCGAGTGCTTCTTGGCAGGCTGGATGTTCTTGGGGTTCTTCGGATCATCTGCCGCGAATTGCTCGACTTTTTTGACCTCGAATAGCTTTTTCAGATCGTCGAGATTCATGGCCGTCGCCTCGCCGAGCGACTGGTCGCTCATCGAGTATTCGTCATCCTCGGCCGCGACTTGCGGTTGTGGTTTCGGCTGGGGCTGGCTATTCCACGGATCGGCATTCGGGGTCGGCTGTGCGGGTTGCGGTTGATTCCACGGATCACCGTGCGGGGTGGCCTGCGGAGCCGATTGTGGAACTGCCTGCGGTTGATTCCACGGATCATCAGCCGGAACCGCTGATGATGAAGACTGAGCGGGTTGTGGCTGATTCCACGGGTCATTGCCCGACATATTGCCCGACACTGTCTGAGGAACCGAAGAAGCCGGAGTCTGGGGCTGAGGCTGATTCCACGGGTCGTCTCCTGGCTGTGGAGCCGCCTGAGCATGGTTCCCCTGCGGCTGATTCCACGGATCATCGTGAGGAGACTGCTGATATGGCTGGTTCCACGGGTCGGCTTCGGCCGGTTGCGACGCCGGTGAGACCGCGGCCTGAGACTGCGTCTGATTCCATGGATCGTCGCTCGCGCCGGCAACTGCCGTAACGGAAGATGCGGTGGCTGGCTGCCCAGTGGACTGTCCAGTGGGTCCAGCGGACGCAACGGACGCAGTGGGTGCAACAGGAGCAGCCGGAGCGACCCACGGATCAACACCGTCACTGATGTCCGGAACCGCAACATGCTTCTTGTGATGCTCTTCAGGCGCAGGCGTAGCAACGGGCTCGTTAGGTGCGAACCCGTCTGCAGATTGCGGCGAAGCGTTGCTTACGGCCGGCTTGGCCCAAGGGTCATCGTCACTCCAGTTCTTCGCCGCCGTGGATGCACTGGATTGGCCGGCTCGATGGCTGTCGTCCGTATCCTCGGCTCGGCCTGTTGCAGTCGGCTTCGGAGCTTTCGGCTCGCTCCCCATATGAATGCCCAGGCCCGCGCCCAAACTCGACGCGGCCAATCCAGCCTTGGCCATGGCAATCTGCTGCTTGACCTTGGCCAATTGCTCCGGGCTCATACGTTTGACGGATTCGACTCGCTCGCCATTCGCCGCGACCGCAGAAGGTGCAATAACCGCATTGGCACCGAACTCGTTGCGCACGGCATCCATCACCACGACCGCCGCCTTCTTACCGCTGTTATCCACGGCCAAGGCGAAAGCGTGCTGGCTCAGCGACTTGTCGAACGTCATCGACAGGCAAGGCAGACCCTTACGGTTGGGACCGAATTTTACGGTCGGCACCTTGTCTCGTGACACATATTCACGAATGGTTTCCGGCAAAGCGGCGACGGCTGCATCCCACTTCTCGTCGATGGACCGATTATCCGATGCCGCAGGCGAGGTCACCGGTTGAGCCGGGACGGCCGGCGACGCGGCGGGAGCGCCCCACCCGGCACCGGCAGCAGCAGTTGCTACAGCAGGTTGCACAGACGGAGAGTCCGCAGGTCGGTCGCTGACCGGGCCGTTGCCTCCAACAGATTCATGGGAAGCGGTGCTCTGAGGCGCGGCTGCTTGCTGGTTGCGTGCAGCACCGGAGAATCCGCCATGTGAGGCTCCGGCAAACCCGCCCCGCGATGCGCCGGCAAAACCACTGGCACCCGTACCGGAAGCGGCTGACGTAGTCGAAGTCGAAGAAGCAGCCGCAGGCGGCATACCAGAAGAAGCTGGCGCGGGAGCGGCTGTTGCAAAGCCTGATTCACTGCCGGCCAACAATCGCGCGGCCAGCAGTTCCAAGCGCATACGCGGAGAAATGGCTCCGGTCATGGCACCCAACGTAGTGTTGATGATGTCTGCCATTGCGGTCAGTGCGCCCAGTCCCAGCGCCTTGGCTTGGCGGTGCAGATCGTCCATATCCTCGGCCTCAGCCGTGTCGGACAGCACGGATTCCGCACGGTCCCCGGCCAACGTAAGCACCAGCAGATCACGCACACGAGCCAGTAGGTCTTCGACGAATCGTCTCGGATCGAATCCGCCGACCACGACTTTCTGGATAACGCCGTACAGGGCTTCGCCGTTGTGATCGATTACCGCATCCACGGCCTCACCGATCAGCGCCTCCGGCGTGAAGCCGAGCAGGGCTACAGCGGCATCATGGGTGATAACGCCTTCGACCGAACCAACCATCAGCTGGTCAAGCACGGACAGGGTATCTCGCATGGAGCCGCCACCGGCGCGCATCGCCAGTTTCAGCACACCGGGCTCGGGCTTGATGCCTTCCTTGTCGCAGATCGTCTCCAGGTAGGGACCCATGACTTCCTGCGGCACCAGACGGAACGGATAGTGGTGGGTGCGCGAACGGATGGTGCCGATCACCTTGTCTGGTTCGGTGGTGGCGAAGATGAACATCACATGTTCAGGCGGCTCTTCAACGATTTTAAGCAGCGCATTGAAGCCCTGCTGCGTGACCATGTGGGCCTCATCGAGAATGAAAATCTTATAGCGGTCGCGCGCAGGGGCGAACCCAGCGCGTTCTCGCAATTCTCGAGCATCATCCACACCGTTGTGCGAGGCCGCATCGATTTCGACCACGTCGATGGAACCCGGACCGCCGGTGGCCAGGTCCTTGCAGCTTTCGCATTCGCCGCAGGGGTGGGAGGTCGGCCCTTTGGCACAGTTGACGCAACGGGCCAGGATACGCGCGGAGCTGGTTTTGCCGCAGCCTCGCGGCCCTGAGAACAGATAGGCATGTGTGAGCTTGCCCTCGTCCAAGGCGCGCATCAGCGGGACCGTGACTTGGTCCTGGCCGATGACCCCTTCGAAGGTGTCCGGACGATAGCGACGATACAGTGCAAGTGCCATAGCTACTAACCTACCTTTGCCCTCAGAATTAACCGATAAAAAGTCAAGATAAACCGGGCTCATAGTTGCCGAATCGGGAAAACTCTTTATATTCCAACGACATTCACCCGACAACGGTTACCGCATTTTTATTGTTATTAACCGCTTTCTTTGTATTAACATAGTGTCAATAACGGTTGTGGTCAGGAGGCACCCATGAGCGATATCCTCGACGAGAAACGCCCCACCCGCGGCGATGCCCGGCGCGACGCCATCGTGCAAGCCGCGCGCAAGGTGTGTCTGGAAAAAGGCTTCTCCAAAATCACCGTTTCCGACATCGCAAGCGAAGTCGGTATGACGCGTTCGCTGTTCTACCACTACTTCGAAGACAAGGAAGCCGTAGCTGACGCAGTACTCGATAACGTCATCGACGAAATCCTCACCACGTTGAAGCAGTGGAACCAAGCGCGCGAAACAGGCAACGTGAACAAGGCATTAGACGACATCGTGCATGTACTCCGCTCCCTGATCGCCGACGAGAGCCCCTTCTCAAACCGTATGATCCAAGACGGCAACGCCGAACTGTATATCAAGTTCATTGACCGCGCGGCGGACCGTATTGCCGACTACATTGCCCAGACCACCGTACGTGATTTCGAGCAGATGCATGGCCTGCCAATCACCAACGTCCATGAGACGTTCTTCACACTGATTGTGGGGCTTATCTCGCTGATTCGCTCGCATCCGAACATCAGCGACCGAACCATCAAAGAGGTCATGGCGCAGACGCTGCATATCGAAAGCTATGTCGTCTGAGGTCTGACGGCCATTGGCTCTGGTACCGCTCTCCCGCACTCCCCTCAGTCCGCTTCGCGGCCAGCTCGTCCGCAATTGCGGACAGCCTACGGCTGACTTTCTTCTGGTTCGACTATCGTCGAACCCTCGCCTACAAACAGCCCACTGGGCTGTTTGCTTTACGGCTCAGCCTAATGAGGGGAGCCAATATAATCGGGTCACGCGAACTGGCCGGTCACGGGATCGCGACCATCTCGGGCAATGGCGTTGAGCACTTCCTGTCGGGAATCCACCTCACGGGCGGCTACGGCCGGCGGCACTAGCACGCGCAACGCGCAGTCCTCGGCCACTACCCTAAATGGCAAATGCCCGATATATTCGCCGTCCGCCATCAGCACCGGCGGCTCGTCTCCTTCCGTTGCCCGCGTGACTTCGATTTCACGGATACGTTTCCAGCCGAACACCTTTGAAGCAAGTAGCTTGCCGTTATAGGCATTCGAAATGGCCACCGCGCATTCGCCGAAGTTCGGCACGTGGTCCATCCACACCAGGTCCAACAATCCATCGGAGAAGCAGGAGTACGGCGAGACCTCAATGCCGCCACCGATATGCCTCGAATTCGCAATCGTCAGCAATGGTGTGATGATGCCTCGTTCATCCGTGGTCCCGTCCGCCAATGTGGCTTTGATGTGGTAACCATAACGCTTCATATGCGTCAGCTCCACCAGCACCGCCGCAAAGTAGCGCATGGTGCCGGTCGGCAGATGCGAATGATTCGCACGGTCGTTGATGCTCGCGTCAAGACCACAGGACAGCATGCCCGCATAGTACCGGTCAATCGGATGCTCGGCGGACTTGCTCTCCTGGTACTCGTACTCCTCGCCAGTGGAGGGATCCACGGCATAGCCGCCGTCCAAAGAGGTCACGCGTCCCATGTCCACATCGATGTGTGATCCACGCACGATAGCACCGACGATACCTTCCACTGCGGTTTCGATACGGTTGACCGGCAGCTTCAGTCCTCGTGCGAAATCGTTGCCCGACCCCGTGGCCACGATGCCCAACGGCTTGCCACTGCAGCCCACGGCGTTCGCTCCAAGTGCGATCATGCCGTCGCCACCGACCACTACGAGATAGTCGTACTCGTGCGCGCGTTCACGCGCCTGATTCAGGGAATCGTCGAAACTCGTGCCGGTGATGTCGATGACATCAAAGTTATGGGCACGGCCGGCTTCCTCCAGCAGACCCAATACCTGCGCGTCCACCTTAGCGCCACGGCCTTTATCGGAAGTGGGGTTGCCCACCATGGCCACCACGCGACGGCGCTCGTTGCGTTCACTCTCGCTCATGCTCTCACCTTAGCCAAAGGCCCAGAAGCCCGCCAGAGTATCGGTGCTTTACGGTCCATTATTGTGATAATTGTCTCCTTCCGTACAACTCACCGGTCCGGCCCGAGCCATCCGCTCCACGGATGATGCCACCAGGACCATGGTTTCCACCTTGATGGTTACCAACACGTCTTCATCCCGCACGGAGCAGGAGCCCAAAACTACACCATTCGCTTCAGCCATGTTGGCGGCGAGCGCACATGGATCACCGATATCCGCATGCCACAGCGCATACGCGGCGTCAAAGGCGATAAGGTCGGCGAGGGAACGCGCTCGGTTCTGGCAGATCATGAGGTTGCCCACACTTGCCGCCACCGCGAGCGCAATGCCCACCACCATAACCAGCATGGCTCCGGCCATCGTGCCCGATCCCTCCTCATAACGCATTCCCTGCACCGCAGTTCCTTTCTGTTGCGGCCGCCCAGCCAGCCGACCGTTATTGGCTTATCGCCGTAGCGTTGCCGGTAACCCGCGTTGGAGTTACATCCAGCGGACCGGGCAATACCGAACATTCGACCGTCACACTCGTCGATTGGCCGTCGTGGGCAATGCTGACGTGGGGCTCTCCCCCGGCAACGTCCGCAGCTATGCTGCGCGCGGATGATTCGTCACCGGTAACCACAAACTCGCGTGCAGCCGCTGCCGCGGCACTTTGACAGTCCATGGAAACGATGACCACACGTCCTATTGCCAATATCAGCCCGGCGATGGCGATAATGCTGGGCAATACGATTGCGAATTCGGCGGTGGCCGATCCCGTGCATAGGTCTGGCGGCAGTCTGGCGAGCCGCCACCGGCATGTCATGGTCTTCATGGCTGTCACCCGACTTTCAGAGCCTGTTTGATGATGTTGGTCAGCAACGTCTTGATGGCATCCGACTTCAGGATGGCGACCAGCACCGCCGCAAAGCCTGTAGCCGCAACGAGTACGACTGCGTATTCCGCAGTGGCCGCGCCTTCTTCGGGCTCAGCCATGAGGGTGCGGATGCGTGCGTCCATGAGGCATAGCCGTTCTTTCGCCTTGGCGTTCAGCGTGGCCACACGAGCCTTGCTGTGCGCAAAGATGCCGGCCTGCCCGTCGACGATGACGGGGATAGGGGTATTCATTGGCGTTCCTTTCGGTAAGGAGGGGAAGCTGCGCAGTGGCTTCGCACCTTCCCCATGCGTGTGTGAGTGGTTGGCCCCCGCGCCGGGTTGACGCGGGGTGCATACCACTGTGGACTATCAACGCTTCATGCACCAGGGAAAACGGGGTATGTGGTTCTAGCTTGCCGAGTTATCCACACCCCGACGTGTCGTCCACCACCAATGTGGATAACCAAACGCAGCCAAGTGCAATACCGAGCAATACAACAAGATTCACCCTAAGCGCACTCAGTTCACGCCTATATTCACATCATGAAGGACGCAATCGCCGGAATGACTCCTACCAGCACGAATGCCGGCAGAAAACATAGCCCTGTAGGCATCAGTAGCTTTACCGACAGCTTCGCGGCATTCCGTTCGATGGCGGCACGCTCGTCACGGTCCAGCTGTTCAATGGCGGATTCGAGGCGCACGCCAGGCATATCGCCATGCGTCCATGACGATTCCAAAGCCGATTGCAGCAGGCCAAGATCTCGTTGCGTTCTGCTGGTACGTTTTCCGGATGAACTATCAGCTGGCGCACCCTCATGCTGAACAGCCATAGCGGCATGCCACGCATCAGCCCAGGGAACCCCTCTGGCCAGGGAGCTCCCGACCTCGCTCATGCGAGCGCCGCAGTCGCCGCCGACGGCTTTGCCCACCATGTCAAGCGCCCGGGGAATCGAGGAGCCCTGACGCAAGGACACCTGCAACATACGCAATATGAGTATGGTCCATGACGACCCGCAATCATGCGCTACGGCCGGTTCCTCGCCCGGCAAGCGGCTGTCATGACGAGACGGAGCCTTATACAGCCAACTAGCGATCGCCGCACAGCCTGCCGCGGCGTGTACCCACACCGTACTCATAATCCGCTGCCTTTCAACAATGCCCGCATCCATGCCAAGCCGGCAGCATAACAACATCCCCCTAATACCAAGCAGACCACACCGCGTGGCGATCCAAGCAAGAACGCCAATGGTCTAGCTCCCAGAAGCTCGCCCAATGCCACAGTGACGGCCGGAAGCGCGCTCAGCAGCCCCACAGTGGCTTTAGGAACGGCACATGCTTGCGATCGCAGGTTCTGCATCAGCCTCATCTGCCGGTAAGCAGTCAATACCGCTTCCAGACATGGCACTGCTTGGCAACCGAGCTCATCGCTCAAAACCGCTGCGGCGGTGACCCCGCGTGCAGCTTCAAGTACCTGCGCTGGTGATTCGTCGGGCAGACGCCGCTGTTCGAACACCGTTATGAGCCGTTCCACAGTAATGCGCTGAGTGGCGAAGCGTCTGCTGGATTGTTCCTCGAATGCTTCAACCAATGTGCCGCCACCTCGCAATCGCGCGATGGCGGACGTAATCACCTGCGCAACGCCCACGCGAGGTGAGCCGGCATATCGAGGTTCGTTTATGGCTGCGGAATCGACCGCACGCCCGCGGTAAGCCAGCCGATACAGCCTCCCGGACTTGTTCCCCGGCCATATCAGCACGGCGAGCGCCACCAGAACAGCACACCACATCATCACCCACCACCACTCGGCCCGGGAACGATGCCCCATCGTTCAATGAAGTGCCCCCATTCGGCGGCATACCGAGGAGGATGGCAGCCATTCCATACCGCCAGCGGTGTTCCTGCCAGTTCACCATGTGCTACACGCAGTTCGCCGATCTGCGTGATACGCCGCTGTCCGTTCACTCGCTCCAAATGCACCACCGCGTCGAAAGCGCCTGCCGCCAGCATGGCCAACGCCTGTGGACTGACTCCGGCGAGTAATCCAAGCGAAATCAGCCTGGACGGTACTCGGTTCACGCCGTCCGCATGCACAGTGGTCATGCCACCGTGATGACCAGAATTGAACGCGCGCAATAGGTCGACGATTTCCGCGCCACGGCATTCGCCCAGCACCACGCGGTCGGGGCGCATTCGCAACGTCGCTTTGACCAAGTCCGTCAGACTTATGGCTCCGACGCCCTCCACATTCGCCTCGCGCGTTACCAACGACACATGATCGCCACGCCCCAGTTCTCCCAGTTCACGAACTTCCTCTACGGTGACGATGCGCTCGTTCACATCGCATTGCGCCAGCAGCGCCTTGAGCAAGGTGGTCTTGCCCACGCCTGTTCCGCCGGTAATCAGCACTGTGGCATGTCTGCGCACCAGTCCCACGAACATCGGCAGCCAAGCAGCCGGGAATACACCTAATTGGCTCAGATGTCGCAACGATGCCATGGTCCTGTCAGGGAACCGTATGGAGATTGCGGCACCTTGTGGCACCAATGGGGCAATCACCGCATGCACGCGGATGCCGTCTGGACTGGCGGCGTCCGCTATCGGGCAGGCATCATCCAGTCTGCGCCCAAGCTGCGCGCACAGTTGGACGGCGTATTCTCGAACTACTTGCGGCGAGCGAAACGGCACACGCAATACTGTTTCTCGCATGCCGTTGCCGCGGTCCGCCCAAACGCGGCCATTACAGGTCACCGCCAGATCGGTAACCTGCGGGTCGGATGCCACATCATTCAATAGACCGAAGAACACAGTTCTGGGCACTGCGCCGGGCTCATCAGCCCGAGTGATTACGGCAGCCATACCGCATCACCGGTCCTTGCAAGAAGCCCCCGAAACCGGGCGAATGGCCTGCTCAACAAGATCGGCAAGCAAGCTCACGGCTTTGCGGCTGCCTTTGGTCACCGATCTGATGCCGAGGCCTTCCAGTACGTCTCCGCACAGATTGACACTCGGCTTGACAGGACCCAATACTGTGGCAGTCAAATAGTCCTGCGCCTCACCAATACCCACGTGGCCTCTCCCACGTGGAACGCCACGTGGTTCCACACCGACGATATGTGGCGCTTCACAGCCCCATGAATCCAATCTGGACCGGTGCGATTTGGCTCTGGCCAACCCCATCACCGACAATTCCGCGGCAATCACCTGCACGCCGCCACGCAGATCGGGCACGGTCTCAATGAGTCCACCCTGCCCGGCATCTACGATGACAACGTCGTTCGTTTCCGCCAAGGCTCGAATGGCCGCTTGGACTTCCCACCAGTCAGGCTGGCGCGCGCTCCAAGGGTCATAGGGAAGTACTCGCACACCCTCCCACGTCATCAGCTCATGGTTCATCGCCTCACCCTCGATACGGCCGAGGGGCGCGTCGACTTGGCTGAATCGCAAGCCCGGCTCTCGTTCCACACCGAGCAGCAGGTCAAGGCATCCGGCCACGAAGTCAGCGTCTATGAGAGCGCAGCTGTGTTCACGTCTCGCCAATGTCCATGCAAGCATGGAAGCCAGGACACTCAACCCCACGCCTCCATGACCTGACGTCATCGTCACAATGTTATGGAAGCTGGTGTCTGTAGTTAGGGCGAGTGCCGGAGCCTCGCCCGATCTCTGCCGTTCGCATGAGGCCAACGGCCTGGGCGGCGGAGTGTAGTAGCGATGCGCTGGAATCGGCGCATCGTCCGTGGGCAGCGGAATGCCCGGAGGTGCTACCGCTGGCGAGGTAATCCTACGCGCCACGCGGGGTGTGGTGTTGCTATTCATAAGCCGATTGAAACGTGTCCGAGTTCAATGCTCAACACGAATCGACCATTGTGGTTCTAGCTTGCCGAGTTATCCACACCCCGGCATGTCGTCCACGACAAATGTGGATAACCACGCTGCTGTTTCACGCCCATCTCATGCAGAAAAGGCCCTGACCTCATACGCACAGTCAGGGCCTTCATTTTCACGACGATTCCTTATGCGGTAATCTACATTTCTTGCTTACTTATCGAGGTTCTTGATGCCGTCTTCCATAGCATCCAACTGAGCATCGGTCACCTTGGCCGGCTTCTTCTTGCCGAACTTGGCCTTGAACAGACCGATGATGGTCGGGGCGAGCGAAACCAGCAGAATCAGCACGATCACCAGTTCGAAGTGATCCTGCACGGCCGGAATGTTGCCGAAGAAGTAGCCCAGCAGCGTGAACAACGTGGACCAGCACAGGCCGCCGAGCACTGAGAACGGCGTGAAACGGCTCCAACGCATACCGGAAATACCGGAAATGAACGGCATGAACGTACGAATGAACGGGAAGAAGCGGCCCAGGAACACAGCCAGCGGGCCCCACTTTTCAATCATGCCCTCGGTTTTGGCCAGTCGCTCAGGAGTCAGCGCCTTCACCTTGCCGGATTGGATAATACGGCGGCCAAAGAAATGACCGATGAAGTAGTTGCACTGGTCGCCGATAATCGGCGCGCACCAAACCACCGGCAGCAACCAGAACAGCGGCAGCGCGGCCTTGCCGGTCGCAGCATCCGGGGCTGCGAACACGCCGGCCGCGAACAACAGCGAATCACCGGGCAGGAACGGGAAGAACACCACGCCCGTTTCGATGAATATGATGAGGAAGATGAATCCGAGGGTCGGCGCCACGCCCATGGCAATCCAACCGGCAATCGCGGCACGCGGATCCTTCAGCAGTTCGATGATGAAATTAACGAAGCCCATGTGTTTCCTATGAGTCCTAAATCTTGTATTGAGCTGCCAGCCCAATGAACCAGACAGTTATATGCAAACCGTCAAATACCCTACCAGCCGGCCAACACAACTGCTACACCTGCGGCGAGGAAGCGCGGTAACGCAACGAATACTCCACATCAATACGCCGCCTCGGCGCCCGAGCCCCCGTCTTGACCTGATCAAGAATCGACGTGATGGCAATCTCAGCAATACGCGCGCGCTGCGGATCCACAGTGGTCAGCGGGGGAATCGTGTACTTAGCCTCATCGATATCATCGAAGCCCACCACACGCACGCTTTCCGGCACTCGCACGCGCATTTCCCGCAGCTGACTGATAACACCCATCGCCAGCAAATCATTCAGCGCAAAAATGCCATCCGGTCGAATGCCCTGCGCATACATCTCACGTACCGCCTGAGCGCCCTCGGCACTGGTCCATTCGCCGCACTCGCGGATCAGGTTCAGATCAGGCGTCACTCCACGTTCCGCAAAGGCGCTGAGATACCCCTTGGTTCGCATCGAACGAGAGGACGGCACGGATTCGTCCAACGTTCCGCCCACCACGGCGACGGTGCGGCATCCGGCCTCCAGCAGATGCGTGGTAGCGGCTTGGGCACCCAATTCATTGGGCATCACCACGTGCGGCGCAGGTGCGTTGAAGATACGCTCGCCCAGCACTACCAGCGGGTAGTCGCCCTCGAGCTCGGCCACATCCTCCGCCCGCATGGCCGTGGGGCTCAAAATAAGTCCGTCGGTCATATTGCTGGCCATGGCATGTGCGCTCTCGATCTCGCGCTGGCGGTCGTTGCCGGTCGATTCGATGATGATGCGGTATCCATATTCCCGTGCCCGCGTGATCATCTCTTCGGCCAGTTCGGAAAAGTAAATCTGGTTCAAATCCGGCAGAGACAATGAGATGAGTCCTGTGCGGCCGGAACGCAAATTGCGAGCCTGCTGGTTGGTCACATAGCCCAGCTCGTCAATGGCCTGCTGGATACGTTCGCGCGTGGCCGGCTTCATATAGGGGTAATCGTTGAGGTAATTGGACACTGATGCCACGGACACGTGCGCACGTTTCGCCACATCGTGCAGCGTCGCCTTGCGCGAACTCGCAACCATAGCGCCCCCTCATATTCAGTCCATCAACCACTCGGCATGGCACCATCCACGTCGCCATACTGGTTGCCGAACGTTTCAGATGCGTGTTTCCAGCATAAACCATGTGGGATATCGCCCCGCAGGCCGTTTCGTTCAGGCGTCCGCAGGATCACCCCCAGTCGGCCTTGCCGACAGCCCCGCCAGCAGGGACGGGTCCGACACGCCGCCCACGACTCCCGCTGCAACCGTCAACAGACTCCGCCGGCGGTAATAAATCAGGGCCACTTCGGCAAACCAACAAAGAAGGCCCGCCAGGCAACGAGAATTCGTACCGGACGGGCCCGCTCGAGGAGTAGAAACTATGTGATATTCCTATCTTTCGATGGATTCGTTGACCTGCTGAATGGCCTTCAGCGCGGAGTCAACGGTGGCGTCGCCGGTGTAGACGTTCTGCATCTGCACGCCGATCTCGTCGTTGAGTTCCTGGGAGGTGAGCTTGCGCTCAAGCTTGGAAGAGGCCTGGCCCTTGGTCACCAAATCGATGCTGGCCTTGGCGGATTCCGTGGCGTCAGACGGCACTTCGACCTTCATGTCCTTGTCGACCGGAGCACCCTGCAGCGTGTTGATCCACTCCTGCTGGCCTTCGCCGGTGGTCATGAACTCGATGAACTTCATGGCGGCCTCCTTCTTCTTGGAGTCCTTGTTCACGCTCAGGCCGAAGTCCACACCAGTGGTCGGGCCGGTGGCCTTGTCTCCCACCTGCGGGAATTCCATCATGCCTAGCTCGTCCTTCTCAACGGCCGTGCCCTTGGTCTCATCGTTCGGCAGCACGGCGGAAACGTGCCAGGAGCCGGTCGGGAAGAAAGCGGACTTGCGGGCGTAGAAGTAGTTGTCGCGAGCATCCGGGTAGGTCGCAGTACCAACTGCACCATCCTGGAACAGACCATCATCGATCATCTGCTTCCAAGCCTTCATGGTCTTGACGAAGGTCTCATCGGTGAACTTGGCCTTGCCTTCGGCGGCCTTGTACACGTCACCTTCGCCGTACTGGTTGGACAGCCACACGAAGATATCGTCGAGGTGCCAGCCATCCTTGGCGCCGAGGGCCAGCGGCATCAGACCCTTGGCCTTGAGTTCCTTGTTGGCAGCCACGAGCTCATCGTAGGTGGTGGGCACCTTGATGCCCTGCTCGTCAAGCAGCGTCTTGTTGTACAGGATGTATTCGGAGCCGGAGGTGATGGTCGGCATGGCCACCATCTTGCCATCCTTGTTGGTGGTCTGCGCCACGGCGCCCTCGGCCACCTTGGAATCCCAGCCGGGCATGTACTTGTCGGCCAGCTCCTTCATATCGTCGGCGAAACGGCCATACTGTTCCACAGTGGAACCGGCCTGCACACCGAACACATCCGGGCCTTCGCCGCCGGCCATCGAGGTCTGCAGCTTCTTCTGGTAGTCGGCCATTTCAGAAGTACGCCACCAGTTGATCTTGATGTTCGGGTACTTCTTCTGGAAGGCGGCGTAAACCGACTTCCACTGGGCATCGGTAGGCTGCCAGGTCCAGAAGGTCAGCTCAACCGGGCTGTCCTTGGTACCGACTCCCTCATCGGAGCCGCCGCTGCCCGAACCGCATCCGGCAAGCAGACCTGCAGACATAGCGAGAGCGCCCACTGCGGCGATCGCCTTCTTCATGTTGAACATGATTGTTCTCCTTATTTTCCTTGTTTCTCTTATTGGTTCACTTCGTTGTGGAAGATCATCGGAATTGGATGGTGAAGCCAGCCACACCCAATATGTGCGGCTGATGTTGGCTCAATTGCCGGACGCACTCCTTTCCTCGATGCTGGATTCCAGCGATGTCCTCTCGTATCCGGTCAGGGATGCGCGATCAAGAGTGATACGGACACGGGCCGCATTGTCCGCAAACGGCACCTGCCAGGTTTTGCCACGTAGGTGCAGTCGCATCGTGCCGTTCAGAGCTTCGATACGGATGGTGAGCACGGCTCGGCCCGAACGGTCACGGCGGACGTTGTCTTCAAAGACACGCAGCCTGGCCGGCTCCGGGGTGGAAGGCAGCGACTTACCGTTGCGCATGAACTCCACGGATGATGCCGTGCCGGATAAACGGTATTCGCCAAGAGACAACAGCGCCTGCCCGCGGCTCGTCTGTTCAGCGAAATCAAGGACAAAACGGTTGCTGACCAGCGGGTATGCCAATTCGAGTGTTACTGGACACACGCCGCTGGGCCTCACGCCGCCGTCGATGACGAGTCGGCGGTCAGCATGCAATTCTCGACCGAGATCCCGCAATCCGGCACCCCACAGATTCACATGTTCAGTGGCCGCATATGCGCTGAACGCGGCCCCCGTTCGTAACGAGAACAATCCCGCCCGACCGGGCTTATCACTGATGGTGCAGGACGCGGCAAAACGGCCATCAATGCGGATCTCCAGCCTGCAGTAGCGGCGCTCAAGCCGGTACTCATGCCAGGCATGGGAATCGAAGTCATGGAGGTCGGCATTGGTCACGCGTTCGGAGGCAACGCCACCAATCACATCGACCACGCTAATTACCTGGCGGCCAGCATCCACCTCGAGTTTGGTGAGGTTGTTGGCATCCTGGTACCGCACCACGATGCCGAATCGTGCGCCCAGTGGGGTGACGGGAGCTTTGGCCCAGACGTCAATCACTTGGGTTGCGGACGATTTGCCCGACACAGCGATGAATACACTGGATTCGTCGGCAACAAGCGCGTGACCGTCCGCATCAGATTCAGTGTGGGCCGCGCCGGAAATAACCGACCATCCGGCGTTCAGGCCATCCGCAAAATCATCATGCACAGTGCCATACAGCGGGGCGCTTTGAGCGGCGGCGGTAGGTCCTGGGGTGTCGAGCCCTCCTTCGGCGTAGTACAGTGGGTCGATGCGCATTACGCGCTGTTCGGTGCCCACATACAGCTCGTCATCGGCGTTACGACCGTGGTAGACAATCCAGTCATCAACGGCATTGGGCGCTTTGACTATGGAGTTGTGGCCCGTGCCTTCAACCTTTGGGCTGCGGATAAGCAGCGGATCGAAGCGGTTCTCGTTGAGCTGTTTCGTCCAATCGAGCTGATCGATGTGGGCGTCGGCCTGCTTGTTCGGCAGCTGTGCGTACGAGTATCCGACGAAGTAGTCCTCATGCTCGTAGGCGTTGGCCGAGTAGGTGATGAACGCGCGGTCACGGTAGGCGAAGTATGTGGCGCCTTCCACGGTGTGCCAGTCGCAGCCATCGCCGAAACGGTTGCGGGCAAAGATCTCCTCGTCCATGGTGGGCACGATGAGCGGGCGCGGTTTGTTCTCACGCGAATACGGGGACGCAAGGCGATCGATCATCACGGAGGTTCCGGGCCGGTCATCGCTCAGGCCGGTGACCTGATTGTCGGCGTAAAGCAAGTACAACTGGCCGTCATCGCCATAGACCACTTGGGAGTCGATGGCAAAGGTGTTGAACAGCTCCGCTTTCTTTTCGAACGGGCCGAGCGGATCCTCGCTCACGGCCACACGCATGATTTCCGTGTGGGTGTCGGTCTCCTCGGCCGGCATATTCGAGAAGTACATGTGAAAGACGCCGTTGATGAGAATCACCGATGGGGCCCAGAAGTTTCTGCGTCCGGCTTCGGTGTAGCAGAATCCATGTGAGGTCCAATGCACCATGTCCGGTGAGGTGGAGACCAGAATGCCGTGCTCGTCAGTGGCGTAGCAGTAGTAGAGGTCGCGGTATTTGAGCACGAACGGGTCGGGCGCGGTATGGGACTTACCGTCCGCATATGGAACCGGATTCGTATAAGTGCGTTCGGCCAGCGGCTTCAAATCGCCAGATTCGGCAAGCAAGGCGGTGGGGTCAGCTGCGCCGAGCTCGTCTTCCGCAGGGCTGTAACTGGCGGATACACCGTTGCTAATGGTTGCGGTCATTTTGGGTCACCTCAGCTCTTGACGGCGCCGGCGGTGATGCCGGACTGCAGCCACTTCTGGCTAATCAGGTAGACGATGATGGACGGAATCGTCATCAGGATCAGGGCAGCGTATTCCTGGGCCACCATCTCCGGCGTCTGGCTACGGGTCTCCATGAAGTAGGTGGAGGCCAGCGTGACCGGATACTTGGATTCGTCGCGGATGAGCAGCAACGGAATCAGGTATTCGTTCCAGGAGTAGACGAAGGTCAGCACGCCGGTGGTGGCGATCATCGGCGTGGAGATAGGCATCAAGATACGAGCCCAGATGCGCAGGGAACCGCAGCCGTCCACGCGGGCGGCTTCGATGATTTCGTCTGGCACGCCGTTGAAGTAGTTGCGCCAGAGCAGCAGCATCTGCAGGGCGTTGAACGCCACCAACGGGATGATCATGCCGAGGTAGGTGTTGGTCAGGCCGAATGTCTTGATGGTGAAGAACAGCGGCATGGTCACGGAGGCAATTGGCACGGCCATACAGGCGAGCAGCAGCACGTAGATCACCTGGGAACCGGTGAACTTCATCTTGGCAAAGGCGTAGCCGGCGAGCGAGGTGATGACCACCACGATCACGGCGGTGACCACGGAGATGAAGAAGCTGTTGAACACCACGCGGAAGTAGTGCACGTCCTTATTGTTGATCACGGACAGGTAGCTGTTCCAGCCGCCCGCCTGCAGGGACTTGGTGATTGCCGTGTAAATCGGGAAAATCCAGATGACGAAGAAGAATACGAGGACGGCGTACATGATGACCGTCGCACTGGTTTTACGCTTCATGATGACGTCCTTTCGTTAGTTGTTGGCACGCTTGTTGAAGGCAAGTTGAATCAGGGAGAGCACCACGGCGATGATGAGGACCATCACGCCGATGGCCGCGGACAGGCCGCCGTTGAACTGCTGCACGCCGGCCTTGTACAGGTAGGTGTTCAGGAATTCGGTGGAACGACCAGGGCCACCGCCTGTGGTCTGGATGACGATATCGAAGGTCTTCAGCGAGCCGACGATGCCAAGCAGGATAAGCGTGTTGGTGGTGCCGGACAGGTTCGGAATGGTGATGCGGAAGAGGGTGTTCCAGAATCCGCAGCCGTCGATCTTGGCGGCTTCGTAGATGTCATCGGAGATGGACATCAGACCGGCGTAGTAAATGATCATCGAGAAGCCCATCCATTCAAAGATGTTGATGGCACAGATCGAGTAGAGGGCGATGTGCGGATCGCCAAGCCAGCTTTGGGCCAGGAAGTCCAAGTGCAGGAAGCGCAGGGCCTCGTTGATGGCGCCGACGTTCGGATCCATGATGATGCGGAAGATGGCGGCGATGATGACCGGGGCCATGGCGATGGGCATGAAGAAGATCGCCTTGAAGAAGCTGGAACCACGCAGGCGCTCCTTGAGGATCACCGCGAGCAGCAGTCCGAGCCCGGCTTGGATGACCACGGTGACGACCATGAAGATGATGTTGTTCATCAAGGCCGTCCAGAACACGGAGCCGGGAGCGAGCAGCTTGGTGTAGTTCTTCAGGCCGATGAAGTCCATCTCACTGGAGATGCCGTCCCAGTCAGTGAAGGATGTGGCCACGGTGAAGCCGATGCAGTAGTAGATGAAGACGCCGGAGAGAATGACCAGCGGGGCGATGAACAGGTAGGGGCGCAGCTTGCTTTGCCATGAGTTCTGCGATGCGCCGCTGTGCTTGCGGGCACGAACACGTTTGCCGCCTGCCGCAGCCGCGTTGCTCACCTCTCCCCCACGGCTTTGCACTGCCCCCGCTGCGGCGGGAACGGCTTCCTGAATTGCCGTCATGATGACCTCCCTTGGTACCTCATCCTCTTTTTCTGTAACATTTCAGAAACTGGCCACAAAAAATACTCGGGCATGCTTTGCCGGAGCGGAAAACCAGTCAACCGACGCTGCTGTGCGCCGGTTTTTCTAGAACGTTTCAGGTTTTTTCGTTAGTAACAATTCTATAACGTTTCAGAAGTTTGTCAAAACAGACATCAAATGGTTGATATAAACGTTGCAAATACTTGCGACACGCCGGAATGCATTGCCGATACAATCGGCCTATTTCTACTCCCCCAAACGCTGCCGCACAAAGGCGTCCAGCGCGGCCGCATCGATGCCCTCATACGAGTCGATGGAGGCAAACTGGCCAAGGCCGGAAGTGTCGGTGCGAATCCAGCCAGTCTGCGCAATCAGTGTGGCCCCCGAGGCGGTGCCGGAGCGCAGACCGGATGAGGAATCTTCCATTACCACGCACTTGACCATGTCTTCAGGCGCGATTCCGAGTCTCTCAGCCGCGGCCAGATATGGGGCAGGGCTCGGCTTGTGCTCGTACGGATCATCGCCGCAGACGTAGCCGGCAAGCAATCCATCAGCCTGCTTCATGATGTTCTCGGCCATGCGGCGAGGCGAAGTAGTGACCAGCATGGATGGGATGTCGGCTTCCTTGAGCGAACGCAGCACGTCTTGCACACCAGGAATCCATGGCAGACGTTCGACCTCCGCCTTGAACACATAATCCTTGAGCTGCTTGTCGATTTCGGGAACACTCAATGTGCAGCCATGCGCAATCATGACCTCTGCCACGTGTGGCACCGGAGTGCCGGAGCACTCCCAACCGAGGTCCTCGTTCCACTCGCCGCCATTGTTGTGCGCGATCTCAATCTCACCGTCATGCCAGAGCGGCTCAGAATCGATGAGAGTACCGTCCAAATCCCAGAACACGGCCTTGAGCAGCATAGTTACCTCCGTCCGCATGCCCGCACGCCAATTGGCGCCTTTACTCTTGCTGCATTCCATTGCACCAACCGGATGCGACAACCATAGCGCGTCAGCACACCGCCCCTGCGCCTCAGCGCATGGTCAGCCCACCATCGACGTGCAGACATTGCCCGGTAATGAAGCCGGCCATGTCGGACGCCAACAACGCGACCCCTCCGGCGATGTCATCGGGACGGGCAAGGCGGCCAAGAGGCGTCATGGCAATGATTCGTTCACGAACATCCTCGGTGGTGGCTGCGCTGGATGCGGTTCCGGCCGTCAAACCTGCGGCAATGGCATTAACGGTAATGCCGAAGCCGCCCAGCTCCTGGGCCAGAGAGCGGGTCATGCCGACCAAGCCGCCTTTGGCAGTGATATACGAATGGTAGGGCACGATGGGCGAATCGACCAGATTGCTGGAGATGTTGATGATACGCCCGGAGGTCTGGGCTCGCATCAGCGGCACCACATGTGAGCACATCAGATATGCACCATGCAGGCATCCCTCGATCTGTGCGCTAAACTCATCCCAATCGCCTCCAGCAAAAGTGGAACGGCGACGCGGGTCAAAGGAGAAGCGTCCGAAAGCATTATTCACTAAGATGTCCACGCCGCCGAATGAGTCGACAGCGGTACCCACCAGCTTGGAAGATTGCGATTCATCGCAAACATCCGCCTGTACAGCTATAGCCAAGCCTCCCAGCGAGTGGATGTCTTCAACAGTGCGCTGCGCGCTGGCGGCGTCATGTACGTAATTGATGACGACAGCGGCTCCGTGCGATGCCAGGCATTTCGCCACGGCTGCTCCTATGCCCTTGCCGGAACCGGTGATGATCGCTGTTCTGCCATCCAGATTCACCATTGGACGCCGTGCCATATCGCTTTGCTCTGTCATTACCCTTGCCTTTCGCCCTGCTACCAGCCTCTGCTGCCCGCAACAGCACAGGCCTATTCCATATCCATATCGAACGAATCGCTGTACGCGTCGCTGCCGCGTTCGACATCCACCGCGCGCAACAGATCGATGAGGTTGAAGCCCCCATCATGATGCCAGCCGGATTTCGCCCGATCCATCTCACCGAGCGGACAGATGCGATTCACACCGACCTCGGCCAATGTATCCGCAAGACCAAACAGTCTGGTTGAATCCACAGCGACACCGCAGCTCTGCAGCCAGCCACGGCAGGAAGTCAGTCTTCTGGCAGCGTCCAACAAATCTGGCACCGCCACCACGTTGACGGTGCGGTTCAACGGCGACATCAGCGAAGCAACATCCTCGTCGGCACCGCTACCGTCAAGTTCTCGATACAGCACCGACCATGCCGTGCTATGGCCACTGGCGAACACCGCGGCCTTCCCGCCCATCAAGGCTCTCATCTCAGCGTCGGTGCGCGCCCGCTGAATGGCCACGTTCTCGGCGTCACTCAATACGGAGCGCGGATATTTGCGCTGCTGATTCTCAAGCTCGCCACCGAGCAGCTGAGCCACTTCACGAGGGGTGAGGGCTCCATCAGTCTCCACGAACACGGTCTGCGGAGCCAGGCAGCTCTGCTGGTCATATGTGGCGATGTCAACAGCCACACGATGCACGGTATCGGCATAGGTATCAGGACGCAAAGCCTCTCGGCCAATGAACGCCAACCCGACTTTTGCTCCGTAACCTAGACAGGGCTTGGACCCGGCGACTTTGCCCGCAATCAATTTGGTAGTCTGCGAAGAACCGTAAACAATCACGGCATCGGCCGCATCGATGGCTGAATCCTCGAGCTGCTGCGAGCCGCCCTTCCATGGAACCACCGCAATGGCATCAGCGAGGTCGGAATCGACCATCGCAATGCTGCGAGCAAAGAACGCAGGCATCACCGGCTCGGAAAATGAAGATTTGCCAAGAATCGCGCCTTTGACCAGCAGGGTCATCGCCATGCTCCACACGGGAATCCCCGGCACATTGCTGGAGAACACCTGATAGGTGAGCGCTGGGCCCACATATTTAGAGTATCCCCCCGCCTTGTTCGGCCGGAATTCGTCGAGCATAGACGGCTGACCGATTTCGGAGTCAAGGAACCGGAGCAGTTCACGACGCCTGAACTGGCGCATATACCGTTTGAGCTCAATCCGCACCATGTCAGGCTCATATCCGGTGATTGCGGGAATCAGCAGTTCAGCCTGACGCCGCAGCTCAAAATCCGGATCGGCCCATAGTTGGGCCGCGTCGGCCACGATGTCGAGAATATCGTTGACACTCATCGCGGCAAGCGTGCGGTTGCGAACATCGGCAAGCTGCTTGGCAAGGGAAGTCACCTTTGGGCCATCCAGTCGCGGATAGCGCAAACGCTTCACCCCATCCGATGTGGCGACCTCATAGATTTCGTAATCCGAAACATCCACTCCCGAGGGCAGGTGGAAGACATCAATGGCCTGACTCACGGATTCATCAACGGTTGGCACTGATGACCTCGTCTACCGCGATTGAGCACCCACGAGCCTCGGCTCCCTTCGCCCTGCCCTGCAGCAGGAATCCGTCCGGGGTCCGATGGCCGAGATCCTCGGTCAGAATACCGATGCATGAATTCCAATTGGCAAGATCGTAATGGGCTATCACACCGGTCTCACCATCCTTGACGGGAGTCAGCGTTTCCGGATCGAGGAAGACCGTACGCACCCAGGCGGGGTTCGCCTTGAGATAGTTGCTGGTGCCATCCGTATACCACGACAGAATATTTTGGTCATAGATCTGCGAGCTCAACTCGGTCATGCCATACATGTTGACACAGTGGTGGCGCGGCACCCCCAGTGTCTGTTCCAGCTCATCAAGCATCTGGTCTTCGGTGATGTCGCGCTTAGTGCTCTTGAAGCCGCCAGTGTCGAACAACCGGCTATCGGGGGCCAGCGCGAACGTCAGATCATGCTCATGCAGGTAATCGAGCAGATACAGATAGGACGACGAGACACCCATCAGCATCACCGGTTCACCGTCAGACACCGCACGGTTAAGGAAGGCGATGATTTCATCGAACTTGAGTCCATGCTCGTCGAAGAACACACCGCTGCCTTCGCTGCCGCAGCACTCCACGGCCTTGGTAAGGTAGCGCGACAGGGAGGAGTTCTGGTTCATGTCCCATGCCGGCGAAATCACGGCGATGCGGATACGCTCTCGATCCGGCATGATGAAATGACGGAACGGCACAATCATTGATTCATCCCACACCTCAAGATCGGGGTGGAAGTTGCGCCCACGCATCTTGCCGCCATGCGTGGTTCCGCTCGTCATGAATACGGCTTTGCACTGCTCGGTCGGTATGGTCGAAAGGTCAAGGTGCTTGAACCCGTCCACCGGCATCGGCGGAATCTCCCGCCAATCCTTGAGCGTTGCGGGGGTGACGCGTTTAGCCGCGCAGTAACGACGGTACGGCAGATCATACGTGTACTGATAGATGAACACGTCGCGCGCCAACGCACCAAACGCCTCTTCCGGGGCCTGCTCACAGCCATAGGTATGGATAAAATCCAGAATCCCGCGCTTGATACGACGCGCGTCATCCATCACATCAGTCATTGCATCGCTCCTGTCAATATCCAATATCAACCAGCATTATCGTTCATCGTACGCCGCAGCGCCAGTCCCATCCGCCGGATCGGCTGCTGGAACATCCACGGACGCCGGCGCACGATGCTTCGCCACCAAATCCGGAAGAGCGACGAAAAGCGCATTGAGAATGATGGCGCTGAATACACCGACCATGATGTTGTTGCCAAAGAACACGCTTGCGCCGCCGGTCAGGCCGGAGAGCGCCTTGGGCAGGGCGATGCCGAGCAACAGAGACATGCCGATGACCGTTTGACGGCGCTCGTCATCAGCGACCTTGCGCAGGGCGCGCAGGCCGGTCACGATTAGGCTGGCCGCAGCCGGCAGGAAAATGCCTCCGACGACTGCCGAGGGAATGACGGACAGCAACGCGCCCGCCTTTGGCACGAAGCCCAGAATCAGCAACAGCACAGCGGCGATGATCACAGGCGTGCGCGTGCGCAACTTGCCTTCGCCGGTCAGGTTGAGCAGGCCGACATTTTGCGGGTAGGCGGTGGTGGTGAATCCACCAATCAGCGAGGAAATGGCTGAACCGGCCGCCTCGCCGGCAAGACCGTAGCGCACCTGCTTGCGTTCGAGGGACGTGCCCTGAATCTCAGAAGCCGCCTGATAGACGCCGAGAGCTTCCATGACGGCAACCATGTAGGCAATGAAGAACGGGATGAAGATCTTCCAGTCAAATGTGAACGGACCGTAGGGCAGGAAGGTCGGCAGGCCCAACCATCCCTTGGATGCCACAGGAGAGAAGTCCACCATGCCAAACGCTGCGGCGACCACGGTGCCGACGACGAGCGCGATGAGGAATGAGAACGACTTGAGCAGGCCCTTGCCGAGCAACGACAGGACAAGCACAATCGCCGTGGTCAGAATCGACACGGTCAGGATGTGCGGATCGGCGAACGTCTTGTCGCCGGGAGCCCCGCCTAGAAACTCGCTCAGCGTGAATCCAGACAGCGAGACACCGACCATAAAGATGACCACGCCCGAAATCATCGGAGAGAACAGGAACCGCATCCGCTCTATCACACCGGTCAGGCACAGCAACAGGAACACAAGCGAAGCGATGAGAATGGACGAACTCGCCGCCCCCAGCATGCCGGCCGTACCTGCCGCGATCATCAACGCGTCAAACGCGGCTGACGGCCCCTGCACCACCGGCAGGCGAACCAGCCGAGTGGCCTGAACCAAAGTAACCAGACCAGAGACGATGAAGATGGCGTTAATCATATTCGACGACAGGGCAATAGGTAAGCCGATTGCTCCGGCCACAAACACCGGATCAAGCCAGACGTTGGAAACAAGCACATGCTGGAAACCCAGCAGTACGTTCTGGGCGGTCAGCTCCTTGCGTATTGACATACGCTTCCTCTCTCTCAACGCGTATATGGGATGCCGAGCCGAACAGAGGAGTTCAACCGTCGCATTCCCTACGCGAGTGTTAGCTCACAGGTTCGAAGGGTTCGGCACATACCGTCTCAGCCTAAAGCACCCCTTACGAATCGGTTTTCGCACGTCACCGTAACAAACCTTGACATCTCCGTCAAGAAGATTCGTGCTTTTCGGCAGCTGCCCGATGTGAGATAACAAACAGTTTTACGAATGGAGAAGGAATCGAAGCAATGCGGCCAGACTCACCAACCCCACAGGACCATGGACTTGGAGTCGGCGGGAGTGTAGTTGGAGTCGCCGGTGGCGCCGGCAGCGATATCGGCGGCAGTATCGCGGCCGGGCAGTTCGCGGGTTTCGCGGCGGATGGCGTTGCGCCAGAGGCGGGCGCGGTTGGAGCGTTGTACCTCCACGATATTGCCGTCACGGCCTGCGGCGAAAACGCTCTCCTGGTCGCCGGTTTGCATGCGTTTGACTTCGCGGCGCAGTTGGCGATTCTCTTCTTCGAGGACCAAAATGCGCGCGATACCGGAAAGGTTGATGCCCTCATCCTGGCTCAGGCGCTGAGCTCGGGTCAGGCGGGCAATGTCGCGCAGGCAGTAGCGGCGTGCGCCGCCATCGGTGCGCTGCGGACGAACCAAACCGAGGCGGTCGTACTGACGGAGAGTCTGGGGGTGAATGTTGGCCAACTCGGCGGTCTGGCCGACGGTGAAGATGGGCAGTTCGATGTCGAAGCCGACGTCATCGGCTCCGTCGAGATCGGCCCTGCCCATCACGAGCGCGGTTGCGCACATCGCGTATAACTGCTTCATCTGGTTGGCTAACCGCGCCATTGTTCACCTCCTGATTACAGGCTGAGATAGTCGCCGGCTTTTTCGTCGAATTCTTTGGCGGCGTGCTTGACGGCCAGACCCGGCTTGGCGGGGACCATGATCTGCACACGGCCGATCAGATCGCCCGGCTGGTTGCTGCGCTGGACGCCAAGTCCCGTGAGCTTGACTTCCGCGCCGGAGCTGGAGCCTGCCGGCACCTTGAAGGTAACGGGATTGCCGTCGATATCCTTGGCCTCGACCTTGCCACCGGCCACGGCCTGGCCCACGGTGACGGGCAGGTCCATGACGATATCATGGCCGCGCATCGAGAATGTGGCATCGGGCTTGACGGTGACGTGCAGGTACAGGTCACCGGCCTTGCCGCCGTTGATGCCTGGCTTGCCCTTGCCGGCCAGCTTGATTTTCTGTCCGTCCTTGACGCCCGCAGGCACGTGGGCCTTGAACTTCTTGCCGTCCACGGACAGGGACACGGTAGCGCCCTTGACCGCCTGACGCAGGGTCAGGCTGATCTTGGAGTTGCGGTCCTCGCCGTTTTCGGGGCGCGGGGCCTCCTCATAGCCATAGCCGCCGGCATTGCCGTACGGCGATTGGCCGTAGCCGCCATACGGCTGGCCGCCCTGACCTGCAGCACCGCCGAACATCGAGAGGATGTCGTTGATGTTGTTGGGGCCGCCGCCCGAAGTGGAGAAGCGGATGCGCGAGCCATTGCCGCCGGCACCCTGGCCGAACATGGAACCAAAGATGTCGGAGAAACCGGAAGCATCGAAGCCGCCGGAACCGCCGGCGAAGCGGGCACCGCCCATGCCGAACTGACGAATCGCGTCGTACTTCTGGCGATCTTCCTTCTTGCTCAGCACGTCATAGGCTTCGGAGATGTCCTTGAACTTCTCCTCGGCTTCCTTGGTCTTGTTGACGTCAGGATGGTATTTGCGGGCGAGCTTGCGGTACGCCTTCTTGATGTCGTCGTCCGAAGCGTCCTTGGAGACACCAAGGACTTTGTAGAAGTCTTTGCTGAGCCATTCGTTTTCAGCCATTCATGTCTCCTTTCTAGAAAAGTCTTTATGTAATTGCACCTCCCTCTGATGAGGGAGGTGGCATCGCGCAGCGATGACGGAGGGAAAGATAGCGGGGACTATGGGCATCAAGAATGTGGCCCTCTGTCTTCCGCGGCCTGCGGCCGGCTTCTCTCCCTCAGTCAGCTTCGCTGACAGCTCCCTCATCAGAGGGAGCTAAGGCACTGTCAACTCATTGCAGCGAGCTGGATGTCAGTTTTGCGGGGAGGCTACTACTACTCGGGCGGCGCGGATTACGCGATCGCCGATGCGGTAGCCGGCCTCGACCACGGTGTCAACCGTTTCCTTTTCGGCATCCGCGTCCGGCTTGTGCAGGATCGCGTCATGCTTGGTGGGGTCGAAGTCCTCGCCCTTTTCGCCGAACTTCTCGACACCGAACTTCTCGAAGGCCTTGTCAATCTTGGTGGCGACGGCCTTGAACGAGTCGTCCATCTCGCTGTGTTCGCGAATGCGGTCGATATCGTCGAGGGCGGGCAGCAGCGCGGTCAGCACGTCGATGATGCCGTGCTGGCGGAAGCGCTCCTGCTCCTTCTGCGTGCGATTGCGGTAGTTGATGAACTCCGCACGTTCGCGTTGCAGGGCTTCGAGGTAGTCTGCGGCTTCCTTCTTGGCCTTGCCGAGCGGGGTGAGGGTGTCTGCGGAATCGGACTGGCCTTCGCCAGTCTTCTCTCCCTCAGCTGCGGCAGGAGCCGCGTCGGCTCCTTCATTGGAAGGAGCCTGGGCAGCCGAATCCTGCGCAGAGCCGGACTCGGCGGAGGCGTCAGCCCCTGAAGAGGCCTGAGCGGCAGCCTCAGCATCTGAGGGATCCGGCAGGTCGTTCAGGTAGTCGTCCTTGTTGAACTCGGACATCACTTGTTGTCCTTGTCGTCATCGTCGTCCACGACCTCGGCCTCGACGGTGTCGTCGTCGGAACCGGAGGCGGAGCCAGCGGAAGCGCCGGCACCGTCAGCACCAGCGGCAGCACCCTCGGCACCCTGCTGGGCGTAGAGGACCTGGCCGATCTTCTGGGCGGCGGTCATCAGCTCGGTCTGAGCGGTCTTGACCTTCTCGGTGTCGTCACCCTTCAGGGCTTCCTTCAGAGCGTTGACCTTGTCGGTGACTTCCTTGACGATGTCGTCGGAGAGCTTGTCCTTGTTGTCGTTGACGAGCTTCTCGGTGGAGTAGGCGAAGGCCTCGGCCTGGTTGCGGGTCTCGGCGTCTTCCTTGCGCTTCTTGTCCTCAGCCTCATGAGCTTCGGCTTCCTTGACCATGCGGTCGATCTCGTCCTTCGGCAGGCCGGAACCACCGGTGATGGTCATGGACTGCTCCTTGCCGGTGCCCTTGTCCTTAGCGGACACGTGCACGATGCCGTTGGCGTCGATGTCGAAGGTGACCTCGATCTGCGGGACGCCACGCGGAGCCGGAGCGATGCCGGTCAGCTCGAAGGTGCCCAGCGGCTTGTTGTCGCGAGCGAACTCACGCTCACCCTGGTAGACCTGAATCAGCACGGACGGCTGGTTGTCTTCAGCGGTGGAGAAGACCTCGGAGCGCTTGGTCGGGATGGCGGTGTTGCGATCGATGAGCTTGGTCATGATGCCACCCTTGGTCTCGATACCGAGGGACAGCGGGGTCACGTCGATAAGCAGGACGTCCTTACGGTCGCCCTTGATGACGCCGGACTGCACGGCGGCACCGACAGCCACAACCTCATCCGGGTTCACGGACTGGTTCGCTTCCTTACCACCGGTGAGCTCCTTGACGAGTTCCTTGACGGCGGGCATACGAGTGGAACCACCGACGAGCACCACGTGGTCGATGTCGCTCACGGAGATGCCGGCGTCGTGCAGCACGTTGTTGAACGGCGTACGGCAGCGACCCAGCAGGTCGGAGGTCATTTCCTCGAAGTGCGCACGGGTCAGAGTCTCATCCAGGTGCACCGGGGTGCCGTCAGGGGTCATGGCCAGGTACTGCATGGAGATGCTGGTGGAGGTGGAGGAGGAGAGCTCCTTCTTCGCCTGCTCAGCGGCTTCCTTCAGACGCTGCAGCGCGATCTTGTCCTTGGACAGGTCGACGCCGTACTTGTTCTTGACTTCGGAAACCAGCCAATCGATGATCTTCTGATCCCAGTCATCACCACCGAGGTGGTTGTCGCCGTTGGTGGCCTGAACCTGAATGGTGGAGAAGCCGTCGTCATCCTTGCCAATCTCCAGCAGGGAGACATCGAAGGTGCCGCCGCCGAGGTCGAAGACCAGGATGCGCTCGTCTTCCTTGCCCTTCTCAAGGCCGTAGGCCAGAGCGGCTGCGGTCGGCTCGTTGATGATACGCAGGACGTTCAGGCCGGCGATCTTGCCGGCGTCCTTGGTGGCCTGACGCTGGGCATCGTTGAAGTATGCCGGGCAGGTGATGACGGCGTCGGTGACGGGCTCGCCGAGGTAGGCCTCAGCATCCCTCTTCAGCTTCATCAGGATCTGCGCGGAAATCTCCTGCGGGGTCCACTTCTTGCCGTCGATGTCGACGGTCCAGTCGGAGCCCATGTGGCGCTTGACGGAAGAAATAGTGCGGTCAACGTTGGTCACGGCCTGACGCTTGGCCACTTCGCCGACGAGGATCTCGCCGGACTTGGAGAAGGCCACCACAGACGGCGTGGTGCGCGCGCCTTCAGCGTTGACGATAACGGTGGGCTCGCCACCTTCAAGAGTTGCGATGCAGGAATTCGTGGTTCCCAGATCGATACCAACTGCACGTGCCATAATGTGTGCTCCTTAATTACTCGTTTGTTCTTACGTTCTTTGCCCAAGTTCCGATTGGTCGTCTCTTGGACCTTCCAAACTTGAGCCTACATCACTCAACTTCCATTTGGCAAGTTCTATTCCCAATTTCAACACAAAAAGTTGAGTATGTTTGGCTCAAGTTTTTTGTGGGAGTGACTGACGGCGATGACGGAGTGGTGCGTTTGGAGCCAAAATCCACTTATACAGAAAACTGCAAGGGGTGACTGGGGCGCGCCATCAGCCTTGCCATCAGACTTGCCAGCGGCGGCGCGCGATTGCGGCGCATGGGGTGTGTCGGCGACGTTATTGTCGCTGGGGGCATCGATGCGCTGAATAACTCAGACACAGTGTTTGTCGCCGATTTTCTGCGGGAATTGTTTGGCAATATCGCCAGGTATGCCGATTCGACGCAGCGTTACGTGGTGCTGGTTTCCGCCGCTCAGGACCGCGTCACCATTGATGTGACGGACCGTCCGCGTCAAGGTGACGCGACGTTTGAGGGGGCGGCATTCCGGGCTTGCGTACTATCGGGAGCGTGTGCTGCATGCGCACGGGGATTGGGATGTGCGGGAGAAACGCGGGCAGTGGGTACTGCATGCTTCAGTGCCGGTCGATAACGCTGGCTAATCGACAACACCGGCTCATCAACAACGCCGGCTAATTGATACCGCCAATCACTCGATAACGCCAGCCAGTCAATAACGCCGGTCCCCGGCCGCGCCGGCGTGGGTCGCGAGCGAGGCCGCCATCGCGACCGCGCAGACCGCGGCGGCCACCGCGACGCCCTTGTGCTGTTTCACCTTGTGCATGAAAAGTTCCTTTCCACTGACCGCACGATGAGTGCAATCGCGAAGGCCATCCCACGCACTGCACCCGGTATGCCACGCTCTTCGGCAACCATGCCGAATTTATCGCCGCATACCGGGGCGCACCCGGATGTTGCAGAAAACTGCAACCGGGCTCAGCTGCGCAGCAAAATTTCTTCGAGCGCGCCGGCCACCGCATCGGGCATGTCGGTGATCCAGAAATCGTTGGCGTAGCGCGGACCACGGTTCATGGTGCGCAGGGCGCCGATCGCGCCGATGCCGAGCTTGTGGACCGCCTGCAGCGCGAGCTCCTTGGTGCGGTAGAGCATCTGGGCGTGCAGCAGTAGGTCCATCGCGTCCGATTCGACCGGATTGTCGGCGATGCGCAGACCGCCGGGAATCTCGATGCGCAGACTGGCAGCCGAGCTGATGCCGGTGACGGACACGGTCAGGCTCATGGTCGCCTCGTCGTACGCCACCGTCGCCTCGACCGGAGCCTCGCCGGACCATGCACGCACGCCGCTGGCCGCGTCAACCGGCGCGACGCCGCGGAACACGACCGTCCAGTCGCGCAACTCGGGTACGGCGGACGTATCGCCGGTAACCGGCGCGACGGTGAAGGCGCTGGGCGACGCATCGGCCCCGCCCCACGTGAACGCTATCGCGGTGTCGGCGCTGGGGGCGCCCCACGTGCCGCGATCCTCGCGCATGACGAACGAGCCGTCGGCACCAGGGAACACCAGCACGCGCAGGGCCTGCGGGTTGGCGATAGAGTTGATCGCTTCGCCGGATTCCGCGACGTCCTGCAACGGCACGATCGCGCCGGCCTTGGCGAACACCGGCGTGCGGTCGAGCGAGCGCCAGACCTCCAGTCGGCGGCCAGCGGCGTCGGATGAGACGTATCGGCGGCCGTCGAAGAAGTCGAACCACTCCCCCTGCGGCAGCCAGGCGTCGGCGCGGCCGCGGCAGGCGGCGGCATCGTCCGGGGAGACGATCGGCGCGACCACGAGCTCGGTGCCGAAGCGGAACTCATCCGGCACCTCGTAGGCGTCCGGCGTATCCGGGTTCTGCCAGTACATCGGCTCGACCAGCGGACGGCCGGCTTCGGCGGCACGGTAGTTCATGGTGTACAAGTACGGCATCATCGCGTGGCGCAGACGCAGCGCGTCCACCATCGCGGCGCTCACGTCACGGTTGAAGTTCCACGGCTCCTTGCCGGAGAACGGCGAGTTGGACGAATGCAGTCGGTTGATCGGGCTGAACGCGCCGAGCTGGTACCAGCGGGCCTCCAGCTCTTCGTTGCGGTAGCCGAACATGTGGCCGCCGATGTCGTGGCTCCACCAGCCATACCCGATGTTGGAAGCGGTGGCGGTGAACTGCGGCTGGAAGGCGAGCGATTCCCAGGTCACGATCGTGTCTCCGGAGAAGCCGACCGGGTAGCGGTGGGAGCCGGGGCCGGCGTACCGGGAGAAGGTGAGCGGCCAGTTGCCACCGCGCCCTGAGTCGAGGTAGTGCATGTGGTTGAGCATCCACAGCGGGTCGAGACCCTTCTGGCGGGTCACGCCGCCCTGCTGCCAGTCCAGCCACCAGAAGTCGACACCTTCGGCCTCCATGCGGTGGTGCATGTCGAAATAGGCGTCCACGAAGTCCGGGTTGGTGAGGTCGAATTCCACGTTCTCCTCGGTGGCCGGGTCGATGCCGACGCGCTTGGCGACTTCGGGGTAGGCGTCCTCGAACGCGCGCACGCCGTCGCGCGGGTGGACGTTCAGTGTGGTGCGCAGGCCGCGCCGGTGCAGGTCGGCGAGGAAGGCCGGCGGGTCGGGGAACAGTTCGCGATTCCACGAGTAGCCGGTCCAGCCGGAACCGTACTTCGGGTCCACGTCGTCCACGCGATGCCAGTCCATGTCGATCACGGAGGTGGTGAACGGGATGCCCTCGCGCTTGAAGCGGTCCATCAGGGCCAGATAGCCGTCCTGCGTGTACCGGTAGTAGCGGCTCCACCAGTTGCCCATGGCGAAGCGCGGCAGGAGCGGCGTGGGGCCGGTCAGGCGATAGAAGTCGCGTACGGCCTCGATGTAGCGGTGGCCATAGCCGAAGAAGTACAAGTCCGTTTCGGCGGTGGCGCGCGGGGATACCCAGGTGCCGAACGGGTTCGCCTTGCCGTTCACCGTGTCGGTTTCGATGATGATGTTGGCGGCGGAATCGTCGATGACGGCCCAGCCATCGCGCGAGATCACGCCGTTGTCAAGCTCGATGGCGCCGTCCGCCTCGTCCAGCGTGCGGGCGGTGCCTTTGAGGTTGCCGCGCTGGGCGTCGCCGTAATGCCAGGTGTTGAACTGGGTGTCGGCCACGCCTTTGACGACCACGCTCAGGCCTTCCTTGCTGAACGGCTGCTGGTCGTAGACGATGGTCAGGGCCGCGGTGTCGATGATGACGCGGCCGTCACGCTCGGTGACGCGGCGTTCGACTGGGCTACCGAAATCGCGGTTCAGGACGGTCTGGGTCGGGCGGTTCTCGAATACGCCGGAATCGGACCATTCGAATCGCACGAGCGAATCGGTGATGAGTCCGATGCGCCAGTGCTCGCCGGACACCACATTGTCGGCGCGCATGGCCGGCGTGGCGTCGAGGCGGAAGTCCTGCGGATCGGGCGAGGTCGGAGACGACTGCTTGAGTTGTGGTGACTGTGCCATGGTTACCCCTTCTGTACGGTTATTCACGATGATACGAGTGATGCGGCCGCGGCTCCCCGGGACTGGTGGGAGACTGCGGCGCGGTTCGGATTCGGCCGAAACCGGCCGGGTTTACTTGCCAGAGCCGGTGGCGATGCCGGCGATGAACTGCTTCTGGAACACCAGGTAGACGATGACCACCGGGATGATGGTCACGGAGGTGGCGGCGAACAGTCCGCCGTAATCGGTGCCGTACTGGCCGGAGAACATCTTGAGGCCCACCGACAACAGCTGCTTGTCGTCATCGGTGATCATGAGGAACGGCCAGAGGTAGTCCTCCCAGTTCCACAGGAAGGTGAAGATGGCGAGCGCGGCGATGGAATTGCGGCTCATCGGCAGCACCACCTGGTGGAAGATGCGCCAGTCGCTGGCGCCGTCGAGGCGGACGGCGTGCGGGCGGAGCAGGGCATCCTCGGAGTTGTGGACGTTGAACAGCACGGGGGCGTTCTTGTTGCCCTTGAGCGAGAGCGGGGTCTTGACCCAGTAGTCGCTCCAAGCCACCTGCGAGATCTTGAAGGTGACGTTCGGGTGGATCTTCTCGTACTCGTGGAGCATGGAGATCACCGGGTCAGTGCTTTCGTCGCCCCAGGACCAGTAGCCCAGTTCGATGGGCTGGCCGTCGTTGACCAAGTGGTTGGGGTCGTAGGTGATGGTGTCGCCCATGACGGCCAGGCCCTTGTCGGCCTGGGTGTCGACGACGCCTGACGAACCGCTCGAACTGCAACCGGTTGCAAGTGCCATAATGCTCACGGTTGCAGTCAGCGCGGCGAGAGATTTCTTGATCTTCATTATCTCCCTTACTTCCTCGCAAGCTCTAAGTGAACACGGTTCAGTATACGGGTGTCGAACTAGTTCGGCAACCCGGCTTTCTCAGCCATGCAAACCGTTACATTTGCAACCTGTTACATTCCAAAGCTATTGAGACCATATTGGTCTATATTTTCGGCGTGTCGCAATATCGCAACCCATTGCACTATGACTGTCGTAAAACGTACTGCAATGATTTACAATGAAGAGAAGTTTGTCACACCGTCAACTTTGAAAAACCGGGAGGGGTCATGAAAGCCAGCATCGAGGACGTCGCCAGGCAAGCAGGCGTCTCCACCGCCACGGTCTCCCGCGCGTTCTCCCGCCCTGACATGGTCTCCGCCAAAACGCGCGCCAAGGTGATGGAGGCCGCCCAACAACTCGACTTCTCGGTATCCCGCATGGCCGGCATCCTCAAATCGGGCCGCTCCCACCGCGTGGCGCTGCTGGTGGGCAGCAGCAAGCTCGACTGGTTCACCTCGCGCATCATCGAAGGCCTCAACGAAGTGCTGCGATCGGCCGGCTACGATCTGGTCATCCAACCGATCGGCGACGCGGGCGCGCGCGAGGAGTTCTTCGACGAACTGCCGGTGCGCGGCAACGCGGACGCGGTCATCGTCTCGTCGTTCGCCATCACCCCGGCCGAAATCAGGCGACTCAACACCACGCGGATCCCGCTCATCGGCATCAACACGGCCTCGCAGGGGTTCACCGCCTCCGTGGGCATCGACGACAAGGCCGGCATCCGGCTGATCGTGCGCCATCTGACCACGCTCGGCCACCGCAACCTGTTGTATTTGTACGAGACGTTCGATGCCACGATGGGCTTCAGCTCGCACAACCGCGTCACCGGATTCCTGGAGGCGTGCAGCGAACTGGACGGCGTGACCGGCCAGACGATGGACATGCAGGCCGGCGACGATCCGGTCGACGCCGCCCTCACCGCGCTGCTCGCGCGCGACGACGCCCCGACTGCCCTGTGCTTCCATCAGGATTCGCTGGCGATTCCGCTGTTCTTCCGCCTGCGCCAATGCGGCATGGCGATTCCGACCGACCTGTCCGTCACCGGATTCGACAACAGCACGTTCTCGGGCGAGGTGGGGCTGACCACCGTGCGCCAGAAGCCGTACGACATGGCCGTCGCCGCCGCGCGCAAGGCCCTGGACCTTATCGAGGGGCGCACCCTGGACCAGCCGCACGAGATCTTCCCCGTGCAACTGCTGGTACGCGACTCCACCGCCGCGCCGCGGGTGCGCGGCTGAGCGGGGCCGAATCAGTCGTTATTCGGGCCGCTGTTGTCGGACTGGGCTTTGCCGTTCCTGCGAGCTATCGCCATGAACGTGACGCCGACGATGACGGGCAGGAGGATGGCGGCGAGCGTTGCGGCGCGGCGGATGGCATCGGACGTTGCCTTTCCGGACTTGGCGTCGCCTGACTTGGCGGACGCTGCGGAATCGGCGGACTTGGCGGCGGTGTCATCGCCCTTATGCGGTGTTTCGCCGGTGAACCAGGCGGGATCGGACGGATCGTATTTCCGGGTGCCGGCCCAGTTTGCGGGCGTCGCGCCGGCGTATAGGGCGACGGCCGAGCCCTTGGCCACGGTGGCGGTGAAGGTGCCGGCCACGGCGTTGCGGAAGCCGATCATGCTGCGGATGGCGGTCCAGCGTTGCGCGCAGTGCCAGGTGCCGGCGGTTTCGATGCCGTCGGTCGGACAGGTCATGTCCGGCACGGAGGTGCGGGTGGCGCCGGGAGCGCCGTCGTCGACGCCGGCGTAGTAGTAGCCGGAGAAGATGTGCGGCTGGCCGTAATCGTAGGCGAGCATGAAGGCGTTGGCGAGCAGGTAGCTGGTGCCGTCACGGGTGGTGAGCGAGGAGCCGTTGCGCTCGGTGTCCCAGTTGGTCACCCATACGGCCGCCTTATCGGAATCCACCCAGGTCGGTCCGCCGATGGCGTCCAGGCCATCCGAACGAATCGATGCAGGCCGGCTTCGACATGGACCTCTACCTCGACTGGCGCCGGGACGGCCACCCGAACGGCTACAACCTGTTGCTGCGCAATACCGACACGCCTATGGAGCACGAAGGCGATTCCAGTTATTTCAACGCCGATTCAGGTGCCTCAATCGCCTCATTCCTCACGGAATACCTGCCGGACGAGCTCTCTTCCGACGCCGACGTGCTGCTCAGTCTTGGTGAACCGGCCGTGAGCGGCGGGCAGCTGACGCTCTCCCCGCAATCGTTCGTCGTGTTTGGTTAAACCCGTTCGACCTCACCTCCGCCGGCGAGGCTGTCGGCAAAGTCGACTGGGGATAGTCAACGGGCCATCACGACAAACACCAACACCTCTAGCCTCGTCCAACTCACCGAATGTATTGCAATCGTTGTCAATATGAGTTACGGTAGAGGCAGAACAGCTCGAACATTGGTCTGTCAGGTTGCCGGAACCTCAACGCAGAGCGGCCCTCGAACAGCAATGCAAACGACTAGCAGTACCCGATTTGCAAGCAAGGAGTCATCATGACCGACGCATACGGCAACGACGCAGCAACCAGCACCGGCACCATCGCAGACACCACCAACAACGCCGCTTCCGGTGCCCCGCAGCGCGCGGAAAGCACGGAACGACTCGCCCGCCCGCTCATCAAGCTCGCCAAAGCCTGCGGACTTGCCACCTCATTCATCGACCAGCTCGGCACCTACACCGAAATCAGCGACGCGGCCTTGGTCGCCGTACTCAAGGCCCTCGACGTGGACGCATCCAGCGACGAGGCCATCGTACGCTCCATGACCCAACTTGAGGTGGAAAACAGCAAACGTTTGCTCCCCTCCACCATCGTCGCCACCACCGGCAAACCGACCGGCATCACCCTGAACTGCTCGTCGGACGCGGACATCACCGCCTCCATCGAACTGGAGGACGGCACCGCGTTTGGCCACTTTGCCCTGCTGCCGAACCTCAATTCCGGCAAGCCGGACTTGACCATCGCACCCGACCTGCCGATGGGTTACCACACGCTGACCGTCACGGTTGACGGGCGCGAGGGCAAGGCGGCCATCATCGCCGCCCCCGCGCGCATTCCCGTGCCGGAGGCGGTCGCCGAGCACCAGCGGTGGGGCTGGATGACGCAGATGTATTCCGTGCGGTCCCGCGAATCGTGGGGCATCGGCGATTACGGCGACCTGAAGCTGCTGCTGGCGGACGCGGCCGACAAGTCCAAGGCCGACTTCATGCTCATCAACCCGATTCACGCCGGCGCGCCGATTCCGCCGCTTGAGCCATCGCCGTATCTACCGGAATCGCGCCGATTCCTCAACGTGACGTACATCCGACCGCAGGATATCCCCGAATATGCCACACTGCCGGCCGACGTGCGCGCGCAGGTGGATGCGCTGCATGATTCGGTGGCCGCGCACAACGACGAATCGACCCCGATGGACATCAACGCGGCGTGGGAGGCCAAGCGCCCGGCGCTGCGCCTGATCTTCGAAGCGGGCCGCAACAACAAGCGCGAGCTCGAATTCGAGCATTTCAAGACCACCGCCGGCCCGGACCTCGATTCCTTCGCCACATGGTGCCTGTGCTTCGAGGTATGGGGCGCGCCGTGGGGCGAGAACCGTTGGTTCTTCGAGAAGACCATCGACGACCCGGCCGTGCGCCAGCTCGTCGAGGAGCACCACGACCTGTTCGAGTTCAACCGCTGGCTGCAGTGGATCGCTGCCGAGCAGGTGAACGCCGCGCAGCAGGAGGCGCTGGACCACGGCATGACGCTGGGGCTGATGCAGGACATGGCCGTGGGCGTGCACGGGCTCGGCGCGGATGCCTGGGCCAATCCGGAACGCTTCGCCTCAGGTGGCGTCACGGTCGGCTGCCCGCCGGACTTCTATAACCAGCAGGGCCAGGATTGGGGCCAGCCACCGTTCAACCCGCGCTACCTGGAGGCCACCGGCTACCAGGTGTACCGCGAGATGGTGCATTCGATGTACGAGCACGCGGGCGCGGTGCGCATCGACCATGTGCTGGGCTTGTTCCGCCTGTGGTGGATTCCGCAGGGGCTCGGTGCCCGCAACGGCGCATACGTGACGTACAACCACGAGGCGATGTTGGGAGTACTGGCCATCGAGGCCACGCGCGCCGGAGGCATGGTGGTTGGCGAGGATCTGGGCACCGTACCGGATTACGTGCGCCGCATTCTGGCCGATCACGGCGTGCTCGGCACTGACGTGGAATGGTTCAACCGCGTGGACGATTCGCCGAACGCCGGCGACCCGTACCGCGCACCCAAGGACTATCGCAAACAGGCATTGGCCTCGGTGACCACGCACGATCTGCCACCCACCGCCGGCTACCTGAACTTCGCACACGTCAAGCTGCGCGAGGAGCTGCATCTCCTGAGCGAGCCGGTGGAGGCATTCGCCGCCTCGGCGATGGCCGAGCGCACGGCCATGATGAACCGTCTGGTGGAGAACGGCTATATCTCGCAGACCGTGGCGGATGATGTGGAAGGCCATGTGCAGGAAATCGTGGAAGCGATGCACGCCATGCTCACCGATACGCCGTCGCTGCTGCTGCAGGCAGCGCTGGTGGACGGCGTGGGCGAATGCCGCTCCCAGAATCAGCCGGGCACTTCCAGAGAGTATTCGAACTGGCGCGTGCCGCTGGCGGACAGCTCAGGCCACGTGGTACATACCGACGAGGTCTTCGACCTGCCACGCGTGCAGTCCCTAGCCGCCGTGATGCGCCGAGAGAAGCGGTGATCGATTCCGGCAATGGGAAATTGGTCTAAATCAGCCCCTCGTAATCGAGATAGCCGAAGACGATGACTTGTTATGGGCATGTTATCGTTGTCATGACAATGATTGTTCGCGACGGCGAAGGAGCGACGGCTATGACCAAGGCAAGCATTCAAGCGGTGGCCCGCGAGGCCGGCGTTTCCGTATCCACGGTGTCCCGAACCTTCGCCAAGCCGGATCTAGTGCTTCCAGAGACTCGAGACCGAGTGATGACCGCGGCCGAAAAGCTCGACTACTCCGTCTCTCGCTCGGCCGCCGCACTGAAGTCCGGCCAGTCGTTCCGCATTGCGCTGCTGGCCAGCGAGACCATCACCACCTGGTTCAATGCAAACATCTTCGCCGGCCTTGACTCGGCGCTGCGCCCCTCCGGCTACGACACTGTGCCCTACCCCATGCGCAACGCCGCCGAGCGCCATGACTTCTTTGCGGATTTGCCCGTGCGACGCAATGCGGATGCGGTGATTGTCAGCTCCTTCGACATTGAGCCGGCTGAAGTGGAGCGACTGAAGCATATGCACGTGCCGATTGTCGGCATCAACATTCCCTCCACCGATGGGTTCGACGCAGGCGTGAGCATTGACGATTACGCCGCCACACGTTCGGCCATCGAGCACCTGATTGCACTCGGCCACCGACATATCGCATTCGTCGGCAGCGCACCGACCGAAACCAATATGCGCTACAGTGCCGAGGCTCGCCTGCAGGGCGTCATCGACGCTACTGCCGCCCATCCGGGGATCGAACTAACGCCTCTGAGCATTCAACGCGGTCTTGGCGAAAGCAACGCGGCATTGAACGCCGTACTGAACGCCTCCCCCAGCATCACCGCCTTCTGTTTTGAGGATGATGAAATGGCCGCACCCGTGCTGTATCGCCTGCGTCAATACGGGCGGCGGGTACCTCAGGACATCTCCATCATCGGCTTCGACGATTCCACCCTGTCCGCCGCCGTGGGACTGACCACACTGCATCAGGACCCGTTCGCAATGGGCGTGGCCGCCGGGCACATGGTATTGGATGCCATTGCGGGCAAGTCAATCGAACCGGCATTCGTACGGCCGGACACTCCGCTGATACTGCGCGAAACCACCGCGCCGCCTGCCGCAACAGCAGCGTCCGCGCAGGCGTGACTACGTTACCATCGCAAAACGCCGATAAATCGACTTTTGCATGCGTAATTCACATGATATCGTTGTCATCATCAATACAACGGTTGGGTCTTCACACAGCAGTTCGAGCACAACCGGAACAACCCAACCACAACGCACCCGGAACAGGAAGGAATCGGCATGACCGCCAACAACCTCAATGACGACTGGTGGAAGCAGGCCGTCGTCTACCAGATCTACCCGCGCAGCTTCAAGGACGTCAACGGCGACGGACTCGGCGACATCGCCGGCGTCACCGAGAAGATGGACTACCTGAAGAACCTCGGCGTCGACGCGATCTGGCTCTCCCCGTTCTACCCCTCGGATCTGGCGGACGGCGGCTACGACGTGATCGACTACCGCAACGTCGACCCGCGCCTAGGCACCATGGACGACTTCGACGCGATGGCCGAGGCCGCGCACGAGGCCGGCATCAAAGTGATCGTGGACATCGTGCCCAACCACACCGCCGACAAGCACGTGTTCTTCAAGGAAGCCCTCGCCTCCGAACCTGGCTCCCCCGCACGCGATCGCTATATCTTCCGCGACGGCCGCGGCGAGCACGGCGAACTGCCGCCGAACGACTGGCAGTCCTTCTTCGGCGGCCCGGCCTGGGCGCGCGTGCCCGACGGCCAGTGGTACCTGCATCTGTTCGACAAGGCGCAGCCGGACGTCAACTGGAAGAATCCGGACATCCACGAGGAGTTCAAAAAGACCCTGCGCTTCTGGTCCGACCACGGCACCGACGGCTTCCGCATCGACGTAGCGCACGGCCTGGCCAAAGACCTTGAATCCAAGCCGCTGGAGGAGCTCGGCCGCGAATACAGCGTGGTCGGCGTGCTGAACCACGACTTCAGCCACCCGCTGTTCGACCGCCGCGAGGTGCACGACATCTACCGCGAATGGCGCAAGGTGTTCAACGAATACAATCCGCCGCGCTTCGCCGTGGCCGAGGCGTGGGTGGTGCCCGAGCACCAGCACCTGTACGCTTCGATGGACGAGCTGGGCCAGTCCTTCAACTTCGACTTCGCGCAGGCCAACTGGTATGCCGACGAGTTCCGCAAGGCCATCGCCGCGGGTCTTAAGGCGGCGGCCGAAACCGGCGGCTCCACCACCACGTGGGTCATGAACAATCACGACGTGCCGCGCAGCCCCTCCCGCTACGGTCTGCCGCAGGTCAAGGGCGCGCCCTACCACCAGCTGCCGCACGACTGGCTGCTGCGCAACGGCACCACATATCCCGAAGACCGCGAGCTCGGCACCCGCCGTGCCCGTGCCGCCGCGCTGATGGAGCTTGGTCTGCCCGGCGCCGCCTATATTTATCAGGGCGAGGAGCTGGGTCTGTTTGAGGTGGCCGATATTCCGTGGGATCGACTGGAGGATCCGACCGCTTTCCACACCGCTCAGGCCACGATGGATAAGGGCCGTGACGGTTGCCGCGTGCCTCTGCCTTGGACCGCTTCCGACGAGCCCGCTCTGGCCGATTTCAGCCGTCCGGCTCCGGCCGACGATGGCACCGGCGAGAACCATGTGCCGCTGTGCGCCGCCGGCCAGTTCGGCACGGGCGCTTCCTTCGGCTTCTCCCCTGCGGTTCGCGCCGATGGCGTGACGCCGGCCGCCGACCCGCACCTGCCGCAGCCGCTGTGGTTCAAGGATTACGCGGTGGACGTGGAGCAGGCCGACCCGGATTCGATGTACACGTTGTATCATGCGGCGTTGGCGATTCGTCAGGAGTCGCTGACCGCCACGCGCGACACCACCGCCGAGCAGGTGGATATGGGAGCGGACGTGGTGGCGTACCGCCGTGCGGCGGTTGAGGGACGCACGTTCACCTCGGTTACTAACTTTGGCACTGCCCCGGTCTCACTGCCCGAAGGCTCTGTGGTGCTCACTTCCGGCCCGCTGACTCCCGACGGTCAACTTCCCACCGACACCTCTGCGTGGGTAATCAAGTAACTCTGTGGTTCACTGCGTGGTGGAAGTTTGGCTACGTGGTGGGACCATACTAGAAGGCCGCCGTTCCGAATGAATCGGAGCGGCGGCCTTTTGGTACGTGCTGGGTACTCCCCTCAGGCGCTTATGCGCCAGCGGGAGCTACAGGGGCTCACTGAACCTGAGCGCGGGCGATCTTGCCGGTGAAGGAGTTGGCCTCGTCGGCATCCTTGACGCCATCCTTGTTCCAGGAGAACATGGCGCGCAGCTTCGGGCCGACGGTCTCGATGCGCTCGTTGGAGTACTTCTCCTGCAGCTCCTTGAAGTGCGGGGCGCCGGCATCCTGATCGTCGATGAACTCCTTGGCGAAGGAGCCGTCCTGGATGCGCTGCAGGTGGTATTCCATGCGCTTGCGGCAGTCCTCGTTGATGACGGTGTTGACGTAGTCGCCGTACTGGGCGGTGTCGGAGCAGGACCAACGAGCCTTGTTCAGGCCGCCCTCGTTCATCAGATCGACGAGCATCTTGAGCTCGTGGCAGACCTCGAAGTAGGCGATCTCCGGCTGGTAGCCGGCGTCGGTCAGGACTTCGAAGCCCATCTCGACGAGCTTGTTCACGCCACCCATGAGCACGTTCTGCTCGCCGAAGAGATCGGTCTCGGTCTCTTCCTTGAAGGTGGTCTTGATGGCACCGGCGCGCAGAGCACCGAGGGCCTTGGCGTAGGCCAGGGTCAGAGCCCAACCATCGCCACGCGGATCCTGCTCGACGGCCACGACGACCGGCACGCCACGGCCAGCGGCGTACTCACGACGAACGATGTGACCCGGGCCCTTCGGGGCAACCATGAACACCGGGTGATCCTCAGACGGCTTGATGTAACCGTAGTGAATGTTGAAGCCATGAGCGAAGGCGACGGCGGCACCCGGCTTGATGTTGGGCTCGATGTCGTTGGCCCAGATGGTGCGCTGGTACTGGTCGGGGGCCAGGATCATGATCACGTCGGCCTCGGCGGAAGCCTCGGCCACGGACTTGACCTCGAGGCCCTGCTCCTTGGCGAAGTCGACTGACTTGGAGGTCGGACGCAGGCCGACGACCACGTCAACACCGGAATCGCGCAGGTTCAGCGCGTGGGCGTGGCCCTGGGAGCCGTAGCCGATGATTGCGACTTTCTTGCCTTCGAGGACGGAAAGATCGCCGTCGTTCTCATACCAGATTTGTGCTGCCATTATTGGCACTCCTTTTCAGTAGTGGGGTGTGACGCCGCTGGGCGCCAGGGTATCTACGGTGTGCAGATAAGTCCTGTGTTGCGAGGATTGTGTCCTTCAAACCGAAATCAATCCTACCCAGAACGCCGTCGCAGCCCCGCTGGAGTCCACAACGTGAGCTAGGTCACTATTGGAGTATGGACAGCCGTGTGCAGAGAACGATTCTCGATAACAACTCTGCACCCTTTTGAACAGAATCGCACAATCCCACATATGGGGAAAGGCTGAGATATCAACGATCTTGCATATTCGGTGTTCGTTTGCCTGCAAGAAATCAGCGCATAGTTGTTATTGAGAATGATTCGCTGCGCGCAACAACACAAAACCGCCGCTCCCGTATGGGCGGGAACGGCGGTTTGCTAGCTTAAATCCCCTTCAGGGGCGGCAATCACTGAACCTGGGTACGAGCGATCTTGCCGTTGAAGGACTCAGCCTCGTCCTTGTCCTTGGCCTCGGCGTTGTTCCAGGAGAACATGGCGCGCAGCTTCGGGCCAACGGTCTCGAGGTGCGGGTGAGAGTACTCTTCCTGCAGCTTCTTGAACTTCGGGGCGCCAGCAGCCTGGTCATCCATGAACTCCTTGGCGAAGGAGCCATCCTGAATGCGCTTGAGCTGATACTGCATGCGCTTCTTGGTCTCCTCGGTGATGACGGTGGAGGTGTAGTCGCCGTACTGAGCGGTGTCAGAGCAGGACCAACGAGCCTTGTTCAGACCACCCTCGTTAGCGAGGTCGACCAGCATCTTCAGCTCGTGGAACACCTCGAAGTAGGCGATTTCCGGCTGGTAGCCAGCCTCGGTCAGCACGTCGAAGCCGAGGTCGCACAGGTGGTTGATGCCGCCCATGAGGACGTCCTGCTCACCGAACAGATCGGTCTCGGTCTCCTCGGTGAAGGTGGTCTTGATGGCGCCTGCACGCAGAGCGCCCAGAGCCTTGGCGTAAGCCAGGCACAGCGGCCAGGTCTTGCCGTCCGGGTCCTGCTCAACAGCAACGACGACCGGGACACCACGGCCAGCGGCGTACTCACGACGAACGATGTGGCCCGGGCCCTTCGGGGCAACCATGAACACCGGGTGATCCTCAGACGGCTTGATGTAACCGTAGTGGATGTTGAAGCCGTGGGCGAAGGCCAGGGCAGCGCCCGGCTTCAGGTTCGGCTCAACGTCCTTCTTGTAGACGGCTGCCTGGTACTGGTCAGGCAGAAGAATCATCACAACGTCAGCCTCAGCGACGGCCTCACCAACCGGTTTGACCTCAAGGCCCTGCTCCTTGGCGAACTCCACGGACTTGGAGGTAGGACGCAGGCCGACGACCACGTCGACACCGGAGTCACGCAGGTTCAGCGCGTGGGCGTGACCCTGAGAACCGTAGCCCAGGATAGCCACCTTCTTGCCATCGAACACGGACAGATCGGCGTCCTTCTCGTACCAGATAGTTGCTGCCATTTTTGGCGCTCCTTTTATTTATTTGTTTATTTATGGGGTTGAATTTTTCTTGCGTTCTGCGGGGTTTCGCTGAGCGATATTCTGTTGTGGCTTTCCTTGTGGGCTTTTCCGATATGCAGGTTTAGTCCCGTCGCATCGGAAAAGCCCTGTAGGGGTTCACTTAGTGGAATTAGGGGTTTTCACGTTGTGAACATCGTCACTTGGTAAAGTCAACGTCCTTAGTCTCCTTGCAGGTGAGCACGGAGACGAGGCAGCACACGGCCATCACGGCAAGGTAGAGGCCCACGGAGTGGACGCCCCAGTGGGAGCTCAGCCAAGTGGCGATGGTCGGCACGAAAGCCGCGCCGACGATGGCGGCCAGGTTGTAGCCGATGCCGGAGCCGGAGTAACGCACGTTGGCGTCGAACAGCTCAGGCAGGAAGGCGCCGATCGGGCCGAAGGCGATGCCCATCAGGGCAAAGCCGACGCACAGGAACACCATGTTGGCGAAGAAGTTCTTCTGGCCGACCAGACCACCGTCCAGCAGGAACGGGAAGAGTACGGCGAACACCACAAGTGCGCAGGAGGAGAAGGTCAGCACGCGACGGCGGCCGATCTTGTCCGCGTACAGGCAGGACAGCACGATGAACAGGGCGAACACGCAGATGGAGATCATGAGCATGAGCAGGTATTCCTGGTTGGTGAAGCCAAGGTTGCCGCCGCCTTCGCCCTGCTCCTTGGTGCCCCAAGCGAGGGACCAGGTGGCGAGCGTGTAGAACAGCGTGTAGGTCACAGCCACAAGGAAGGTGGCCTGCAGCACCTGACGCCAAGACTTGCGGAAGACCTCGGTCAGCGGGGACTTGACAACCTTCTTCTGCTCCTGAGCCATACGGAAGATCGGGGTCTCCTCCATGTGAACGCGGACCACGAGACCGACGATCACCAGGATGGCGGACAGCAGGAACGGCACACGCCAGCCCCAAGCCAGCATCGCGTCCTGATTGTTGAAGGATTCGAGCACGAAGTAGGTGCCGTTGGACAGGAAGAAGCCGATCGGGGCGCCGAGCTCCGGGAAGGAGCCGTACAGTGCGCGCTTGTCTTCAGGCGCGTTCTCGGTGGCGACCAGTGCCGCGCCGGACCATTCGCCGCCCAGGCCGATGCCCTGGATGAAACGCAGCAGGCAGAGGATGGCGACTGCACCAACGCCGACCTGATCGTAGGTGGGCAGGCAGCCAATCAGGAAGGTGCCGACACCCATGGTCATCAGGCTGACGACCAGCGTGGTCTTGCGGCCCATGCGATCGCCGAAGTGGCCGAAGATCAGCGAGCCCAGCGGGCGGGCGATGAAGGCGACGGCGAAGGTCAGCAAGCTCATCAGCAGTGCGACGGTGGGGTTGTCCTTCGCGGAGAAGAAGATGTGCGGGAAGTAGTTTGCCGCGGCGGTGCCGTAGGCGTAGAAGTCATAGAATTCGATGGCGGTACCGACCATCGACGCGGCGATCACGGTCTTGACCGAATCGCGTACCAAGGTAGCGGCTTTACCTGCCGCCTGCCCTAAGCCAGTCTCTTCGACTGCTGCAGTCATTGTTACTCCTGTTTTGCTCTCGTTCACTCTCATCGGCGGGCGATTATTTCGCCCCACAGGGAGGTTGTTGTTCTGTCGCTGTGTTGTTGCCGTGTACTGTCCGCTACCGTTTCCGTCTGCGGGATTCTGCCGTAAGCCTTGTGAGCGCAACAAAAAAAGCCCCGCATCATGCAGGGCCGTGCCGATTGTGTCAGCTTGATTGGCCCTGCCTTCGTTGACGGGGCTTCATCAAGCATCAGTGCCGAATTAGTCCGCCAGCGAAGACGGGCTAATAATTCGTGCGGATACAAACGCAGAAGCATTGAATCCAGTCATCGCGTGGCCTCCTTTCGGTATTTCCTCAGGCCGTTCGACCTGAACTGGAATGTAAACATAGGTTTGTATGTCTTGCCAATCCAGCAAGGGTTCACATTGTGGACATTGTGACGTAGGAGTCATGTGAGATGGGTGACTGTGGGCGGCCGTGACTCGGCTCCCCTCAGTCGCCTACGCCGCCAGCTCGGCCGCAATTACAGACGGGCTACCGCCCGCAGTCTGCCTGCTCGCCTCCCGGCTCGCCTTCGCCTACAAACAGTCCACTGGACTGTTTGCTTCACAGCTCAGCCTCAGAGAGGGGAGCCAAGATAGGAGTCACCGGGTGGTTTCGCCGGGGATGAGGGCTACGGGGATGACTTCTTCGGGAGTGGGTTGGGTGTCAACGTCCGAAGCGCTATCGTTCTTGGACGGAGAGGCGGGGCCACCGTCGGCGGCGATCTGTGAGTCCATGCGGACGGCGAGCGCGGCGGCGATGGCCGGGAAGTCCTGTCGAATCGCGGTCAGGCGTTTGCCGGCGGTTTCGGCCATGAGAGTGCCGTCATAGGCGATGACTTGCAGATCAGCAGGCACCTCGATACCCCGTCGTGAGGCTTCCTGCAATGCCACGGATGCCACCACATCGGAGCCGACGATGGCGTCGACATCAGGATACTGTTCGAAAATGGCGCATGCGGTGGCTTCGTGGGCGGCGATGTCGGCCACGGTGCCGGCTTCGACATAATCGCAGGCAATGCCGGCCTCAGCCAGCAGACGCTCGACGGTGAGATGGTAGCGAATCGTGGGGAAAGTGGTGCCTTCCGCGAACTGGGAACGCGGGCCACCAACGAGCACCACGTGGCGCGCGCCGGAATCGATGAGCTGGCGCGCAATCAGACGGCCTCCCTGTTCATGATCAGACCGGACGACCGGCACACCCTCACCGAGCGTGCGGTCGAAAGCGACAATTGGCCGATGGATGGAGGTCCAGTAGTCGGCCGGATGCTCGGTGTGGGCCGCCATGATGATGCCGTCCATCATGTGCCGCTGGAGCATGTCGATGTACTCGCTCTCGCCCTTGTCTGTATCGGCGGTGGAGCAGAGCAGGGTTTTGAGGTCGCGCGCGGCGAACTCGCGCTGCAGATGCGCGGTGAGTGTGGAGAAGAACGGGTGGGCGATGGTCGGCATGATCACGCCGATGGTGTTGGTGCGGTTTCGGTAGAGGTTGCGGGCCAGCTCGTTGGGAATGTAGTTGAGCTGGCGCATCGCGGACTCGACTTTGGCACGCATATCGGCCGAGACGTAGCCGGTGTTGTTGACCACCAACGAAACGGTGCTTAAGGACACCCCTGCCGCTTTGGCTACGTCGCGCATGCCGACCATGGTTTTGCTCCCCTGCGAGTACTGGACTGGATCACTGCTGACCAGTGTACTCGAACCGGTTTATTATTCGGCAGATTTGGTGGTGAGGGTGACGATTCCGGCCAGCAGCACCATGACGATGGCGGACGGGAAGAGCAGGTAATAGCCGAAGCTATGCTCGAAGGCGTTCACCAGTAGCGCGCCGATGATGGCGGCGAGCGCCAGACCGGCCGAGTTGGCGAGCGCATAAATGCCGAGGTCGTGGCCGGCTCGGCGCGGGTCGGGCAAAGAGTCCATCACCAGTTCAAGTCCGAGCGAATCATAGACGCCAAAGGCGAATCCGGAAATCAACGCAAACAGCAGCATGCCGTTTTCACGGGCAGTGCCGGTGGACCAGACGCCAAGGCCCCATGCGAGCGCCAAACCAGCGGCATACAGCAGGCAGGCACCGGCCACCACACGGGCCACGGGAATGTTCTTTTCCTCGATTCGCTCGGAAATCGGCCCGGCGGCCCAGGAGGCGAGCGCGGCACCGATCAATGTGGCCACAGCCATACCGGCAATGAGGAATCCGGCCGGAATGGTCAGCGGCGCGGACGTAAGTACCACGGCCTTGCCATAAACCCAGAAACGTACGAGATACCACAGAAACACACCGGTCAGCCCAACACCGGCCATCATGCACGTACGGGCGGCGAACACCCGGGAGAACTCGGGAGCGTGGGCCGGCGGGCGCAATTGGTCAAGTACCTGACTGCGGTCAAAAAGCTGGTTCGGCTGCTCAGCGCTAGAAGGCTCCTTGGGCAGAATCAATACGGTGGCAATACCGGACACTGCAAATAGCACGGCGGTGTAACTAAACGGCGCAAACGAATTGAACATCACACCAAGCGCACCCATGCACACGCCAAGCGCTTGGCCGAGCATCACACCGATGCCATGCCAGCGTTCGATGCGAGGGCGGAACTTGTCGGGCACCCGTTCGCTGATGGCGCTGGTCAACGGCACGGAAAGCATCGCATAGGCGAACTGTAGGAACACCCAGAAAATACAAAGCACAATGATGCCGATATTCTGCCCCAGAATCAGCGTGATCAGCGCGCACAGCAGACCTCCGCCAACCATCCACGGGGTACGACGGCCCAATGGCGTGCGTGTGCGGTCGGACAACACTGAAATCAGCGGCATCGCAAACATGGAGGCCACTACGCCGACAATCACCAACACGGCCAGGGGCATCGCCAATTCGGTGGCGACGGGCAACGGGCGGCCAGTGGCCGGATTGATGGCGATATGACCGGCAACAGCAGTGTCATAGCCGAACGTACGCGCAATCGCGTTGGGCATGGCAATGGTGTTCAACGCCACCCAAGGTGCGCCGACCAGAATTGAAGCAGCGAAGAAACCCCAGTTGAGTCGGGAGACCTGACCTGCGGTAGGGCGTTGGCCATTGACGGCGACCATGGGATCGCGCATGTCGAGGTAGGCGGACGACATATCCGGCGCGGGAGTGTCCACACTGGCGGCTGCAGCAGCGAAGAACCGGCGGAAGCCAATCGCACAGCCTGGGCCTCAGGCTGGTCCGCAGAGGCTTCGGGCGGGCGGCGGCGATTCTTGATGGCCAGTCTGGCCACGGCGGCTTTGTCTTCGGGACTTAGGACCTTGTCCAAATCCGGGCGATCATCAATACCCGGACGCACATACGGTTCCAACATGATGCTGCTCTTTCTCTGTTCTGCTGCTCGTCTCGTCGATTCCGGCGGGATGCTTGGGCCGCGCCCGCAGGAGCATGACCTTCAACCCCGCATACGCAAAACCGCCCGGGCGCACTGGCTTCAGTGCACTGCGGGCGGTTTGCTCTCCATGAACCCAGCTTACGCCGGGCGCACTACTTGGAGCGCGCACAGCGGAGTGGCGTTTATGGGCCAACGGTTAGTCGATATCGGCAATCGGCGGGTTGGCGAGCAGATCGCGGGTTTCGTGGTCGCCGGCGGCATCGCTCCAGGCAAGGCTGGCAACCGGGGTGGCGTTGTCTGTGCCGAGGCCGCGTCCGGGCTCGAAGGTGAGGGCGGCCGTGGACGTGCCGTCGGCGGCGGTCCAGCGGAAGGTGATGGACGTGTCGCCATCGACCTCGTAGCTGAACTCGCCATCGAATGCAGGCAGTTCGTTGCGGAACTTGGCCAGGGCGTTCAGGGCCTTGACCACCGGGCGTTCGAGGTTTTCATCGATTTCGGCGGTGGAGTAGTAGTGGCGGTTGATGTCGCGGCCGTTGTTGGTGCGGCGCAGCAGTTCCATGTCGTTGCGGCCGGCGAGCGCGCCCACGTAGTAGACCTGCGGCACGCCCGGCAGGAAGAACTGCACGGCGCGGGCGGCCAAGTAGTGCTGGTCGTTGCAGCCGAGGGCCGAGTAGTACGTGGAGTTGACCTGGTAGAGGTCGAGGTTGGACGCGGCGGCACCGGTGGCGGCCTGGGATTCGCCGTGGGTGTTGGCATGGATGGTGTTGACCAGGTTGTCGACGTCCTCGTCGGGCACGAGGCCCTTGAGGGAGCGGTCGAGCTGGTCGGAGCCGATGTCGATCACGCCGATGCCATCGTGCGTATCGAGCACGGTGACGGCGTTGTTCGGGCGGATCTCGGTCCAGTGGGCCACGGGTTCGACGTGACCGGTGAACAGCGAGTGCAGAAGCAGCGGCGGCAGGGCGAAATCGTAGACGCGGTCCACCTTGGAGGCGATTTCCACCTGCTTCTTGTAGTAGCTGTGAACCTCGATGAGGATTTCAAGGCCGCGCTTGACGCCCTCCTCGCGCAGACGGGAGATGAGCTTAAAGGTCTTGGGGGTCATGAAGCAGCTGGTGCCGGCTTCCTTGGCGCCGTAGCCCACGGCGTCGAGACGGATGTAGCGCACGTGGCTGGCGGCCATCTGATCGAAGATCGACATCAGGTATTCCCAACCCTTGGCGGAATCAGTGTCGATGTCCACCTGCTGCGGGGTGAAGCTGACCCATACCAAACGGGTCTTGCCGCCGAGGTTGTAGTGGGTGAACGGCAGGCCCGGGCGCGGGCGGTAGATGCCGGCCAGGTCTTCTTCGGTGGCGCCGTTCGGGAACACGGAGCTCATGGTCAGAAACATCGGGTAATACTCGGATTCCTCACCTTTTTCAAGCACATCTTGGAACTGCTTGGATTCCCAACTCATGTGGTTGACGATGGCGTCGACCATGATGTTGTGGGTCTTGGAGAGTTCGGCGACGTCGTCCCAGCTGCCGAGACGTTCGTCGACTTTGGTATGGTCGATCGGGTCGAAGCCTGCATCCGCACCATCGAACGGAGTGAAGAACGGCAGGATATGCACGCCGTCATACACGCCGTCGAAGCGGGTGCGCAGGATGTCGGTCATCGAGCTAAGAGTGCCATCGCCGAGACGATCGGCGTATGTGATGAGTTGCACTTTGTTTTTCATGGGACCTCCCTTGGCTCATGGGCGCGGGTGCAATTTGCGTGCGCATCTGCCTGTTTGTTGTTTACGTATTTGCATACTCACGTATGTATCGAACCGGTTCGATATTACCTCGAAAGGGACGTCAATGTCCAGTCGCGCAGTGAAATGCGCGTGTCGAACCGATTAGATGCGGTGTTCTATGCAGCTTAGCCTGTCCGACTCCAATGTGTCCGATTGATAACGCCCGGTTTGTTGCGCATTTTGGTTGAGGCTTGAGTTGAGAGACATGGTCCGTCGTCCGGGTACGATTTCAGTCGCCAAACCAAATCAACCTATTTAGGAAGGCGACGGAACCATGCCGAATCAGATTCTACAGGTCGACGAGAACATGCTCGAGACGAAGCTGGACCGGTTGGTGTCGGAGAAGGTCGAACAGCTGTTGAACGCGATGCTGGACGCGGAGGCCGACGAGATCACGGGCGCGTGCAGGCGTTCGTATACGCTGGAATGCAAGACGAATGCGGCCAGACGCGCGCTCGAGGGCGAGCCCCTCGCCCGCGTGGCGCGCGACGCGGGTTGCACGCCGACGAGCGTGTACCAGTGGATGCGCCGCTACCGGAGCGAGGGGATACTGGGACTGATGGACAGGAGAAACGCGCCGATGCCGGCCGAACCGATGCCCGCGGCCGGCGATGACGTGGAGGAGCTGCGCCGGCAGGTGGAGGTCCTGCGGCTGGAGAACGCGGTGATGCGGGAGACGATCGATGTTTTAAAAGCCGACGACCCGCGCCTCGACCCGTCCATGCTGACGAACAGGGAGAGGACGCGGGTCGTCGACGCGATCAGGGGTGAATTCGGCCTGGCGGCCTGTCTGAAGGCCGTGGGGCTGAAACGCAGCACCTACTATTACGAGCGCGGCGCGATCGCCGCGGGCGACAGGTACGCCGTGCTGCGGGCCCGCGTCGCCGGCCTGTTCGAGCAGGGTGGGCGCGCATGGGGATACCGGACCATCCACCGCATGCTGCGCCTTGACGAGTCCGACCCGATCGTCGTCTCGGAGAAGGTCGTCAGGCGGATCATGCGCGAGGGGGCCATGCGGCCCGTGTACCTGAAGCGGCCGAAGCGGTGGAGCTCCTACGCCGGCGAGATCGGCGAGGCCCCGGCGAACCTCGTGGAGCGGGACTTCCACGCCGACGCGCCGAACATGCTGTGGGTCACGGACGTCACCCAGTTCACCATGGACGGGTACAAGTGCTGGCTTTCCCCGGTGGTCGACTGCTTCGACGGGATGGTGGTCTCCTGGACCTTGTCGCGCTCCCCGAACGCCGACATGGCGAACCGGATGCTCCTTGACGCGGTCGCCACGCTCAGGGACGGGGAACATCCAATCATCCATTCCGACCGCGGCTGCCACTACCGGTGGGACGAATGGATCCGCATCTGCGAGGAGCACGGGCTGATCCGGTCGATGAGCGCCAAGGGATGCAGCCCGGACAACGCGGCCGCCGAGGGGTTCTTCGGCAGGCTCAAGAACGAGTTATTCTACGGGCGGGACTGGAGGGGCGTGGGCTACGAGGAGTTCCGCGAACGCCTGGCCGCCTACCTGACCCACTACAATGAAACCAGGATCAAGAAGTCACTGGACTGGATGAGCCCCGTGCAATACCGCAGAAGTCTTGGACTGGCCGCCTGACCGTCCAAAAAAACATCCGCACCCCCTCCGTGCGATCATGGACGATGCGCTCCGCCTGCGCCATCGCATGATTCCGTACCTCCACACCATGAACTGGCGCGCATCCCGGACAGGCCTTCCCCTGGTGGAGCCCATGTATTGGGGATCGCCCGACATCGACGCCGCATACCACGTTCCCAACGAATACATGTTCGGCACCGAACTGCTGGCCGCGCCCATCACGGAACCGATGGATAAATCCTCCCGACGGGGCAAGGCCGACGTATGGCTGCCGCAGGGCGACTGGTTCGACTTCTTCACCGGGCGCCGGTATAGCGCGTCTTCGCCCAACGGACGGCGCATGACCGTCTGGCGTCCGCTCGACGGAATTCCCGTGTTCGCGAAGGCCGGCGGCATCGTGCCGATGCAGCCCCTGTCCGAGGGGGATTCCATCAACTCCGTCGACAACCCGCAGCATCTGGAGATCATCGTCTTCCCCGGAGCGGACGGCGACTTCACGCTGATGGAGGATTCGGGACATTACTCTCGGCAGATCACCCCGGCGACCACCGCGATCACCTATCGATGGCGCAAGGACGGCGCCACATCCGCACTCACGGTATCGCCAGCCCAGGGAGACGTTCACGCTCTGCCGGCCCGGAGAACATGGGATTTCCTGTTCCGAGGCATTACCGACAGCGACATATCCGTACAGGCCGACGGCGCATCCGTCGATTCGGATCGCCGGTATGATGCCGAAACCCTCACATTGCAGGTAACGGTCGCCGACGTATCCACCCGCAGCGAGATACGTGTCACCATCGGCGACACGACGATGGCCCCCGATCCCCGCATGGAAGACGTCTTCGACATCCTTCGGCATGCCGAAATGCGATATCTGACCAAGGAACAGGCTTATGCCGCCATAGCGGAGAACGGCATCGACGCATTGGCCACGATGGATTCACTCGAGCACGTCAGCGGGCCGGACATGGAAGATTGCTCCGATTCGCATATGCCGAGCGCCGTCCGTCAAGCGCTGACGGAGGTGCTGCTCCGATCCTAGCCCGCATGTCGCCTCTCCCGGAATACGCCACGGGAGAGGCGACAGCAGCCCGTCACAGACCCATGTCCAGGCGAACGCCGGGCCGTCAACACGTCGAGGCACGACGCACCAGATCGTAGGAGGTCACATACGTGCGGAACGGATCCGCCGACCCCTCGATGCGCGCGATCAGCATATCCACGGCATGTCGCGCGTAATCATCCACATGCGGGTCGATCGTCGTCAATCCGGGCATGCAGTACTCGGCATCCGGCACGTTGTCGAACCCAATGACCTGCATATCCTGCGGCACGCGCACGCCGCGCCGCTGCAGCTCATGAATCACCCCGATGGCGAGCGCGTCGTTCAGGCACATGACCGCATCCGGACGCGGCGCATCCGGATCGTCCAACAGCCCCGCCACCGCATCGCGGCCGCCGGACTGCACCCAATCCGCGTTACGGACCAGCCGCCAATCGACCTGCAGGCCACGCTCCTCATGGGCCAACACATAGCCGCGGGTACGCATCGTGCTGGTGGTTTCGGGCCGCGACTCGCGGTCGGCATCCGGGCATGCGTTCTCCGCGGTGCCGCCGATCAACGCGATCCTACGGCATCCCGAATCCAGCAGCGCCCCCACCGCGGTGCGTACGGCCTCCACGTTCGGCATCGTGACCCAATCGGCCAGTCCCTGCGTATCGTAATCGCCCACAATCACCAACGGATACGGCTGGTGCAGTATCGTGCGATCCGTGATCGGCGAGCCCATGAAGAAAATCCAGCCGTCCGCGGCCAGCTTCTTCGTCTCCGGGATCGCCTGCGCCAAGCCGCCGGCGCTGTTGTAGGTATCGGTGATCACCGCGTACCCGCGGGAACGTGCCGCCGCCACGATGCTGTCGGCGAGATAGGGCATGAACGGCTGGCAGAAATCGGTGATGGCCAGTCCGATGAGCTTCGTGCCGCCGGTTTTCATGGCGCGGGCGGACACGTTAACGCGGTATCCGAGGCGTTCGATGGCATCCTGGACACGCTGGCGCGTCTCCGGGCGCATACTGCCGGTGTTGTTCAGCACATTCGACACCGTTTTGATGGAGACGCCCGTCTCGCGCGCCACGTCGGTGATGGTCACCCGTTTCGCCACAGCACCCCTCTCGTCGCACCATCGGGCATGTTCCGCACGGTTCAGGCGGAACGCCCGTCTGATTCCAGCATAACGCGTTTTCCCCGGCCGGTCCGGTCCCTTCCGCCCGGCCCGGGAAGCAAGGGCCGTGCGATCCGTCCTTCTCCGGAACGGACCGCGCGGCCCATCGCGTCACTTGATGTGCAGGGCGGTCCAACTCACCGGCGGCAGGGAGACGCGGACCACGCCGGACTCGGCATCGTACATGGCCGACCCGTTGGCGTGCGGGGTCACACGGTTCTGGTCGTAGAGCGTATTCGCGGCGAACAGATCGTCGTCGTGCAGCGTCTGCGCCTCGACGGATGCCGGCTGCGCGCCGTCCTGCAGCCTGATCTCGAACTCGGCGGTCGCCTCGAGCGAACGGTTCACCGCAAACACGGCGAGCGAGCCGTCGGCGCAGCGCACGGCCACGGCGTTCACGCCGTCGACCTCGCCATAGCGCGGCGTATCCACGGTGCCGGCGGACAGCTTCGGCTCCAGCACGGTGCCGCCCTTGGCCAGGCGCGCGGTCACGGAGAACGGGTGGAACGTGGTCTGGCGCCAGGCCGGGCCGCCCGGCTCCGTCATGATCGGGGCGATGACATTGACCAGCTGCGCCAGGCTGGCGGCGCGCACGCGGTCGGCGTTCTTGAGCAGCGTGATCATCAGATCGCCGAACACCACGGCGTCGGCGGCGGTGTAGATGTCCTCCAGCAGACGCGGGGCCACCGGCCAGTTGCCGATGCCCTCGGGGGTCTTGCTCGGCTCCTCACCCTGGTACCAGACATTCCATTCATCGAACGAGATGTACACGTCGTGCGCGCTCTTCAGATGGGCCTTGGTGGCGTCGATGGTGGCGGCCACGTCCTTGATGAAGCCGTCCATATCCACGCCGGAGGCCAGGAAGCTGGCCATGTCGCGCGTGCCGTCCTCCTTGAAGAACGGCTGGTAGTAGGCGTGGCAGGAGACGAAGTTCACGTTCTCGTAGGTCTTCTCAAGAACGGTCTGCTCCCACTTGCCGAAGGTCGGCATGCCATGGGCGGAGGAGCCGCACACCACCAGTTCCACGTCCGGATCGATCTGGCGCATGCCGGCGGCCACGGAGGCGGCGAGCATGCCGTAGTCCTCGGCGGACTTGTGGCCGAGCTGCCACGGGCCGTCCATCTCGTTGCCCAGGCACCACATGCGGATATCGAACGGCTTGTCGGCGCCGTTGGCGCGGCGACGTTCCGACAGCTCGGTGCCGCCGGGCACGTTCGCGTACTCCAGCAGGTCCAGGGCCTCCTGCAGGCCGCGCGTGCCCAGGTTGACGGCCTCCATCAGCTCGTTGCCGCCGGTGGCCTCAAGCCATTCGGCCATCTCGTGCAGGCCGAATTCGTTGGTTTCGGTGGAATGCCAGGCCAGATCGAGTCGACGGGGACGTTCCTGCTTGGGGCCGATGCCGTCCTCCCAGCGGTAGCCGGACACGAAGTTGCCGCCCGGGTAGCGGATGGTGGTGGCGCCGAGTTCCTTGACCAGGTCGATGACGTCCTTGCGGAAGCCGTGCTCGTCGGCGGTCGGGTGGTCGGGCTCGTAGATGCCGGTGTACACGCAACGGCCAAGGTGCTCGACGAACGAACCGAACAGACGATTGTTGACCGGAGCGACCTCAAAATCGTCATCGACGACGAGACGTGCGGTCAGATGGTCCTGCTGGGGCATGGGATTCCTTTCTACATATCTGCATGCACTCTGCATACGTGACACGTATCCATACAACGATGTACCGCGGAGGCGCGGGCGACTGGGGACATCCGTGTGACAGCCACCAGTGTAGTACAACCTTGTACTGACTGCCGGAAGGCGTGGCGCAGAGACGGCTGAGACCTTTTGGCGCACCACTGCAGCAAAAAAGATCCCAAGAAGTCGAATTACAGTCCCATCCGACGCATAGCCACCGTGAACATACGGCAAAAGGCATCAACCACGTCACCCGTCCACCCGCTACATTCACAAGCAGTACCGCCCACTCTGCATCATTCGCATATGCAAAGGCCGCGAACCGTACGATGCCGGTTCGCGGCCCCCTGACATGCCATTAGGCCACCCGGCTCGCACCGGCTGTTCGGCCTGCCGGCTCAGCCCTCGCGCTTGGGCGCCTGGCTGGCCACGCGGGTCAGGCGCGGCGGGCGGCGCGTGGACACGAACAGCGGCTGCACCTCGACCAGCGGGTTGTACGGCGCCAGGCCGAACCACTTGACCGGGGAACCGGCCACGCGGCGGATCGCGTACTTGATCTGCAGCGAGAGGGCGCCACGGCCGGAGACCTTCGACTCGGGCATCAGCGCCTTGTGGATCACCACGTAGCGGATGGTGCCGATGCCGGGATCGGCGTCAAGCTTCGGGTAGATCGACTGCTGGTTCGGCAGCTCGCCGGTCTTCTCCAGATCGTGCATGATCTGATGCAGGTAGGCCGGGATGGACTGCGAGACCTTGAAGCCGAGGCGGATACGCACACGGAACAGGTAGTCGGTACCGAAGCTCTCGACCGAATACTCACGGGTGAACGGCTCGTCGGTGGTCTCGACGGCCACCGCCCACCATGCGCGGGCGCGCTTGGGGTGGTCGGCGAAGATCGAGAAGAAGATGTCCGTATCGAGACGCTTCAGGTCCGGATCGCTGGTCAGGTAGACGATGTTGTCCGCGAACCGGTGGATGCGGCTATCGCCGTGCAGCTTGTCCAGCGCGGGGAGGAAGTCCTTCGGCATCATGTGCCGACGCTGCGAGCGCTCCAGCTTGGTGCCCTCGTTCCACGTGTACATGATCATGAGGATCGCCAGCGTGAGCAGCAGCGTGAACCAGCCGCCGTGCAGGAACTTGGCCATCGAGGCGGCGAAGAACAGGACCTGGATCGCCAGGAACACGATGGTGAACACAACGGCGCCGAACTTGTTGCTGCGGTGCCACAGGTAGATGCCCAGCAGGATCGTGGTGGTGATCATCGTGATGGTCAGTGCCAAGCCGTAGGCCGCCGAGATATGTTCCGAATCGCGGAACAGCAGCAGCACGGCCAGCGTGGCCACGCACAGCACCACGTTGACGACCGGAATGTACAGCTGGCCGCGGGTACGGGCAGGGTAACAGACCTGCAGATGCGGCATCCAGTTGAGGCCGGTGGCCTCGGAGACCATGGTGAACGCGCCCGTAATCAGCGCCTGGGAGGCGATGATGCCGGCGGTGACCGACAGCACGACGGCCACATAGCGCACGTTCGGATCCATCATCTGGAAGAACGGGTTGATCCCCTCGGCGTCGGCCAGTTCGGGGTTGTTCTGGTTGCGCAGCATCCACGCGCCCTGGCCGAAGTAGTTGAGCACCAGCGCCACCTTGATGAACGGCCAGGTGAAGTAGATGTTGCCGCGGCCCACGTGGCCCATATCCGAGTACAGCGCCTCGGCGCCGGTGGTCGAAAGGAACACGGTGCCCATCAGCGCCAGACCGGTGGCGTTATTCGGACTGAACAGGAACTTGATGCCGTAGTACGGGTTGAGTGCGGCGAGCACGGACCAGTCGTTGCCGATGGCTACCACGCCGACGATCGCCAGGAACGCGAACCAGACCATCACCACCGAGCCGAAGACCTTGCCGATCGATTCGGTGCCGCGCGACTGCACGGCGAACAGGATCACGATGATCACCGCGGTGATCATCATCGTCAGATCCTTGTTCTCGGTGAACAGATGCTCCAACGCCGGCAGCGTCTTCAGGCCTTCGACGGCGGACGAGATCGACACGGCCGGCGTCAGCACCGAGTCCGCCAGGAAGGCCGCGCCGCCGAGCATGGCCGGTATGACGAGCCATGCGCCGTATTTGCGAATCAACGAGTACAGAGCAAAGATGATTCTGCAGAAACGGACATCCAAACATCCCAATTCACATCACACATGACCGATTCTCCAGAATCGGACACACAGAACACATTTTTCGGAACTCAGACGTCCGATTCGGCAGAATCGGACACATGTGCACAAGTCGAATGATGAGCACGACTATCGACGGGCGTTCGCCGGTTGTGGACGCCGCTGAAATCGATGCGATCCACACCGGGCACACGCATGAAGACGCACAGTATCAACGCGTGGTATCGCCTGGCACCAGTGTCATGGGAATAAGCACGTTCGGCTCGAACGGCTTGGGGATGTTCTTGCGTGAAGCGTTAGCCGCGGCCACTTCCTCATTGGCAATCGCCTGCACGATATGGTCGGCCGCCGACTGTGCGATCGCCGAGAAATCCTGCGCGACCGCGGTCAGCTTCATGCCGGCCAAATCAGTCAAATACGTACCATCGTAGGCAACGATCTGCAGCTCGTCAGGAATGGAAATTCCACGGCCCAACGCTTCGCGCACGCAGAACGATGCACCAATATCGGAACTGACCACGGCATCGACGCCGTCGGTCGTCACCTTGTCGAGCGCATTGCTGACCGCACGATGATAGCCGGCAAAATCCATCACTTCGCCAGCTTCAACATACTCGTATTTCACGCCTGCGGAGGTCAATTCCTGTTCCAACGTGAGGTAGTAGCGCACCGTCGGGAACGTGGTCTTTCCCAAATCGAACGGTCCTTCCTCGACTTCTCCGCGCGCAGCCAAATCGAAGAATTGATCTCGCGGACCGCCAATCATCACCACATGTTTGGCACCATTGCGGATCAGCATCTGCGCAATCAATCGCCCACCCTGCTCGTGGTCGGATCCGATTGACGAAATACCGTCTCCAAGCACACGGTCGAACGCGACGATCGGGCGATGAATCGACGTCCAATAATCGCCGGGATGCGAAGTGTGCGCACACATGACGATGCCGTCCATCATGTGCCGACGCAACATGTCGACATACTGGATTTCGCCATCCGCCTCATCTGCGGTAGAGCACAGCATAGTGCGTAATCCTTGCGCGGCGAGTGCATGCTGCAGATGTGCGGTAAACGTCGCAAAGAACGGGTGGCGGATGGTAGGCACGATGACGCCGACCAGATTCGTGCAATCATGATACAGATTGCGGGCAAGCTCGTTCGGCACATAATTGAGGGCTTGCATGGCTTTGCGCACACGTTCGCGCATGTCATCAGACACGTACCCGTTGCCGTTCACCACCAGCGAGACGGTGCTCAGAGACACCCCGGCCTTCTTCGCCACATCGCGCATGCCGACCATGATCGCACCTTCCCCGTTATCACTGTTCTATCGTTGTATGCTCACGTGCTTACCACGAAATATTACATTCATTTACATTCTCTCGAACCTGTTCGACAGTCCGGCAACGAAATACAGCTTCTTAGTGTCGACTCCTGCGGAGGCGAAGGCCTTCAGCAGCGGCTTGGTCTGGTCGAATGCAATCACCAGCGTTGCATCCGGACTGGCGGCCTTGATGGCGGTGGCGCTCAGATTTCTTTCACGTTACTCAGCGACCGTCCGTGTAACGTGAAAATTACGCCGGATTGGCAAGCAGCGCAATGCCGAAACCGGCGGCCACGCAAATGAGAGGCACCGCGACGGTTGCTATTCCATAGCCCAGAGCCAGCGTAAAACGACGCTGGCGAATCAATGAAACCACTTCGTTGAGCGCCGTGGAGAATGTTGAGAAACCACCGAGAAATCCGACAACGAACATCATGACCGTGTCCATATCCACCGATTGCGAATAGTAGGACATCATGGCGATGCCCGCGCATAGCGAGGCGACGCCGTTGATGACGAGCGTGGATAGCGGGAAGTTGCGGTTCGTTCTTCGATTCTCGCGGTTCCAGCCTCGTTGAATTGACACGTCGAGCACGTAACGGGCCATGGCTCCCAGACCGCCGAACAGACAGATCATCCACATCATCAGCGCACCTCCCCGGTAGTCGGGTCGGCGACAAGCGAAATCTCCGCAGTGATCGGTTTGGGCTCGAAGCTGGGTGGAAGCGGGTTGGCCGGCTGCTGGATTGGCTGCGACTGCTGCTGGGGCTGCTGGATTGGTTGCGACTGCTGAATCGGCTCGGGCAGCTGCCCCAAGTCTGAAGTATCCGGCTCGCGCAACAACGGCTGCGATGACTGTGTCAGCTGAGGAACGACCAGCGGAGGAATCTGCGGAACGTGGCCTGTCTGCATAGGCTGGATGGCAGTCGGCGGCACGGTTGGCGTTTCGACTCGCGGAACCTGTCCCGTCTGTGCAATCTGCTGGGCCGTCTGCGCGGCCTGCTGCGCCGCCTGCGCGGCTTCCATTGCGGCCTGCGCGGCAGAACGCGCCACGTCGGCCACTTTCACATGGCGTACGCCCTGCGTGTCCGATTCGGCGGAATCGGACACGGAAACAGCTGAAAACGCACCCCGAACCCGCTTTCGAGTACTCCGTGACAGCAGTGCCTGCATCAGAACCACGCCGGCGGCGGCAGTGAGCAAACCGCCTGCAAAATTTCCCGCAAGATAGCCAAGCGCACTGGCGATATGCCGCTCGTGCAGACCTTCCATCGTTTCCAGCATCACGCCGGACATCGTCGAAAGCCCGCCGAGCAAGCCGAGCCCAACGCCACGGCTGACAACCTGCCGCACCCGGCGACGCAGCCACGAAGCGGTCGCCATGAATTCGGTCAGCATCGCGAACAGGAAGCAGGCGACCATATTCGACACAAACGTGCCCACAACGAATGGCGTCCCGCTGACCGACGGCAGGAGCATATCCAACGCATGCCGACAGCCGACTCCAACAAATCCACCGACGAACACCACAACATACATCAGTCCGTCGGCGAGCGGATTGAACCGCGCCTGCATACGTTTCATCGGCGCCAGGGGAATCGTAGGCGGATCCATGGTGTTAGCGGCGGGCGCGGTTGCACCAGCATGCGTCACCTCAACAGTGTCGATTGCCTGCGTGATGGGATGCGAGTCCTCACCCACAGTCACCACGTCTCCCGACGATTGTTCTTGCGATTCCATTGCGCTCCCCCTGTACTGGCCTCCCGCGGACAGCGTTGTTCCGCCCATAGGCCGTGCAACAACGAGCTGGGCCGCGGTTGCCGCCTTCCTAACGCATATGAGTTTACACGGAGCGCCAACGTATGCACCCTGGATGTCCGATTCCGCAGATTCGGACATCCAGAGTCCAGCCGAATTCAGCCAGGCTCAGTCAAGCCGGGCATCACACAGCCGCCGCATCGCAGGTCGTACCTCGCGCTCCTCCTCGCCACTGAACAGCACCACCAGATAGTCACCGGCACGCAGCCGTGTATCACCGCGCGGCACGATCTCGCTTTCGCCGCGACGCAGGCCGATGATCAGACACCCAGACGGCCAACGCACGTCACGCACCCGCTTGCCGTCCGCAATCGCCCCCATTTCCAATGGCAGTTCCATAATGCCGCTGCCCACATGGCTTGCGATTGCCATCTGCATGCCTTGCGCACGCACGTACCGCTCCAGCAACTCCCCATAGATCGGTTTGGTGCGCAGCAGATCGGACACCAACAGCGCGATGAAAGCGACGGCAGCGACCGGCAGCATGTGCGTCAACGTTCCGGACATCTCCACAGCCAACAGAATCGACGTGATCGGCGTTTTCACGGACGCGGCGAGCGTGCCCGTCATCACGCACACCGCAAACACCGCCACTGCGTCGGATGGCAGATCACCGATTCGATGCAACACTTCACCGCAGATGCCGCCGGCCAACGAACCGACCGCAAGAATCGGCATGAAAATACCGCCAGGCGCGCCTGAGCCGAAACTCGTGGATGTGAACAGCATCTTCGCCACGAACAGCAGACACAGCATTCCCAAGCCGACGCGCGCATGTTCGGCGGTATCAATCAGATTCGAGCCGCCGCCGAGCACGTCGGGCAACCAGATGCCGACAGGCAACGCGATCGGGCCCGACCCCCGGAAAGTAGACACCGTGGGGTGAACAAAAGTAGGTGTAAGCCTATCAGACCTTAAGCGGCTTGGGACTCGAACTCATCGGGAGTTTGGTACCCGCACCAAGTGTGCCGACGGCACGTGTTGTAGCGCACGCACCACCGGAAGACGTCTCTGCGGCAGATCAGTTGATTGGCGAAGGTCTTCGCATCTTTGAGGACCTCCCGCTTTAAAGCTGCGTTGAACGACTCGGCGAGCGAATTATCCGCGCTGGTTCCCACCGCGCCCATCGACTGGGCAACGCCCAAGCGCTTGCATGTTGCCTGGAACTGCGACGAGGTATACACGCTTCCATGATCCGAGTGGAAAATCGCACCATCAAGACCTCCTCGCAGGTGGGAAGCGTTTTCGAGGGCCTCTTCTACCAGTTCGGTACGCATGTGATTTGCGATAGCAAAGCCGACAAGCTTGCGAGAAAAGCAATCAATCACTGTTGCTAAGTACATGTTCGCCCCGTCTGCGATCGGCAGATACGTAATATCGCCAACCAACACACGATTGGCAGCACAGGCTGTGAAATCACGGTTCACCAAGTCTGCGAACACGCGCCGGCCTTTGTCACGCGCAGTGGTCTTGACCCTGCGCTTCTTTTGAAATCCGAACAGGTTCTGGGCCCGCATCAAACGAGCCACTCTCTTGCGATTGATGCGCTTAGCCGGAGGTGTAGTGCCGTTGTCGCGCTTGCGGTCGTTGAGTTCAGCAGTGATGCGACGAGCGCCCCAGACGCCGTTTTCAGCGTCGAAAATTGCCTGGATCTCCGCGGCCACCACAGCGTCATCTACAAGGCGCGCACGGCGCCGTGGAGCCGAGTTCTTCCACTTGTAATACGAAGACCGATTTAGCCCCAGGACTGTGCACATCCGCTTGACCGAGTAGTCGGCGAGATTGTCGTCAACGAACTGGAAGCGGATCACCAGGTCGTCTCTTCCGCAAAATACTTCGCGGCCTTACGCAGAATATCGCGCTCTTCACGAAGCCTTTTGTTTTCGCGTTCTAGCTGGCGGATTCTTTCCGCATCAGCAAGCTTTTCTACGGGTGACGCTGCATCTTCATCCTTGGCGACGTTAGTGCCGAATTGCTTGTACCAGCATCCCAAAGTCGAGCGATTGATTCCGAGTTCTTCTGCGACCTTGCGCATTGAGGTATCCGGGTTCGACTCGAACATCGCGACGGCGTCGCGCTTGAACTGTTCCGTGTAAACCTTGCGGGGCATGGTGGTAGATTACCTTCCTTCCCAACCACACTGGCTGGAATCAGAGGTGTCTACCTAACGGGGGTCAGGTCCATCGCAATCGCAATCATCGGGCGGCTCCATGCCGGCAGTTTGCCGTACAGCGTCTGGAAGCCAAGCAACGAGCGGTTCATCAGCGAACCAACCAAACCGGCCACCAATCCCAACGGAATCAGCCACACATACTCTTCCAACGACAGCTGACCGATATCACCGAAATCCAAAACCGGACGCAGACCGAAACAGTATTTTGAGACGAAATCGGCGGTCAGCGATGCGGCGGTGGCGCCCATCAGAATCGCAGGGGAAAAACTCCGATGCACCCCTTCCAAAGCGAACATCATGCCGGACAGCGGCGCGCTGAACGCGGCGGACAAGCCGGCCGCGGCACCGGCGGTGACCAGATAATGCTCCTGCATGTCCTCACGGCGGCGGCCGCGCAAACGGTGGGACACACACTGCGCGCCCGACGCACCAATCTGAATGGACGGCCCCTCACGGCCGAGCGACAGACCAAACAACGCGCCCAACAGTCCACCGACGAAACGGACTGGCAGAATCGTCTGCCAACGCATCTTCAAGCCGCATATCACCACGCCGTTGGTCTGCGGGATGCCGCTGCCACCAGCCATCGGCTCCTTGCCGACCATCCACGCGATCGCCAGCGCGGCCGCCACCGCGGCAACCGCCCACGGCGCAATCAGCCACGGGGTCTCGCGAATCCGCGCATATATCCAACGGGACGCATCCGTGCCGTATTCGATGCCGAGACGGTATACGACAACCAGCAATCCTGAAACCAGACCAATGACTATGCCGGCCGCCGCCATCTTCCACTTCAAGTGGTCGAATCGCGGAATCAGCCGGCGGATATCATGTGCCGCGTCGTTACCAGTCAAGCCGGGAAATTCGTTGCAGACGGTCAGTCGACCAGCGAATTGATCTGGATGACATGATCGCGCTGCGGACCGGTGCCGATCGCGGAGATACGGCAGCCGCTCAGCTCTTCCAAACGCTTGACGTAGGCCTGGCAGGTGGCGGGCAGCTCGTCGAAGGAGTGGCAGTCGGAGATGTCTTCGTCCCAGCCGGGCATGGTCTCGTAAATCGGCTTGGCTGCGGCGAAAGCGGCCTGATCGGTCGGCATATCGTCGTGACGTTCGCCGTCCACGTCGTAAGCCACGCAGATCGGAATCTCCTTCAGGCCGGTGAGCACGTCGAGCTTGGTGAGCACGATGTCGGTCAGGCCGTTGACCTGGGAGGCGTAACGGTTGACGACCGCATCGAACCAACCACAGCGACGCGGGCGGCCGGTGGTCACGCCGAACTCGTGGCCCTGCTGACGCAGCCATTCGCCGGACTCGTCCAGCAGTTCGGTGGGGAATGGGCCTTCGCCCACGCGGGTGACGTAGGCCTTGGAGACGCCGATTACGCGGGTGATCTTGGTGGGGCCCACGCCGGTGCCGGTGCAGGCGCCGCCGGCGGTCGGGTTGGAAGAGGTGACGAACGGGTAGGTGCCGTGGTCCACGTCAAGCATGGTGGCCTGAGCGCCTTCGAACAGTACGGTCTTGCCTTCGTCAAGCGCCTTGTTGAGAATCAGGCCGGTGTTGGCCACGTACGGCTTGAGGCGTTCGCCGAGCTTCAGCAGCTCCTCGGTGGTCTGGTCCACGTCAATCGGACGACGGTTGTAGAGCTTGACCAGCATCTGGTTCTTCTGGTGTAGGCTGGCCTCCACCTTGTCGTGCAGATGGTCGGCGTTGAACAGGTCATGCACGCGGATGCCGACACGGTTGATCTTGTCCGCGTAGGCCGGGCCGATGCCACGGCCGGTGGTGCCGATCTTGTGCTTGCCAAGGAAGCGTTCGGTCACCTTGTCGAGTGTGCGGTGGTAGGGCGCGATGATGTGTGCGGCCTCGCTCACCTTGAGGTGGGAGCAATCGATGCCGCGGGATTCCAGGCCGTCAATCTCCTCGAAGAGCACTTCCGGGTCCACGACCACGCCGTTGCCGATCACCGGGGTGAGGTTCGGGTTGATGATGCCGGAGGGCAGCAGGTGCAGGGCGTACGACTCGTCGCCGACCACCACGCTATGGCCCGCGTTGTTGCCGCCGTTGAAGCGCGCGACGTAATCGACCTTGGTGCCGATCAGATCGGTAGCCTTGCCTTTACCCTCGTCGCCCCACTGAGCACCGATAAGAACAATTCCAGGCATGATGCACCTCCGCATTCGCACGATTCCGCCGGAAACAGACTACCTTACACCCTCTACCCTGCGAAGTTTCGTCTCACGCAGGGCGAGGCTGGGGGTGCGACGACCCGGAATGGGTGACGAATTTCTACTCGTACGAGGCGGCGCTGTGACCAATCGCACAAGCGCACAGGTTGAAGAACGGGGCCTAGCGGGCATGCCTCGCGCGATAATGAAGCCATGACGATCGCAACACCGGAACGCTATGCCGAAATGCTCGATGCCGCCCGCCGAGGCGGTTACGCCTATCCAGCCATCAACGTAACCAGCTCACAGACGCTGAATGCCGCATTGAAGGGCTTCGCAGACGCCGAGTCCGACGGCATCATCCAGATTTCCGTGGGAGGCGCGGCTTACGTCTCCGGCATAGGGGTCAATGATCGCGTTACCGGCTCGCTGGCACTGGCGGCTTTCGCACATGAAGTGGCTGCGAAATACCCGAACATCACCATCGCCCTGCACACCGACCACTGCGCCAAGCAGTATCTGGATGAGTGGGCGCGTCCTCTGCTCGCGCATGAGGCCGATCAGGTGGCACGAGGCCAGGAGCCTACATTCCAGTCGCATATGTGGGATGGCTCCACCGTGCCGCTCAAGGAAAATCTGGACATCGCCGAGGAACTGCTCGACAAGTCGCAGAAGGCGCACACCGTGCTCGAAATCGAAATCGGCGCGGTCGGCGGTGAGGAAGACGGTCACTCCGCCGAAATCAATGAAAAGCTGTATTCCACTCCGGAAGATGGCCTCGAAGTCGCCCGCCGACTGGGTTTGGGCGAACGTGGCCGGTACATGGCCGCTTTCACATTCGGCAATGTACATGGTGCCTACAAGCCCGGCGTGGTCAAGCTGCGTCCGTCGCTACTCGGCGACATTCAGGCGCGTGTGGCGCGCGCGGTGGCCGAAGGCGAGTTGCCTAGCGCGGCCGGCATAGTCGATTTCCCCAACGGCAAGCCGTTTGAGCTGGTGTTCCACGGCGGCTCCGGTTCACGCCCGGAAGAAATCGCCGAAGCTGTAAGCTACGGCGTGATCAAGATGAACATCGACACCGATACCCAGTACGCCTTCACCCGTCCAATCGCCGACCACGTGTTCGAGAACTACGACAAGGTGCTGAAAATCGACGGCGAAGTGGGCGAGAAGAAGTTCTACGATCCGCGTTCTTGGGGCCGTAAGGCCGAGGATTCCATGTCCGCCCGCGTGGTCGAGGCTTGCCGGCAGCTGGGTTCCGCGGGCAAAGCGCTCAAATAGCGCGTAGTTTTGCGATCATGCGCGACACTTTCCCGGAAATAATGAAAATCACTGAAAATCAATGGAGCGGACAACGGGAGTCGAACCCGCCTCTAAAGCTTGGGAAGCTTTCATTCTACCGATGAACTATGTCCGCATGCCTTACGGCTGCTGCACCTCACGTGACGAGCATGCTCAGCCAAACGAGGTACGAGTAGTTATCCTAGCACGTCACCTGCCGACGCGCGTGGAGTAGGTGGGCGGAGCGATCGGCGTGCCGTTCATTTCGTTGGCCATCTGCATGAGGCGCGCGATGCGCTCATCGGTCGGCGGATGTGTGGAGAACAAGCGCGAGAAGCCGACCGCGGAGAACGGGTTGGCGATCATCATTGCGGAGACGGACTGGGTGCCGGCGGTTTTGCGCATCGGCGTGGTCTGCGCGCCGTAGGAAATCTTGTTCAGTGCGGAAGCCAGGGCCTCGGGATCGCCGGTAAGCAGGCTGCCGTCTTCATCGGCGTCGTACTCGCGGGTGCGGGAGATGGCCATCTGGATCAAAGACGCGGCGATCGGCGCGAGAATCACGCTCAGCAATGCGCCGATCAGGCCGAGGCCACCGGAACTGTCGCGGTCGTCTCGCGAACCGCCGCCGAAATACATCAGCGAATAGCCTAGGTAGGAGATGACGGTGGCCATGGCAGAGGCGATGGCGGAAGTCAGGATGTCGTGGTTGTACACGTGCATAAGTTCGTGGCCCAGCACACCACGCAGTTCACGGGCGTTGAGAATCTGCAGGATGCCTTGGGTACAGCAGACGGCCGCGTGCCGTTCGTTGCGCCCGGTGGCGAAGGCGTTCGGGCTCATGGTGGAGGCGATGTAGATGCGAGGCATCGGCTTGCCGGCCTTGGCGCTCAGTTCACGCACAATCTGGTAGATCTCCGGGGCTTCCTGCTCGCTGACTTCCCGCGCGCCCATGGAGGCGATGGCGAGTTTGTCGGAGAACCAGTAGGTGCCGAACGTGGTAATCAGGCCGATGACGATATAGATGCTCAGGGTTTGCCGACTGCCGCCCGTGGCCCACCAAATCAGCATGATGATGGCCCACATCAGGGCAAACAGCAGCGTTGTTTTCAGGCCGTTGAAATGGCCGTGCACCCGTACTTTGGCATCCATAATGCACACACTAAAATCGCAGGCTGAATGATTGCTGGATATGCGCCGCGAGAAATGTCCCATATTCGCCCGGCCCGTCCGGCCCCGAGCCCGGCCGCGTCCGCACGGGGCGCGGCCGGGTGGACGAATACCGGACGGGCGTGGGCGAACGTCAGGCCAGGGCGAGCTCACGCATCTGGTCGGGCTCGATGACCTTCTTGTGCTCGCGACCTTCCTTGGCGCCCTCGGCGCGCTCGAAGGCGTCGACCTTCTTCCAGCCGGCGAAGTCGATCGGGCGAATGCCGCGCTCGGCCAGCAGTCGATCGATGGATTCGGGGGCGCGGTCGGCTGCCACGCGGCCACCTTCAGCGGCCTTGGCCAGATCCTCGAGCATGTTGGTCACGATGGCGAGCGCATCGGACTTGGTGGAGCCAATCAGACCCACCGGTCCGCGCTTGGCCCAACCGGTGGCGTACAGGCGGTCGCGCACTTCGCCGCCGTCGGCCTCGGTGGTGATGCGGCCGTCGCCGTTGGCGTTGGCCAGGTGAGCGCCGTGCTCGTCGTAGGTGATGCCGGGGGCTTCGGCGGGCTTGTAGCCGATGGCGTGGTAGACGGCCTCGACCGGGTAGTCGGTGAACTCACCGGTGCGGTGCATCTTGCCGTCGGCACCGGTTTCGGTGCGCTCCACGCGAATGGCCTTGACCTTGCCGTCCTCGCCGAGGATCTCGGTGGGGGCGGAGTTGAAGTGCACGTAGTACTTGCGGTCGGCCGGGTTGCCTTCGAAGTCGACGTCGCCGTCATCCTCCATGTCTTCGGCCATCTCGCGGATGGCGAACAGCTCTTCGACCATCTGACGAGTGAGCTTGTCCTTGCCGGCCACCTCGATGGTCTCGTCGTCCAGATCGAAGTCGTCTTCGTTGATGATGAGCTGCACGCCGGGCAGCTTCTCCATCTCGCGCAGTTCCTGCACGCTGAACTTGGCCTGGGCCACGCCACGGCGGATGAACAGGTGGAGCACCTTGGCCTTGTTCTGGCCGATGCCCTCGTACACGTTGTCCGGAATATCGGTCTTGGCCTTGAGGTCGTCGGCGTTGCGCATGAGTTCGCGGGCCACGTCCATGGCCACGTTGCCGCCGCCGATTACGGCGACGTTCTCGGCCGTGAGCGGCCATTCTCGGGCACCGGTGGGGTAACCGTCGTACCATTCGACGAACTTGGCGGCACCGTACACACCTTCAAGGTCGGCACCGGGCAGGTTCAGCGGCTTGTCCTTGACCGCGCCGGTGGCGAACAGCACGGCGTCGTAACGGGCCAGCAGGTCGTCAAGGGTCACGTCCTTGCCGAATTCCACATCGCAGTAGAGGTGGATGTTCGGGTTGTCGAGCGTCTTCTCAAGCGCGGAGGCGATGAACTTGATGGACGGGTGGTCCGGGGCCACACCGTAACGCACCAGGCCGAACGGCACGGGCAGCTTCTCGAACAGGTCGATGCGCGCTTCGGTGCCGAGGCCAAGCTCTTCGCCCAGCTTCTTGAGCTGGCGCAGGAAGATATCGGATGAGTAGACGCCGGCCGGGCCAGCGCCGATAACAGCAATGCGGAGTTCAGTATTCACGGATTCAGTCACGCGCTCTAGCCTAACGCAAAGCCTTCCGTTGCGACAGAGGGAGAGTGGTGGGAATTCTGTGTATTAGGCCATAGTTTGTGCGTTTGGGAAACCTACGAGCACTGCTAATGTCAGATTATGGGTTTCCCTATTGGTCAAGTTATTGCCGTTCTCATTCCAAGAAGCATGCAAGGCGAATCAGGCCCTTACTCCGGATACGTTTATGCTGCAAGGCGGTTATCCACGCATTTACGACACGAGAATGCCGCTCAATCTGTTCTTCTCGAACTACATCGACACTTATATCGAACGTGATGTTTCCGAATATCTTGATGTACGCAATTTGGCTGACTTCCGCCGATTCTTGACTCTTTGCGCACTCAGTTCCGGAGCACTCATAAACTACACCAACATCGCCAATGAACTTGGTGTAAGTCCGCGAACCGTAAAGGCATGGATGTCGATTCTGGAATCAAGTTACATCGCATTCCATCTCATGCCGTTCTACACGAACGCACGCAAACAGGTGGTCAAAACGCCGAAACTCTATTTTTATGACACTGGCTTGCTGTGCCATCTCTTGGGCATTCGGACGGTCGAAGCACTGGTTGCGCACCCCAAGTTCGGCGATATATTTGAAAACCTCATCATTGCGGAAACCATGAAACAGCATTTGAACGCCAATCAGGAGCCACAATTATTCTTCTACCGCGATGCCAGCAAGGTCGAGGTGGATTTGTTGGATTTCACCGATCCGAATCATCGCCTGATGATCGAAATCAAATCCGGGCAAACCTACCATGACCGGTTCGCCCGGCACCTTACTTTAATTGGCAATGTTCTCGGCATACCGTGTGAGCAACAGTACGTAACCAGTCGGGTTGAGCAAAGTTACGTCTCACAAGGAATCCGCGTCACTTCCGCCCTCGATTGGCTGGAAGGCCGACGGTAAAGAGCCGCCGCAGAACAATAACAATACTGCACAACCGGCGAATCCCTCCTGAGTTCTAAATAGAAGCGCAACACCCGCTCTATGGTTGGAAGTGTTCAAGTCCACAACCGAAGAGAAAGTGCTGCGCTCGATATGAAAGCTTATTCCCACCTGTCGGCAGAGGAACGGATCCGGATCGACGAATTGCGCAACAGGGACGGGCTCGGCGTGCGCCAGATAGCCCTGAGGATCGGCCGCGACAAGGCCACGGTCAGCCGCGAGCTGAAACGCGGATTGTGGTTCGCGTCCAATGAGAACGACTCGTACCGGCCGTACCGGCCGAAACGCTTGAAGACGGGGCCGTGGACGTGCCGTCCGTTCTATTCGGCGATGACCGCGCAGCGCAAGGCCGAACAACGCGCGCGTGAACCGCGCAAGCCCAGGCGCATGGCGTACGACCCGCTGCTCGCATGGGTCATGACCGCGCTGCGCAAGGGATGGACGCCCGAACGCATCGAGGGACGGCTCGCGGTCGAGTTCCCCGACGACCCGCGCATGAGGGTCAGCCACGAGTGCCTCTACCAGTGGATCTACGCCAAGCCGCAGAGGATCCTGGATCTCAGGCAGTACCTGCCCAGAGGCAAGCGGCGCCGCACGCGCGCCAAGGGCAGGAGGTCGAAGGGGCCGCGCATCCCGATGCGCGTGCCCATCGCCCAGCGGCCCAAACGTGTCGACTCGCGGCATGAGTTCGGCCATTTCGAGTCCGACACCGTCATCGGCACGGCCCCCTCGAAACGGTGCATCGACACGCAGGTCGAACGCAAGAGCCGCCGCCTGTTCGCCCGCCTCATCCCCGACAAGAGCGCGCCGGCCACGGCGCGCGCCGAATACGACATCTACAAGGACATCCCCGCGCCCGCGCGCATCGACCGCACCTGGGACAACGGCACGGAGTCCTCCTGCCACCTGCTCGTGGACGAGGCCCTCGGCATGCTCACCTACCATGCGGACCCCTACTCCTCATACCAGCGCGGCACGAACGAGAACCGCAACGGACGCATCCGCCGCTACCTGCCCAAGAAAACCAGTTTCGACGGCCTGACGGACGAGGACCTGCAGGCCATCGTGGACGAGATCAACGACACCCCCATGAAGGTCCTGGACTGGGAAACGCCCAACGAGGTTTGGTATCGAGAGCTCGGCAAGGTACTCTCGAAGACAAGCCACCCAAAGACGAGCGTTGCACTTACAAATTGAATTCGGGCCTTGATGACACTGAAGATGTCACCTCCAACGGCTCTTTACGACCTCGATTGCATTCATTAGGTCATTTCTTCGTTCATTAGGTCGGAGGGTGCTGAAGCCATCCCTTGGAACGGCGGGGTTTCAAGGGCCGCTCCGACCAAGGACCGACCTAATAAACGTCAAACCGACCTAATGAATAACTCCGATACCGGATTATGAGCAACACAGCCGCAACGAAATGCGCCGCACAGGCTTAGCCCGAACATCGATTCGGGTTCAAGCCAGTGCGACGCAGATCAACTTCAGGTATAAGACCTGTATTCAATTATTGGGTTGTTATTAGCCTAGGGGCAATAGCCTCACGTCAGGCACGGCGCTTGCGCCAGATAACCAGACCGGCGCCAGCCGCGCCGAGCACAACTACGGCCGCAGCAACGGCAGCCACCGCACTACCCGTGGGGGCAGTGGTAGTAGCGTTCTTCTGCTGCTGGTCAGGCTTCTGGTTTTGCCCAGGCTTCTGCTGACCGGGCTTCTGCGGTTCAGGCTTTTCGCCGCTATCCTTCTTGGCGAGACCATCGTGTGCGGCAGTGAGTTTGTTGAGCGCAGCGGTCACCTGCGGTGCGGTTGCGGCCGGATCCTTGACTACCTGCTTTGCGGCAGCAAGTGCATCCGCATATGCCTTCCACGAATCAGCCGTGTAGTCGTTCTGGTTGAGCTTCTCACTCTCAACAGCGGCGATCTTGTCGGCAAGAGGCTTGCGCTCCTCATCGGTGGCAGGCGGAACCGGAGCCTCGGGCTTAGTTACCGTGACTTCGACGGACGCGGACTTGTTCTCGTCAACCGTGGAGGTGGCGGTGATGGTCGCCGTACCTTCGGCAACGGCGGTCACCTTGCCATCCTTGTCCACAGTAGCGACCTTCGCGTCGGAGGACTTCCAGGCCACGGTCTTGGCCGCATCACCGGTCACCTTCACCTCGGCCGACAACTGGGCAGTATCACCAGCGACCAGCGCCAGCTTGCCATCCTTGACACCATCACCGGAGACGGCAACGGAATCCACAGACGGAGTCGGGGTCGGGGTCACGGCTTCGCCCTTGCCGAGATTGATGTTGGCGTAGTCGGACTCATTTCCGGCGGCATCCTGCGCATAGAAGTGCACGTAAGTGTCGTGGTCAGCGGAGAGCTGCACCTTCACCTTGTCCTCGTCGGTGTAGGTGCCCCACATCGTGTTCTCGTTGGACTTCGGGTTGCTGGACGGGCCGGTGGAGTACAGCACACGGGTCACGCCGGAGCCTGCGGCACCGTCATCAGCGGTGAGAGAGACGACCACATCGTTGCCGTTCTTGCTCTCCTGCTTAGCGGTGACCACCGGCACGTTGGTGTCGACCTTGATGGTCTGGGAGACCTCGCGGCTGTTGTCGTTTTCATCGGTGGCACGGGCGGAAATGGTCACGGAACCCTGCGCGGTCACGCTGATCGGGCCCTTGCCACTGGTCCACTCGCCCTTGCCGATCTTGTACTCGATCGTCTTTATCGGCACGGTGGAGACGCCGCGCTGCGCGGTGATGGTGAACTTCGGGGCAGTGGTGTACCAGCCGGAGCCGGGGGCCGCGGAGTCGAAATCGATAGCAACAATCGGCTGGGCTTTCGGGTCGGAAGGCGCGACGACGAAGAACGTGCCTTCCGCCTTGATATTGCCGACACCCTCGATAGAGCCTTCCACGAAGCCGACCTGTTCGGCTTCAGCATACTCGGCGGCCGGGATACTGTCCCAAGTCACTTTGTGACCCGACTCGACCGAGCCGTCAGCGTAGGTCAGCGCCACGGTATCCTGCAATACCGGCTTGACACCGGGAGCGGTGATGGTGGAGACGTACTCCGCGTCGGTCACCTCGGTGTTGAGCTGGTCGTAGACACCAATAGTGGCCGTCGCCTGACCGGCCGCAACTTTGATGTTGTCATAGGTACCGGCAGCAGTAGTGCCCTTGACTTCGGCGGTAGTACCAGCTGTAGCATAAGCGTCGGCCGGAACGGTTTCCCAAGTCACTGGAACCTTAATGCTGGGACCATCTTGAGGTGTCGCCCACACTTCTGCAGGCAACTTCGAGGTCGGGTCCACGCCCGGCGTGGTGCGCACGGCAACTTGCTGCACGTCTAAGAAAGCACCTGGGTCGCCCGGATCCACTGGTAGTGCAGCGCTGGTACCAAACACCTGCCACTCAGTGACGGTAATACCCTTGTTGTCATTGGCCTTCTTGTTCACCACAAGCTTCATGGACTTGGTGGTGACCTGGTCGAAGGTGTAGGTATACGGACCATACACCGGGTTGGTGGCGTCGAGCTCGTCGTCGGCGGGGAATGTCTTGTCCACCTTCAGGTTCGGCACGGTCTCGTACTGGCCGGAATCAGCATTGAGATACTCAATCGAGACATCCTTGGGCAGCGGCACGCCACCATCACCGGTCTTGACGTTCGTCCAGTAGTAGCCCACAGACTTGGACGTGGTCACGGCGCGATTCCATGTGTAAGTGGCAGTTTCGCTGGCACTGGTGTTGCCCCAAGTGCCCCAACCGCCATAGCTGGCGTTGCCGTCCAAGCTATCGTCATTGATGGCAGCAGTGCTGTTCCAGCCAGTGACATAGCTGACCTGAACGTCTGGTGCATTGTCGTTGCCTTTTTCTGCATTGAGCGCAACATTCGTTTCAGCGTCGTCCGCCAGTGCACTCGGCGCGGCCGATACGGAGAAGACACCGCCAGCCAGCAGCGTGGCCGCAGCTACGAACAGTGCGGCGAATCGTTTCGCCACACCGCCCTTCACGGCCGAAGTAGTGCTTTCGATGGTCATAATATTCTTTCTGTTAGGCGTTATGGTTTGTATCACTCATCTCCCGCCGTGTCGTGCACTACGGGAGACGGTTTGGTCGCAGGAAAACGTCAGCTCATCTTGGCGCGAGCGGAGGCAAGCAGAACCACCTGACGATCACGACTGGAAAGCAGCCCCTCGTCTTGATAGGTCTTCGTGACCTCCTGCACCTTCTTGATGAAGGCGGCACGGTCCTTGAACGGCGCGCCCGCCCAGATGTCATCCATCAGCGTGCTCTCGCTACGGTCCTGTGCAGCCGGGCGCTTCGGGTTCAGCACATCGGTGAGCTTGCCTGCGAAGCCCACATACTCGTCCTTGCGCTGGAAGTACATGTGGTACGGGGTGTTGTCGCCGTTGTAGGCGGGCTCGAACTCGTCGCCGTCAATGATGAAGTAGTTCTTCGTGCCTTCCTTCTTCTGTACGCCCAGTTTGATGGTGCCATCCAAGCCGTTGCGCTCGTAGAAGCCGCGTTGGATGAACTTGGTGGATGGGTTGAGCGCGTTGAGCACCGTGGGACCGTAGAACAGCGTCTGGATGTCCTTGCGGTCATCAGTCGACTCGGTGCGCAGCTGCAGCGGGATGGTGACGACGATCTTGTCCCCGACCTTCCAGCTGCCGGCCACGGTGGCGTATTCGCCAGCGGTGACGCCATCTATAGCCTTGCCGTTCACCTCGATCTTCGCACCTTTGCTCCACGCGGGGATGCGGATGCGGAAGGTGACGGCGCTCTTCGGCGCGGCCGTAATGGAAATCGTCGAGGTCTCCTCCTCCGGATAGTTGGTTTCCTGTGCGAGCTTCAGGCCGGTGTCGGTCCAGTCGAGTGTGGAAGCTGTGAACAGATTGACGTACAGTTCCTTGTTGTCCGTCGAGTGGAAGTAGATGGAATCCTGGTACTTCGAGTGGCTTTCCAAAGCGGTGCCGCCACAGCAAGTGCCGATGTTGCCATCACCATATTCCTTCTGCGTAGCCGGATTCACTGGGTACATGTAGCAGTTGCCCGGCGTGAGGGCCGTGCCGGAATCGAGGTCACGGGACTTACCTCCGAGAATATGGTTGAGAATCGTGCGCTCATAATAGTCCATGTAGGCAGGTTTTTGTTCGATAAAGAACAGATAGCGAGCCACCTTGAGCATGTTGTATGCCGCGCAGGATTCCGCGTTGCGCTTGCCGATATCGCCGGCCACAGTATGTGCCGGCCCCCACATCTCGCCTTCGCCAGTACCACCGTGAGCATACATACGGCCGGGCACAATCATGCCCCAGTACCCCTCAACGGCCTTGAGATAACGCGCACGAGCATCAGCATCGATATCCGCGTCGCCCATGGCCGCGTCTTTGGCGTAACCGACGAACTGTGGAATGTGCTGGTTGGCGTGCAAGTTGTTGAGGATATCGACACCAGCACCACAGTTGTCAATGAGCTTGTCAGTGTCGAAAAATGCGGAGGCCTTAAGAAATTCGCTACGGTCCTTGTCCTTGGAGACGTTGTACAAATCCACCAGCGAATCATTCATGCCGCCGTATTCACCACCGATGTAGATGTCCCACATCTTCTGCAGCTGGGTTTTGGTGCATTTGCTCAGACGCGCATAGGTCCAATGTCCGATGCCTTCAGCCAGGTCGAGCGCGTCGGCATTACCGGCAAACTCGTAAGCGGCAATCAGACCGGCAAGAATCTTGTGCTCCGTGTACCACGGTGCCCAAATCTCGCCATAGGGAGCATATTCCTCCAATGCCTTGAACTGCCACTCGCCATAGGCGGCAAGGAAGCCGGGGTGGCTGTAGCGGGCTTTGCCGTTATACTTCATCTCGCGCAGGGAATCTCGGCATTCCTTCAGGCCGGAGACGAACTCGTTGATCTTGTTGAGAATCGCTTCCTCCCCCGTTTCGGCATACGCTTGGGAGAGCATGTGCAATGCATGTCCGGCAAAGTGGCCGCGCAACAGACCATCAGCACCGTTCTTGTTCTGGCCACGCGTGTATTCGGCATCGCCCCATTGCTGTTCAACAGCCTTGTCTAGCGAGCCGCTGGGGAAGTTCTCCCAGCCACCGGAAGGCTGCGTCGTGTTGTCCTTAGGTAGCAGGTTCGCCTGCGCACGGAAGCAAACCAGCCAGCGGTCTACCGGATAGTTGCGTGCATAGTCGAGCATCCCTTCCTTGGCACGATCGAACACGCTGTTCGAGGTGATGGCGACGTTCCGCAGAGGGAACGGAGCTACCTTCCAGCCCGGCAGAGCGGGCGCGTCGGTAATGGTCTTCGCGCTTTTCGTGGTGCGCTGCGCTGCGGGAACGGCCACGCCGCCCGCGCCGTTCGCGCCCGTTGCACCTGCCGTGCCAGCGACGGATGGCGCTGCCTGCACCGTTGTCACTCCTGTACCCAATGCACTCGCCACGGCGATGGTGCCGCCGATGGCGGCCGCGCCTGCGAGCACAGCACGGCGAGAGATGCCGTTTGTTGCTTCCGTTGAACTCATCTTGCTCCTTCGTTGGACTGCCGCGCGTTCATTGCGAGGCATGACGGACGAAGACACTCTGCCGCATTCGCAACCATTCAATGCACTTAATCCATTCAATGGCCCGACGACGCAGGTAAGATGCGTCAGTGGATGGCACACACATACTCGGAATCGTCTGGTACTGCCCGTTTTACCATCACATCATTGTGGTGCGTCCCCGTCGTCATGTATGTATGGGAGAGATGACGGTAAAGCAAACAGTTACCATATGCGATTATTCGAGTTTTTGCGCGCCCTCCATGCCGCTTGTCTTCGTTGTGCGCGTTCACAATAACTCAAACAGACGATTCTCACCATGCGTCAAAGAAAGCGACTCACTCATTTTTTCTCTGGTTTTCGTAGCGCACAATACCAATGAAAATCAGTCTTTATCAGCATTTCCAGCCATGCTATTTTCGTAATTTTCCTTTTGTTTTCCTCTTGCGAAAACCAACGAACCCAAACACATATGCTCACCAATAACACAGTAAATGCATTCAAATTAACATGTTCCCGAGCAACTCTCACAAGCAGCTCAAACGCAACACCGCACTTCAACTTGAACAACACACCATTCCTCGCTATACTGATAAATTGGTGCGTTAATGAGGTATACCCTTCCCCTGTCACAACACAGAAATTGGAAGGACATACTATCATGCCTAATCTTCGCCCCACCGAGCTCATTATCATTCTACTTATCATCGTGCTGCTGTTTGGCGCGAAGAAGCTCCCTGAGCTAGCCAAAAGCATTGGCCAATCGATGAAGATTTTCCGTGCCGAGACCAAGACCGATGACCCGGCAACACAACAAACCGTCAATACAGTCAGCGACGCCCCTGCCCCAGCTCCGGCGGCAGCACCGGCTCCCGCTCCCGCCGTACCCCAAGCCGTCACGATGAACGCCACCGCCGCCCCGACTACAGCAACCGGAGCCGAACAGCGATGAGCACGGTTCCCGGAAACCCCGCGCTTCCGGCACCCCTTGCACCGGCGATGCATCCCGGCGATCGGGATACACATCTTGACCTCGACGATCTCATCGATCACTCACACGAGGCCACGCAGCAGGCCAGCGCGGGTGCGCAACACCCTACACGCCGGTGGAAGCGGGGTGTAGGGCGCAAGTCCAAAACGCGCAAGCCCCGCAACCCCGATGCGGTGATGCCTCTGGCCGATCATCTTGTCGAATTTCGCAAACGCTTTGTTCGGGCCATTGCCGGCATCATCATCATGTCGATAGTGGGATGGATGTTCAGCGATCAGGTGTTTCGTATCCTGCAACAACCGTTCCTGACGGCGGCCGGGCAGCAACAGGGACTGATGAGCATCACATTCAATGGCGTGGTCTCCGCATTCAACGTAAAGCTGGAGATTGCGTTCTTCCTTGGTCTGACGGCCTCCTGCCCGTGGTGGTCATACCAAGTGTGGGCATTCATTAATCCAGGGTTGAAGCGCAAAGAGCGCTGGACCGCGGTTACATTCATCGGAGCCTCAGTGCCGCTGTTCCTCACCGGAGCCGGACTGGCATGGTATCTGCTGCCCCAAGCGGTGGCGATCCTTACCGGCTTTGCCCCCGCAAACACCGCCACATTGCTCAGCGCCGACGTCTATTTTGATTTCATTCTGCGCATGACAGTCGCTTTCGGCCTCTCATTCCTGCTACCCGTAGTTATGGCGGCATTGACGATGATGAATGCGGTCGAAACACGAACATGGTTGAAGCAGTGGCGTCTCGCAACGGTCATAGCGTTTATCTTCGCGGCCGTGGCCACGCCAACCGGCGACCCAGGAACATTATGCGCACTCGCTTTGCCCATCATCGCAATCTATTTCGCAGCCATAGCCGTATGCGCAGTATACGAGCACATCCAGCTATGGAAAGTCATGCGCGCGGCGGGCGAAGAACCCAAACTTCTCAAACTTTTACATAAAATGCGCGCCGCGTTACCATTTCGCGCGGCGCGCAAAGCCAAGCGCACCGGCAAACAGGAAGCCCCTGCAACAATAACTGCAGAAGGAGAATAATATGTTGTTCGGCATTTCGGGCACGGAACTCATGGTGATTCTTGTCATCGCTTTAGTGCTGGTAGGCCCCGACAAGCTGCCCGACTACGCACGCAAGGTCGGACGATTTATCCATAGCATGCGCGTACGCGGCCAAGCGTTGAGCGAACAAAGCAACATCGACGTTCACGGCCTTGTACAGGATTCCGGCATCAATGATATTCGCAAAGGTCTGGATGATGCCACGCAAGATGTGAACCGGCTGCTGCCGCCTATCCGGTGACGTTATCAATCCAACGGCAACGTTGACTCGCGTTGGATTAGCTTCACCGGCACACGCTCCACACCATGGTGAGGATGCCCCGCAATCGCATCCAGTAGGCATAGGGCAGCTTGACGCCCCAGCATTTCGTTGTTGTCATCAATAGAAGTAAGCAACGGATGCGCGTACGACACATAATCCGGACTGTTGTCGTGCCCGATAACCGCTACGTCTTGCGGCACGCGACATCCGTTACGTTCCAATTCCTCGATGCAGCCACGAGCCAGCACATCGTTTTGGCATATCACTGCGTCGAATGCAGCACCGTCATTGAGCAGCAGACGGGCAGCGGCGCGCCCCCATTCCGCTTCCCATGGACCGAACCGCGCTTCGCCAGCCAACTGTAATCCAGCATCATGCAAGGCCTTGAGCGCACCCCGCATCCGTTCATGTGTAACCGAGTACTCGGAGTCGCCAGCAATAATCGCAATACGAGTGCGCCCGCAGGAAAGAAGGTGGCGAACGGCCAAACACCCTGATTCCACATTGTCTTGTGCCACGGAACAATCATCGGGATCACGGGACGGGCCATAGGCGTAGACCACAGGTACCGGAGAATCCACGTAGTATGGCACCGGATCCGTACACCTGCTGATAATCAACAGTCCCGACACTCCTTGCACCAACATTCGTTCAATACCACTGTGGAACAATGCCTCATTGCCTGACGCATTGAACAGTAGCGCTGCGGCTGAGCGCGCTTGAAACGCATTCTCCGCTCCAATAAGAATGGTCGGAGAAAAGACGCCTTTCATATCAACGCCAATGATGCCAACGCGAAAATCCTGCATGCCGTGAGAATCCCTGACGCTTAACCTTGCCATCGATGCCATAGCTTCTGCGGCGCTATAACCCAACCTCCGCGCAGCATCAATCACTCGAATACGGGTTTTCTCGCTGACGTGAGGCTTTCCACGCAAGGCCTTGGACGCAGTGGACAGCGATACATTAGCCGCCGATGCCACTTCCTCCAAACGGACTGCGCCCACATTGAGCTCTTCCTCACCCTCTGACATATCGACTCCTCTGGCAAAGGCCTCAATGCCCCTAAATGATGCTGCAAACAGCCTTTAGTCTAATAGACTGCCACCTACGGCACCCGCATCCGGTAAGCACACACAAAATATTGATATCAAATTGTTATATTGCACATAATCCGGATGCGGCTCCAATCAATTCCGGTTTATCTTAATCAGTCCCGATCAATCAAAGCAGTGAGAGCCCAGAGGATGCTCACCACGTCGATGGCCTCCTGGAGGAATGCGCCGACGACGACCGGAATGAGATCGAACGCGGCGGCAATCATGCCGATGGTGGCAAGCACAAGGCCCGCGATTACGGCTTGAAGCATCACGCGCTTGGTGCGGCGTGCAATGGCGATGGCGCGCGGCACGGCGGCGATATTGTCATTCATAATGACCACCTGAGCGCTTTCGGAAGCGGCGGTGGATGTGCCGTCGGTCATGGCCACACCGATATCGGCGACGGCGAGCACCGGGGCATCGTTCACACCATCACCGACCATCATCGTGACGGTTTTGCCGGCTCCTGTAGCGGCCTTGACTGCGGCTACCTTATCCTCCGGGAACAGTTCGGCGTGAACCTCGTCAATGCCGACTTCGCTGGCAATGATATTGGCGGAAGCCCGCTTGTCACCGGTAAGCATGGCGAGCTTGGTGACGCCCAACTCATGCAGTTTGGCGAGCGCTGCCTTGGCGTTGGCGCGCGGCACATCGCGCAGCACGATGCGCGCGATCAGCTGACCATCAACAGACACATACGACGCCATTTCGTCCGGCTGAAGCAGCCCAAATCGTGTGCGCAGGTCATCCTCAGACCGACTGGGGGCGGTCCGATCGACCGCCAAGAATCCTTCCTCCCCGGCGGCCGCGAAAGACAGCCGGCCAACGCGCACCGCATGTCCGTTCACCTCGCCGGAAACGCCTTTGCCGGCATCTTCATTGATATTCTTGATGACCGGATATTCGCGGCCGTGGCCGGGCCAGCTGGCCTCTGGTTCGGGGCAGAGACGCTGGCCGTCCTCGAACCGCTGGCGCAATCGGGCCATCGCCTCCGTTCCGGCCTTGGCGATGCCTTTGGACAGGATGTGCACCGAGTAGCTTTCCACCACGCCGGCCATCATCAGCACATGGTCTTCGTTGAGACGGGTTGCGGCACCGGGCAGCATCTCGACGCGCACGACCTGCGGCTGCTTGACGGTGAGCGTACCGGTCTTGTCGAAGAACACCTGCGTGACGCGGCCAAGGTTTTCCAGCACGTCCTGCGCTTTGATAAGCACGCCGGCTGCGGCGAGGCGTCCGGTTCCGGCGATGTACGCCACCGGTGCGGCGATGAGCAGCGGGCAGGGCGTGGCCAGCACCAGCACCTGGGCGAATCGCGTCGGCACCCCGGACATCGCCCATGCGATGCCGGCAATCATCAGCGAGAGCACGGTAAAGGGCACAGCCAAGCGGTCGGCGGTTTTTACCACGGCCGGGCGCGACTCCTGCGCGGAGGCCACGAGCTCGAGGATGCGCTGGTACTGCGAATCGGCGGCCACCTGGGTGGCACGCATGGTCAATGCAGTCGAGCCGTTCACCGCGCCGGACATCACGCGGGCGCCGGCGAACACTTCACGCGGCACCGGCTCACCGTTGATATTGCTCAGGTCGAGCGTGGCCGTGCCGGACAGCAGCTCGCCGTCAACCGGCACAGTTTCGCCCGGCAACACCATGAGTACGTCGCCCAGCTGCACCTGCTCGACCGGCACCGTGTCGAATCGGTGCGCGGCGGCCGCAGCCGGAGCCGAGCCCACACGCCGGAAGCCATCGGATGAATCGCCCTTATCGGTAGCAAACCCACACCCCACACCAGGCAGGTTGACGACGTGTGCGGTCTGCGGCGCGGCTTCCATAAGCGCGGTCAGACTGCGCTCGGCCTTGGCTTGGGCGTATTCCTCAATGGCCTCGCCGGACGTAATCATCAGCGTCACCGCCCAACTTGCCCAGTATTCGGCGACGGCCACGGTGGAGAGGATCGCGACCACGGCCAGCACATCAACCCCGACCTGCCCGTGGCGCAAATCGTCAATCATGCCGCGCACAGTGTCAATCACGATAATCAGCACCAATGCGATAACCAGCCACTGGCCGAAGCCCGGATTGCCAAGTACCGGAATCGCCATCGCATTGCCCCACGGACGCCAATCGCCCAGTAAAGCCAGCGGAATTGCGGCGATGACGACGACCGGAAGCATCGGCACAAGCTTGCAGATGTCGAGAATTTTGGTGAAGAATCTGATGAGTGCGCCCATCATTGCTCCTTACGCTCGTATACGGAGTCGATTGCGGTACGGCAAGCGTGGCCCGCGCAATCGGCGCTGCGGTCACGCCTTGTTAACCCACCGGCGGCTTTGCCTGGGGCTTCGCTTTGCTCGGCTCCCGCGCGACCTTCCGATACACGGCGTAAAGAAATGTTCAGTTTTGTATTGAATTATGCGCTTTGTTCGGAGCACCGCCCGAACTCAGTGCTTGACCTACCCTATCAACGAGCGTTGCGCGACATGCCGGATATCGAAACTACGTTGGCGGCATGGGCGCAGGGCACAATAGCGCATACGAAAGGCCCGTGGCAGGAGTTTGCTCACTGCCACGGGCCTTTGCTTGTCTGACACGGTGTTCAGCGGTTACCGCTCAACACCGTGTGACGTTGTCGAGTCGGCTTTACCACAGGCCGAATGGGTCGGAGAAGCCGCCGCCGTCACCGGTGCCGCCATCGCTGTTGCCATTGCCGTTACCGTTACCGTAACCGTTCTGGCCATTGCCATTCTGGTTGTTCTGCTTATTCTGGCTGTTGCCGTTGGAATCGGAGCTGGACGAACCGTTCACCGACGACTCCTCCTGATCGAGCGTCACGTCCACATCCATGGTCTTGCCGTCGCGCACGATGGTCAGCGTCACCTTGTCTCCCAAAGCCGCGGCACGAACGTAACCAAGCAGCGAGTAGTTGTTGTTCACCGCGTTGCCGTTGAAGGCCACGATGGTGTCGCCCTCCTTGAGGCCGGCCTTGTCGGCCGGGCCGCCGGAGACGACCGCGCTGCCGGTGGCGCTGGACTTGGTGATGGTCGCGCCGCCGCGAGTCACGCCGTCGGCTTCAACCGTGTCGGACTTGATGACCACGCCGAGGGCAACGTGCTTGACCTTGCCGTCCTTGATGATTTCGTCGGCCACACGCTTGACGAGGTTGGACGGGATGGCGAAGCCGATGCCGATCGAACCCGCGGAGTCGGATGAGGTGGCGGTCGAGGCGATGGACGAGTTGATGCCGATCACCTGGCCGGCCGCGTTGAAGGTCGGGCCGCCGGAGTTGCCGGGGTTGATGGCCGCGTCGATCTGGACGGCGTTGGTGACGATCTCGTTGTTGTTGTCGTCGGTCACGGTCACCGGGCGGTTCAGGGCGGAGACGATACCGGTGGTGGCGGTGTCGTCGTAGCCAAGCGGGTTGCCGATGGCCATCACGTTCTCGCCGACGGCGAGCTTGTCGGAATCGGCGAATTCCACGGCCTTGAGGTCGCTCGGCGGGTTGTCGAGCTTGATGACCGCAAGATCGGTGGTGGTGTCGGTGCCGACGAGCGTGGCGGAATACATGTTGCCGTTGGCAAGCGTCACCTGAATCTGCTGGGCACCGGAGATCACGTGGTTGTTGGTGATGATGTGGCCTTCGGTGTCGATGATGGCGCCGGAGCCCTTGGCGGTGCCGTTGCTCAACGCGGTCTGGATGGAGACCACGGAGCCGGAGACATCGCTGGCGACGGTCTGCCAGTCGGGGGCTTCGCCGCTCTTGGCGGTGGCGGACCCGGAGCCGGACTTATTCGAGCTGACGTTGGACAGCGAATTGCTGGTCGGCAAGGTGATCAGGCCGCTGGTGAGGGCGCCGTAGCCGAGGCCCAGGCAGAGGGCCGCGGACACGACGGCGGCGACCACGGCGATGAGGATGTTGCTCGCCGTCTTGGACATGCCCTGCTTGGCGGGGCCGGGCTGACCGGGCTGTCCCGGCTGGGTCGGACCTTGACCGTTCGGCGTACCGGTACCGGGAGTGCCGAAACCGAACAGACCGCCCTGCTGGGGCTGCTGGCCATTCCGGCCATTCTGACCGGACTGGCTGGCAAACGGGTTGCCGTTGTTCTGCTGCGGCTGCGTGGGCGGATTGAACGGATTGCCGTTGCCCTGCGGCTGCGGGTTATTGGTGTAGTAGGGATTGCGGTTGCCCTGCTGGCCCTGTGGGGTTTGCTGTGCAGGCTGACCGAACGGGAATTGCTGCGTGGGCTGGGCATTGCTGCCGGCCTGGCCGCCCTGCTGGCCCTGTGCCTGAGTCGGGGTCGGACCATAAGCGCCATATTCCGGGGCCGGACGATACAGCGGAGTTGTGGCCGAGGTCTGGCCTGCGGCCGGTGCTGCCGGAGAAGCCGGCGAGGAGGAGACCACCGTGCTCTCGCCCTTGGCGGAGGCGTAGTCCGGGATGGGCTCGGTGGCGGCAGTGTCGGTAGCGGCTTGCATAGGCTGCTGATCGGCAGCGAGGGCGGCCGAGGAAACCGGGGCTTGCTGCTCGCTGGAATCGCTGGCGTTGCCGGCATCAACCGAGTCGCCACTCACAAACGGGTTCTTCGGCTCGGCGTTGCCGGTATCGGCAGTACTATTGGGGTTTTCGTTATTCCGCGGGGTCTGGTCGACGCCCTGCGGGTTAAATTCGTCAGCCATTGCTGCTCCTTTTCCTAAATTCCTATCACGTCTGTTCGGCGGCTATTCGGGCACTTGCCCATTGCCACTTCTCGTGTGCTACCTCAGTAGTAAAGGCAGTCAATCTGGAGGTTTTCTGAACATTGATTGAAAGTCTATGCGTAATCATCGCAGAGTCTTATGGGCATCTCGGCTTCGAGGGGCCGATTTCCTGTTTCGGGAACATCTACTTGCACTTCAAGGGGCTGTTCGCGCGGTCAATTCCGAGTATCAAGGGCCCTCATTTAACGCCATTCCGCCATTTTTGCAGCCGGCCTACTTGACCGGGAGCCCCTTGAAGCGGAAGTAGACGTTCGGGAGCGGCGAAATCCGCCCCTCGAAACCGAGTTCTTCACAATTTCCGGCCCTTTTCTGGCCCTTCTGCCTAAAGTGAACATATGACGATCAGCCTTCTTGAACATCCGTTGGGCGCACAGCCCGGACAGCCCGGCGACCGCAGCGCCTTCCATTTCGAAACGATCACCCGCCTGCCATCCACGGCCAGCGGGCTTGGGCGAGACGGTGCCCGATACGGCCGCACCGGCATCATTCACACGCCCCACGGCGATATTCGCACGCCTGCCTTCGTGCCGGTGGGCACGCAAGCCGCGATGAAGGCCGTGTTGCCCGAGCAGATGAAGGATCTAGGCGCACAGTGCCTGCTGGCCAACGCCTTCCACCTGTTCGAGCGCCCGGGCGAGGACGTGCTGGACGCGGCCGGCGGCTTGGCGCGTTTCATGAACTGGGATGGGCCCACGTTCACCGATTCTGGCGGTTTCCAAGTGATGTCGCTGGGCGTCGGCTTCAAGAAGACGCTGGCAATGGACGTGACCGGCATGAAGTCGGACGACATCATCGCCAAGGGCAAGGAGCGCATGGCCTGGGTGGATGAGGACGGCGTGACGTTCAAGTCACCACTGAACGGCGACTCGCACCGGTTCTCCGCCGAGATTTCGATGGGCATCCAGCACAAAATCGGCGCAGACATCATGTTCGCGTTCGACGAACTCACCACGCTGATGAACACCCGCTCCTACCAGGAGGATTCGGTGGAACGCACGTTCCGCTGGGCCCGTCGCTGCGTGGACGAGCACCAGCGGCTGACGGCGGAACGCCTGGGCAGGCCGTATCAGGCCTTGTACGGCGTGGTGCAGGGCGCGAACTATGAGGACCTGCGCCGGCGCGCGGCCGCGCAGATCGCCTCACTGGACTTCGACGGCGTGGGCATCGGTGGCGCAATCGAGAAGCGTCTCATCGGCGACACCTGCGCATGGATCTGCGACGCGATGCCGGAGAATCGTCCACGTCATGTGCTCGGCATCGCCTCCGTGGACGACATCTTCGCCTGCGTGGAGAACGGCGGCGACACCTTCGACTGCGTGGCCCCCGCGCGCTGCGCCCGCAACGGCGCGATCTACACGCGCGCCGGCCGGTACAACATCAAGCGCGCCCAGCACAAGTTCGATTTCGGGCCGCTGGAGGAAGGGTGCGACTGCTACACTTGCCAGCATTATTCGCGCGCGTACGTCGACCACCTGCTGCGCGCCCGCGAGTTCAACGGGTTTACGTTGGCCACGATCCATAACGAGCATTTCTTCGTGAAGCTGCTGGACGACATCCGCGCCTCGATCGACGGCGGATACTTTGATGAGTTCCGCGACGAAGCGTTGGCCCACTTCTACGGCAACGGCGAGCGCCGGCCAGGGTTGTGAGTTTTTCTCCTTCGTTGCGGCTTGTGCCGAACTTCTCTCTGCTCCCCTCGCTGAGGCTGAGACGTTAAGCAAACAGCCCAGTGGGCTGTTTGTAGTCGAAGGTGAGACGATAGTCGAACCAGCAGGTTGCAGGCAAGGCCCGTCCTTAATTGCGGACGAGCTGTCACGAAGTGACTGAGGGGAGTGCCGCCACCCTCAAAGATCACGGCGCCCGCAGGAGACCCACAAGCGATATATCCCTGCCGCCCATGCGACACGCCGAAGATTGCATGATTACCCAGCCGGGTGTAAGTTAGTCGATTGTCTGCGAGTGTGGCGGAATGGTAGACGCGCTGTCTTCAGGTGGCAGTGAGTGTATGCTCGTGGGGGTTCAACTCCCCCCACTCGCACCAGCAACTAAAGGGCTGGAGCCGGAAGGTTCCAGCCCTTTTGCTTTGTCCGGGCAAGCGCCGTTTTTCAAGTTGCGATGGCCTTGAGGGAGGCTTAGGACTTGAGACTTATGGCCCAACTTTCGTGGCGGAAAATGTCCCGGTACCTGCATCAATCGTTTGACGTTCAAGCCAGGCCAGAATCCGCTGTCCCGGTTCGCGATTTCGGGCGATCTTTGCAAACCGGGACAATTTTTGTTGCCCCGGTATAAATGTCAATCGATTTATGCGAAAACCGGGACAACGTGCCAATTCCAGAATCGGCCTTATTCCGCCGATTCCGTCTGCCAGACGATATGAGTTGAGGAAACCGGAGTGTCCCGGTTCACGAAAACAAGCCGAAATCGCCGACCGGGACAGCGGATTCTGCCCCGGTCGACAGGTCAAACGATTGACATATGAACCGGGACAAATACAGATCAGAGAGAAGCCCATGAAGTAGATTTAACTTTCCTCAACTTTCCGTCCGCCATAAACTAGCATTACATAGCATCATGAACCGAGACGAAATCAACGAAGCATTTGGAGTCACCGACGACCAGCTCGACCGAATGGCCGAGCCGTACGAATCCGACAATTGGCAGGGCGGTGTCGGGAGCATCATTCGCAGCAATCCGAAATCAGGAACCAGCACAAGTCGGACCCCAGCAGACACGCATAATACGAGTTCACAGACTTAGCGATGCATTCCGCAACCGTACCACCGAATACCACACCACGGAAGAACTGTAAGCATTACGAAATCAACCTTGATTATTGCGCGGGCCTATACTAGGTTACGGCAGCGTAAGTTAGTGGCCGGGAGAGCGTCGCCGGCCATAGCGAGGTGATCGGTATGAGCGTTTCCATCAACACGCCATCTGGACGAACCATGGCTTCCGCCGCAACAGTTGTGTCTTCCACAACCGCGAGTCAAAATCCAGCGCAAGCACCAGCCCCACCGCACTGGATCGCGCATCAGCTCAGTACAGGGGCCGCGCAATCGCGCTATCGCCAAGCCAAGGCGCGTTGAAGGCGATCAAGCGCCAGATCGTCCCCGTTGATGCATTCGGCAATCGCAAGCCGCGACTGCGCGGATGGCTGCACGTCGTGCTGTGCGGCATCGATTATTCGAACATCTTCCTCATCATCGCCGGCGCGGTATGCTTTGCGCTACGCAAGCCGAATCCCGTCCCCGGCTGGTTCGAGTTTCACGAGGTGTTTCACTTGGGCACGGTCATCGGGTATGCCTGCCACGTCGTGGCGATTTATCTGATTGTCTGCGCGCTGTAGGTTCGCTCGCCCAGCACCGAGGCGGGCCTTCATACGTTACGAGATAGGTCCTTGACCAGCCAGCCGTGACGACCGCCTTCATAGACCTCGTCAGTGAGCCGGTAGCCGCGCTGTTCGTAGAACTTGTAGTGGTCGTTCTCCGAGTGCACGGCAGCCATGGTTCCGCCGGCTTGCGCGATGCGGCGTTCGGCATCGGCCAGCAGCCGCGAGCCAATGTGCCTGCCTTGCGCTTCGGTCAGCACCGCGAGCCGCGCGATGACGTATCGCCCGGGTTGGTCGGGATGGTCTGGGTCCGCATAGAACCGGCAAGTCGCCACGGGGCGATTCTGGTCGGACTGGCCGGACAGGCCGGGGCGATCGGGCGAATCGACCGAATCGAACGCCAGCAGATGCACGGACGCGGCATCCCATTCATCGAATTCCGGCCGCCAGTCGCGTTCGCGGATGAACACCTGCTCGCGGATGGCGCGGGCCGCGTCGGGCAACTGGTCGTATGCTTCGATTCGTATGGTCATGAGCGCCAGTGTAGTGCGTCATGATAACCGACAAAGCCCGGCGCGCCGGGCGGGCCCGGGCCCCGGCTGCGCTCGATGAGCTCAGGCCGTACGCGCGATCTGCACGGCGGTGCCGGACGCGGTGACCATCAGCATGCCGTTGTCGGCGCCGAGCACCTCATAGTCGATGTCCACGCCGACCACGGCGTGCGCGCCCATCGCCTCCGCACGCTGCTGCATCTCGGCGATGGCCTCGTTGCGGGCACGCATCAGCTCTTCCTCATAGCCCTGGCTGCGGCCGCCGAACATATTACGCAGGCCCGCGCCAAGATCCTTGAACATGTTCACACCGGACACCACTTCGCCGAAGACGATGCCCTGATAGTTGGTGATGGTGTATCCGTCGACGGACGGGGTGGTGGTGACGAGAATCATGGCGAGGCTCCTTTGGCAGCACTTACTTGGATATCGTCATTCTATCGTCAGCTGCATATGCATCACTGTATGATTAGGGGCAACGAGCAACGATGCACCAGCAACAGGGGGATGCTATGAACAGTTCAGAACCGGAGTTCAACAATGCGCGAGAATACTCGAGCCTTGAAGAAGTGATGAACACACTGCTGACGGCAAATGGCAAGTCATTCCGCGAACTGGATAAGACAGGCAGAGCTCTAACGGGAGGAAACAAAGGTTCTCTCGGACAAATTATTGAAGAATCGGTCTTAAAGTATGCCATCAACTCCGATGCCGAGCCCGATATACGTATTGGCGGCACTAGTTATGAGCTGAAGGTCACTCCACTCAAGCACATCAAAAAAGGCAAGCAGACTTCAGCCAAGGAGCGCTTGGTCATCGATATCATCAACTACTTGGCCCTTGCAGATGAGACAGACTTCGAATCCTCAAAAATGTGGGATAAGGCAAGGAACATCATTCTTGTTTATTATTACGATGACCGAACCGACAAAAAGAAAGAACTGCGCATCGATTGCAGGGTACTCGCCTCATACCTCATGGCATATGAAGCGGACGACCTAGTCACAATCAAAAACGATTGGCACATCATCCGCGATAAAGTCGCATCCGGTCACGCCGATTCACTCAGCGAATCAGACACCGACTATCTGGCCGCATGTACAAAGGGCGCTAACGCCAAGCAGCTCCGCAAGGCACCTGCACCTGCAGATTCAAGTTCGCCAACTATATTTGCCAAACAGCGAGCTTTCAGCCTGAAAGCCTCATACATGACGGCTATCGCGCGGAAGCTGCTGAATCAAAAGGACGAAGCTGCTCGTTTACCGATACCTCGGGAACAGACCATTAATCAATATGTTGCTGCCAAGATTGCTCCTTATGTCGGTAAATCAAACAAAGACATTGCCACCGAGTTGCAAGTAACGGCACTTCCAACGGCCAAAAGCTACAACTCAAGTCTCACGCTTGCAATGTTAGGAACTTCAAGGTCTTCAATCAGCGCGATTGAGCAATTCTCAAAAGCCAACATCAATCAATTCAAATCGGTAACCATATATCCCAACGGACTGCCTAAAGAACACATGTCGTTCCCCGCTATCACAGATGAGCAATGGGAGGAATGGGCCAACCCCGATACCGTATGGGAACAGTCATTCGTGCATGACTTCTTCGAGACCAGCAAATTCCTTATTATGGTTTCCAGATCACCAGTACCGTATAAATCTGGCCACGATAAAACAAAAGACATCTTCACCGACGCTTTCCTCTGGAACATGCCCGAAGACGACATTGAGCAATATGTAAAACCAATTTGGGAAACGATGCATACCCTGCTCATTGAGCACACCCCATTGAATTATGGAATTCGCGGCAAGAATCTCATTCCAGGCCCCTCTGTCAACAAAGTATTTCACCTTCGCCCTCATGCCAATAAGGGAAAAGACAACGGAAACGAAAATGACAGAACCGTCATGCCAAACGGGGAAATCATCACAAAACAAGGATTCTGGCTGGACAAACGCTATATCGCCAAAATTGCAGCCACCTGCACTTTACTGCATTAATACAATTCACGATTGGTTGCGGAGTGCATCAGCAGGGAAACATATAAGTCCTTAACCATCAACACAAGTTGATCCCAAGGCCGTTTCCATGTATACTCTGTAACGAATATAGAACGATCGTTCGGATCGAAAGGAAAGTCGTGGCTGCCGAAATCAGAATCGCTGAGCTATTTGCCGGAGTCGGAGGATTCCGTTTGGGGTTAGACGGCTACGGCAAAAAAGGCGATGCCTTCTACATGGAACCGGCCGGCCCTTTCCACACGGTTTGGGCCAACCAATGGGAGCCCACGGGACAGGAAAGCAAGCAGTTCGCTTGGCGATGCTACGAAAAGCGCTTCGGTGAAGGCTCCTGCGTAAATGAGGACATTGCCAAAGTTCTGGATGAAGTTGATGCCGGGACAAGGACTATCCCCGAGTTTGATATGCTCGTCGGCGGATTCCCATGCCAGGATTACAGCGTCGCGAAGCCACTGGCTCTCGCGGCAGGCATTGAAGGGCGCAAAGGCGTGCTGTGGTGGAGCATCAACCGGCTGTTGGAGATGCGCCTGCCGAAGTATGTACTGCTGGAAAATGTGGACAGACTACTGAAGTCTCCTGCGAGTCAGCGTGGCCGCGACTTTGCAATTATCCTGTGTTGCTTAAATCGCCTTGGATATAACGTGGAATGGCACGTTGTGAATGCCGCCGAATATGGCATGCCGCAACGGCGTCGGCGCGTTTACATCTATGCCGAGCATGAAGGCGACTGGGGCAACCTCGAAGACCGCTTGCGCTCAACTGGAGTCATGGCAAGAGCCTTTCCCATTCAGCCGAACGAGAAGGACCGTGGTATTTATTACCCGTCACTTGACGGTGATCCCTATGAAGTCACACAGAACTTCGGCAGGGGCGACAAAGTCAGCATTTTCCGCAATGCAGGCGTCATGATTAATGGGCAAATAGCTACCATGAAAGTCGACGCAGCATATAGCGGCCCGCACAAAACCCTCGGCGACGTGCTAGTTCCTGCTTCTGAAGTGCCTTCTCAATTTTGGATTGATGAGACAAAGCTGGAATCCTGGCGCTACCTCAAAGGCGGCAAGAAAGAGCAGCGAAAAGCCTCCAGCGGATATACATACACTTATTCCGAAGGTCCAGTCGCGTTTCCTGACTCCCCCGATGCGCCCAGTCGAACCATTCTCACAGGAGAAGGCGGAGCAGGTGCGAGCCGCACTAAGCACGTTGTTGAGCAAGACGGTCGTCTACGCCGCCTTGTGCCGGACGAACTTGATCAATTACAGATGTTCCCCAAAGGATGGACCGCAGACGGTATGACCGACGGCCACCGCGCTTTCTGCATGGGCAACGCCCTCGTCACCGATATTCCGCATCGCATCGGCGAAGTGATTGCGCAAGATATAAATACTACAATGTTACATAATATTCTATGAGAGCAGCATCATACAGGGCAGAGAAATATGGGAATGAAAGTCGTTGATTTGTTTTCAGGTTGCGGAGGAATGTCACTTGGTTTCTCCGAGGCCGGCTATGAAATTGCCGCAGCATTTGAATTCTGGGATGCTGCCATTAAGTGCTATAATTGTAATTTCCCAAGTCATATGTGTCAAAAACAAGACTTGTCAGAAGTATCCGAAGCAGTGGCGAAAATTAAACAACTGAAACCAGATATCATTGTCGGAGGCCCCCCATGCCAGGATTTTTCCAGCGCTGGGAAAAGAGTTGAAGGCAAAAGAGCCGCATTAACTTTGTCATTTGCTGAAATTGTTTCAGAAGTTCACCCACAGTTTTTTCTTATGGAGAATGTCTCCACAGCAAAAAAAAGCAATACATACAAAGCAGCAAGAGAAAAACTGAAAGAATCAGGATACGGACTAACAGAAATAGTACTAGATGCCAGCCTTTACGGAGTACCACAAAAAAGGAAAAGATTTTTCTGCATCGGTCATGATAAAGATAATGATAATTTTTTGTTCGATGAACTAAAATCAAGAGAGCAACTATTTCCTCTTACTGTTAGAGAAAAATATCCGGACTTCCCGACGCAATATTATTATCGGCACCCTCGATCTTATACACGTCGAGCGATTTTTTCAATCGACGAGCCAGCTCCTACCGTTCGCGGAGTTAATAGACCAATGCCTGCGTCCTATCATTTTCATCCTGGAGATGCAATACAATCAAATCCAGAAAATATCTCATCATTGACATATAAAGAACGCGCACAATTACAGACATTCCCCCCGACCTTCAAATGGCCATCTAACGCCTCAGAAGCAGACATAATGGTCGGGAATGCAATACCCGTTGAATTGAGCAAGCAAATTGCCCTGTCAATAACGGCATTCCATAACGGAGAAGACTGTCCACTTTCATTTCAAAGTTGGCTTGAAATAAGAAAGAATCTGACAGTAGAATCTGCAAAAGATATAGTTTCTCATCTTAGAAAGGTGAACTCCATACTAAAGATGAAAAGCACCGATGATATCGATGCATATCAAGAAAATTTGATTCAAATTAAAGAATTCAAAAATCAAGAAAAAACTGTCATCAATAAAGAAACAAGAGCCCTAATCTATCTTCAGCAATATAACGAATTCAACTCACCCAACTAACTCCAAGGAGATGTCAAATGAAAAAAGAATTCAATTTTACCTGGGCTGCATTAAATCTATTGGGTAAAAGTTTATATTCAAACGCCTGGGCAGCAATCTCCGAACTCGTAGCCAATGGATTGGACGCAAAGGCAACACATGTATCTGTTTTCATAGACGCACGTACCAAAAACGATGCGTCAATTCAAATCATGGACAATGGAACCGGCATGCGTGATGAGGCGATAGATACATATGTAAATGTCGGATACGACAGAAGAGATTATTACTATCACTCGGACTCTCCCACAGAAGCCCAAAATAATATAATGGGACGAAAAGGAATCGGTAAACTTGCCGCCCTTTATCTCTCAAAAGATTATTATATACAAACAAAGACTTCTGATTCAGCACCAACTACATGGCATCTTGCGTCAGATACACACTTAGCAGAAAAACCATATCTAATACTCGAAACAGGAACAGATATCGATGCCATCGACCCCGAATGGGAGCAATCCCCTTCCGGTACATTACTTATCTTGAATCATGTCGACCTAACCGGTCTTGGCGAAGTAGCATTCAATGCTTTATCTCATAATTTAGCAAATCATTTTTTATCATCATCCATGCAGTCACAAGCTATTTATCTCGGGCTTGCGCGAAATGAAAAAGAATACAATGAGCATGAATTCCACAAAGTGGAAAAAATGATTGCTTTTCATAATTATGCTATGATTTTAGAAAATCTATCTCCTGAAAATGAACCCAAAGAAATTCGCGAAATTAAGGAACGTGGCTCTACCGTTCTCATTCCTTACCCGAATTCTGATGAATCAAAGAGAACAAAGGTTCAGGTTAGTTCTTTTTCTTCAGTAAACGTAAAAGATAGCCCCTCATATCAAGGAATATACGAAATTTATAGGTAATTCCTCGATACAAAAATTTTACGCCTGCGTCAGGATGTAAAAATAGTTGATGGAATTGCTAAGATACCATATCAATTAACTGGATGGATTGGATTTCATTCAACGTTAAATAATTCACAAGCTCAACAGAACGATTCAAACTTCAGGAAAAATAAGAACTATAATCCTGCACAGATTCGATTGTATGTAAGAAACAAACTCGCCGTCTCAAACGTACTCGACACCTTAGGAATTACACAAGCATTCACAAATTACATAGAGGGAGAAATTAGTTTCGACCTGCTTGACGACGATCTTTTGCCCGATATCGCAACCTCCAGTAGACAAGGGTACAACCAGTTAGACGGTCGTTGGAGCTTACTCGTAAGTATTCTACGTCCATTGGTGAGAAGCCTAATAACTCGGAGAAATGAGATATCAAAATCACTGCGTCAAGATATTACAGAAACGGTAAAACGCGCAAAAGATATAGCCGTGAGAGACTACGGCGAATATATAGATGAAATCCCTGACATTCCAAGCAAGACAAAGATTGAGGTAAAAGGAATGATGGCAATGCAGCTGAAAGGGGAAGTCGAAGCAAAGCAAAATTATAAAATTTTTCTTTCCCATAAAAGCGATGATGCCCGTTTCACAAATTTCATTTATAAATTGCTAGAGCAAAGAGGAGCAAGGAAAACTGACTTCTTTTACACTTCTGCCGATGATAACACAGAGAAATATAACGATATTACAAGCCTATCAACACAAATTAAAAATAATATAGTTGATGATAAAAGTTTAATTGTCTATCTTGCAACTCCGTTATTTAAGAAAAGTGAATTCTGCCTTTTTGAGGCGGGAGCCGGATGGGCCACACGCGGAATTGAAGATTACAAAATCATTGGTCTCAGATATGAAGACATACCGCAATACTTAACTAATGGGAAAAGTGAGTTTTCATTCCTTACGAATTCCGAAAAAAGCATTGAACTAAACAAGAGGACGTACTTATATCTTATCGATTTATTCAATCACCTTATTGACCATATAAATAAATCACGTGAAATCAAAGGGGAAGAATTGGTCGAACGATTCGATCAGCCGCAATTCGAGGATGCTGTGCAGATGAGAAAGAAAGGAAAAACAGAAAAAGACTATATGGACCCAATGGTAATAGACTACTGGGATACATATGTCGCACCAGGCCTTGCAGAATACCTCGCTTCTATAACAACAAAAGAGTCGGTCCGACCGTAAGCCGAATCTAACTCCGTAACCGTACGGCGGCGGCCATTCCGCCGTCGCCGTAGGTGGGGTGGGCCATGAAGGCTTGACTGGCGGTGGCGTCGCCGCGCATCGACTCGTCGTAGCCGCCGCAGCGCTCCCACGCGGCACGGCGAATTATGACGTGGCCGGGCAGCAATTATGCGACACGAACGTGGCGGCGATGCCACGGTTACGCGCGGCGTAAGGACCAGCGTTCGCCTGGCCGATGAGGTCGATGGCAACACCATTCGTATCCATCGCCCTGTGCCGGCAGTCGTCAAGAATGGCGTTCAGCATCTCGACGGATGCGTGGCCATCGGAGCCGTCGTCCACGATGATGATGCGTTCCGGGCGGACCGTCTGGGCCACCCATCGGCGCTGCGCGCCACCTCCCGCCAGTGGGAGGTACGCGCTATCCCCGGCTAACGCTGATGCATGTGCGCGGGCGCGGGCTTGGTGCGGACTTTGGTGGTGAAGTAGTCGGACTCAATCTTCCACACCGTGACGCTACGGACCTGCGCATCAGTGAATTCCACGTTCGGCATATGCGCCTGCTGCGCCATCAGCGTCTGCAAGCCGTGGCGGCATTCATCCAGATCCTCGACCAGTGACGCCGTGCCATTGCCGACGATCGACTTGAACGCCTCGCCCCAATTGCACGTGGTGCGGCCCGCCACCACCTCGCAGTCGGTCTGCATGGTGAAAGCCACGGGCAGACGGCCACCGGCGGCGGCGCGAATCGCGTCGAGCTTGCGGCCGCGCGGCGCGGAGTGGAACCAGCGTCAGCTTGCCAGTCGCCTCGTCGTAATCAAAGCCGAAATTCAGCGGCACGATGGTCAGGCCCTCGGCATCCGCATAGGCCACTTCGACGATGTCGCAAGCGGCGACAATCGCGGCGATCTGCTCGGGATTGGTCACCTCGCGATCCGCGCGGCGCATCATGCGATGCTCGCCGGCGACCGTGTGTTCATCCTCACGCTTGGCGGGCTTGCGAGCGCCCGCAATATTCTCCATGCTCATGCCTGCTCATCCCCATCCACAACCGCAATCCAGTCGCCGTATCCTTCCTCGGCCATGCGCGAGCGCGGCACGAAGCGCAGGGCGGCGGAATTCATGCAGTAGCGCAGGCCGCCGCGGTCGGCCGGGCCGTCGGCGAACACGTGGCCTAAGTGAATCTGTGTGTCCGACGTGCGCACTTCGATGCGGTCGCGGCCCGGAATGCGGTGGTCCTCATGCTCGGTCAGCAAGTCACCGGCAATCGGGCGGGAGAACGCGGGCCAGCCGCAGCCGGAATCGAACTTGTCTCGCGACGAGAACAGCGGCTCGCCGCTGACGATGTCCACGTAAATGCCGGGTTCAAACTCCTCGTCATACTCGTTGACGAACGGGCGCTCGGTAGCGGCGTTCTGCGTGACCGCGAACTGTTCAAGCGTCAGGTCCCAGATGCGTTCCACGTACTTCTGACGGCGTTTTACGTTCGCGATTGCGGCGATCGGCACATGGCAGTAGCCGCCGGGATTGTTCACCAGATAGTCCTGATGATGTGCCTCGGCCGGGTAGAAGTTGCGCAGCGGTTCGACCAGTACGGCCGGGCCCTGCGGCTGGCGGTCGACCAGCTGCTCCAAGGCCGCCACATACACGGCGCGCTGCGTCTCGTCCGTGTAGAACATGCCAGTGCGGTACTGCCGGCCGCGGTCTTCGCCCTGCTGGTCCACGGAGAACGGGTCAATGACCTCCAGAAACAGTAATGTCAGCGTCCGCAGGCTGACCTGTGCCGGGTTAAACTCGACTTTCACGGTTTCGGCCGCATCCGTGCCGCCCGCGCATACCTGCTCGTAGGCCGGCGATTCGACGGTGGATTGCGCGTAGCCGACCGTGGTGTCCGTGACGCCGTCGACGTTCTGGAAGTAGCGCTCCAGCCCCCAGAAGCAGCCGCCGGCGAAGTATGCGGTTTGCGTATTGCCGTCATTGTGTTCGTTACGTTCGCTCATGCGCCCCACGTTACTACGTCGAGGCGGCTCGCGATGCAGTCAACGACACCTCTGCACCGGCAAAACCGCTTTCGAGGGGCTGATTCGGCCTTCGCAGGAGGTCTACTCCCGTTTCAAGGGGCTGGTCGGCAGCTAGACCGCATGTAAAAGCCCATCCGCGTCAACGCCATTCCGCCGATTTTGGAGCGTGAATACTCGGCCATCAGCCCCTCGAAGCGGGAGTAGACCTCCCGGAGAGGCCAAATCAGCCCCTCGAAACGGAGATAGCGCCTTCTGCGCCCTTCTCGCTGGGCTTTCGCCGCTCAAAGAGGTACATTCGGGCTTCTGCAGAATGCTTTCTCCGTTCAAAAAGGTACCGAATACGGGAAATCCCGAGTACAAACGCCGTCATTGCAACGCTCATACTCGGGATTTCAGAGTTCAGGTACCTCTTTGAAGGCAGTTAGTTGTCCGCAAGAGGCCAAATGTACCTCTCTGAAAGCAGATACCCCGTCTCAGGCTCGAATCGGCTAGCCTGCGTACCCGTGTGCACACCTTCACGACCGCAGCGTACTGAGCATGCCGGCCACTTCGGCGGGCGTCACGCTGGGCACGTAGGCGCGCACCACCGCGAGCCCGATCTGCGGCAACGCCGCCGGGTCCGGGTAGCACACGTAGACCGGCGCTTCGGCGGGCTGGAACTTGCGCTTGAAGTTGAACAGCGAGTGGAAGCCGTAGGCGGGTTCCATCCAGTCGGCCACGATCTGCAGCGCGTGTTGGAGCACCTGCGTGCCTTCGCCGGCCGCCACCCCACCTTCCCGGGCATTGTCTCGCTCGGGGTTCATGCCGGCCAAGGGTGCCGCGGACAGGCTCATGAACTCCACGGCATGCTCAGGATCCGCAAGCCCCTCGTCGCGCAGGCGCTCGGCCATGCGCGCGATCAGGAACTCCATAATGCCGTTGGGACTGTCGGTGCGATGGCGCATGAAGTCCAGCGTCCAGCCGACGATGCGCCCGTCGCGCCAGGTGGGCAGCCAGCTGGTGACGCCCAGCACGCGCCCGTCCGCGTCGATGGCGTAAAGCAGCCGCACGCGCGGGTCGCGCAGTTCCTCGACACCGCCGAGCGTGAACTTCATTTCCGGCAGCGCCTTGAGCTGCGCCCACTCCTCGGAGATGTCCTCGATCTGCTCGCGCACATCGAGCGACGCTTCCAGGAACGTGGACTGCACATCGGTCACGCCGTCGCGCTTGGCCTTGTTGATGGCGGTGCGCACATCCTGCCATTTCTTGCCGGTCGTCTTCCAGCCGCGCGGGTCCACGACCATTTCGCTGCCGACCTCGATGGAGCTCCAGCCGACCTCCAGCAACGCGTCGCGCTGTTCGCGATGCACGCTGTAGAACACCGGCGAAAGCGACCGCTCCACGCAATACTGGGTGAAGCCGGTCAGGTCGTCCATCCACTCGGAGGGCTCGCCGAACGGCCCGGTGCAGGTCAAGGCGATGCCGTTGAGCACGCGATATGCCACGGCCGATTTGCCCGTGGGCGAGAGCCAGTAGCTGTTGCCTTCCCACGTAGTCATGAAGCTCATCGATTCGCCGCCGGTTTCGACCAGCCGCTCGGCGCGTGCCTGCGCCCGCTCGTTCGATTCGCTCACGTCGCTCATCCAGCGGATCACCACGACCAGCACCACGATCCAGAACACCAGGCCGACGCCCTGATACACGATCGAGGCCATCGGGGTACGCGGCACGAACGACAACTTCATATGGCTCAGGAAGCCGATGGGCAGGAAGCGCCCCGGCAGTTCGGCCAACAGCGACGAGGCCGTGGCACGCGGCGAGAATTCATCCGGCTGGGCGATGCCGTACATCAGGTACACGGCGGCGCACGCCAGCAGAACCAGCACGATGGCGCCGACGCCGCCGATCAGTCGCCGCCAGCCGACGCGAATCGGGAAATGCTTCAACGCCGCAGTCAAGGCGACGGCAAAGAACAGCGGCGGCAAGGCGTTCGCCACGCAGGCGGTGATCGCGCCGTGCTGCAGCAGTGAGGTCATGCCGTCCGGCGCAAAGCTCAGCGGCACGATCAGGTAGTAGGCGATGGCTACTCCCGCAGTGAACAGGTTGATGGCCACGGCACACATGGCCGCGAACCGACGGCCGCGATACAGGCCCCACGCCAGCACCAGGGTCACGGCGGTGGGCAGCAGCGAACGCAGTACCGCGCCCGGCATCGAGGCTCGCAATAGGTCGAATTGCAGGAAGCAGCCGCTGTGCGTGGCGCCGGCCAGGCAGCGCGCGAGCGTGCCGTCGTCAACGGAGACCGGACTCATGAGCAGGCCGACCGTGCTGAGCGGCCCCGCGTGATTATGCGAGGTGATGGCGATGATCGGCCCCAGCGCCAGCACCACGGCGATGGCCGCAAACATGCGCCGCGCCTCGAAGGAGGTGCTGCGCAGCCAGTGCCAGCCGGTCTCGGCATGCGCGGGCGGCCCGGCCATCACGCGGCCGGCCGCGTGTCCGATCAGCGCGGCGGCGAGAATGCAGTAATCGCCAGGATTGCCGCTGTAAAGCAGCGCGACCAGAATCGCCACGTAGCCGATCAGCCGAATACGCCGCCGCAACAGATGGCTGCAGAACGCGCTGGCCGCCATAAGCGCGCCGACCGGCAACACCAGCGGGCTCAGGGCGAACTGCATGCGGGAGACGAATTGGGAGTCCTGGAACAGCCATCCGGCCGCCGCACACAAGGTCAGGCCCACGATCACGCCGCCGAGCGCGCAGGCGAGCGCGGTGCCGACGGTACGTGCGCGGCCAAGCCACGGCTCGGCGATTGACAGCATGACGAGCCACAGCGCGGCATCAAGAATGAGCTGGATGACGCCGCGCGCCAAGAACAGCGTGCAGAAGAGTTTGCCGAAATCGAATTCGGCCATGCTGGTGTCGAGCCGCAGCGGGAACGCGAATCCGGCCATCGCGACCACCAGCCACACCACCAAGTTCAGCACCACCAGCGCCACCGTGGCAGTGATGGCCAGTCGATGACCGTCCGCCCACTGTCGCACGTCGCCGGCCAGTTCGCGCCAGCTTTCCGCCGCATGACTGTTGTGCTTACGCGATTCTTCGCTCATTGCAACACCTCCACTTGTGGGTACTCCTTCAACGATTTCGTCATCTCGCCCAAGCCGGTCCGTTCGCCGAACCAGTCGAGACCGGGCCGCCAGACCGCCTGCACCGCGTGCCAGTCGTGGCCGGTGCCGGGCACGATCAGCTCGGTGACCTCCATGCCGGCTTTGCGCGCGGCGTCGGCAATCGTGCGCATGTTGCTAATCGATTCCTTGTCCCGTTCGCCAGCACCGGTGAACAGCGCCTGCTCGGGCGTACCGGTGGCGGCGATGGCGTTGACCGGCACCTGTTCGTCGTACGCCTTGCGGTCGCCGGCGAAATACTCCTGGACCATCTTGGCGACGCTGCCATTGGTCGGCTTGAGTTCGCCGTCCACCGGCAGCATCGCGCCGTAGATGTCGGGGTGGCGCGGGACGAGCTGCGTGGTGCAGGTGCCGCCTTGCGAGAACCCGCCCATCGCCCACATGCGGGCCGATTTGGCCACGGGCAGCATCTTCTTGGCCCAGTTCACCACGTCTGTGGTGAGGTAGGTTTCGGCGTTGCCTTGCGTGGTGTCGGCGCACAGGCTGTTGTGCGTGGCCTCGCCGTTCTGGTCGGGCACGAGCACGATCGGCGCGAGCCCGTCATGTTTGGCGGCGTACGCATTCATCGTGGCGGCGATGTTGCCGGCGTCGATGAGGCGACTGGGGCTACCGGGCTGCCCGGCCAACAGCTCCATCACTGGCAAGGCCGGCGGACGGTCGGACAGCGCGGCGGGCGGCAGGTAGATCATCGCCTTGCGGGCCGTGAAGTTGGATTTGGCGTTCGGAATGTCGACGGTGAGCACCTTGCCTTGGCTGGGCATGGACGGCAGGCTGCCCTTCTGCGCCTTGCTACGCCAGTCGCTGACGCTCATCGCGGCCTTGTGTACCTCGATTGAGCCGAGCGAGGCGTACGGCGTGTAGCCGACGAGGGTGCCGATGGTCTGGTATTCGCCGTAAAACGAGTCCACGCCGAGCGCAGTGGACAGCAGCACCAGCGGCACCAGCACGATGGCCAGCACACGGCGGGCTCCGCGCATGGTTACGGCTGCGGCGATCACGAAGCCGACGCCGGCGATGCCGCCCGCGATGGTGAAGATCACCGGCCAGCCCAGCGATACGCCAAACACCATAAACACGTCGGACACCAGCCATGCAACCAGCAGTCCAGCCGCGCCGGCGAGCACGGCGGCAATCAGCGAGACAATCAGCGGGTGCAGGCGGCCGCGCTTCTTGCTCTTGCTCAATGCCAGCCCAATAATCAGTATGATTGCCGCGATCGCGGTCAGTCCGAACACGGTCCGCGGCACGATTCCGCGGACCAGAGACAATTCCATGAACGTTTTCCAAACGGAGTTCTTCATCCTTCACCCCCGCGCTCCAGGCTCCTCGCCTTGTAAGCTCACGCAACACTAGCGCGCGATTCATAGAGCGTCACCCAATTTCACAAAAATTGTCGCGAGTTCTCATGGTTTCCCCAGACTCCGTTCAGCACCTGTTCACATCCGGTCTGGACGTCCGCAGCTCAAGGCCAGTGTCAGCGCTGGATTAGCGGCGCGCAGGCTTGTCCCAGCTTCAGCCGGAAGCAGGGAATATGCTGGTGGATATGACTCACGCAAACGAACAACGTCCAGCAGCGACCGGCAATGCCGCCGATAACGTGTCTGACGCCCCTACTGGCCCCGCGACGAGCGCGGCGGCAAGGCCCACGACCGTCACGGCTGATGGCACAACAGCCACAAACGCCGCGGCCAGTTCAACAGCAAAACCCGCAGCCAGCACCTCTTGGGCCAGGGAAACCAACCCACGTCGAGCACTGTTGACGATTATCGTCACGGTGGTGGTTGTGGTGGCCATCGTACTGGGGCTCGGATTCTTCGTGAACTGGGGATTGGCGGCCCTTTTGGTGATCATTATGATTCCGGGGGCGATTTCGCTGGCCGTTCTCGCCAAGCACCCTGAATCCACCGGCGGGCGCAGCATGTTCGGCATCTCCGATCCGAATACGCTGCTTGACCCGATTCGCCGCCCGTCCGAGCGTCGCGGCGAGTAAGTTGCTGCTGCCCATCGGGCGGTAATTTATCCATGGGGCGGTAAAAGGCCCATGGGGCGGTTTGAAGAAATTGTGAAACCGCAGAATAAAGTCATTTTGGGATACCGCCCCATGAGGGTTTTACCGCCCCATGGGATTATTACCGCCCCATGAGCAAAGCCACCCCGCTATTTGCGCGCACTGACCAAGTAATTGAGCACCGATCCGGCGGCCACCAGCAGCGCGCCACACCAAAACGGCAGCGACAGCGCCAAACCCAGCAACACCGCACTGGCCCCGGTGGACAGCACCGGCGTGGCATAGGACGCAATAGCAAGCCGCTCCATAGACCCATGCAGAATGCCATAGCCCCAGCAGGCATAACCACCGCCAATCGCCGCCGCGGCAATCAACACAAACAGCCATGCGACCAGACTCGGAGGCTCGGCCGGCCACCCCTGCCCGGACGCGAAGTGGATAATCCACAACGCCACGGCCACGCAGGGGAAGAACAATGAAGTGCCGTCCACCCCATGACTCATGGCTGGCGTGAACACCGCGTACACCGACCAAGCGAGCGCGCCCACGAACGCCAGCGCATAGGGCAAAGGGTTGGCGGCGATATGCTGCACGGCCGCATGCCAGTCGAGCCCGGAATTACCGCCGACCGCCAACACCACGCCGGCAGTGGCCACGATCGCGCCCGGCAGCACCTTGACGACCGCGTGCTTGCGATGGGATACGCCCGCCGACAGCAGCACCATCATCGTGGGCCACAGATAGTTGACCAGGCTCACTTCCACCGAGGATGCGTCGGTAGAGGCCAGACCCAGCGAGAGGGATATCGACGATTCGTAAAATACGAACAACAGGCCGCCGATAATCAGGTATTTCTTGGGGAACTCGCGAATCGGGGCCGGGCGCCGGAACATCAGCAGCAGGATGCCGCCGACCGTGTAAATCAGGGCCGAGCCAAGCGTGGCGCCGAAGTTTTCGGAGACGATGCGCACGGTGCCGGCCATGAAGCTCCACAGCAGGATTGCCATCAGGCCGATGGTCGTGGCGCGCGCGGATACGACGTGGCCGCCGGAACGGCTTGCCGCCGGTGCCGGTGTGCCGCTTGCGTTCTGTGCGCCGTTCGCCATATGTCCGCCTCTCTCGCATCGTTTCGAAGTCACTCTACCCATCGGATGTGTACAGCGGCAGAACGGCACGCGACCGGCGCGCGAACAGGGTGGGGTTCGGTGATTGAAACAGCAAAATGCCGGGTAGGGTAAATCCCTACCCGGCATTTGCATTGGCTATGTTTCCCGCCGTCTGTCAGGTTAGTCGGCGTTGAAAGCGTAGGGCAGACGGCGTGGGAAGCATGGTTTGGTTACGATTTATCTCTCCCCCACCCGCTTCGCGGGAGCCCCCTCGTCAGAGGGGGCAAAGCTACTCGAAGCGGGACTTCGGGACGAATCAAGTATCGTCAGCCCTCAATCGCGATTTGGTGCTTGGACTCGACTTGCGGCTGGGCCTGCATCTTCGGAACCTGTATGCACAGCGTGCCGTTCCGGTAGCTGGCGTGGATGTCGGACTCCTTCACGTCCTCGCCAACGTAGAAGCTACGCGAGCAGGAGCCCATGTAGCGTTCGCGACGCAGCCACTTGCCCGAATCGGACGCGCAAGCACACTTGCTGTCGGAAGCCTCGTCCTCAGCGGCCGGAGCCTTGTCCTCATGCTCGCTGCAACGCGAGGCGGACACGGTCAGATAGCCGTTGTTGAGCTCAAGGTTGATATCTTCCTTCTTAAAGCCAGGCATATCGATGTCGACGTCGTAACCCTTGTCGGTCTCGCGCACATCGGTAGTCATCATGTTGGCGGGCATTACGGCACTCATCGTGTTGTCCGTGTTGCGCCAACCCTCAAAGAACGGATCATCGAACAGATCCGAGAACATCGTGTCATTCATCAAAGCCGGAAACATTGCCATAATCGGTACTCCTTGATTAGGAGAGAATCGGCTTGGCTGCCGGCCGCCAACCCGTATCGCGGGGCTAGCAGCGGTTATCGTGGCCGGTTCCGGAACCCTCCCGGGCTCTCAACCTTTAACCTTCACTTCATCCAATTCCCGAGCGCGGCAATCATTCCGGGATTATGCCCACAGAGAAATTGCGGCGGGAATGGCTGGCGGTAAAGCCGGCCGAGCCGAGCGCCGTGACCACCCTCAGCCAGTCTTACGGCTGCCAGCTCCCGCCAGCGGGAGCATATATACGCACACCAGTAGGCGTACTCATATACCTCTGCCAACGGGAGCATGGTTGCACGTTCCCGCAAACTCCGCCAACGGGAGCATGCTGGCGCGCGAACGGCTCACATCTGCTGGGCGTTTTCGAGCAAGGCGTTTTTGAGGTCGGACTCGATTTGGCGCATCTTGACCTGGGCGGCCTCGCGGTTGGCCTCGCCTTCCTTCTGGATCTGCACGGTCTCCTTCAGGGTGGCGATGAGTTCGGCGTTGATCTTCTCCAGCGTGTCGATTTCCACCACGGAACGCTGGTTGGCCTTTTCCGCGTCCACTGCACCCTTGTACAGGGCGGCCGCGTTACGCGCCAGCAGCTTGTTGGTCACATCGTCGGCCTTGTTCTGCAGGTCGAGAACCTTGCGCTGGTTGGACAGGCCCAGCGCGATCACCATCTGACTCTTCCACACCGGAATCGTGGTGGAGATGGTGGTGTCGATCTTGTCCACGATGGTCTGGTCCGCGTTCTGGATGATTTTGATCTGCGGCGCGGTCTGCAAGGTAACCACGCTGATGCGGTCGAGGTCGTCGAGTCGCTTGGCAAAACGGTCGAGCTTGGACTTGAAGTTCTTCAGCACTTGCGCCTGCATGGCGTCGCCACTGGCGGCGGCCTCGGCCTCCAGCGCTGGCAGCTGGTTGGCGTTGAAGTCGGCGAGCGCCTTCTTGCCGGCCAGTACGGTCATTTTCAGCTCGCGGTATTGCTGGGCGTTCTGCGTGTACATCGTGTCGTACATGGAGATGTCGGCCACGAGTTTGGCTTGCGCGGATTGGAGGGTGGTGATGAGGTGTTGCATGGCATCGTTGTTGGGCAGTTCGGATACGGCCGGGATCTGGTCGAGCGTGCCGGCCACGCCGAATCGGCTGATCGAATCGGTGCCGGCGAAGTTGGCCGCGCGGAAGCCATGGCGCTCCCACGCCAGCTTCTGCACCGCCGGTGTTTTCAACAGGTTCAGCAGTGTGCCGCCTTTTCTCGTCCAAGGCCATCAGCGTGTGGGTGCTCCACACGGTCGGCGTCGGGTAGACGATGACCACGTCGTCCTTGATCTGCTTGAACGCATCCGGCTGGTTCACGGCCAAATCAAGCAGCTGCGATTCGTAGCCCACCATCATCGGCTTGGAGCCCACGCCCAAGGTCAGGAACTGGTTGAACGAATCCTCGGAAGAGGTCTCCATCCAGCCGGATTTGGCGAAGATGGAGGCGATGGTCTTGCCGTCGCGCGCCACCGAATCGACCATGGCCGGCTGCCCGCCGTTGAGCACCGTGGCAAGAAGCGCCGCGTATTCGTTGCCTGAGTTCGACTTCACCGGATCGGTCGAGTCGATGCGGAACTGCCCGTAGCCTGCCGTGTATCCGACGTCGGCCATGTTGTGTTGGCGACCATCGCGTCCACGGCTTTGGCCATATCCATGTGGTACGCGCCAGAATCGTCCTTGGTCACAAGTCCGCCGTTCACGAGCCCGTCCGCCACGGCCTTGTGCGTGTATAGCACAATCGGTGAGTTGAAGACGATGTCGCTTTGGGGGGCCTTGACGCCTTTCGCATTGCCGTATTCGACGGCCGCGCGCGAGGAGGGGAACAGGTAATCCATGCCTTTCCGGTCCGCATCCATCATGGCCAGCGATCCGGCCTTGCGATAGTCGATGGCAATGCCTTGCTTGGCGGCGAGCGCCTTGAACTTGGCGTCATCGAACAGGCCGATTTTCTCGCCGCCCAGGTAGCCGGTGATGCTCACCTGTTCGGTCGGTTCGGCCGGTGCTGGTTGCGATTGCCGCCACACCAGCGTGCCGCAGACCACGCCCACTACCGCAAGCAGGGCGATCAGTCCGATGATTTTTGATTTGGAGAGTTTCATTGTGCGTCCGTTTTCTGGTCCGACTGGTGAGCCGGGCCGCCAGATGGAGTCTGACTGGGTGCATGCCGTCCTTCATCAGCAGCCGAGGAAGGCACAGGCGAAGGTGCGACGTCGTCGTATCCATCCATGCGGGCCAACCGTTGGATGGCGTCGGAGTCGGCCGTAATGCCCAACGTCTTGGCGCTTACCGCCCGGCTGAGTTCGCCGGCGGCGGTCTGTTCGAGCACTTGCAGCGCCTCGATGGTTTCGATTCGTGCCGTGGCTATCTGATCGCGTGCGCCGGAACTTTCCACGTCCACGTAGGAGCGCAACAGTTTCTCGGTCTGCTCGCCGTACACGGTGATGTAGTGGCGCAACGTCGGGTAGGCGGAGGTGTCTCGGGTCACGTATTGCACTAAATCTTTGGTAGCGGCGATGAAGTCGTTGGCTTCGGCTTTGACGGCTGGGTCACGTACTTGCTTGGTGAGCATGGCGATCGAGTTGAGTCGAGCGTTCGCCGCGTCGATCGCATCGGCGGTCTTCTGACCGTTGGGCAAGGCGGAAACCAGCATTTTGCCGATGCGTCGCTCCGGCTCGGTGAGCGTGGAGGCGGCGATATACCCAAGTGCGGCCAGTACCACGGCCACGATCAGGCCGGGCACTCCGCCGCCGACCAGTCCGAAACCGAGCCCGGCGAGCAGCAGTCCGACAACGAATCCACAGATTACCTGGAGCATCAGTTGAAGCCCTTGGCTTGGCGGAAGACGGCGGCGAGGTCGCCGGAGCGGCCGTCGAATACCTTGGCGTTGCTCAGGGTGGCGAGAGACTTCAGCTGGCTGGGATCGGCATCGCCGAACATGATGGAGAAGATCGGCAGATCACGGCCGCGCGACTTATAGGCGCTTTCGAATTCGTCCTGATGATCGGAGTTGGAGCGGCCGTCGGTCATGAGCACGATGGCGGTGGTGTATTGCGAGGCTTCCGACTCGCTGGGCAGCTCGTCGAGCGCGCTCAGCAGGCCTTCATAGATATCGGTGCCGCCGCTGGCATCGGTGGCATCGGCCTCATGCAGCAGGTCGCTGGTGCTTGTGCCAGTGGCCTTGACCGGGCGGTGGGCCTCGGTTTCAAACGGGATGAGAATATTCACGTCGCCGCTGGCGGGCTCGATGTACGACTTCTTGGCCTGGTCCGGGTCGAGCGCCGCGTTCAGGCCTTTGACCACGCCGTTCTTGCCCTCTCCAGACATCGAACCGGAGTAATCGACCACCCAAATGGTCCAGCTGGGTTTCCTGAGCGCGGTCTGGTAGACGTTGAGCGCGCTGTCGATCACCGTGGCGGAGGTCATGGAGAACGTGAGTTTGCCGTCGCTGACCGCGGCGAGGATGTCCGCGGTGGAGACGGGCTTGGTGGCGCCGGTGTCGTCAGCCCAGCCGAGTTTGACGGCCTTGGATTTGGCGATGCCGAACACGATCGGCGTGGTGGAGGTGCTGGCCGCGTCTTTGACGATGTGCTTGGTGTCTCCCATCGAAATCCACATCGAGGAGGCAGGCCAGACGGCGTCGTGATCCTGGCCGCCGGCCTTGAGCGCGTTCATAATCTCCAGCGAACCCATGTAGTGCATCGTCACGGCTACGTTGGATTGGTCGGCCGCTTTCTGGATGGCGACGGCGACTTCCTTGTTTTCGGAGCCGGAGGCAATGCTCAGGGTGGCAGTCGGTTTGCCGCCGGACGGCTGGAAGGTCTGCGTGGTGGCGGACGTGCCGTTGCCGTCCGCTGTGCCGTCATCGGAATTATTGAACGCCGTGCAACCGGTCAACGCGAGCACGCCGGCACATACCGCGGCCGCAACCGCGGCGGCGGAGAGAAGACATTATGCCCATAATTCCATGGCTCTCCCGCCATCTAAAGCGGGTCGGGCCACAAGGTGACCGCACGGTGAACAATGGGTGAAGAGCTACATCAGTACGCGGCGCAGGCAATCATGGGGTCGTCGTAGAAGCCGAGGATCTTTTCGAGGTAGGGCTTGTAAGTGCTGTTGGGCATGGAGAAGATTTCGTGGCGCGATTCGGGGAAGCGCACGATGTTCGCCTCGCCGCCGCCGTCCTTGACCAGTTGGACGAAGTGATTCTGCGGCTTATTGAGTACCCAGATGTCGCGTCCGGACTGGAAGAGCAGCACCGGCGTCTCCACTTCGGCGCAGGCGGACGGATTCAGTATGGCCCGGTTGAGCTTCAACGCTTGGCGCACCCATTCGAACGCCGCGCAGTAGGTCTGGTATTCGCTATTCTCGCAACGCAGCTTGAAGTACCAGCGTTCACGCGCTTCGGAAGCGCCCTCGTTGCCTTCCATCGAGAATTCCGGCGTGAAGCCCGACTGCCCGAACACGCGCTTCTTGCCGAAGCCGAGTCCGCACAGCGCGCCGACCAGCACACGGGCCACGCCCAGCGGCATGCCGGTGGCGGGGGCGATCATCGGGGCAGAGAGCACCGCTTTGTCGAACAGGGTGGGGTATCGCTCCAACACGGCCGCGCCGATGCCGCCGCCCATCGAATGGCAGAACAGGTTCAGCGGCATGCCGGCCGCGTACTGCTGGCCGATGGTTTCGGCGAAGCCGGCCAGATCGGCCACGTAGCGCTGCCAGTCATCAATCCACACCATGCAGCGGTTGTCCACGTCGCGCGCGGACTTGCCGTGGCCGCGATGCTCGAGTACACACACCGAGTAGCCGGCAAGCAGGAAGTACCAGACGAGCTCGTCGTACTTTTCGGCGAACTCGGTGAAGCCGTGGCTGATGACGATGGCCCCGCGGAAGGTGGCGGTGGCGCCTTGCTCGCGAATCGCGTCGAATTTGGCGGAGTCGTAGCACAGGTAGTGCAGCTGGCCCGAGCGGCCGCCGGTGTCCATAATGCCGGACAGCGGCTCGATCCCGGCCGAACGTTCGGCGGCGGACGGATCGAACCAGCCCTCCTCGCAGCATTGTTCGAGCGCGGGCAGCACCACGTCGGTCATCGTTTCGGCGTACTTGTTTTCGTCGATCATCGTCACCTGCATGGCTCCCATCTTAGGACAAGCCTCACGCCCACACCTCGCACCCACACCACGACACATTCCCGGGAATGCGTCGCAAGCCTGCGCGCCACTGACCGCACAGGCGCGTAGGTTGTGAGGTATGAGCGAAACCAATGATGTCAATGACGCAATCAAGCATTTCCCACGCCTCCGGGCGCGCACGCTGCGCTTCGGCTGCGGCGCACCGCGCTCCGCACAGACCGTGGGCGACGGCTCGCGGGCCCTGTTCCTGCGCTCCGACGGCCCCGAGGATCTGGTGACCGCACTGTGGCTGAGCTGGTTCGACGAGTCCGGCGAACACCATGAGACCAAGCTGGCCGACCCGCGCGAACTGCTGGGCGCAACCGCCGACAGCGAGGACGTGCCGGCCGAGGAGAAGGCCCGCCGCGAGCGTGCGCGCGAAGGCGGCACCGGCATCGTCGGATACTCCGCAGATGACGACGGCAATCGCATCGTGTTCACCATCAACGGCCGCCTGTTCCTGACCGACATCGATTGGAATGACGAGACCGGCGCACCCGAGCCGCACACCCGTGAACTGGCCGGCGAATGGCTCGATGAGGACCCGGCGATGTACACGCCGGTGCTGAACCCGCGCATCGCCCCGGATGGCGAACATGTGCTGTACACCACGGGCAGCTACCTGATGCTGGTCGATATCGGCGGCGAACTAGGTGACCGCATCACCGCCGTCTACGGCGTGAGCGTGGAGGATGAGGACGGCAATCCGGCCGAAAACACGTGGAAAATCGGTCTGGCCGAGTTCGTGGCCGGCGAAGAAATGGACCGGTACGACGGTTTCTGGTGGGCCCCGGATTCGCAGCATGTGCTGTTCGAGTCTTTCGACACCGCCGACGAGCCGACCTGGCACATCAGCGATCCGGCCGACCCCGAGAAGCCGGACGCCGGCCGCCGCTACCCGCGCGCGCTGACCCGCAACGCCGACGTGTACCTGACCGTGATCACGCTGGCGTTCGATGAGAACGACCGGTACGCAGGCATCACCGGCAACGCCGATGTGGATTGGGATCGCGAGGCGTACGAGTATGTGGCCGCCGTGAACTGGCGTCGCGGCCACGATCCGCTGGTGCTGGTGCAGAACCGCCGCCAGACCCGCGATCAGGTGCTTGAGGTGGCGGTCGAGGCGGATGGGGCCGCGCTGGGTGCCACGCGCGTGCTTGAGGAGCACGCGAACGAGCAGTGGATCGACCTGGTTCACGGCACGCCCGCCTACACGCCGGATGGTCGTCTGGTGTGCTCGCTCAACGATATGGCCACGGACACCAACCGTCTGACAATGGACGGCCGCCCGTTCACGCCGGCTGGCTGGAACGTGCGCACGGTGCTCGCCGTGACCGACGAGGATGTGCTGGCCGTGGTGCAGCGCGCGCCCGAAATCGCGCCTGAGGTGCCGGACGCTTGGGCCGATGCGGCCGCCACCGAGTCCGTATTCGGCGACCACGACGCCCGCAGTTTCGACGTGGTGAGTATCGATTACAACGGCACGATCACGCCGGTCACGACCGATCCCGGCCAGTGGACCGCCTCGCGCGGCGAGCGCGGCATCGTGGTCTCCGGCCGCGATATGCGTTCCGCCCGCGCCCAGATGCGGCATATTCTGGGAGAACAGAGCGCCACTATCGCGTCCACGGCGGCCGAACCCGGCTTTACACCGAACGTCACGTTTACGCGACTGGGCGAGCACCAGCTGTACACGGCGATCATCGCGCCGAGCCCGGAAAGCCCGTACGCGCACGCCGAGAAGCTGCCGGTGCTGATGAAGCCGTACGGCGGGCCCGGCTTCCAGCAGGTCATCGCCTCGCAGTCCTTCTACTGGGAGGGCCAGTGGTGGGCCGACCAAGGCTTCCTGGTGGTCACGGCAGACGGCCGTGGCACCACCGGCCGCGGCCCGGCATGGGACCGCGAGATCTTCGAGGATATGAAGGACGTAACGCTGGCCGATCAGGTCGAGGCCGTCAACGCCCTGCCCGAGGCCGTCGCCCGGCTCAACGCCGATGTGGAATCACGTGCGGCACAGCCGGCTGCGGGCGATCAGGCAGACGCCGAGAACCACCCACCGGCGCTTCGCGCCACCTCCCGCCAGCGGGAGGCGATTCCCATGCCGGACCTCGACAAGGTGTGCATGATCGGCTGGTCGTACGGCGGCTTCCTGTCCGCACTGGCCGTGCTGGACGCGCCGAACGTGTTCAAGGCCGCATGCGCCGGCGCCCCGCCCACCGACTGGACGCTGTACGACACGCACTACACCGAGCGCTATCTGGGCCTCGACCCGGATGTCTACTACCGAAACGGCATCGTGCAGGACGCACCGAAACTCGAGCGCCCGCTTATGCTGATCCACGGTTTCGCCGACGACAACGTCACCATCGCCCACAGCCTGCGCCTCTCGCAAGCCCTGATGGCGGCGGGTCGCCCGCACACCTTCCTGCCGTTGACGGGCATCACCCATATGACCAATGACGAGACCGTGGCCGAAAACCTGCTCACCCTCCAGCGCGATTTCCTGCGCGACGCGCTGGCCTGACAAATCGATAACACGCGCATCCCACCCGAGGTGCTCCACCGGTAAAGCACCTCGGGTGGTGCGCCGCACCCATTTCCGCCCTGAATTTTTGGATATTTTGCACTCATCGTCACGTGAAAGACCGGTTTTTTGTCTCATATTCCCATCACCGCGTAGGATGGGTGAAGATTAGAAAGGGAGGACTATGAGCGTTCTCGACCGTTTTGAAAAAAGCGTGGAGGGTGCAGTCAACGGAGTATTCGCCAAGTTTGGCTCCAAAGACCTGCAGCCTGTCGATCTTTCCAGCGCCTTGGAGCGCGAGATTGACGCCGAGGCCATGCCCGTGGGCCGTGACCGCACGGTGGCCCCGAATGAATACCGTTTCAAGCTCAGTACTCCTGACTTCGACCGTATCGAGGCATGGGGTAGCGAGACCCTGGCCAACGAACTGGCCGATAACCTCACCGAGTACGCGAAGAGCCAGCATTACGCCTTCGTGGGCCCGGTGATCGTGATCTTCGAGGAAGACCTTGACCTGTCCAAGGGCAACTTCAACCTCACCTCCGAATCCGTGCAGGGCAATGCCGTGCCGGTCACCACCGATGCGCAGACCGAGGATAGCCCGGTGCTCGAGGTGAACGGCAACCAGTACCTGCTCACCAAAGACAAGACGGTAATCGGCCGCGGTTCCGGTTGCGATATCGTCATCGACGATCCGGGCATCTCCCGCAAGCACCTGGAAATCGACATCACGGATAACGGCGTGATCGCCCGCGACCTGGGTTCGACCAACGGCACGTACGTGGAGGGCCACCAAGTGCCCGCCGCCACGCTGCTCGACGGCAACACCATCACCATCGGCCGTACCCGCATCCTGTACTGGGCCTCCGCCCAAGCCCAGGAGTAGTCGAGCACACGCCCGAAAGTCGTCCACTTATGACCGAACTGACATTCGCCCTGCTCAAGTATGGATTCCTGATCCTGCTGTGGATATTCATCTGGCTGGCCGTGCGTTCGCTGCGCAAGGACATCGAGACGTTCAGTCCGCGACCTTCGCGCGCGCGTCGTCGCCGTGAGCGTGAAGTGCATAAGGCCAAGGCCGAAACGCCGCAGGCAGCTGCGCCGCGCCCGCATCGCCAGCCCAGCACTTCCGCGTCGTCCGCCGCCTCGGCGCAGCCTACCCTGTTGGTCATCATCGATGGTCCGCTTGCCGGCAGCTCCGTGCCGCTGGCCGAAGCCGACATCACGCTTGGCCGCGCCGCCTCGAACACCGTGGTGCTCGATGACGAATTCGTGTCTTCCCACCATGCCCGTGTCTACCGTGACACGCGCTCCGGGCAGTGGGCCATTGAAGACCTGAACTCCACCAATGGCACCGTGGTCAACCAGCAGCGCATCAACCGCCCCACCATTCTGCCCGCTCGTATTCCTGTGCGCATCGGCGCCACCACCTTCGAACTGAGGTAGCCGCATGCCAAAATCCGCCGCTTCACAACCGCTGTTCCTGTATTCCACCACGGTGTCCGATGTGGGCACCGTGCGCGCGAACAATCAGGATTCCTCCTTCGCCGGCGAGCATCTCATCGCCATGTGCGACGGCATGGGCGGTCACGCCGGCGGCGATACGGCATCCTCCATCGCCATCCGGTCGCTGGCCCACATCGAGCAGGATGACACCGGTGGCAACGTCGAGACGATCTCCCGCATGATGGAAACCTCCGTTATGGCCGCGCATGACGCCATCGTCGGCAAGGCCAAGCGCGAACGCAAGCTTGCCGGCATGGGCACCACCGTTACCGCAGTGGCATTGGTGGCCGGCTACTGGGTCATCGCCCATATCGGCGATTCGCGCGCCTACCTGCTGCGCGACGGACACCTGAGCCGCATCACGTGCGACCACAGCTACGTGCAGCACCTCATCAACACCGGTCGTATCACCCCGTCCGAAGCCAAGAACCACCCGCAGCGCAACGTCGTGATGCGCGTGCTTGGCGACTTTGACATTGACCCGCGCCCGGATATTTCGATTCGCCGAGCCCACCCCGCCGACCGTTGGCTGCTGTGCTCGGACGGTCTGTGCGGTGTGCTGGAAGATTCCACCATCGAAGAGACGATGACCACGCTGTCCGATCAGGGCGAATGCGCGCAGCGTCTGGTGCAGATGGCACTGCGGGCGGGCAGCACCGATAATGTCACGGCCGTTATTGCGGATGCCACGTTGGCGTTGGATGCCGATGCGTTCGATCTGCCGCACCAAACGCCGTTGGTCGGCGGTGCCGCCAGCCGTAATCTTGAGCCGATTGCCGACATCGTCAACGAGCCGGTGGCTACCGCGCCCGCACTGCGTGAGGATGATTCCCCCGCCCAGCGCGCCGCAGCATTGATTCAGCCCGCCAGCGCGCACGAGGCGGAGACCGCGCAAACCACGGCCAAACCGTCGTCCACACGCGTGGTGCAGCCGTCCACCGTCCGCGAGGAGACCGGTGAACGAGCCAATCCCGATACCGGTGAGATTCCGGTGGTGCAAAAGCCGGATGGGCGCCTGTCCGCCGACCCCAACGACCCGGATGTGGCCAAAGCCATCCGCGATGAGCAGGTCGAGCAGAAGAAGGCCACGCGCACCAAGAAGCGCCGCAATAAGCTTGCGGTGATTATTACCTGCATTCTTGCCGTGCTGGCATTGGCCGGCGCTGGCTGGGGCGCGTACACGTGGAGCCAGACGCACTACTACGTGGGAGATAGCAACGGCACCGTGGCCATTTATCGTGGCGTGCCGACCAATCTCTTTGGACTTGAGCTTTCGCACGAAGTGCAGACCACCAATATCGCCACCGCGGACCTGCCTCAGACATGGCGTGACCAGCTGAGCCAAGGCATCACAGTCGGTTCGTTGGACGAAGCGCAGTCGCATGTGGGTATTATCCGCACCGAAATGCGCAAACTGGCCAAGCAGCAGGAAGCCGACGCCGCCAAGAAGGCCGAGGCGTCCAATTCCCCGGACAGTTCCAAAGACAGCTCCCAGAGCGATTCCAAGGACAGCACCGAGGATTCGTCCAGCCAGTCCGGCTCCTCGTCAGACAAGTCCGGTTCGTCAAGCTCATCCGATTCCTCGGATAAATCCGGTATCGGAGCGGCCGACAACGCGGCCACGGGAGATTCTCAATGATCGTTACCCGTCTACGTCAGATTTCTTTGTTGCTGATTGCCATGGCAATCAGTGCGTTGGCGTTCATCCAGATGTTCCAGCGCACCGCCGGCGAATTCCCTATGCAATACGCCGGCATGCTGGCATTGGCCGTAGTGCTGTTTCTGGTGCTGTGGGGGCTGATTGTGCGCTTCCAGCCGTACGCCAGCCAGTCGATTCTGCCTTGCGTGCTACTGCTGACCGCCACCGGCGTGACCATGATCGCTCGCATTGACCAGAGCGAAGGTTGGGCGGTTGCCCAACGTCAGCTGATCTGGCTGTGCATCGCCATCGTGCTTTCCGCGCTGCTCATCATCTTCCTGAAGGACTACCGCGTGCTGCGGCGCTTCTCCTACGTGTCGATGGTGGTGGGCTTGGTGCTGCTGCTCGCCCCGATGCTGCCGTTTGTCGGTCAGGAAGTGAACGGCGCGCGCATTTGGATCAGGATTCCGGGACTGGGCCAGTTCCAGCCGGGCGAGTTCGCCAAGCTGTTCCTTGCGTTCTTCTTCGCCGCCTACCTGTTCGACCATCGCGACCAGCTGGCCGTGGGCGGTAAGAAGATGCTCGGTCTGCAGCTGCCGCGTATCAAGGATCTCGGCCCGATCATCGTGGTGTGGATCGCCTCGATGGGCGTGCTCATCATGCAGCATGATCTGGGCACCTCGCTTATGTTCTTCGCCATGTTCGTGGCCATGCTGTACACGGCCACCGGCCGTAAAAGCTGGATCATCATCGGTCTGATCGCGTTCGCCGCGGGTGCCGTGCTGGCCGCAGGCATGTTCAGCCACGTGGGTCAGCGAGTCGATGCCTGGCTGCACCCGTTCAGCAACGAGCAATACAACAAGACCCCCGGCGGCTCCTGGCAGCTGGTCACCGGCATTTTCGGCCTGGCATCAGGCGGCATGCTCGGCACCGGTCTCGGCCAAGGCCATCCTTCGCTCGTTACGTTTGCGAACTCCGATTTCATCTACGCCTCTCTGGGCGAGGAACTCGGTCTGATGGGCGTCCTGGCCATTTTGATGCTCTACCTGCTCATCATTGCCTCCGGCTTTATCACCGCCATGAAAATCAAGGATGGCTTCGGCAAGCTGCTCGCTTCCGGACTGGTGTTCACCATGGCCTTCCAGGTGTTCACCGTGGTCGGCGGCATCACGCTGGTGATTCCTCTGACCGGTCTGACCCTGCCCTATATGGCGGCCGGCGGATCCAGTCTGATCGCCAACTATATTCTCGCGACCCTGCTCATCATCATCTCGAACTCGGCCAATGCGCCCGAGCCGGAGCTGACCTCGGATACGTTCCAGTACGAGGCTTTGGCCGTGCTGCGCAACAAGGAACTTGAGGCCCGGGCCCGCGCCACTGAGCCGATCGTTCAGCCTCGCAGCGCGTCGGCTACGGCGTCGCAGTCCGAGTCGGAATCGTTTGACGACCCCATCGTGGATACCACCACTCCGTCGTATGCCGAAGCCGATGAACCGTACACGCCTACCGGCACGATTCCCCCGCTTCCTCCCGTTAACGGAGGCACTCGCGTATGAACAAATATCTTCGTCAGCTTTTCACCGCCGTGGTCGCGCTGTTCGTGATTCTCGGCCTGTCGTCCACCATCATCATGGCGGTACGGGCCAACGCGCTGAACAACGATCCGCGCAACGCCCGTTCGCTGTACCACCAGCTCGGCGCCTACCGCGGTGCCATTCTGGCCTCGGACGGCACGGTCATGGCCAAATCCGAGCCGGTCAACGACGCGTTCAAATACCTGCGCACCTATTCCAACGGTCCGCTGTATGCTCCGGTCACCGGCTTCTTCTCCATCAACCAGACCGCCGATCGCGGCCTGGAAGCCTCCCGCAGCATGCTGCTCAACGGCGAGGCCGATTCATTGATCTGGCAGCGGGCCAAGGCCATGCTCACCGGCGCTACGGATCAGGGCGCGTCCATCGAAACCTCCATCGACCCCAAGCTGCAGCAGGTTGCCTACGATCAGCTCGGCACGCGCGATGGTGCGGCGGTGGCCATCGAAGTCAGCACCGGTCGTATCCTCGCCATGGTGAGCACGCCCAGTTATGATCCGAACAAACTGGCGACCCATGACACCAAAGCCGCGTCTCAGGCCTACAACGAACTTTCTGCGGGCCAAAATAGCCCACTGATCAACCGCGCCACCTCGCAGCTGTACCCACCAGGGTCCACGTTCAAGACCATCGTCGCCTCGGCTGCGCTGGAAACCGGCGATTATCAGACGGACACGAAGATTCCTGCGGGCTCCAGCTATACCTTGCCGGGAACCGCCACACAGTTGCCGAACGCCGAGGCACAGGCCGATGGCGTAAACGGGCAGATCTCCCTGCAAGAGGCCGTCGCATGGTCGTCCAATACCGCGTTCGCCCAGCTTGGCGTGAAACTCGGCGCGAGCAAGGTTTCGGACATGGCCACCAAGCTTGGTTTCGGCAGCACCATCACCATTGACGGCACCGAATCCACGGGCACCCCGATGACGGCCACCGCGTCCACATTCCCCTCTGATCCGACCGACGACAAGCTTGCGCTGGCGTCCATCGGCCAAGGCGACACCACGGCCACGCCATTGCAGATGGCGATGGTCGCGCAGGCAATCGCCAACAACGGCAAACTGATGCAGCCCACGCTGGTCGATCGTGTGCGCGCCGCCGATCTCACCGTGCTTTCGCAGACCAAGCCGCAGACCATGGCCAACGCATTCAGCGAGGATTCCGCAGACAAGCTCACCACGATGATGGAAAGCGTGGTGACCGAGGCCAATCCGCAGCTGGCCATCGACGGCATCAAGGTGGCGGCCAAAACCGGTACCGCACAAATCGGTACCGACAACTCTGCCATCGACGGCTGGGTGATCGGTTTCGCGCCGGCGGACGATCCGCAAATCGCCGTCGCGGTGTTGGTGCATAACACAGATGTGTACGGTTCGCTCGCCGCTGGCCCGATCATGCGCGCGATGATGCAGGAGGCTTTGCAGCAGTGAAACTTATCGAAGGACAGCTTATTCACCGCCGATATCGTCTTGATTCGCGTCTTGCGCAAGGCGGTATGGGCGAGGTCTGGAAAGGCTACGATATTCAGCTCGGCCGTGAAGTGGCCATCAAGGCGCTGCGCTCGGACGTGACCAACGCCGAGGCCAAGCTACGCCGCCTGCGTGCCGAAGCCCATAATTCCGCCAATCTGGCGCATCCGAATATCGCTGCGTTGTTCGAATACTACGAGCATGACGGCATCGGCTTTCTGATTATGGAATACGTCCCCTCGAAATCGTTGGCGGACCTGTTCCATAGCAAGGGCGCGATGGATCCCATCGAACTGCTGCCCATCCTGATTCAGACCGCGCGAGGCCTGTTCGTGGCCCACTCGCACGGCGTGATTCATCGTGACGTCAAGCCGGCCAACATCATGGTTTCCGACACCGGCGAAGTGAAGATCACCGATTTCGGTGTGAGCTACTCCACGGGTCAGGGCCAGATCACCCAGGACGGCATGGTGGTGGGCACCGCACAATACATCTCCCCCGAGCAGGCGCAGGGCCAGCAGGCCACGCCGCAATCGGACATCTATTCACTGGGCGTAGTGGCGTACGAGGGCCTTGCCGGGCATCGTCCGTTCACCGGCACCACTCCGGTCGATATCGCCGCAGCGCACGTGAACAATCCCGTGCCTCCGCTGCCGGACTCGGTGGACGTCCAGTTACGCGAATTTGTCATGTCAATGCTGGCCAAGGACCCGTTGGATCGCCCGAAAGACGCGCTGGTGGTGTCCCGTACGCTGGCACGCATCGAACGCCGTCTGCTGGATCAGCAGACCGAAATGGCCGACACCGCCATGGCCACGTCCGGCAATCGACTGCCGCGCCGAGTGACCAGCACGCCACGCATTGTTTTGGAGGCCCCGGCCTCAAGATTGGGAGGGAATAAGCAATGAGCACCAGTATGCCCACCGCATTGGCCGGCGGACGCTACCAGCTTGGCCAGCTCATCGGTCGTGGCGGCATGGCCGAGGTCCACGTGGCTCTTGACACCCGTCTGGGCCGTACCGTGGCCGTGAAAATCATGCGCGCCGATCTGGCCAACGACGACATCTTCCTGGCCCGTTTCCGCCGCGAAGCACACGCCGTGGCCCAGATGAACAACCCGAACATCGTGAACATCTACGATTCGGGAGAAGAACTGGTTTCTTCCGAAAGCGGCGATGCCGAGCGTCTGCCATACATCGTCATGGAATACGTCAAGGGCCAGACCCTGCGCGACATCATCAAGGTCAACGGCGCACTCAGCCAGCGCGACTGCGAACAGGTGATGTTGGGCGTGCTTAACGCGCTCGACTATTCGCATCGCATGGGCATTATCCACCGCGATATCAAGCCCGGCAACATCATGATTTCCGAGCAGGGCGTGGTCAAGGTCATGGACTTCGGCATCGCCCGCGCTCTGGACGATTCCGCAGCCACCATGACCCAGTCGCAGGGCGTGGTGGGCACCGCACAGTACCTTTCTCCCGAGCAGGCGCGCGGCGAGACCGTCGACATGCGTTCCGACCTGTATTCCGCCGGCTGCGTGCTCTACGAGATGCTCACCGGCCGCCCGCCGTTTACCGGCGATTCCGCCGTGGCCATCGCCTACCAGCATGTTTCCGAAGTCGCCACGCCGCCATCCGCCGTGGTGCCGGGGCTGCCGAAGATGTGGGATTCGATCTGCGCCAAGGCCATGGCCAAGGACCGCCAGAATCGCTATGCCACGGCCTCCGAATTCAAGACCGACATCCTGACCTACATGAACGGCGGCGTGCCGGTGGCGGCCGCGTTCAACCCGTTGACGGACCTGTCGAATATGAAGGCCCGCAAGGAAGCCGAACGTGATTTGCCCACCACGCCGGTGGAACCGCATCAGCAACCCACCCAGGCATTCAACCCGGTGACCGGTCAGTTCGAGCAGATTCCACCGGCCAATGGTGCCAATGCAGCGGCGTTGCAGTCCCGTGCGCAGCAGCGTGCGGCGGCGGCCAAGGCCAAGAAGCGCAAGAAGATCATCATCGGTTCGGTGATCGCGGCTATCGTCGCGGTGCTTGTCATTGTGGGCATCGTGTTCGCCATGAACGGCTCCGGCAACAAGTCCTCGGAAGACACCGTCACCATCCCTGAGGTGTGCAACGCTTCCACGTCCAAGGACAACATCAAGCTCAAGCTTGAGGCATTGGGTTTGAAGATGACCGAAAAGCAAGACACCGACTCCACCGAGCCGGAAGGCACCTGCACCAAGATGAGCCCGGACGCCGGCTCCAAGGTGGCCAAGGGATCTGCCGTGAAGGTGTGGTTCTCCGCAGGCCCGCAGTCCACTCAGGTTCCGGATGTCAAGGAACGCAGCCAGGAAGAGGCGCGCAGCATTCTGGAAAGCGCCGGGTTCAAGGTGAACGCCGCCGTCAAAACCGAAGACAGCGCCGACATCGCCAAGGATATGGTGACGAAAACCGATCCTGCCGCCGGTCAGTCGGTTCCCAAGGGCACCACCATCACCATATATGTTTCTTCCGGCATGACCACCGTACCGAGCAATTTGGTCGGTCAGTCGAAGGACAGTGTGCTACAGCAGTATGAGGGCAAGTTCAGCTTCACTGTGGAGCAGGAGAGCTCCGATACGGTGGAGCCCGGTCTGATTACCCGTGTAAGCCCTGATTCGGGCTCTTCCATCGCACAGGGCGGGTTCATCACCATTTGGGTGTCCACGGGCAAGGAGAAGGTCGCTGTGCCGAATATCACCGCTGGCACTGACTACGTCACCGCCGAACTCATGCTCAAGGCCGTGGGCCTCAAGGCTCAGGCCAATGGTCCAACCGGTAGCACCGCTGTGGTAGTCAGCATCAATCCTGGCGCTGGCAGCCAGGTAGATGCGGGATCGACCGTCACCATTACCACGAAGGCCGGCAGCACTGGCGGCGGTACCGGTACCGGAGACGGTGGCAACGGTACTGGCAACGGGGGCGGAACCGGTGAGTGAACCGGTGAGTGAACCGGTGAGTAGCAAGTAAGCGCCGGGCGTGTATGTGTTGCGCATATGCAACGCAAATAGCGCAACACATACACGCAACACAAAGGGGAAGGGCTTCTGCGCCCCTCCCCTTTGCTGTATAAAGAGCTATCCCAGCGCAACAATCCCGGGAAGCGTCGCAAAACCAGTACGCAAGCCTCGTTCTAGCGACACATTCCGGGGAGAGTATCGCCGCGCGCGGAAAAGCTACTTCGTAACTTTGGGCTGGAGGCCGGCGGACTTGGCCACGGCGTTGTCTTGGCCGCAGACCTTGAGCCAGTTGGCCAGCAGACGGTAGCCGTCCTGGGTCATCACGGATTCGGGATGGAATTGCACGGCGTACATCGGCTTGCCCTTGACACGCACGCCCTGAATAATGTGGTCGCCTTGCGTCCACGCGGTAACCACCAGCGTATCCGGCACCGAATCGGGCTCGACGGCCAACGAATGGTAGCGGGTGGCGGTCATGGGGTTGGCCACGCCCTCGAAAATCTCGTCATCGATATGTTCCACCAAGCTGGTCTTGCCATGCATGATGGTGGGCGCATGGTCCACAGTGCAGCCGTACACCTCAGCGAGCGCCTGCAAGCCCAGGCACACACCAAACATCGGCACGCCGCTGGCCGCGCACAGGCGAATCATATCCTCACTGGCACCGGATTCGGCCGGAGCGCCAGGGCCGGGAGAAATCAGCACGCCATCGTAACCGTCCAGTACACCCGGCGCGGCTGGGTCGATAGCGTCGTTACGCACCACATCAACAGTGGCGCCAAGGGTTTGCAGATAGCCTACGATCGTGTAGACGAAGGAATCGTAGTTATCCACCACCAAAATATGCGCGGAATCGGTCATAGGGCTCTCCTTGAGGGACGTGTACTGCAAGCCATAGTACTAGGATGCCGTCAGCTCGCTGCCACGAAGTTCGACATCTGCTGTAGGAATGGGATATTGGCGGCGGCCCAAGGGAATCCCCACTGGAACAGCGCCGCGGCGGCTGCGAACAGCAGCAGAGCCAGCAGCAGCCATCGAATCGGTGCCACGCCGGGCTGCAGACGCAACAGTCCGCCATAGATGCTGGCATCCGGACGGCGACGCTCACCCGCGCGAATCTCGCGCAGCACCGGCCAGCGCCATGCCACCGCAGCGGCAATGAACAGAACCAGCCACACTACCAGCGCGCCGAATACCACCTTGTCCAGCGAGCCAATGCGGGAAGCGATCGAGGGGGTTTCGGTGGTGGAGAACATCACTGCACCGGACGAATCAGTAGTAGCCAGCTCTTTGGGCACACCATCAGACACTTTGGCCCAGTACGCCAACTCACCATAGCTGATCCATCGATGGGTGGGGGTGGAGTATTTCGGCTCACAGGTGGTCAGTGTGATCATGCGTTTGGTGGGATTGGCAGTGGAGTCTTCCGGATTGGGGGCGATCACATGCACGTCCGTGGGCAGTACAATCTCGTACCGGGTGTAGTGGTAGACGTACCAGTAATCCTTGGTACGAACGATGATGGGATCGCCTTCCTGCAACTTGTCCACATCGCCCAACGGCTGCCCGTAGCCGTTGCGGTGGCCGGCGACGGCGAAGTTGCCGACCTGCCCCGGCATCTGGGTGGTGTCGTAATGGCCCAGACCGTGGCGATTGAGCTGCTCGAGCGTGGTGCCTTCCACGATGTTGCGGTGCCATTGGGAGCCGAAGCGCGGAATGTAGATCTGCGCAATCAAGTCGCCATATTTCGCGTCTTTCGGCTGTACCGGCGCATCGCCCTCCTGGGCTTTGGCGATGGTGACCGTTCCCCCGTTGTTGCTGGGGTCGCTCCAGTCGACGGACTGGGTGGTTTCGTTCTGGGCTCGCTCCGCCTCGACACCGGTCCACCACATCTGCCAGACGATGTACAGGGCGCAAATCACGGCAGCGGTAATCAGCAGTTCGGCGCAGATGCCGAGTGCCTGCCAGGCCGGGCTCCGCTGGGGCGAAGACGCGCCGCGTACTGCGGCACGACGGGACCTTGCCCTACTGGCGTTGGCCGGGTCTGCCGCCATTCGTGCGGCATCGTCCTCGGGGAAGGGCTGTACGTCCGACACGGACGCGAGATCAATGGGCGCCGGTACGCCGCTGTTGTGCCTGCCGTGTCTCATTGCTGAGTCTGCTCCTCATCTGTGGTCTTTGACGTATCGACCGTGGCATATTTCAACTGCTGCAGCAAGGCGGCGGTAGCGGGGAACTGAAGGTCCTCGGCATTCTCCACCTTGTAGCCAATGCCAAACGCGGTCACATATTGCTTAAGAATGGTAATGGCTTCGGAGTCGTTCAACGCTGCGCGAAGTCTTTGAGGGTCACCAATCGCGGAAATGGTGAACGGCGGCGAGTATTTCTTACCGTGCAACGACAGCACGTTGCCGGAACAGATGACCGCCGAATTGAACAGCACCCGCTGATCCATAATCATCAGCGCATCGGCACCGCCGGCCCACAAGGCATTCACCACCGATTCGACGTCCTGCTGGTGGATCACGTAATCGTTGATATTGGCGGTCGTGCCGTTGTTGTTGACTGCGTTCTCCCACAACGGAGAATCATCCAGCGTTACCGTTACGCCGCTGCCGCTGAGCGCGGGCAGCATCAGGCTGGAATCCACATTGCTGGAGTCCTTGCCTTGGTTCTGTGTGCTGTCGGTGCCATCGGCCTTGAGCGCGTCCGTAAGATTGGCGACCTGTTCGGTCAGATCGCTGACGTCCTGCTGCAGCTGGTTGACCTCGTCCACGCCTTGCTCCACCAGATCAGCCGTATCGTTGGTGACGGCAACCGTACGATTGACCCTCACGTTGGTGCTCAGCAGAAAACCGGTCAAGGCAATGACGACGAATACCGCGACACCACCCCATAGGGAGTGCCGTGCACCGTGCTTACCTACATGTCTGGCCATGAATTTCCTGTCTTCTTGCCGACTCTGGTCGCCGCTTTCGAGTGTAGCCACTATTATGACTTTTAGCCTATTGAATGGAGACTATGCTGATGGCTGACGAAGAGCTGCACGAAACCGACTCGAACAACCAGAAGGACTGGCAGAGCGAGACCTCATCCAGCACCGTTGCTGACGAGACCGCCAGCAAAGACACCGAGCAGAACGCAGAGAACGCTTCTGCCGAGGAAGGCGCGGCTTACGGCGTGAATATGGAGCAGGTGCAGGCCGTGCTCAACGCCACTGCCGATAAGGCCACGCTGACCCCGCAGATGCAGCGTATGATGAACCGCCAGGCGGAGAACACCAAGCGCGTTGAAGAAACCATTAAGGGCACCAAGTCGAACCCGCGTTGGTTCGTGCCGCTGTTCTGCGCGTTTATGATCATCGGCCTGATTTGGTGCGTGGTGTACTACCTCTCCCCGTCCGGTTCCTGGCCGATTCCGAACATCGGTGCGTGGAACCTCGGCATCGGCTTCGCCCTGATCATGATCGGATTCCTGATGACGATGGGATGGCGCTGAGTTCCGGCTCGTTGCGCTTATCTATCGGTAGATTGTTTTTTCTATCGTTAGGTTGTCCTTAATTCTTATGAGAAAGGCCGACCTCCCGTATGCGGAGGTCGGCCTTTTTCGTGCCTTAGCCTGTTCATCCACAGCTATCCACCACTTATCCACGACTTATCCACTACGTTATCCACAGCCTGTGGATGAATTACACCCATGTAGTTTTCCACCGAATGTGGAAAACCATGTGGATAAGTGGTGGATAAGCGGCGTTTCTCGGTGTATATCTCGTGCATAACTTTGGCTTGGCATACATCGCCACAGCGAGGGAACAGTTATACACCCGAGTTATCCACTGCAACAAACCCAATAATACCGCGGCATTCCTAACTTATCCACATAAGTTATCCACAGTCTTATGCACTTTTCTACACACTTGTGCACAAGTCACCATTGTGGATAACTCATTATCGTGGATAACTCGTCATTGCGCGCATCTCATTACTGTGGATATCTTCATACGGCACACACCCACTCGCCAAACGACGATATCCACATCGCCGCTTTCCGCACATACACTGATGCCGGGCACTGCATGTTCCGCAATACCCGGCATCAATCGTTTTTTTTTACAGCCATATCAAGCCATATCAGTGCAGGGAGCCGAAACTCATCCACCCGTAAGGATTGGCCATATTGCACAACAGAATCAACGCAATGACCAGCACCACCATGGCCCAGCCGTACACCTGCATGCGCCATTTCAGGCTTTTACCGCGCCACGCCGGCACACCACCCACCAGCAGCCATGTGAGTATTCCACCCACTACAAAGCCGCCGACATGCGCCTGCCACGCCACGCCACCGACCACGAACGGCAAGGCGAAGTTCACCGCCATCCAGATCAACATGGAGCGGATATCGGCGCCGATACGGCGATATACCACCAGCAATGATGCAAACAGGCCAAATAAGGCTCCAGAAGCCCCATAGGCTGCCATCTGCCAGCCGATGCCTCCCGGAGCCACCGCAGCCCACACCATAAGTCCCAGGGAGCCGCCAAGGCCGGAAATCACATACAGTCCCAAGAACCGCCAGTGGCCGATCATTCGTTCCAGCACTGGGCCCACGGAATACAGAGCAATCATGTTGAACAGGATATGCAATAGCGAGTTCGGCGCATGCAGGAACATCGAGGTGATGAGCGTCCACGGCTCAGCCACCAGTCTGACCGGAGCCGCCATGCCGAGGTACATCAACCAAGCCCTCAGGCCCGGGGCAATAAATCCCAACAATACCTCCAGTAGCCACACTGCCACGCACGCAACAATCAGCGCCCAGGTCATCACCGGACCACCGCGCTCCCACTGGTATCGAATCTCCCGTTGTGTAGGAATATGCATGCAGCCCACTGTATCGAAGGTCTCGGATGCGTTCCACGCGCCGCGAAGATGCCGAGCCGGCCAAGGGCAGACGGGCGCGGATGAATCGCCCACGAATGTCATTCCACCCAATCGTCACAAACAGCGGCCTAGAATAGGGAGCAGAGTCGGTCTGAATGGGCATACCGACCAGACGATCCCTAGGGAAAGGAGCCGTCATGGAGAACAAGTCTTCTAACGGTTGGAAGTTCTTCGCGCTGCTGTTCGGCGGATTGCTCGCCGCGCTTGTTGGCCTGTACATCTACAAGCAGCAGAACCCGGATTACGATCCGTGGGAGGAGCCGTGGGAGAACAGCTCCTCGCCGGTCGACCTAGGTCTGAATAAGGCCGAGGATGAGGCCGATGACGAGGCGAAAGCCGCCCCGGCCGAAGCCTGATAGGGCGGTCTTTCAACGCAAGAAGCCCCGCAACCGATGGATGTCGGTTGCGGGGCTTCTTATGCTCCGGCGGCCGTCAGGCCAGAGGAGCAGTGTGCCAGATACGCGGAGCCGTTAAGCGGGAAGCCCGGTGGGCTTCCCGTAGGCGACGCCGAGCGGCGACAGCCGCGAGGTAGAAACCAGCACGTAGCTGGCGCGCCGCTCCGGCGGCCGTCAGGCCAGAGGAGCAGTGTGCCAGATACGTTCCAAATAGTCTTCCATGGAGCGGTCGGAGCTGAAGTAGCCGGAGTTGGCCACGTTGAGCAGGGCCTTGCGGTTCCATTCGAGCTCATCAGCGTAGAGGGCCTCGATCTCGGACTGGATGTCCATGTAGGCGGAGAAGTCGGCCAAGGTCATGAACCAGTCCTTGGTCAGCCAGTCGGCCACGAGCGGGGAGTAGGCGTTGCGGTCGCCGTTGGAGAAGGTGCCGTCGGCCACCATATCGATGGCGTGCTTCAGGCGCGGGTCGGCCTCGTAGTAGGAGGCGGGATTGTAGCCCTCGGCGTACTTCTTCTCGACCTCGTCGACGGTCATGCCGAACAGGAAGAAGTTCTCGGCGCCGACGCGCTCACGGATCTCGACGTTCGCGCCATCGAGCGTACCGACGGTCATCGCGCCGTTGAGGGCGAACTTCATGTTGCCGGTACCCGAGGCCTCCTTGCCGGCCTGCGAGATCTGCTCGTCGAGGTCGGTGGCGGGAATCAGGTGCTGGGCGAGGCGCACATTGTAGTTCCACGGGAAGTACACGGCCAGCTTGCCCTTGACGTCCGGATCGTTGTTGACCACGCGGGAGACGTTGTTGATGAGCTGGATGGTCATCTTGGCCAGGTAGTAGCCCGGGGCGGCCTTGGCACCGAAGAACACGGTGCGCGGGGTGACGTCCTCGGCCTTGACCTTGCCGGACTTGATGTCGGCGTAGGTGGAGATGACGGACAGGATCTTCAGGGACTGGCGCTTGTACTCGTGCAGGCGCTTAACCATGGTGTTGAACATGGTGTTCGGGTCGAGCTCGAAGCCGTACTCGCGCTTGGCGTAGGCGGCGAAGTCGACCTTGTTGGCCTTCTTGACGGCGGCGAACTTCTTGACGAATTCATCGTCCTTGGCCAGCGGCTCGAGGCCCTTGAGCATCTCCAGGTCGGAGAGCCACTTGTCGGTGCCGAGGCCCTCGGTGATGAGGTCGGACAGGCGCGGGTTGGCGAGCTTGACGAAGCGACGCGGAGTCACGCCGTTGGTCACGTTGGTGAACTTGTCCGGGTAGACGTCGGAGAAGTTCTTGAGGGTGACGTCCTTCAGGAGCTGGGAGTGCAGCTCGGCCACGCCGTTGACGTGGGAGCCGCCGTAGGTGGCCAAGTAGGCCATGCGCACGGCGTCGCCAGTGTAGATGGCCATGTCCTTGATGGTGTTCTTGTCGACGCCCTTGGACTTGAGCTCGTCCTCGAACTGCGCGTTGATCTTCTCGATGATCTCAAGGTGACGCGGCAGCAGCTCGCCGATCAGGCTGGCCGGCCAGACCTCAAGGGCCTCCGGCAGCAGGGTGTGGCAGGTGTAGTTGAAGGTCTTGGTGGTGATGGACCACGCGGTATCCCAGTCGTAGCCGTACTCATCGATGAGGATGCGCATGAGCTCGGGGATGCCGATCACCGGGTGGGTGTCGTTGAGCTGGAAGACGATCTTGTTCGGGAAAGTCGTCAGATCCGGCTTGTCCTGGCCCGGGTAGAAGACGCGGATGGCGTCGTGCAGGGAGGCGGAGACGAAGAAGTACTGCTGCTCAAGGCGCAGTTCCTTGCCGACCTTGGTGGAGTCTTCCGGGTAGAGAATCTTGGAGATGTTCTCGGCCTTGACCTGCGGGGTCACGGCTTCCATGTACTCGGAGCGGTTGAAGGCGAGCAGATCGAACTCGTCGTAGCTCTTGGCGCTCCACAGGCGCAGGGTGTTCACGCGGCCGGACTTGTAGCCGGGGACCAGGTAGTCCACCGGCACGGCGCGCACGGACCATGCGGGCTGCCAGGTCTTGGTGCCGTCGGCGTTCTCGACGACCTTGCCGCCGAAGGAAACCTTCTGGTCGCGGTTGTAGTCGATGTGGCCCCACGGCTCTTCGTTGGCCAGCCAGTAGTCCGGGGTTTCGACCTGCTTGCCGTCCTTGTCGAACTCCTGCTTGAAGATGCCGTACTTGTACTGGATGCCGTAGCCGAAGGCCGGCACGCCCAGCGAGGCGAGGGAGTCGATGAAGCAGGCGGCCAGACGGCCGAGGCCGCCGTTGCCGAGGCCCGGCTCGTATTCGGCGTCGACGACGTCCTGGACCTTGAAGCCGAGGGCTTCCACGGCCTTGTCGAACTGCTCGGTCAGACCGGCGTTGAGCAGCGCGTTGCGCAGCTGCTTACCCATCAGGAATTCTGCGGACAGGTAGCCGACGGCCTTGGTGTTGCCGTTCACGGTGTCGGCCTGGGTCTTGAACCAGGAGTCGGCAAGGTGGTTGCGCACGGCCTTGGATGCGGCGACATACACGTCAGCAGGGGTAGCCTGCTCGGTGGTGACGTTCTGAGTGTATTTCAGTTGTTCACGAATCTCGTCGGCGAATTGTTCCGCCGTGACAGGAGACTTCGGTGCGGTGATTTCGGTCATTCTGACTTTCCTTCCGGGATAAGTGCCCGTGTTTATTATGCCGCGCGATAGGTATCGTCGCACAAACGTAAGCATGAACTCTCCGTAACGACGATGGCGGAGCGTTCTTGCATACGTTCTCATTTAGAGCGTAGCACATGCCCCGATATTCCGCATCACACCGTATGCCATCGTTTGCATTATGGAAGATCTTCCGGCTCCGGTGCCATGATGGGATACATGGCAGTAATTCTTGAAAAAGACCTGAAACGCGGGCATGACGCGCTGGTGCAATGGCGTGCCGCGGCCCGGGAGCTGGCGGACAACACACCACATCGTCTGACCGTCTCCCCTGTCTTGCCACGCCCGGTGTGGGCGATGGCCGTGCGCTACTCGCTGTTTCTGCTGGAGCGGCGCGCACCCGGCCCTGGCGTGGAGGTGCGTGTCGCGCCGTGGGGGGCGGTCAAAATCTTGGACGGCCCGGAATCGGACCCGCATAACCTGACCCCGCCGGACGTCATCGAGCTGGACCCGGAAGTCTGGCTGCGGCTGGCCTGCGGCATCACCACATGGGCAGAGGAAAAGGACGCCGGCCACATCAGCGCGGTCGGCGAGCGCGACGACCTGAGCGACCTGCTGCCGCTGTGAGGCGCGAAGCGTAAGTAAGCCACCAGCGGCGGCACCATCAGCCATAACCACAAATCCCCTTGTGCTCAACCAAGCACAAGGGGATCATTACGAGAAGACCGGCGTTCAGCTCTTCTTGGGCTTGAGCGCGGAAGGCATGGGCATCGGAATCGGCTTGCGCGGGGCCGGCTTCGGTGCGGCAGGCGCGGAGGCCGGGAACTCGCCGCTGGTCGCCTTTGCGGCGGCTTCGGCAGCCCACTTGGCGTACTCGTCGAGGTCATCCTCCTGCGTAGCGGGAGCTGCCTCGGCGGCACCGGAAGCGTGGTCATCAGCAGCGGAATCCACATCCTTGTCCGCATACTGGTCATCGATGTCGGCGAACGGGTCAGGAGAGCCCATTCCCGGCTCCTGCTCGCTCAGCTCTTTTGCCAGCTCATCGTAGTCGGTATCGGTGGTCAGGTACTTGAGCTTTCGGGCAATTTTCTGCTGTTTTGCTTTTTGACGTCCGCGGCCCATCTGACCCCCTGCGATTACTGTGCTGTTCGATTCATCAACAATAGAGAGTACCACTAATAGTGGCTTGTTCGTTGTCGGCTCACACTTTTACCATAAAAAGCGTTTATTTAGGGCATATTCAAAGGATTTTCGCATGACCGACGAGCAGCAACTGACAGCGGCAGGCAATGAGATGAGCGCGAGCTTCCTCGCGGCCAAAAAGCGTTCGGACGAAACGCTCGCCAAGCTGGAGGCCAAGCCGTCGTCCTTCACCATGTTGACCGGCGACCGCCCGACCGGCCGGCTGCACCTCGGCCACTACTTCGGCTCGATCCGTGAGCGTGTCGCCATGCAGGAGCGCGGCGTCAACACGAACATCATCATCGCCGACTACCAGGTGATCACCGACCGCGACACCACCGAGCACATCCAAGACAACGTGCTGAACCTGGTGCTCGACTACATGGCCGCCGGCATCGATCCGAACAAGACCATGATGTTCACCCACTCCGCCGTGCCGGCCGAGAACCAGCTACTGCTGCCGTTCCTGTCCTTGGTCACCGAGGCCGAGCTGCACCGCAACCCGACCGTGAAGTCCGAGATGGAGGCGTCCGGCCACGCGCTGACCGGTCTGCTGCTCACCTACCCGGTGCATCAGGCGTGCGACATCCTCTTCTGCAAGGCCAATGTCGTGCCGATCGGCAAGGACAACCTGCCGCACGTGGAAATCACGCGCACCATCGCCCGCCGTTTCAACGAGCGTTACGCCAAGAAGAACCCGGTGTTCCCGGAGCCGGCCGCCATTCTGTCTGAGGCACCGGAGATTCCGGGTCTCGACGGCCGCAAGATGAGCAAGTCGTACGGCAACTCCATCATGCTGGGCGCCACCGCCGAGGAAACCGCCAAGCTCATCAAGAAGAGCCCGACCGATTCCGAGCGCCGCATCACCTTCGACCCGGTTGCCCGCCCGCAGGTCTCCGCCCTGCTGACCACCGCCGGCCTGGTGACCGGCCGCGACCCGAAGGACATCGCCGAGGAGATCGGTGATTCCGGCGCCGGCGCGCTCAAGGCATACGTCATCGAATCAGTCAACGAGTTCCTGGCCCCGCACCGCGAGCGCCGCGCCGAGCTGGCCAAGGACATGGATTCCATTCGTGACATCCTGCACGACGGCAACAAGCGCGCCAACGCCATCGCCGAGGAGACCCTCGACCAGGTGCGCGAGGCCATGGGCATGAAGTACTGATTTTCCCGCCGCTCGTAGCAAGACGCCGTGTCAGCCCCAACTGGGCAACTGACACGGCGTTTTTGTATTGCGGCGTCTGCTGTGTCCTATCTTCACTTCGAGGGGCGGATTTCTTGTTTTTCCGTGCAACGCGGCTATCAAGACGGACCTCTGTTCACTTCATGCCGATGGCTTGCATCAATACGTACGCTCCCCGCACAGCAATGTCATTACGACGTGTTGCGGCATAGCGCGCATGGCTTCCGGAGTATCGGCGGCGTATGGGTCGGCGTCCAGCAACACCACATCGGCCGGGTCGCCGGATGCAAGGCGGTCACGGCCAGTGGCGGTCGAGGCTGCCAGCGAGGTATGCACATCGAGGCACTGCTCGGGCTGGAACGGCTCGCGGTCAGAGCTTTCGGTGCCGAGCACGGCGGCGGAAATGGCCAGCCACGGGTCCAGCGGGGCCACGGGCGCATCCGAGCCCATGCGCAGCGTGGTACCGGCGTCGTGGAGGGCCCTGAACGGATAAGGGATGCCGGCCGGGTTGGCCCAGAAACGGGTGATGACGTCGCGGTCATCCATGGCGTGCTGCGGCTGGATGCTGGCCGTGAGCCCCAGCTCGGCGAAACGCGGGATATCGACGGGTTTGAGCATCTGCGCATGCTCGATCGATCCATGTGCGTGCGTGGCGGCGACTGCGTTGAGCGCAATGGTGTTCGCTTCGTCGCCAATGGCGTGGCAGGCAATGTCGAAGCCATGCTCGGTGGCTAGGCGCATATAGTCTTCGATTTGCTGCGGCGTGTAGCTCAGCGTGCCATACGTCAGCGGCTCGATGCCCGAATACGGCGTGGAGCAGTAGGCGGAGCGGGTGTTGAGCGATCCGTCCGAGATGAGCTTCATGGCGCCCACATGGCCAAGCCCGGCGCTGCCCGGCAATTCCTTGCCGGTATGCCAACCCGCGTCAATGGCGGCTCGCAACCGCTCGGGGTATACACCGGCGTCCACGCGCAAACCGTTAATGCCGGCCGCGAAACGATTGATCCATGTATCGATGTTTTCGGCCATTTCATAATCGCGGATGCCCACCACGCCCTTGCTTGCGGCGTCCTGTTCGGCCTCGCGCAGCAGACGGTCAGTCTCTTCAGCAGCGCCCGGCGCCTTGTCGAAGGCGGTGTAGGCGTTGAACCATTCGAGTTCACCGACCAGACCGGATTCGTCCACATGTACGCCAAGCCTGCGGGCCGCGGCGGAATTCACCCATCCGCAGTGCATGTCCGCGCTGGAGAGGGCCACCGGCTGTTCGCCGGTCACGGCGTCAATTGCGGCCAGTGTGGGCTGCTCGTCGTCGGCCCACAGCGAGTGACGGAATCGCATGCCCACCACGAAGGCATCTGGGTCAAGCGTGTCGGCGGCGCGGCGCTCATCCAGATGACGGCGCAACATGTCCATCGCTTCGGCGGCGGAACGGGCATTGATGAGGTCCAGTCGGCCCAGCGTCTTAGCCCATTGCGTGAAGTGCGTGTGGCAGTCCCACAGGCCGGGAATAACCCACAGGCCGTCGGCGTCGATGGTGGTTTCGTCGGCGGGTGCGGCGGCCGACGTTGGGATTGAGACGCTGCCAGAAGCAATGGCATTCGTCGCGTATTCCAACGATGTCGTATGCGCCTTAGTCTGCATCGTGCTGTCCGAAGCCGAGACCGTTCCAGCAGGGCCGACAGACGCAACAACCCCATCGCGAAGCACCACATCCACGCGGTCCTGAGACCCCGGAACACCGGCATTGACAATACGCACCAAGCTACTCATACCGGCCATCATGCCACCTTTGCATGAACGCCATGGAGATTCGTCCAAGTTGAATCGCGCCGTCGACGGCGATTCCCGCTGGCTGCCTGCAAACCCCTACGTTCCATGTAATTGCGGGATGGCCTGCAACTGCGATGAACACCCATAGTTTATCCACCGACTTATCCACATTTATCCACCGAAAAATTGGGGCGGTAGACAGGGCCGGTAGCCGGACTCTACACTGCGAGGACAAAGCGAACATCACGAAGGGGTGATCATCATGGGTAGCTCAACGGCATTGACCGAGCTGACAATGCAGAAGTATCAACGAATGCAGACGTGCGCAGATGTTCAACGACGAAGCGCATGGCGCCCACCCTATGCCCTGACAACAGCGTTGGAGCTTTTGTCAATTGAAGTACCCCGCATATCAAGCAAACACAGAGGCCTTGCAACTACAACCATTGTTGCGGTTCCACACGCCAATGACAAACGGCACATTGTGGGGGTCAAAGTGGTTGTATGGCCTTTTCCACTAGACACGGTCATAATCGAGGGACAATTCACATGCACTTCACCAGCTTGCACATGGGCCATGTTCTCCGCGTATCTCGAACTTGAAGAACTCATCGTTCTCGCTGATTCCATGATGCGACGAGATCGAAGGCTCTGCAGAACAACCATCGACGCCCTTTCTCTGTATCTCGATGAGGCCGAGGCCCAGGTGCGAGCCGACAAAGAGAATGGCACCAATTCGTATTTGTTCCGCGGGTATAACAAATGCCGTCGCGCCCTGCTTTTGGCGCGCGCGGGCACAGATTCCTCCATGGAAACACGAACTCGTTTGGTTCTCTTGAAATACGGTCTGGATTGCCCGCAGGTGAATTATCCAATATTCGTAGGAAACAACACCAGACCCATATATCTCGATCTTGCATACCCTGAATTCAAGATATGCATCGAATACGAAGGCGCTCATCATGCCGGGCAATGGCTGAATGACGCGAGACGCCGCCAGATGATCGAAGACGCTGGCTGGAAGTACATTCAAGTCACCAAATTAGATATTGGCGACGAAGCGGGAGAAGAGGCCCTTGCCCGAAGGGTTGCCGAAAGGATACAGGAGGTTACGGGCAAAACGGTCCAGCTCACGATGCGGCAAACCACCCAGCAAATTAGCGATGTCCGAAAGCTACGCCGTATTCCGCTGTACAAACGGCTGAAATTCGAGCCTCTGCTGCCGATTATTCCGATGACGCAGGAATAATAAGCCCGGTAGAGTCAGTCCGCACCGTCCGCACCGCGCTACGGTATTCAAAACCCATTTCAAGGGGCTGATTTGGCCTCCGCCGGAGGTCTACTTCGGTTTCAAGGGGCTGATCATCCGCTAGACCACGTGTATCAATGCCCTTACGCCAACGCCATTCCGCCGTTTTGGAGCCGCGTCTACTCAGGCATCAGCCCCTTGAAACGGAAGTAGACCTCTCCAGAACGTCAAATCAGCCCCTCGAAGTCCTTTTTGGCCTCAATGGTTCCTGCCGAACCACAAAAAAGCCACTCCTCTGCCATACGAGCCGACCGCACAGCAGGCACGTGTCATTTGCCGCTGCGAACCTCGGACTCCATGGCTTCCATGGGCTCGTCGACGAGCACGGTGCCGGACGGCAGGGTGCCGGGCAGCGGATCGTCCATGTAGTGGTCGAACTCGTAGAGCATACGCTCGTTCGGTTTGGCGGTCAGCAACGAAACCACCACGATGAACAGCAGCGAAATGATGAACGCCGGCAGCAGCTCATAGATGGCGAATACGCCGCCCAAGGGCTTGACGAGGTTGTGCCAGACGAGCACGGCCGCCGTGCCGGACAGCATGCCGGCCACGGCGCCGGCCTTGTTGGCGCGACGCCAGTATAGCGAGCACAGCATCAACGGGCCGAATGAGGCGCCAAGCCCGGCCCACGCGTAAGACACCACCTGGAAGATCGACGAGTTCTGGTCGTATGCCACCAGAATACCGAACAGGAACATGACCACCAGCGTGACCCTGGCCACGATCATGACCTGCTTGTCGGTGGCCTTGCGGTGCAGCAGCCCGCGGAAGATGTTCTCGCCCATGGCCGAAGCGCCGATGATCAGATACGAGGAGCTGGAGCTCATCGAGGCCGCGAAAATGCCGGAGACCACCACGCCGCACATGAAGCTCGGCAGCAGGGTCTGCGCCAGCACGATGAAGATGGTCTCCGCATCGGTGGAGGTCAGCAGTTCGGTGGGCATCATCGCGCGCCCCACCAAGCCGATGCACACCGCGCAACCCAGCGAAATCACGCACCAGGAGGTGGCGATGATTCGGGACTTGCGCACTTCTTCCACGCTGCGGATGGACAGGAAGCGCACCAGCACCTGCGGCATACCGAAGTAACCCAGGCCCCACGCCAGCATGGAGATGATGGTGATGATGCCGTAGTCGGAGGGCGCGCCGAACACGGCCTTGCCCGCCTCGACGAGCTGCTGGCCGGTGGCCGGGTCCAGCTTGGGCGCGGCCACCTGCGTGCCGGACAGGTAGCCGGGGATGGCACGCAGGAATTCCACGGTGTTGTCGACACCGCCCGCGCTGGCCACGGTGCCGATGAACACCACCGCGAGCGCGAAGAACATGAGCATGCCTTGAATGAAGTCGGTCATCACCACCGACAAGTAGCCGCCCACCACGGTGTAGACGAACACGACCACCGCGCCGATGATCATCATGACGTGGTAGTCGAAACCGAACAACGTGGCGAACAGCTTGCCCACGGTCACGAAGCAGCTGCCCACGTACACGCTGAAGAACACCAGGATGATCACGGCCGCGATGGTGGAGATCACGCCCTTCTTGTCATGGAAACGCTTGGCGAAGAAGTCAGGAATGGTGATGGCATCGTCGGTCACTACCGAGTAGCGGCGCAGTCGCCGGGCCACAAGCTTCCAGTTGAGATAGGTGCCGAGCGCCAGTCCGACGGCGGTCCACATCGGGTCGGCCGCACCAGTGAAGTAGGCCAGGCCCGGCAGGCCCATCAGCAGCCAGCCGCTCATGTCGGAGGCTTCGGCGCTCAGGGCCGTGAGCCACGGCCCCACGCCGCGCCCGCCCGCAAAGTATTCCTTGGAGGAGGAGTTGGAGCGTTTGGAGTAGATGAATCCGATGGACAGCATGGCCGCAAAATAGATGACCATGGCCAGCAGAATCCAGAAATCGTTGGCCAACTGCGCCCCTCCTCAATCATGACGCCAAGCGGCTACCGCCATGGCAGAACTATGTGCTGATATGCGATTGACGCCGGAGCGGCGTCATACAGACCGTCACAGCCGTGAATACGGCCGCAACGCACTTCGCCTGATGGTAGTGGATACAAGGGCTCAAGCACCTTCCACCGTTTCCATACTGAGACGCTGTTTTATCCGAGCTCCCCCCACCTGAGGGGGGCTAAGATGACGGTCAGATGTCGTAGCGCCAGGACTTGTCGGTCACCACGCGGGCCATCGCCAAGCCGATCGGCAGACAGATAATCACCATGAACGCACGGAACGCCCAGTCCAGCGCATTCATGGTCTGGAAGCTGCCGAGGTACCACATGGCACGGTACATATACAGACCGGGCACCATGATCACGATCGACGGCACGGTCAGGCAGATGCGCGGGTAGCCGAGGTGCGGCGGTAGCCAGCCACGTCGCACGGATGAACGCCACGCCGATGCCAGAATGCCCGCCAGGAACGCGCCGATGAAGGTAGCCATCTCGGGTGCCACGTTGAAGTCCTGCAATTCCAAGCGCAGCGTGTCCGTGATCGCACCGATCAGGGCGGCGGCCAGGCACATGCGCTGCGGCGAATTGAACAGCACGGAGAAGCCCCACACGCCGACGAACGCCGCCACGAACCGCAGCGATCCGTTGACCCACGGGTCAAGCCCCAGCGGTTCAAAGCCTTCCGGGTGCAGGTGCACCATCACGGCCACGGCCCAGCCTGCCAGCGTGGCCATCAGGATGATGCACAGCACGTACGCCACGCGCTGGATGCCCGAGGGGAAGTCGATTTTCGCCATGTCGAGTCCGCCGGTGATGAGCGGGAAACCGGGGATCACGAACAGCATGGCGCCAATGTAGGCCGTATCGTGCGAGAGCGCGACTGGGTCGAAAATGCCGATGAGTCGCAGGGTGCCGGTGCAGGCGAGCGCCGCCGCGGCCACGCACACAAAGGTGACGAAGAACTGGTTCAGATGGTATGCAAACAGCCGGCGACGCATCCACTGGCCAAGGCCCGCGCCCACGAACGCACCGATCATGTCGTATGGGCCGCCGCCGAGCAGGAACACGAAGGCCGCGCAGGCCAGGGCGGAGGCCAGACCGGAGAACCACGGCTTGTACAGCGGCTTGCGGCGCTCAATCAGATCGAGTCGCTCGTGCGCCTGCCGCACGGTGATACCGCCCTTGGCCTTCTCTTCGTCGGAGCGCTCGTTGAAGTGTTCGGCGTATTCCTTGGGCACGCGATTCTTGCGCTTCGTACTGCTTGCAGCAGGGCTTTCGGCGGTTGCGCCGTTCGCCGCGTTCGCCGATTCAACCGACTCATTGGAGTCACCGGTAAACACTTCGGCATCGTCGTAGGCCTTCTCTTCGGCCGCTTTGTCTTCGACCGAAGTGACTTCCGCGCTGTCCGCCAAAAGTCGGTGGGCTTCTTCATTGTCATCATCCAAGGACTTGGCCACGGAGGTCACGAGTACCTTGGTTTTCAACGCAAGATCCAGCGCCTCGTCCACGCTGCCGTTGGCCGCCTCAGCCTCGGCCTTGGCACGTTCGCGCAGGCGCTTGGCCAGATCGGCCGAATACTGCGAAGCGTCACGTTCGTCCAGATGCTTGACCACGCCATCGGACAGTTGCGAATCGACGTGATACATCGACCCCTTGCCGAGATTCACGGAGAACCAGTCGGCGAAATGTTCCAGCAGCCAGATACGTTCGGTGTTCACGCCGGTGGTCGGCAAATCCACGACTTCGGTGATGCGGTTACGACCATCCGTGCAGGTGGCCTCGATATCCGTCAGGTTCACGTCGGCGCGTACGTGCACGCCCAGCGGGTAGGCGATGCGGTGCATCATTTCACGCACGCGGAAGGAGCCGGTGCCGGCTCCCAGGTCCAGCATGCCGACCCGTACAATCACGCTGGCTTTGGCGGCGATACCGGCGTCCACCACCGGTTTTTCCCAATCGCGCGCAATATCTTCCATGTCCAGCGGAATGGAGTGGGTGTGGAATTTACGTACAGCCGTTGCGCCTTTCGCTTCGGGCGCACTTTTTTTCTTCTGTTCGCTCACATCCCTCATTACTACTCCCTGCCTCCCCCGCCAGCAATCGTAAGGTGCTCAAATCTTCCGCGAATCGGACAGTGTCTCATATGCTGTCCGATATTCGGTCTCTATAGGTGGACAACTTGGAGCACTATATGGACTTCGTAACGCAAATAGCGATTTCGCGGGGATACACTATTGCCCACACAACAACCACGTTGAATATGGGCTGTGGGCTCGCAACGACTGGCCTCAACAACTGCGGAGGAGCCGCAGACGACCGGTAGACCGAGCAACCTGTTATTCGGCAAAGGAGGTTATATGGCAACACCTGAAGAACAGATCACTCCCGCTGACGCCGCCATCGTCACTACCGGGACCGGCCGAAAGGGCCCGGAGGAGCATGATCTTCCCGAAAGCCTGAAGTACGACATGGATCTGTGTCTTGAGATCCTGCGTAACGTACTGGGCGAATACAACCCCGAACTGCTGTCTACGTTCGACACCGTGCGTCATTACGCGGTGGAGGCCAGCGCCGAGCATTTCGCCGAGCTGAAGGATCCGAACCCCGACCAGGATGGCCTGAAGGAGGCCGTGAACGTCATCGACAACATGACGTTGCACGACGCCCAGCTGCTGGCCCGCGCATTCGCCACGTATTTCCATCTGGCAAACCTGTCCGAGGAGAACTACCGTGTTTCCGTGCTCCACGAGCGCGAGAACAACGTGTCCGTTGACCAGGCGGTCGACCCGATCAACGAGCTCACCGTCGCCTACCACCAGCTCATCAATGAGACTGGCCCGGCCAAGGCCAAGGAACTGCTCAACCAGCTCGAATTCCACCCCGTCTTCACGGCGCACCCCACTGAGGCCCGTCGTAAGGCCGTGGAAGGCAAGATCCGCCGCGTTTCCGAATTGCTTGAGGAGTACAAGCGCCTCGGCGGCTCGGATAAGAAGGAATGCCTGCGCCGTCTCTACAACGAGATCGACGCCCTGTTCCGCACCTCTCCGATCGCGCTGAAGAAGCCGACCCCGGTTGAGGAAGCGGACACGATTCTCGACATCTTCGACAACACGCTGTTCAACACCATCCCCAAGGTCTACCGTCGCTTCGACGACTGGGTCCTGGGCGATAAGGCCGGTCTCGTCGAGCCCGCTTGCCCCGCGTTCTTCCACCCGGGCAGCTGGATCGGCTCCGACCGCGACGGTAACCCGAACGTCACCGCCAAGGTGAGCCGCGCCGTGGCCCGCAAGTTCTCCGATCACGTAATCGCCGCCCTTGAGGAAGCCACCCGCACCGTGGGCCGCAACCTCACGATGGAAGCCGAGACCACGCCGCCGAGCGCCGAGCTCAAGAGCCTCTGGAGCCACCAGAAGGAAATGAGCGAGCGTCTGACCGACAAGGCCGCCCTGATCTCCACCAAGGAGATGCACCGCGCGGTCATGCTGGTGATGGCCGATCGTCTGCACTACACCATCGAGCGCGATGCCGACCTCATGTACCACTCCTGCGACGACTTCCTCGCCGACCTCAAGGTGGTCCAGCGTTCGCTGGCCGCCGCCGGCGCCAAGCGTTCCGCTTACGGCCCGCTGCAGGATCTGATCTGGCAGACCGAGACCTTCGGCTTCCACATGGTGGAGATGGAGTTCCGTCAGCACTCCGTGGTGCACGCCCGCGCCCTTGCGGATATCCGCGAGCACGGCCTGCACGGCGAGCGCGGCGAACTGCAGCCGATGACGCACGAGGTGCTCGACACCTTCCGCGCCCTCGGTGCCATCCAGAAGCGCAACGGCCTCAAGGCCGCCCGCCGCTACATCATCTCCTTCACCAAGAGCGCCCAGAACATCAAGGATGTCTACGAGCTCAACCGCTTGGCCTTCTCCCACCCGGAGGACGTGCCCACCATCGACGTGATCCCGCTGTTCGAGCAGCTTGAGGATCTGCAGAACTCGGTGGACGTGCTCGAGGAAATGATCAAGATCCCCGAGGTTCAGGCTCGTCTGAAGGCCACCGGCAACAAGCTCGAGGTCATGCTCGGTTACTCCGACTCCTCGAAGGACGCCGGCCCGACCTCCGCCACGCTGGCTCTGCACTCCGCTCAGGAGCGCATTGCCAAGTGGGCTGAGTCGCACGACATCGATCTGACCCTGTTCCATGGCCGCGGCGGTGCCGTAGGTCGTGGCGGCGGCCCCGCCAACCGTGCGGTGCTCGCCCAGCCGGTCGGTTCCGTCAAGTGCCGCTTCAAGCTCACCGAGCAGGGCGAGGTCATCTTCGCCCGTTACGGCAACCCGGTGCTGGCCATCCGCCACGTCGAGTCCGTGGCTGCGGCGACCTTGCTGCAGTCCGCGCCGAGCGTGGAGAAGCGCAACACCGAGATGACCGAGAAGTACGCCGACATGGCCGCTCAGCTCGACGAGGCCGCGCACAACCGTTTCCTCGACCTGTTGAACACCGATGGCTTCGCCCCGTGGTTCTCGATCGTTACGCCGCTGACCGAAATCGGCCTGCTGCCGATCGGCTCCCGCCCGGCCAAGCGTGGCCTCGGCGCCAAGTCGCTCGACGACCTGCGTACGATTCCGTGGATCTTCTCCTGGGCCCAGGCCCGCATCAACCTGGCCGCTTGGTACGGTCTCGGCACCGCATGCGAGAAGTTCGGCGATCTGGAGACCATGCGTCAGGCTTACGAGGAATGGCCGCTGTTCTCCACCTTCATCGACAACATCGAGATGTCCATCGCCAAGACGGATGAGCGCATCGCCAGGATGTACCTTGCCCTCGGCGACCGCGAGGACCTCAATGAGAAGGTGCTCAACGAGATGGAGCTCACCCGCAAGTGGGTTCTGGCCATCGTGGGCGACAAGTGGCCGTTGCAGCACCGTCACGTGCTCGGCCAGGCCATCCGCATCCGCTCCCCATACGTGGACGCGCTGTCCGTCACTCAGGTGCTCGCCCTCAGGTCGCTGTGCAAGAAGGTGGACAAGGAAGAGCTCTCGCAAAGCCAACAGGCAGGATTCATCTATCTGATCCTCTGCACCGTTTCAGGTGTTGCTGCCGGCCTGCAGAACACAGGCTGATTCCCGGCCGACCGATCGACAAAAGCGAGCGGGGAGGTTCCGTGCCGATTGACGGCGCGGGCCTCCCCGCTCGCGTCATCCGGCCCTAGACTGGCCGGCGACGGCGCACGCCGGGCGGGCGCGGGAACACCGGGTCCACGGACGGCATCAAGGCGGGGGGCGACGCCGGGAACGAACGCCACACTTGCAAAGCGAATCCGGCTACAACCGATGGCATTGGGAAGAAACACGGCACAGAAGATATGTCAGAAAATTTTTCCGGCGAGAAATGTGCTTTGGCACCGAAAGCAGCAGCTACCAAATTCCCTAAGGCGAGTAGATGCTATGTGGCTTTGGGCAAGGCCAGACGCGTGCTATGGTGGCTGGGATTACTGCTGCTTTCACCAGCAGTAATGACATGGGCTGAACGCGATAATTACAGCCTCGTTTGCAGCGTGTTGACACTTTCTCCTCCACCCTGCAGTGATTTGAATACGTATGGCTCCAGACTTACAGCAGTGCTGGGCTTAGGTTTTCTCTGTTGGGTGATGATACCGGTTGTTTCTTGCGTGAAATCCGTCATTCGAAGCTTATATCCCAATGTGCCCGACTTGGATACGTCGATGGCTTCACATGTCGTAATCGGAATTGTGTCATTTTTCATGCTCTGCGTATCTTTGCCTCTTCTTTTTTTAGGCATACTTACAATGCATATATAAACGAACAGGCCTGCCCAAATCTTGGGGTGAAATAGGTCGAGCAGGCCTGTGAGTTGTTCAGGTTAACGTCCCATGTTTTCAAGGAATGCCGCATAGATCAGTGCAAGGGTATCAGTTTCCATTTGATTCGGAAGACGGCTGGCATGTGCCGCTTGGAGAAGGACACGGACGGGACGATGGACGCGCACGAGGGGAACCACACGCCCACGGACGGTGCCGGGATGGAGGGCGAGGGCGGCAAGCCAGACACTAGGCCGGGCGACAAACTCGCGATCATCCGACGTAACCCGGGGCTGTCCGTGTTTACCCACGCCGCGACACTGACAGCCATCGTGGTCCTATACAACTGGTTCGGTCAGACTTACCTTCTCAGCAGATTAAGCCTAGCCTATATTCTCTATTTCTTCCCCGGCCTGCTTATAACCCCAATGACGGCCCTTTTGGTTACGGCTTTCCTTCATGACAGGCTGTCTTGGAAGAAGATTATCTGCATCATAGTCCTGTCTTACTGTTTGACCATATTGGGTGTATTTCTGAACGAGTTGTGGTGTTGGCGGAAAGACGCAGCACTCGAAGGTTTGCGGAATATTTGGCTTTTTATCGATCAGCCAACACCGGCGATTACCTTTTATGGATTGCAAGGATGGCCCACCATCATCTATGGGATTGGGCTGGCGCTCCGCAGCCTGATCAAACGAAGCACCAGTCTCTGATGATGAACGTTAGTATTTTCCAAGAACAAGGTTCCTGATGCCGGGATGGGAACGATAGTCACATCCCCTTGTCCAACCAATGCCTCACAGACGGCGGCAAGGTCAGCACCGGGATTCCATTCCATGACGGTCTTCACGTTCCCCATAGCGGATGCAAGATCGCCCGCCCACCCGGTCCATGCGTCTGGAATGAGCAGGCCGTTGAGATAACCAAGCGTCGTGACGCACATATGGGCCAAGTCCACCTGCTCGCCGGAAGCATCGGTCATAGATTGACGCCATCCGGCGATTTTCAAAAGACAAGCACAACGGACGATACGGATACTTGGACGGGATTTACGATGTGTCTGACGAAAGTTAACGGCGGTCCCAAATCAAGTCACCTTGTCGAGGAGCGAACCCGCGCAGCCGCACTCCCCATGATTTTCCAAAGCCATTGACCGGACTAACTTGAGCGCATCGTGGGCGACAAGTGGCCGTTGCAGCACCGCCACGTGCTCGGCCAGGCCATCCGCATCCG
>ERZ791626.40-NODE-40-length-123556-cov-5.908138_pt1 | contig 123556 bp, 98 predicted proteins | sample MGYA00510266_ERZ791626 | MGnify/ENA primary metagenome ERZ791626 (study PRJEB30046, sample SAMN00715208) | human gut metagenome | study: EMG produced TPA metagenomics assembly of the A metagenome-wide association study of gut microbiota in type 2...
ACCCTTATTCCAGTAGCAAGGGAGCCGCTGAGATTGCTATTGCTTCATGGCGTCGCTCTTTCTTTCACCCCGAGCAATACGATAAACACGGAAAATCCATCGCCAGTGTAAGAGCTGGTAACGTTATCGGTGGTGGAGACTGGGCTTTAGACCGTATCATTCCGGACTGCATCAAGGCTTTGGAATCGGGACGGACAATCGATATCCGCAGCCCGAAGGCTGTCCGTCCCTGGCAGCATGTGCTTGAACCGTTGAGCGGTTATATGCTGCTCGCACAAAAGATGTGGAGTGATCCTACGAGATACTGTGAAGGCTGGAACTTCGGTCCGAGAGCCGAGTCAATCTCTACTGTATGGGATGTGGCTACGAAAGTAGTGAATAATTACGGTTCCGGTGAACTTCGTGACCTTTCTGATCCGCATGCGTTGCATGAAGCGAAGTTGTTGATGCTGGATATTTCGAAGGCAAAATTCCGTTTAGGTTGGGAACCGAAGATGAATATTGAGCAGACGGTTGAGTTGACGGTGGACTGGTATAAAAGATACCGGGAAGAAGAGGTATATGATGTTTGTGTTGAACAGATAGTTAATTTTATACAGAAATAAGATGGAAACAGTATTTCTGATTGGAGGGAGTGGCTTTATCGGCAAGAACCTGGCACAATACCTGTCTCAAAAATATCATGTGCATGTATTTGATAAGTATATCGATCAGCCCTTCTTTACATCTTATCCCTCCATTGAAACAACGGAACTGGATTTGGTAAGTCAACGGATTCCACAGGATATGCCATCACCTGATTATATCATAAATCTTGCTTCGGTGGTGACAGCGGAGCGGAATATGTCCTTGTTTGATGAACTGATTTCGTCCAACTTGAAGATTCTTCTCAATCTGTATGAACGTTTCAAAGAAGAATCCTCGTTGAAACTTTTTATTCAGTTCGGCAGTTCTGAAGAGTATGGTTCTGAACAATCCCCCTTTCGGGAGGAAGACCGTGAGTGCCCTAACTCTCCGTATGCCTTGGTCAAGCAATTGACAACCAATACCTCCATGATGCTGTATCGGAATTATGGCTTTCCGATAATGGTTGTCCGCCCCGGTAATTTGTTTGGCCCGCTTCAGAATAAGGATAAATTCATCCCCTATGTTGTCGGACAACTGAGATCCGGGCTTCCTTTGAATGTTTCCCCCTGTGAACAGAAAAGAGATTTTATTTATGTGGATGACTTCTCTTGTGCAATAGAATCCCTTTTACAGAACTATTTCAAATGTCTTGGGGAGATTGTGAACGTGAGTAGCGGAGAAAGTATTTCTTTGAAACAGATTATCGAGCATTGTAAAGCATCTCTTCATTCGTCATCGGATGTGAATTACGGTGCTTTACCCTATCGGGAGAATGAAGCTATGGATCTTAAATGCTCCATAGCTAAACTATCATCAATAACAGGATGCAATATCCATTTTGATAACGAAAAAAGACTAACTGATTATTTAAAACAATAACTATGAAGTATTTGATAACCGGCGGATGCGGTTTTATAGGGAGCAATCTTGCAGCCGAGGTGCTGAAGAGAGGTGAAGAACTCTTTGTCTTGGACAATTTATTTCGTTATGGGAGTGGTTCCAATCTTGAGTGGTTACGTACGAAAGGTGACTTTACATATTATCCTTATGACACCCGCAATACCAACGATGTCGAAACGGTAATAAAGGAGGTACAGCCGGATTATATTTTTCATTTGGCGGGTCAGGTTGCGATGACCACCTCCATCTCCAATCCCCGGTTGGACTACGAAACAAACGCTTTGGGGACATTCAATTTACTGGATGCTGTCCGTAAGTATTCTCCGGATTCTGTGATCCTGTATTCTTCGACGAATAAGGTTTACGGTGATTTTGAGTATTTGCATTTCAGGGAAGAGTCTACCCGTTATGTTTGCGAAGAATACCCTAATGGCTTTCCTGAATCGATTTCTTTGGATTTTCACTCTCCTTACGGTTGTTCAAAGGGTTGTGCCGACCAATACCTGCTGGACTTCCATCGTATCTATGGCTTAAAGACGATTGTTTTCCGCCATTCTTCCATGTACGGCAGTAATCAGCACGCTACCTACGATCAGGGATGGATTGGCTGGTTCTGTCAGAAAGCTCTGGAGATCAAGAATCATACTTTGCAAAAACCTTTTACAATCTCGGGTACCGGTAAACAGGTCCGTGATGTTCTTCATGGTGAGGATGTTGTGAATTTGTATTTTACAGCAAAGGACATTGACAAAGCTTATGGCGAGGTGTTTAATATTGGAGGTGGTATAGAAAACAGTCTTTCTTTGTTGGAACTGTTTGATCTGCTTGAGAATAAACTTGATATTGAGATGACCTATACTCAATTACCTTGGCGAGAGAGTGATCAGAAGGTTTTCGTGGCGGATATTGAAAAAGCTACAAGAATTTTGGGATGGGAACCGAAGATTTCAAAAAAAAGTGGGATTGATAGACTGCTTATTTGGTTAATGAAGTAATGAAGTTCTTTAAGAATGTAGATTCTTTGACCAAGTTGACTGGCAAGAATATTGTTTATACTTTCGTGTTAAAGGGGCTATCATTTATTATATCTTTATTGTATGTACCAATTCTATTGAGTTGCCTTGATGAAAAAATATATGGTGTGTGGTTAGCTTTGACATCAGTAGTTTCGTGGTTAAGTTTGTTTGATATTGGAATCGGAAATGGATTGAAAAATAAATTGACAGAATCTTTGGCTGTAAATAATATTGAGTATTCAAGAAAATTGGTAAGTACATCATATGTATACTCTGCACTAATCTTTTCTGTTATATTAGTGATATCTTTGATTATCAATTGTTTTATTAAATGGAATCTACTTTTGAATGTTGAGCAAATATTTAATAATGATCTAACTATAACAGCTTTTCTGGTAATTATAGCATTTTGTGTGAGGTTTATACTTCAAATAATAACTCCAGTATTGGCTGCCACGCAAAATATAAGATTTAATTCATTAATAGAATTTATTGGGCAAATTGGGGCTTTTATTGGGGTTATACTTCTTAATTATTTAGGAGTAAAATCTATTATTATTTTTACAATAGTAGTATTATATGTTCCATTGATAATTTTGTTTGTTTTTTCAATTTATTTATATTCTAATAAATTGAAGGAATTAAGACCTTGTATTAGATTTTCTGATAAACAGCATTTTTCTGAAATCTTTTCTCTTGGTATTAATTTTTTTATTATACAGATATCTGCTATTGTAATATTCCAGACTAATAGTTTTCTTATAGCTAATAGTTTTGGTCCTGCTGATGTTACTAAATACAATATTGTTTTTAAATATTATAACATTCTAATCCTTTTGTGGGGTATTCTTATGACACCTTTATGGCCATCTTATACAAATGCATATATACTAGGAAACTATAAATGGATTAAGAAATCTGTAAAATACTGTTTGTTTATGTTTTTATTAACAATAATAGTGGCTGTTATTATGGCTTTTGTAGGTCCAGCAGTCATTGAATATTGGCTAGGGCAGGACTTGAATATAAGCAGATCTTTATTATTGGCAATGCTCCTATTTGCATTGGTAAGCATATGGAATAATATTTTTGGATGTGTTGTTGGGGCTATTGGAAAGGTTAGATTAGGTGTTTATTCAACTAGTTTATCTGCTTTGATATTTTTTCCATTATTTTATCTTCTTAAATCTTTAGGATTAGCTATTGAAGGAGCTATTTGGAGTATGATAATTTGTATCTCATTAAGCGCTTTTCTATCCCCTATTCAAATATATTATTTTATTTATACGAAGAAAAAGTCTTTATTCTTAACGAAATTATTGAGCTAATGAATAATTTGTTGTCCATTTTTATACCTACTTATAATAGGTGTAATGTTTTAGATACTGTTTTAGATCGTGTCATTAGTGCTGTAAAAGAATATGATGTTTGTGTACAAGTGTATGATAATTGTTCTCTTGATAAAACAGAAAATATTGTATGTGCAAAGCAAAAGTTGTATCCTTATATATTCTATTGTAAAAATGAAACTAATATAGGGCTAGATCGAAATATGCTTAATGTCCTTAATAAACAAGTCTCTAAATATACATTAATGTTGGGAGATGATGATTTTTTGGTAGATGATTTTTATAAGAAAATAGAATCTTACTTAAAACAATGTTTTGATTTTATTGTCCTTTCTGTTGATTCGACATTTAAAACAACTGTTTATGTAGAGAAATTGAGTGCTTTCTCTTTTTTATGGGATAAAATGCCATATGGTACTGTAATAATTAGAAATGGATTAATAAATCGTTGTGATGTTGAGAAATATATTGGTACTAGTCATGCATATTCTGCTATTCCTTGGGAATCAATGTTGAGTAGCAATGCAATTGGAAAATGTTTGTTTTATTCAGATTATATACTAGTAGAGCTGGGAGAAATTGAGAAAACTTGGAAATCTAATGCTATAGATATTTTTATGTATCAAATACCTTTGTGGTTTTCAATACTACCTGAACAATATATCATGAAAAATAAGATATATAGGGGCTATATGAGAAATCTTTTTTCTTTAAGAAATATTTGGTCTTTATATAGGCGATATAATTTTAAGAGTTTAAGTAGTATGCGGTTTTTGTCAAATATTAATAAGTTTAAATTTGTGTTAATTAGTAGATTGCAATAATATATGAATGCACTTGTTACTAATCCTTTGGTATCTATAGTAATTCCGGTATATAACAGAGAACTATACATAGAAGATGCTATAAAATCTGCTATTAGTCAAACGTATCAAAATATTGAGATTATTATAGTTGATAACTGTAGTACAGATTTAACTTGGAGTATTTTGAATACATGGGCAAGCAAAGATCATAGAATTAAAATATATCAGAATAAAACTAATATAGGACCTGTTTTAAATTGGAATGAATGCTTTAAGCATGCTTCAGGTGAGTATATAAAGATTCTTTGGTCTGATGATTGGATGGCATTAGATTTTATTGAAAGAGCAGTGAATCTAATTGATGAGAAGTCAGCGTTTGTTATATCAAATCATAAGATCGTATCAGAAAATGGTATTGTAGATAATGTAAAGTATAAGAAACAAAAATATACAAGAAAAGAGTATCTGTATAATATATTATTTCAAAATATTGAGAAATTCCCATTATCTCCTGGATGTGCTCTTTTTAGAACGAAAGATTTGAATGATAACTTTGTTATAGATATTCCTAATACTGATGGACTGGATTCAAAAAAAAATGGTGCAGGTAATGATCTATTGATTTTTTTAAATATCGTGCTAAATTATGCTCATATTTCAATTTTACAATATGATGGTAGCTTTTTCAGAGCACATAAAGAGTCCTTCTCTATTCAAAATCAGTTAGAATTGTATTATGAGTGGGCTAAAGTCTATTTTATTCAAAAAAAACTGAATAAAACTTATTATTCTAATATAAAAAAAATAATGTTTTGGCAACAAATAAATAAAGGTAATAAGATTTATCATAATTTATATGTGTGTCTGAAATATAATTATTGGATGCCACTCTCATTTTGCATCATTATCTTGGGTGGAGTTTTAAATTCTTTGAGAAATAGAAAGTAATATATTATTTTATGGATAAGAGTGGGGCTGATCCTTTGTTTTCGATTATTACAGTATCATATAATGCTAAAGAAAGTATTGAGGATACGATTAACAGTATTGTTAATCAAACGTATTCAAATTTTGAATATATTATTGTTGATGGAGGTAGTACAGATGGAACATTAGATATAATACGAAAATATGAGGATAAAATTTCATATTGGATAAGTGAGCCAGATAATGGTATTTATGATGCAATGAATAAAGGATTGGCTATTTGTAAAGGTGAATGGATTAATTTTATGAATAGCGGGGATCTATTTTATAATGATCATGTATTGGTTGATATCTATAGATATTGTGATTTTAAAAAATTTCATATTTTGTATGGTAAAACAGTAGTAAAGGAAACAGGAAGAGTCATTGTACCTCCTTTGAAAATTAGAAAAAAGTATTTTTTACTTGATACTATCTGTCATCAGAGTATTTTTTTTAATCGATCTATATTTATGGATTTAGGTACTTATAGTTTAGATTATAAAATTATAGCTGATAGAGACCTTTTACTTAAATCAATTATCAATGAAAAAAGATTTTTATATGTTGATGTGGTTGTTTCCTTGTGGGAGTCTTTGGGGTTTTCTGGAAATAATTTGAAATTATTTAAAAATGAAGAGAAATTGTTGGTTAATAGAAATTTCAATACTGTTGAAATCTATTTTATTCGTATAAATTATAAATTTAGACAATTTCTTAATAAATTAAAACTATGAATATTTTGCATGATACGTGTCGTTTAGTTTTTGTGTATTTGGGGCGTTTGCCTGAATATGTTATATATTCATTGAAGATAAATTCGAAATATAATAGAATCACTCTATTGCATGATTGTGAAATTCAAAATCATGTTGCAAATGTTGAATATATAAATATCGATGATTTTTATGATAGAAGACAGTTTGTTAATTTGATAGCGGAAAGTCCTTTGAAAAATTTTCGTGACGGTTTTTGGTACAAAACGACTGAAAGATTTTATGTATTAAGATCTTATATGGATCATTATAATGTTCATGCCATCTTTCATGCAGAATTGGATAATATCGTTTATAACTTGGAAGGTGTATCTATATCTCTAGATAAAATTGGCAATGGACTATTTTATCCTATATTGAATAATAAAAAAGCAGCAGCGTCTTTTATGTACATAAATTCGTTTTCAGAATTAGATGCTTTAATAGGTTATTTTAATGAGCAAAAAACTTTTAAAGATGACATGCAATTATTGGCAGAATATGCATCTGCATCGGTAAATGTGTTCCCGTTACCATCTGAAAATTCCTTATGTAAGATGCCTGTATCTAATGAAGTACAATGCATCTATGATGCAGCTTCAATTGGACAATATTTATTAGGGATAGATTTCAGGAATGCAAGTCGTCCTATTTTTAATGGATTTCAGAATGAGAATTGTATAATTGATTTATCTCAATTGAAATTTATTCAAGATGGTGATAAAGGAATTTTGATGTTTTATGATCAAGCTATCTATCTCCTTAAGAATATTCATGTTCATAGTAAGGTTTTTAAACGAATGTATCTAAGTGAATCTTATGTGCCTCGTATAATGAAAAAAATAAATGGTGGAAAAAAAAGTTTAATGTCTTTGAATTTTAAGAATATGATCAAATTGTTTTTAGATAAATCAAAATTACTTTAATAATTATGATTCATGTCGATTTGAGTAAACGTAATTCTATTTTTTCATTGATATTAGTCTGGATATTTTTGACAAGTACAGCTCCTTTTGTCTTTTTTAGATGGCCTGGGCATCCCTATAAAACATTGTCTTTTTTATGCTTATTCACTATGGTTTTTCATTTAAATGTTGGACGAGGTGTTAAGCGGGTAGATAGTTCCATTTTCGCTATTGTCTTGTTGCAAATATGTTATTATATATTGATCTCTTTCTATCATTCTGATTTTAAAAATGTTAATCTTTGTATACAACTTATTTCGTTGTGCATTATTATATCCTATATTAAGATCTATGTCGGATTTGATGTTTTTGTGAAGTCATTTATCTGGATAATGTTAATTATGGGTGTCGGTGGAACCTTGACCTTTTTTTTGCATTTATTGGGTTTGATAACTCCTATATTCAGAGTTGAATATGGATCTGATATATCTTATTTTTTAGGTTTGACAACAACAAATGTTTTTTTTGATAGTGAAGGTATTAGGGTAATTCGTTATGCTGGTTTCTTTGACGAACCAGGTACTTTCTCTTTGTTCTCAATTTTTGCCTTAATATTGAATAAGGTATATTTTAATGATAAAAATAAGGAACTCTTACTTATATTGGTAACTATATTCACTTTCTCAATAGCATTTTATGTAACAATATTTTTTTATTTTTTATTCTTTTATGTGACTAAAAAAGATATGAAATATGTACCATTAATAATATCCGTAGTTTTTATTTGTTATCTTTCTTTGCAGAATAGTAATGGTGGCTCTCTTGGTACAATATACAAACTGACATTTGAAAGGTTGGATTTTTCTGAAGATGCTAGAGGTAATAATAATAGAGCTGGCCCAATGGAAAATGATAGACGAATATTTTTTAATAATTTCTTGCTTGGAGTAGGACTTGGGAGTGAAGAAGTGGAGGGTTCTAATGTTTTTGCTGTCTTCGCACGATATGGTGTTATTGGTTCGTTTTTCTTTTATGCGTTTCTGATTTATTTATTGTTATTAATTGTCAATGTTCCATTGGAAAATCGAAAATTATTTTTTAAAATATATATTGTGATACTTTTGACTTTTTTTTATAGACCAGAACTTTCTTCTGTTATGGTACTTTTAGTCTTTTATATGCTTATTGATTATATAAAAAGTAAGAAATATTTAAATTGTAAGAACTGATAATAATGTTATATTCTAAAGTTTCGATAATAACGGCCTCATATAATTCGGAAGCAACATTAGAGGCTACTATAGAGTCCGTATACAATCAGACTTATCAAGATATTGAATATATTATAATTGATGGTGGGTCAAGTGATAAAACAGTATCAATAATACAAAAGTTTGAACCTTTGTTTTCAGGGCGATTGAAATGGATATCAGAACCCGATAAAGGGATTTACGACGCTTGGAATAAGGGGTTGGAAATTGCAACAGGTGAATGGATTGCTTTTCTTGGAAGCGATGATATTTATTTACCCGACTCTATACATAAATATATGAATGTTTTGATTTCAAAAAAATGTGTAAACTTTATATCATCTAAGTGTAAATTAGTAAATAGTGAATTAAAAACATTAATGATTTATGGCAAACCATGGGGAAAGTTGATGAATTCTTATTGTTGCATAGCACATGTGGGTTGTATGCATAAAAGATGTTTGTTTGATAATTATGGATCTTTTAATAGTGATTACAAAATAGCTGGAGATTATGATTTCCTTTTGCGTGTAAAAGATGTAATAATTCCATATTATTTACCTGAAATAACTGCAATAGTTCAAGATGGTGGAATTAGTAATCGGAATATATTAAAAGTTTGTGGTGAAACGTTGAAAATAAAAGTATCTCATAAAACCAAGAATCTTTATTTCTCTTTATGGGATTATTGCGTAGCTGTTTTAAAATATTATGTTCGTTCTTTTATGATAAAATAGTATTGTATTTATATAATTGCTTAAATGAATTAAAAAGATGGAAATAGACTTAGTATTTGTTACAAAGATAGATCATTTATATGTGTTAAATTTGGCATTGAAGAAGATGGTGATGCTAAATGATATTAGATCTGTTTTTATTATTACTAATAAAAAATATTTTAAATACTTTCCAGTAAGGAAGGATATAAAGATTAATCTGATTGATGAAGATTCTGTTTTACCAGATATGACATTGAATCAGTTAAGCAAATTGTCTTTGCCATTTTTTCCAAAAAGATCAGGTTGGTATTTTCAGCAGTTTTTGAAACTTGGAATCTCTAAACTAGATGATTTGTCAGAGAATTATTTAGTACTGGATGCTGATACTATATTTTTGCAAAGAATTCCATTATTTGATAATGGACGTTTTGTTTTTACTAAAGCTCAAGAATATCATAAACCTTACTTTGAAAATTATATAAATCTTCTGAAAGAAAGTCCATCCCGAGAATTCTCTTTCATTTCTCAATATATGTTATTTAACAAAAATATAGTGACTGAAATGTTGAATAAGATAGAGTCTAATTTTAATTTTGAGAATCATTGGAATTGGATAATTATTAATAATCTTTTAGGTGATGATGCGAGTTTATTTAGTGAATATGAAACCTATGGGAATTATATAAAGAATCATTATCCAGAAAAAGTCTGTTTCTTAGATTTAAAATGGCTTAGAGAAGGTTCTAAAGTGCTTGGTTCTTTGTTTCCTAAAATAGAAGATATTGAGAAGCTGCATGGATATTATTTTGTTTCATTTGAATTAAATACAGTCGGCGCAAGTTTTTTTACTAAAGTGAAGAAACATCTTTTTTGCTTTTTATATCCTCGTTTTTCTTTTCTGAAAAGAATAATTTACAAAGTTTTACCCTATGAAATTAATAATTAATGCTTCTACTTTAAGTGGAACGGGAGTTACTCAAGTTGCGGTTTCATTTATTGAAGAATGTAAACGATTTGAGGAAAATTATTATTTCGTTTTTCTAAGTAATCATGTTTATAGTCAAGTTGAAATAGAGAAATTCCCTTCTAATTTTAAATTTTATGTTATAGATAAACATCCTAGATATTTTATAGAAGGTTATTCTACAAGGCGATATTTAAGAACCATGGAAGCTATAATAAAGCCAGACTGTGTTTTTAGTATTTTTGGCCCTTCTTATTGGACTCCCAAAGCACCCCATTTAATGGGGTACGCCTATCCACATTATGTATATCCAGAGTCTCCTGTTTTTGATATAATGACTGTTAAAGATAAGATACGTTTTTGCTTGTATAAAAAAATACATAAATACTTTTTGAAAAAAATGGATTTTATTATGTTTGTGAAACAGAAGATGTGTCTAATCGATTAAAGAAATATTTGGGAATATCCTCTGATAGAGTATATACTGTTTCTAATACATATAATCATTATTTTGACCAATTTAAGCTCCCTTTGAATTCATTTGTGGAGAAAGATGTTACAGAGTTTAAGTTTCTAAGCTTATGCTCTTTTGCTGTTCATAAAAACTTGCAAATATTGAATCAGGTAATCCCACTATTAAATGATACCTTAAAAAACATAAAAATTATTTTCGTTTTAACTGTAGATAGTAAAAGTTTTAAGTATTATTTGTCTGAAGAGGCCAAAAAGTCAATTGTTAATTTGGGAATTATTGATGTTTCTAAATGTCCTCAACTTTATAATGAATGTGACGCATTATTTTTACCAACATTGCTCGAATGTTTTAGTGCTAATTATGTAGAAGCAATGAAGATGAGGAAGCCTATTGTTACTTCTAATCTTCCTTTTGCTACTAATGTATGTAAAAATGCAGCATTATATTTTGACCCAATGAATGCGCATGATATTGTTGAAAAAATTTCTCTTTTGGTACGAAATAAGCAATTATATCGAAATTTGTGTCTTGAGGGAGACTTGGTGTTGAAAGGTTTTAAAACATCTCAAGAAAGAGCAAAATCTTATTTGGAAATTTGTAAATCAATAATTCGGAAAGTATGAGATATTTATTGATGAACTATGGGGTATTAGGTGTAATACGTTTGGCCTTAGATTTTATTGGTACAAAGATTGCTTTTAGAAAGTCTAGATTAATACGTTTCCCAATTGATATAAGAGGGAGATCATTTATTGATTTTGGTAGCAATCTCACAACAGGTCGATATTGTAGATTGGAAGTTTATCCTATAGAACATAAAAAAGGAATCTTAAAAATTGGGGATAATGTAGAAATTAATGATTTTGTGCATATTGCTGCAAGATTATCTGTTCAGATAGGGAATAATGTATTAATTGCTAGTAAAGTGTTTATATCTGATATTCAACATGGCTGTTACAATTCAAATAAGATGTTCAACGATTGTTATCCCGACATCCCACCCAAAGAACGCTCTCTATTTGCGGAAAGTGTATTTGTTGGAGATAATGTTTGGATTGGAGAATCTGTTTCAATTTTAGCTGGAGTAAAAATAGGTGATTTTTCTATAATAGGGGCAAATTCAGTAGTATGTAAATCAATTCCTTCTTATTCGATAGCTGTTGGTAATCCTGCTACTGTAATTAAAAAATTTAACAAAACGACTAATAAGTGGGAAAAGGTGTAAAATCATATTTTCTCTTTTATTGCTATGAATCCGATTCTTTCATTTATAATTATTGAGTATCATTCGTTTGATGATATTGTTGAATGTATTGCTACTATCCGTTCTTCTACTTCTTTATCATATGAAGTAATTGTTTCTTCTAATTCATGTTATTTATTAGAAGTGCAGGAAAGAATATTAAAGAAAATGGAACACGTCAAATGGGTCTTTAATTCTAAGAATGGGGGCTTTGCTTATGCTATGAATAGGGGAATAGAGAAGGCAGTTGGTGATTTTTTAGTTATAATGAATCCGGATGTGAGAATAAAATATGGTATAGAATACATGTTCGATTTTTTATACTTTAATGAACAGGTAGGTATAGTGTCGCCTAAAATAGTAAACTCTTTAGGTGAGGTGCAGGATAGTTTTCGTAAATTTCTGACACCGTCTAATTTTATTCTGAGACAGTTAAGACGAATTTTTTATAGACGGAATGAGGTGATTACGATGACCAAATTAGAAAATGTAGATTGGGTAATTGGAGCTTTTATGATGATTTCTAAGAAAGCTTATGAAGCAGTTTGTGGCATGGATGAAAAATATTTTTTGTATTGTGAGGATATGGATCTTTGTAAGAAGATACATGATAAAGGCTATAAAGTAATATATTATCCTGATGCTGTTGTGGTATATGAAGGGACTCGTTCTGCAAGGAAATCATTGAAATATGCTTGTATATTTTTGAGTTCATTACTACACTATTGGAGTAAGTTTGGATTTAAGAGATTGACTTCTGTATTTGGATAATGACAAGTAATTATTAAATAATTATACTATGAAATGTTTTGTATATTATTGGTAATGTTTTTGTTAAAACTATTTGTGTAAATTTTTGTGTTATGATATTTAGAATTTAGAATATGCGCTTGCTGTTATTATGTGAATATATAGGCTTGTCTTTATTGGATGTTTTTGATTTGTATATGGGATACTCGGGAAACATTATAGAACTTTTCTGATTAGTTAGTAATAAATAAACATTAAATGAACATTCTTATTTCTGGTATTTGTGGGTTTGTGGGGACTAACTTGATTAAAGTCTTAAAAAAGGTGCATACTCTTTATGGATTGGATATTATAGATGTTGAAAAGCAGATGGACATAAAAAGATTCTCTTGGACAGAATTTGAACCTTCTGCTTTTCCTCTTCAAACTCTGCCTAAGTTTGATGTCATTATTCATCTTGCCGGAAAGGCCCATGATACTAAAAAACAATCGGCCGCTCAGTCCTATTTTGATATCAATACCGGTCTGACTCAAAAGATATTTGACTTCTTTTTGGAGTCTTCCGCCAAGAAATTCATTTTCTTTAGTTCGGTGAAAGCTGCTGCCGATAGTGTAGTAGGGGATGTACTTACTGAAGACGTGATTCCGACTCCGGTAGGACCCTATGGCGAAAGCAAGATACAGGCAGAGGAGTATATAAAGAAGCATTTTACATTCTCAAACACGGATAAGCAGGTGTATATTCTTCGTCCTTGTATGATTCATGGTCCGGGTAATAAAGGAAATCTGAATCTATTGTATAATGTGGTGAAGAAAGGCATTCCCTGGCCATTGGGTGATTTTGAAAATCGCCGTTCATTTACTTCAATCGATAACCTATGTTATGTGATTGAGGGATTATTGACAAAAGATGTCCCTTCGGGTATTTACCACATGGGTGATGATGAAGCTCTGTCAACGAATGAACTGATTGCCATCATGTGCGAGGTAATGGGAAAACAGCCTCACATCTGGAAAATGAACAAGCGTTTTATGGAAGGATGTGCTGGACTGGGGACTTTACTCCACTTGCCTTTGAATACCGAAAGACTTCGTAAACTGACGGAGAATTATGTAGTAAGTAACACCAAGATAAAGGTTGCTTTGGGGATTGATAAAATGCCGGTCACCGCTAAAGAAGGGCTGATAAAGACTATTCGTTCATTTGAAGAAACTGAATAACTTATGTATTATCTGATAATCTTAGTTCTGCTATTTCTGGCAGAACTTTTTTATTTTCATATTGCCGATAAATATAATATTATCGACAAACCGAATGAACGGAGTTCGCATACCCGGATTACACTGCGGGGTGGAGGAATTATCTTCTACTTGGGTGCATTGGCTTATTTTCTGACAAATCAGTTTGAGTACCCTTGGTTTATGTTGGCTCTCACTCTGGTGACGGTGATCAGCTTTGTAGATGATATCCGCTCCATATCACAAGGACTTCGTCTTGTTTTTCATTTTACGGCGATGGGCTTGATGTTCTATCAGTGGGAGTTGTTTACTCTTCCCTGGTGGACTGTAGTTGTGGCTTTGATCGCATGTACAGGGATTATCAATGCCTATAATTTTATGGATGGAATTAATGGCATCACGGGGGGATATTCGCTGGTTGTACTTGGATCTTTGGCGTTTATCAATCATTGGGTTGTTTCGTTCGTTGAACCGGGTTTGATTTATACCATGCTGTGTGCGGTGCTGGTTTTTAATTTCTTTAATTTCCGTAAGAGGGCAAAATGCTTTGCCGGTGATGTGGGGTCGGTCAGTATTGCTTTTATTATTCTGTTTTTAATCGGTAAGCTGATAATCGATACGGAAGATTTTAGTTGGATTGTGCTTCTGGCAGTATATGGAGCAGACAGTGTGCTGACTATTGTCCATCGATTGATGTTGCATGAAAATATTGGTCTGCCCCACCGGAAACATTTGTATCAGATAATGGCTAACGAACTGAAGATACCTCATGTCGCGGTGTCATTGACCTATATGGTGGTGCAGGGCGTAGTTGTGGCGGGATACCTGGTATTGCGGGAGTACGGATATGTATATTTGGCAGGAAGCATATTGCTGTTGAGTATATTATATTTGTTGTTCATGAAGAGATTCTTTCATCTGCACCAGTTTTGAGTTAGTCGGTGGTGGGAAATAAAAAGAAAGGCGACTTGATTGCAAGCCGCCTTTCTTTTTATTTAATCTCAAATTCTTCCTTCATATCGATCTCTTCTCCATGTGAATCGTAGAATACGTATTCAAGAAAAGCGAGTTTCTGACTCGGAATAATTTTAATACCAAATCCGTATTTCATCTGCCATTTGCGTTTCAGCGACATAAGTCCCTGATTCAAATAAGCAGCCACATACGGGTGGATGTGCAGTGAGAATTTCTTTATCTTCAGTTTATTGACCAGATAATCAATTTTACTCTCCAGTGTGTCCGTAAAGAGGATGGACGATTTGATGGTGCCTTTACCAAAGCAAGTCGGACAGGTTTCTGTAGTGTTCACGTCCATGGCCGGGCGAACCCGTTGGCGTGTAATTTGCATCAGTCCGAATTTGCTTAAGGGCAGAATGTTGTGACGCGCCCTGTCTTTTTGCATATTGGCACACATACGTTCGTAAAGCTTCTGACGATTTTCGGCTTCATTCATGTCGATGAAATCCACCACAATGATACCACCCATATCCCTTAGTCTTAACTGGCGTGCCAACTCATCGGCAGCTCCCAGGTTAACTTCGAGTGCATTACCTTCCTGTCCGTTGGCATTCTTGGTGCGGTTACCGCTGTTCACGTCTACTACGTGAAGCGCCTCAGTGTGCTCAATAATCAGGTAGGCACCACTCTTGTAGGATACTGTTTTACCAAAAGACGATTTAATCTGTTTGGTGATACCAAAATTGTCATAAATGGGAAGCTGACCTTTGTATAATTTGACAATGCCTGCCCGTTCGGGGGCAATCAGTGTCACATAATCCCTGATTTCGTTGAATACCGCTTCGTTGTTGACGTAGATATTTTCGAACGAGGGATTGAAAAGGTCGCGTAACAAGGCTACGGCACGGCTGGTTTCCTCATAAATCAGTGTAGGAAACTTTGTAGCCTTTTGTACCTTGGTGATACTTTCTTCCCAGTGCTTCAGCAATACTTTAAGCTCTCCGTCGAGTTCGGCAACACGTTTGCCTTCTGCCACTGTGCGTACGATCACTCCGAAGTTTTTCGGTTTGATGCTCATCAGTAACTGTTTCAGGCGCGCACGTTCTTCGCTCGATTTAATTTTTTGAGAAACGGAAACCTTATCATTAAAAGGAATCAGTACCAGATATCTTCCTGCAAACGAGATTTCGGAAGTCAGGCGTGGTCCCTTGGTAGAGATAGGTTCCTTTACGATTTGCACCACTACTTCTTGTCCTACCTTTAATGTATTGGCTACAGTGCCATCCTTGTCAAGGTCGGGAAGCAGGGTTGCTTTCGAAATGGGATTAAGCTTTTTTTTGTCGCTTAAAGTCTGCTTTACGTACTTTTCGAGTGAGTTAAATTGAGGACCCAGGTCTAAATAATGAAGGAAAGCATCTTTCTCATAACCGACATCCACGAAGCAAGCATTCAGTCCGGGCATCAATTTCTTGACACGGCCTAAATACATATTGCCCACCGAAAAAGAAATATTTCTTCCTTCGCTTTGAAGTTCCACCAGACTCTTGTCCTCAAGTAGGGCGATGGATACTTCTTTGGGCTGTACGTCTACTACTAGTTCGCTTGTCACCTCTATTTCCTATATTATTTAATTTTGTAAAAAATGAACGAATAACTCAATGGGTTTGTTCATTCAATCGGGCATTTAAACAAAGAACAAACTCGAAAGACATAGCTTCACAAGTTTGTTCTTTATTTCTGTCCAGATTCAGACTAAAAATTACTTTTTGCTTTTATGTCTGTTCTTTCTTAGTCTTTTTTTACGCTTGTGCGTAGACATTTTATGTCTTTTTTTCTTCTTTCCGCTTGGCATAGCTTCAAAATTTTATGGGTTAATACTCTTGTTTATTATTTCTTTACCGAAAGGGTGAATGTCTTAGCTGGTTTGAACGCCGGAATGTTGTGTTCCGGAATGATGATAGTCGTATTCTTAGAAATATTACGAGCGGTTTTTTGAGCTCTTTTCTTTACGACGAAGCTACCAAATCCACGGAGGTAAACATTCTCGTCCTTAGACAAAGAATCTTTCACTGCATCCATAAATGCCTCAACTGTTGTAAGTACTGTTACTTTGTCAACACCGGTGTTCTTTGCAATTTCGTTTACAATATCTGCTTTAGTCATTTTTCCTTAAAAAAAATATTATTACTATGTTCTTTCTAATTTTTTGGACTGCAAATATATAGCTTTTTAGTCTCCCAAAAAAATATATCCCGAACAATTTTCTAAAAAAGTCGCTTCATTAAGCTTTCTTAGTTCGTAATTAAACGAAAATGACTACTTTTGTGCAAGGATAAAGTTAACAAAAAGTAGAATCCGTCCAAAAAGCATGAACCGGAATTTCAGCAATGCAATAGAGAATTGGTACAAGGAATATAAACGTGAACTTCCCTGGAGGGATTCGGCAGATCCGTATGTAATATGGATATCGGAAATCATTCTTCAGCAAACGCGTGTGGTGCAGGGGTACGATTATTTCGTCCGCTTTATGAAACGTTTTCCCGATGTCGCCACTTTGGCCGAGGCGGATGAAGACGAAGTGATGAAGTATTGGCAGGGACTGGGCTATTATTCGCGTGCTCGTAATTTGCATGCCGCCGCCAAGAGCATGAATGGGGTGTTTCCGAAAACTTATCCTGAGGTGCGCGCCCTCAAAGGGGTAGGGGAGTATACAGCCGCTGCCATTTGTTCTTTTGCGTATAACATGCCTTATGCGGTGGTCGATGGAAATGTATATCGAGTGCTGTCACGTTATCTGGGCATCGATACTCCGATTGATTCTACAGAAGGGAAAAAAATGTTTGCGGCTGTGGCGGATGAATTGCTGGATAGAGAGAACCCCGCATTATACAATCAGGCTATTATGGACTTCGGAGCGATCCAATGTTCTTCTCAAACTCCCAACTGCATGTTTTGTCCATTGGCTGACAGTTGTGCGGCACTGGCAAAGGGGACAGTGGCGGAGCTTCCGGTCAAGCAGCACAAAATAAAAACGACCAATCGTTATTTCAATTATATATATGTACGCATGGGCGTGCATACTTTCATAAATAAAAGGACGGGAAATGATATTTGGAGAAATCTGTTCGAGCTTCCGTTGATTGAAACTCCGGTTGCTGTTTCGGAGGAGGAATTTTTGGCACTGCCCGAATTCAAGGCATTGTTTGCCCCCAAGGAACTTCCGGTAGTCCGTTCGGTTTGCCGGGACGTGAAACACGTGCTTTCCCACCGGGTGATTTATGCCAATTTTTATATAGTAGATCTTCCGGAAGATAGTCATTCGTTTGCTGCTTATCAAAAAATAAAGGCTGAAGAGCTGGAACAATATGCCGTCTCAAAACTGGTGCATGCCTTTATAGAGAAATACATCGATTGAAATAGAAACTGAATATATTTTGTTGAATTATAAATATCTAAAATTATGAAACGACCTTACTTACTATTAGCCTGTCTTTCTCCCGTAGCTTGCTTGATGGCCGCAAGTGGACAAAAAGGAGGAAAAAACAAACAGAAGGTGAATGACCGACAACTGCCGAATGTGGTGTTTATCTATGCAGATGATTTGGGATATGGCGATCTGGAATGTTATGGAGCTAAAAATGTACAAACTCCTAATGTTAACCGTTTGGCATCCGAAGGTATTCGCTTTACTAATGCGCATGCTACTGCGGCTACCAGTACTCCTTCACGTTACTCCATGCTTACAGGAGAATATGCCTGGCGTCGTCCGGGAACGGATGTAGCAGCCGGAAATGCCGGAATGATTATCCGTCCGGAAGATTACACGATGGCCGATATGTTTAAAAATTCCGGTTATGTGACTGCTGCTCTCGGTAAATGGCATTTGGGACTGGGAGATAAAAGCGGAGAGCAAGACTGGAATGCTCCACTTCCCGCTGCATTGGGGGATTTGGGATTTGACTATTCATACATTATGGCTGCTACTGCCGACCGTGTGCCCTGTGTATTTATTGAAAACGGAAAAGTGGCAAACTATGACCCGAGTGCCCCTATCGAAGTCAGCTACCGCAAACCTTTTGAAGGAGAACCTTTAGGGAAAGATCATCCGGAGCTGTTGTATAACCAGAAACACAGTCATGGACATGATATGGCTATCGTAAACGGAATCGGCCGCATCGGTTATATGAAAGGGGGAGGCAAGGCTTTATGGAAAGATGAAAATATTGCCGACTCGATCACTACACATGCAATCAACTTTATTCGCGAACATAAGGATGAACCGTTTTTTATGTATTTTGCAACGAACGATGTGCACGTTCCACGCTTTCCACACGAGCGTTTCCGTGGTAAGAATCCGATGGGGGTGCGCGGAGATGCCATTGTACAGTTCGACTGGAGTGTAGGGCAAATCCTGGAAACACTTGACAAGCTGGGGCTTTCTGAAAACACATTGATTATTCTTTCCAGTGATAACGGTCCTGTTGTGGATGATGGTTATCAGGATCGTGCAGAGGAGTTGCTCAACGGGCACAGTCCGGCAGGTCCGCTGCGTGGCAACAAATATAGTGCTTTCGAAGGTGGAACCCGTATTCCCGCCATTGTGCGCTGGCCTAAGAAAATTACTCAGCCGCAGGTGTCGGATGTATTGGTTTCACAAATCGACTGGCTGGCCTCTTTAGCTTCCTTGGTTGATGCAAGGGTTCCCAAAGGAGCGGCTCCCGATAGTTTTGACCGTCTGGGCAACTGGCTGGGAACGGATTCTACCGACCGTCCTTGGGTGATTGAGCAAGCCTCTAACCACACACTGTCAGTACGTACCAAGGACTGGAAATACATTGAACCTAACGACGGTCCTCACATGATAACCTGGGGACCTAAAATAGAAACGGGTAATCTGAGCATTCCGCAATTGTATGATATGACTAAAGATTATGAACAGGAGAATCTTGCAGAGAAGAATCCAGCCAAGCTTTTTGAATTGCAAACCATTTTGAGAAAAGTGCGCAATAAAACTTATAGAGCTTTATAAAAGTTGTAACAATTCTTGCATTCTATTGTTATTCTATTTAATTTTGGCAACGAAATTCGGTATTTAGAAACATAAAATTCTGAGAATATGTCAGTAAATAAAGTGATATTGATAGGAAATGTCGGAAAAGACCCTGAAGTGAGATATTTGGATACAGGTATTGCTGTAGCCAGTTTTCCTTTGGCTACGACCGACCGCGCATATACTTTGTCGAATGGTACACAAGTGCCCGAACGGACCGAATGGCACAATCTTGTCCTTTGGCGCGGACTGGCAGAAACTGCCGAAAAGTATGTACATAAAGGTGATAAACTCTATGTGGAGGGGAAAATAAGAACCCGTTCTTATGATGACCAGAATGGGGCTAAACGCTATGTTACCGAGATTTTTGTGGATAATATGGAAATGCTCACTCCGAAAGGTACCTGTTCGGGATCGTATGCTCCGGCACAGCAGCAGGCTGCTGCTCCCGTGAGACCTCAATCGCAACAACCGCAGCAACCGGTGTCTTCGCAAGATAATTCGGCGGATGACCTGCCGTTTTAATGGTTAATGGCTACAAGTTAAGAGTTAGAATTGCCATCCGGCATCTAACCTTAACTTGTAGTGATGACTTTTAGCTGACAACTTGTGGCACATGATTTGCATGTAGCTACTTATTATTAACTTAAAACCAATATTTTGGACCCAGACGCTTATTTATGCCAATTGGCAGAAATTTTTAACGGAATATCCGTAAACACACCTTCATTATCGGCAATAATAGCCATTATTCTGGCAGGTTTGCTCCTGCTCGCCTCGGGCTTTGCTTCGGCATCCGAAATCGCTTTCTTCTCACTTTCGCCTTCCGATCTGAATGATATAGAAGAAGGCAATCATCCTTCTGATGGGAAAATCAGCAATCTGCTCGCAGACTCCGAACGTTTGTTGGCAACCATTCTTATCACAAACAACTTTGTGAATGTTACCATTATCATGCTCTGTAACTTCTTCTTCATGAATGTCTTTGTCTTTCATTCGCCTCTTGCAGAGTTTTTGATACTGACTGTTATCCTGACTTTCCTCTTGTTGCTTTTCGGAGAGATTATGCCTAAGATCTATTCGGCCCAGAAGACATTGGCTTTCTGCCGTTTCTCCGCTCCGGTCATCTATGTGTTGCGTAAAGTATTTGCTCCTATCTCTGCTGTGTTAGTACATTCTACGGCTTTCTTGAATAAACATTTTGCCAAAAAGAATCACAATATATCGGTTGACGAACTTTCTCATGCCCTTGAACTGACCGACAAGGCCGAACTTACGGAAGAAAATAATATACTGGAAGGCATCATTCGTTTTGGTGGCGAAACAGCCAAGGAGGTTATGACTTCCCGCCTCGACGTGGTCGATCTTGATATACGTACTCCTTTTAAAGATGTAATTCAATGTATTATCGACAATGCATATTCCCGTATCCCCATCTATTCGGGCACACGTGATAATATCAAGGGGGTACTTTATATCAAGGATCTGTTGCCCCACCTTAATAAGGGTGACAATTTCCGTTGGCAGTCACTGATCCGTCCGGCATATTTTGTGCCGGAAACTAAAATGATCGATGATCTTTTACGTGATTTTCAGGCAAATAAGATTCATATTGCCATTGTTGTGGATGAATTCGGGGGTACATCGGGAATTGTGACAATGGAGGATATCATTGAAGAGATCGTTGGGGAGATTCATGATGAATATGATGATGAAGAGCGTACCTATACGGTGATTAACGATCATACCTGGGTGTTTGAGGCTAAAACGCAGTTGACCGATTTTTATAAGATTACGAAGGTCGACGAAGATGATTTTGACAAAGTAGATGGAGATGCCGATACACTGGCCGGACTGTTGCTCGAGATAAAGGGAGAATTTCCGGCACTCCATGAGAAGGTTCTCTATCATCGATACGAATTTGAAGTGCTGGCTATGGATAGCCGGAGAATCCTGAAAGTGAAGTTTACCGTTAACGAGCCTTCCACAGAGGAAGAAGCTTCCTGATATCAGCTTTTGCCATGGCTTTGTTACGGGAATATAAAGAAATTGCTTATCAGTGGGGAATCTGGAAAACAGAAGAGTCCCCGGAAGAACTTTTGGCACTGTTGCCCGATCCGGAAAGATATGAGCAACAGTTGACGCTCTTTTCTTCACCTCATCGTAAATTGGAATGGCTTTCCGTACGTGTATTGCTATATCAGTTGCTGGGGGAGGAAAAGACAATTGAATATGCTCCCAGTGGCAAACCCCATTTGGCGGATTCTTCTTATTTCATCAGCATTTCTCACACTCGCGGCTATGTCGCAGTTATACTGAGTCCCGTGTCCGAAGTGGGAATCGATATCGAGCAATACGGGCAGCGGGTGCACAAGGTCGCTCATAAATATATGCGTCCGGACGAGTTGATTTCTGAATATCAGGGAGAAGATACCTGGTCTTTACTTTTACATTGGTCAGCAAAAGAAGTGATGTTTAAGTGTATGGATACTTCAGAGGTCGATTTTAGGGAGCATCTTCGCATCATGCCGTTCCAGGTATGTGAACACGGGGAGTTTCCGGCGGAAGAATACCGTACGGAACATAAGAAGAAGTTCATGATCCGCTATTTGCTGCATCCGGACTTTGTGATGACGTGGCAAGTGACATCTGCGTATTCCGTGAATGAATGTGATATTATGAAGAAAATGCAATGATAAAGCGTATCCTATTATTGGCGATCGTTATTGGGGGTGGTATGACAACCGTTGCTCAAAACAGCATAGATACTTTGTTTATGTCTGTCAGTCAACGTTTGTCCGGGCATCCCTCTGAACTCATCTATTTGCAGACCGGCAAAGATATATATGAAACGGGAGAAGATTTATGGTTTAAGGCCTATCAATTGGATGCCAAATCGTTCGCGCTGTCGGAACAAAGCGAAACGCTCTACTTGCAGATGCTTAATGATAAGGATAGTGTGGTTTGGGCCGAAAAGTATCCCATAGAGAAGGGGATTGCTGAGGGCCATGTATATATAGATACAAAATTATCGGAGGGCAATTATCGGTTGGGAACCTATACCCGCCACTCATATTATAATGATACGACCGGAATATCTCCGGAACGTAAAATCAGGATAGTCAGGAATATCGCTCTTGATTCTTTGCCGGAGCATCGAGAGAAGCCGGGTGAGTTCCGGTTCAATCTTTTTCCCGAAGGAGGAAATCTGGTCTCAGGTTTACCGTTCCGTTTGGCGTTTAAAGCGACGGGCAGCGGAGGATGTCCGGTCGATGTGGAAGGAACATTGTATCAGGATGAAATTCCTGTTTTGTCTTTTAAAAGTAGCCACGATGGGATGGGAGTCATACCTTTTACTCCTTCCTCCGGCAAAGAATACCGGATAGAGCTGGCGAACGGGTATAGTTATGCTTTACCTGAAATCTATCGGCAGGGGATGGGGCTCCGGTTATCCGGGCGGGACGGGAAACAGCTTGAATTCCTTATTTCCCAAACGGAAGGATTGTCCGATCAGGAGGTATATCTCGTAGGACAGATGCGAGGAACCGTCTGCTGTGTGGCAAAAGGGTTGCTGAAAGATCGTTTGAAAATGAAGATACCTCTTTCGGAGTTTCCTTATCAGGGTATAGCGGAGTTTACCTTGTTCAATGCGGCTATGCAGCCTGTGGCGGAAAGGTTGGTATATGTGCATCCGGAAAAGAAACTTCATATTGATATTGTACCGGAGAAAAAGAGCTATGTTCTTCGGGAAAAAGCTACATTGAAAGTAAAAGTGACAGATGATAATGGACAGCCCGTGAAAGCCGATTTGGGTATCAGTGTGTTTGACAAAGCATACAGCAATCCGGATGACCGGGTGAACATGCTGGCTTATTGTTATTTGTCATCACAGATACGTGGTGCTGTCTGCCGGCCGGCTTATTACTTTGACGAGAAGAATGCTGATCGTATGCAGGCAATGGATCTGTTGTTGCTGACTCAGGGGTGGAGGCGATACGTCTGGGAACTTAACGGAACGGTTCGTCATGGCGAGATGTTTTTGAGGGATGATGTAACGGGAATTCAGACCTTGGGCAGTAAGAAGAAAAGTAAAGGAACGGGAGGTGCTAAACAACTTATTCAGGTTTCGGGCGCCGAAGGAAATTCCACCTATCTGATGACGGATTCCCTGGGGCGTTTTACGGTCGATACTGATTTGATGAAGACACTTCGTGGCGGGTATGTGTATCTGAAACCCATGTTGTCGAAAGAGTTTAAACCTGAATTGGAGATTCAGGATTACTTCCCTGCCATCGATAGCATACGGAGAAAGAAGTCTTTTGACTGCTCGCTGATAAATTGTACACAGAGACCCAAAGAGGAGATTTACGATGCACCGGTCGTGAGTGGTGACAGTACCATTCTGCTGGATGAAGTGGTCATTGCCCGCAAGGCTCGTAAGCCGTTCAGAGATAAGCTTATGGGACGTCTGGATAGTTTGGCTCAAATGAATCTGAATAGTGTCTATGTTTGTACTTCGTGTGGGCTTTTATTGAATTATAATCCGGATTATCAGGGACATCATGCACTGGTGGGAGAAGGTGGATGTCCGGCTAAGGGAAGGAAACAACCGGTTGACGGAGAAACTTATAGGATAGCCAAGTATAAATATTATGGGGACTCAAAAGGTGGGGGAGTCTATTTTAGTGTGGTCGATGCACATTCCGTGGTTTATCATGCTACTGAATTTACCGAAGAGGAACTGCTCCGTATGAATAATATGTGGCGAGTGAAAGGGTATTACGGTAAGCGTGAGTTTTACCAACCGGATGAAATAGATATGCAGTTGCCTGTACCTGATGCCCGCAATACATTGCTATGGGCTCCGTCCGTAGTGACTGACGAAAAAGGTGAGGCTACCGTTTCTTTTTATTGCTCCGACATTAATACCGGTTTTATTGGAGTGGCAGAGGGAGTAGATGGAACAGGACTTTTAGGGACTGATCAATGTGAGTTTAGAGTGATCAGGAGAGCAGACTAAATCTTATAACCGCAGTTTGTGGACGGAGAGGAAATATAAAAGTCGCCGGGAATATCGTTTGAAAGATGTTTCCGGCGATTTATCTTATTTCTTTAGTTTATAACTCAACGCTCCCGACGGACACATTTTGATTTGGGCAATCAGTTCTTCCGTGGTAGCATTCTCCATCTTTATCCACGGACGTTCTTTCGGGTGATATACGTTAGGCAGTGTCTTTACGCAGATTCCGGCATGCCGGCAGAGTTCCGGTTGCCATACAATGGTCAGTTCGCCATTGCTGTATTCTATTTGTTTTCCCATAACTGTTTTTATATTATTGAATGTGAATACCACGAAGTACAATACGCTTCCATTCCGGATGCTTATGTATATATCCCGCAACGAACGGACAGAGAGGAACCAGGCGCAATCCCTGCCGTTCAATGTCAGTGAGAACTTTCTCTGCAAGTTGTGAACCTATTCCGTGTCCTCCCAAGGCGGCCGGTACTTCGGTATGTGTCAGATAGATCTCGCCATTTAAGGATTTTATGTATTCTATCCGGGGAACATAACCTTCAACATGAAATTCATATTGATGTTTTTCTTCATTATCTATCAGTTCATAATTTTCAGTCATAATCTTCTTACTTTTAAATCTTGTTTTATTCTACAACATTTAGAGGATAAACTTTGTTTTCTCCTCTTGTTTATTTATGAATCATTTAAACAATTGGATGACGGGATATAACTTTAACAGATAATAATGATTCATGGCAAAACAAATGCATAATCTTTCTGTTGATATTTGACTTATGCGGAGCAACGGTGCCTCGCTTACAAAACTACCATAGGGAAAGTATCTCGGTTTTAGGATACTGATTTCTGAGTGATTGAACGAATTGTTTTATATTTAAACTTTAGAGATTATGAATAGAAGAGTAATACAGATCTTCTGCATGGTAGTTGGCATGGTACTTGCTTCCTCTTGCGGAGACGAATGTCCGGTAGAACAACCTTACTCGGTTAGGGTATCTGTTAAGGACAAGAACTATTTGAATATATCGCAGTTTCCACAGTTGAGCCCGGTAGACGAAAATCTGCCTTTCCGGACTTATGCGGGAACTCTCTATTACGCCCTGTACGATGCATCTACCGGAGCATTGATCAGAGAGTCGGCGGTCGTCTCTACGGAAGGTGAAGAAAAGGAATACACCCTTACTTTCCCGGGCGTACCCGACGGTGACTACAAATTGGCCGTATGGGGAAATCTGACCACGGACTATCCCGCCGGTATCTTGCATCAGGATGGGAAGGAACATACGGATATTTATGTGACAAGCGGGGACTTGCATTTCTCTCCCGATTATCAGACAGAAGAATTGACACTGGAACGCACGAAGGGAAAGTTGTTACTGCTCTGTTCAAATTTCCCGTCTGAGATAACACGCATTGAACAGAATGTAAGTCATGTTTATCAGTCGACGGATGCCGGCCTCAACTATTCCGGAAGCACTCAAGTTGACAAAAATGTGCCGTTCACCAGTGTCCTGGAGACATTGCTTGCTCCTACTTCGGCAGAGGGACATTCCAAATTAACTTTGACTTTCTATACCGGTGGTACACGTGCATCAGAAACTCCATATCTGAAATTGCCGGTGATGGAGATGGATATGCGGCGTAATGAAATAACTGCTGTTTCTATAGACTACAATACATCAGAAGGAATCTGGGAAATCAAGATGTTCATCCGTGGAGAATGGATCACGATACATCGCCTGGATATTTTCTGATCACTTTTTCTCTTATCTATTTATTAAACTAAACTTTGCTATTATGAAAAAATTAATGTTTCTGGTGGCAGCAAGCTTATTTGTGTTTGCTGCTTGTTCCAGCGAAGATGATTCTTCACCCGAAGTGAATCCTGAAAATGCTGCAATTACATTTGAGCTGTCTGCGGTTAATGGTCTGACAGACGGAATTGGAACCCGGATGCCGGTGTATAGCCAGGAGGCCACACAGCATGTCACTCGTGTCAGTGTTTATGCTTTTGTGCAGAACGGCTCGACCTATCTGCATCAAAAGACTTATGATATCACCGGCTGGACCGATGGTACTACCTTTAAACGTTTCGCTGTTCCCGATGCGGATAAACTTCCTGTCGGCGTATATAAGTTTCTGGCCGTAGGACGTGATGCAACTGACCGCTTCTCTGTGACTACACCCACTTCCGGCAATACCAATTATACGGATATGCTTGCTTCTATTGTGAACTCGGGCGATGAATCGGAAATCTTTGCGGGTTCGGCCGATGCGGAAGTGATGGCCCAGGGAGGAACTCGTGTCAGCATTGAGATGACCCGTAAGGTGGCCGGTGTGCTGGGATACTTCAAGAATGTTCCTCAAGTGCTAAACGGAAGTACCGTGAAGTATCTGCGTCTGAAGGTCAGCAACTCCAACCAACAGGTGAACCTGACTAATGGTGTGGGGATCAATACAGCGCCTACTCCTTATAATATAATAGACATGGATCTTTCCGGGCAGGCTGTTTCCAACGGTGTGTATGTAGGTAACGATCTTTCCGGTCAGGGAGTGGTAAAAGTACCTAATTCGCAATTGGGAGGTTCTTTCTATATACCGGTTAGTGGCGTGAGCATGACTTTGGGACTTTATGACGCAAGTGGTGTAGCTATCAAGGAGTGGACCGTGAGTGATACTAACAGTTCGGGAGCAACACAGTTCAATCTGATGGCCAATCATTTTTATTCATTGGGTGTGAAAGGTGCTACGGGCAGTGTAGATGGTGGAACACCGGGGAATCCGGGTGACGATGACGCTCCGGTAGATTTATTAACCGACCAGAACATTGTAATCACTATCAGTCCGGCATGGGAACTGATTCATAACCTGGTGATCCAGTAAAAGTAACTCAAAAACAGAATCATGGTATGGCTATGAGAAAGACAGGCTATATAACTATCCTTCTGACGGGATTTCTGGCAACGCTCTTGTTGGGTAGCTGCTCAACAGATGATGTTGCCGAACTCCCCTTGGAAGAAGGGGTTCAGGTTCGTTTTGAAATAAAGCGGGATGGGATCATGAGTCGTGCGCCGGGAGATGCAGCTCTTTCTGTCAACAGGATATTGATTCTGCCTTTTCGGAAAACGGATGAGGCATCGTCCAACGATGCAGCTAATTTCATTCCGGAATATAGTGCAGCCCGACAATTGGACGTCAACTCGTTTCCGGCAGTAGTCACGATGCTTACTCTTTCGGCAGCCTCTACCTATCAGTTGTTGGTGATCGGATATAATCGGAGTGATTATGATTTTACCGGTGGCGGGGGTGCGACGAAACGGTTTAATATCGGTTCGACAGATACTCCGGCTACATTGGCTAATTTGTATTTGCAACCGGTCAATCCGACGGTAGTTCCGGAGTTCTTCTCGTGTTTCGGAAACGGTTACCGGGGTGCAACGTTGGTTGGTCCCATTTTTAAACCTTCACAGATCAACTATGTGACGGGTACGCTGAAAAGGCTGGTTAGCGGTTTTACACTTGAAGTGACCAATGTTCCTGCGTATGTCAACTCTATGACATTGATAGCCGAGCAACTTGTGACGGCTACCCGTGCAACGGATGGGACGGCACTGACATGGCAAACAGCCGGTGACGGCGGTACGAAGACGTTGGCTACTCAGGCACCGGTTTCGGGAAAAGTCAGCTTCAACCAGTTTCTACTGGCTATTCCGGATAGTAGAAAGACTCTGTTCTATCTGGATGTGTCCTATGGAATCTTCACCGAACGTTATACGGTGAAACTGCCGGATACTCCGGGTGTGGTTTCGGGAAACCGGATTATCTTTACTCCTAATCATTGGGTGAAAGTGACCGGAAGTTATGCGAATATCAATATAGGTTTCACTTTGGCAGGAAACATCAATCTGGATGACAATGCCTGGGATGGCCTTCAATAGAAACTGAAAGCAAAAAGAACCGGAGATGAAAACGAAAGTGATAATAATGATGAGCCTTTTTATTTCTCTCTTCCTGACGGGATGTGAGAAAGAACTGGTCGAAGTACCCGGTGAAGTTCCCGGGCAACTTCCTCCGGAAGGTAAGCCTTCGGACTTGCCCGACGGATATTTTGAAGTAACCTTCTCAGCCGGATACGGAGGAGGAGATACCCGTACACCCGTCACAGGGACTGATTCACGGGTTCGCCACCTGCGTTACGTCATTTATAAGTCGACAGGTGAGTTTGTGAAAGAAAAGGTGGTGCTGAATACTACGGATGCCGCTCCTTCCTGGCCGATGGCGGCCTTGAAAGATACGCTTCCGAAAGGACAATATACAGCTGTATTTCTGGCCAATGTAGAGAAAACACAGTTCCCGATTCCCGTTTCGGGCGGAGGAACCAACTATGCGGATGTGCTGACGAACTACCGGACAACGCGTGCGAATGCCCGGATCGTGTTACCCGGTGCCGAGTTTACCGACACTTCGGAATTTTATCTGGCCAATGTATCTTTCTCGGATACCTCTGCTCAACCTTATGTACTGTTGCAGCGTATTATCAGTATGCTGAATTTGCGAAGAGTGTTTGTGGATGCACAAACCGCTTTGAATTCTCTGACCAATAATATTGTGACGCAAGTAGGGTATAAGAATATAATCCGGACGACGGTACAAGGCATTTTGCCCGGGTTACTGAAAACGGCAATGAACTTGGGGCCGGTTGGTAATCTTGTCTATGACGTTGTTGGCGGACTCGATGCCGCAGTCAATCTGGTGGTGGCAGCATTGGTAGAACCGGTTGTGGATGCACTGTATGCACAACTTTTGCAAGGGCTGGTCAATCAGATAGGGCTGACTCTTTCCGGTAATGCCACGCAGAACGGTGCATTGGGAGCGTTGGGCGATTTACTGAATCCCTGGCGGGGCAGTGATGCTGCTTATGCTTTAGTGACTATAAACAACTTCCCGAAGACTATGGACTTAGACCTGAATGTAAAGGATTTCTATACGGGCAATCATCGTTTCCGGTATGGATTCACACCTACACCCGGTACGACAAATAGTGAGAAAGACATTCTGATCAGAGGTTTTCATGGACTATATGATGTGCGGGAGATTCATGTTGCCAAACCCGGACTGATCTCCGGACTATTGGTGGATGACGTGATTGACGGTCCGTTGTTACTGAACGGAGTGTTTGTGAATATCACAGATCCAATACAGGCAACAGCCAATACGAATTACCGATATCGTTCGAACTATTCGTTTGTCAGCCTGGGGCTGAAATCGTATGCACAGCAGAGCGACGGAAACCATTCGCTGACACTCTTTGTACAGTTGAAGAATATTGCTAACCTGGATGGTATCTTGGGAGGAATTCCTGTGCTCGGTCCTGTGTTGAATGGAACCGTTAGATTATTGATTGGCAATATAACGGTTACCGTTCCGGTGAATCTTCCTTTGCTTGGAACCGATAACCTGACGCTGTCCGGTAGCTGGAGTACACCACCGGTGCAGTATTAAAAAATAAAAGGGGTTGTGTCAAAACGTTGATACAACCCCATATTTGTATTAATTATTTAAAAACTATGCTTGAAGGGAACCAATATTTACCTGTATAGTCAATTATTTGCTTTTGTGTTCCGGATTGACCATCAGCCACATAAATATTAGTATTTAAATAATGCGCACCATAGCCATCCTCAGTGTAAATAAGATAGACATCTCCATTTTGAGGATTCACTTGTATGCCTGCACCATATATTGATTGTATTTTGGAAGGGGCTTTGAAAAATTCTTGAGCAATCTTGCTTTCCGTGTTGTATTTGTAGATGTTTTTTCCGTAGTAACTATCGCCATAAGCACCTGGCACGACAGTAGTATTAACTATATACAATGCATTTTCAGTTGTAGATGCACATAATCCTGTAGGAGTATATGCCCATTGATTATAAAACACATTTATATTATCAGGTAGCTCAACAGTGGTTTCGTCTAACGTTTTAGGATCGATTTTTATTAACGATTGGCCGTTGGCGGCCCAGATATTTCCATCTTTTGTCTGCGCGAATCCCGTTTTCATTAAAGCGGTTAGTTTTTTTACGAAAGAGAGGTCGGAAGATTTGTAGATCTTTATTGTATCCATATTATTTACGAATACATAATCGCCTGACTTTAAGATGTCTTTACAGCCATTTCCGTTGGCTGACTCGCTATTGAGTTGTGGGAGCATATTGCCGATAGATAATGGATTTAAATTAATTTTATAGGCACCTCTGCTTGCGGTCAATATACCTGTAGTTTCATTAATTGTACAGAAACTGTTTGCTTGTCCGTAGTCTAATTGTTCTTCTATTTCTGTACTTAATTGTTTGGTGATGTTGAAGTTAGCCAGCTCAATTTGGGTTAGATATGGAGCATCTTTAGCTACGATATACATGTATGAATCTTGAATGACTCCAACAGTTCCTGTTTGGCCAAGTGATTCAACAATGTTAAAGTTCCATTTTCCATCTTTATAATAATTTACGGAGGCTGGATCGTGACCTGCCCATCCTTCGTTAATCACATAGAAACCACCGTAATATGCGAAAACATCTACTGTTATTTGGGCTTTATCCGTGTTCCCTTTAGAGTCTTGTGCTTCGAAAATGATCTCGTGTTTTCCTCCAACCGAAGTACTGAAAGTGTAGTTAACCTCATTGGATACCTCTTTGCCATCTATTTTCCAAGAATAGATTTTAGGGTTAATTAGGTTTAGGGTAGGCTTTAAAGTTAAATCTTCACCTTTAGCAATGATAGTGTCATTGGGAAGACTCAGATTTTCGAAATTCGTAGGATAATAATATTTATCATCATCGTCATTACATGAAGAGATGATTATTGGCAAAGCACAAAGTGCAATAAAGCACATTTTAGTAATTAAAGCATTTATTTTTTTCATGTTACAAAAATTAAATATATAAATAAGTGAGATAATTATTTCTTGTAGTGTAAATCTTCCACCGCCTGTATCTCCGTAGAGGCTTCACCCAGCCAACCGCAGTTCTGGTTGACCGCTGTATAAATCTTCACGAAGTCGATGCCGTCCAGATGAACCGGCTTTCCGTCTTTATCTACCGCCCAGTCTATCTTGAATTGAGAATATTCCGTATTGTTCGGATGGTTGTCGGCATATCCCCAGGCATAACAGTAGCCTACCCAATGCTCGGGCATGCCCGGACGCGGCTCGTTGATGGAGTTGTCCGCCAAGCGGCTTCCGCGGAATGTGATTTCAGCCGGCATCCATGCCGGATAATAAGAACCCTGGGTGTGATACGTGTTCCGGTAGATGTATCCCTCTTTGCCTTGATTGTCTTTCCACTTCACATCCCCGTCTGCCGGAGTGGGACGGTAGTAAGTGATTTCGTAGTTGCGGATGGTAGCAGGCGAGTTATATTCGCTTCCAGCCAATTCGTACCACTCATCATCCGGCTGTCCGTTGCCATTCGTGTCTTTGGATACGAGTACGATTCCCGGTTCGGCGTTTCCTCCGGGTTTATCCAGCAGAGTGCCATACATATCATAGTAGGCGTTGCCGTATATCTTGAAGTCATATTCACCGGGGACGTTAAGGATGGTATGGTCGAATCCCACGGTAATGTTACCTCCGAATCCTCCGAGCGTGAAGAGACAGGTGGTGCGGTCCTGCAGCAGTTCGGTGGCGCGTGCTAACACTTGAATACCGGTGAATCCCTCTTCGTAAGCAGTATAAGAGGTATTCATATATTGTGATGGCGCCGGATTATACTCCAATACTTTATTGGCGAAAGCGCCTGCTTCCGGGTCTGCGGGATTTTCGTCAGGATTGCCTTGGGAGGCTTTGTTCCGGAACAGGACGGTATTGGAGTTGATTCCCACATTGGGCAGCTTAAATATAAGTTGTCCCTGCGGACTAAAGCATAACACATCTCCTTTCACCTTATAGTCGTAAGCGTCGGTGATGTAGACGTTTCCACTGTAAGGGTTGACACTGATGCTGTAAGGAGTGCGTATCGTGGTGCCGTCTGTGATGAAGTTTTCCCGCTCTGTCTTTCCGGCTTTCAGATTGAAGACTTTGATTTGAGAATCTTGGGTGCGGTAGTCGTAGTTATACAGATAGGCCATGTTGTCGTGAATGGTGAAGCTCAACACCTTTTCGTCGAAAGTCCGTACCACTTGATCGGTATGACCGTCTATTTGTACGAAGTGATAGTCACCCGCCTCTATGTTTTCGCCGTGCGTGGCTACATAGACGCTGCCATCCGGCCCGGCCTGTATATCTCCCGGATTGGGACCTACTTCTATCTTCTTGATTTCGGTGAAAGAAGGGATGTCGATCACAGAGACCGTGCGGTCTACCCCGATGCCTTCCCAGTCCAGTCCTCCGGAATTGGAAACATACAGCTTTCCGTTCTGCACGCAGATGCCGTCAGGGTTTCTGCCTGCCCGGGTCAGTGCGTCGATGGAAAGAGAGGCAGTATCTATTCGCGCCACTGTTCCGTCGAAGGAACACACGTATGCCTTGCCTCCGTCGAAAGCGATGTTGCGGGGTTGCCGGGAACTTCCGTTTTCTGACAGCATGGGTATCTGCTTGACAGACTTGCCGCTTTGCAGGTCGACCACTTCTATCTGGCTCGATACATTGACCACGATATAGAGTTTGCTTCCATAAATGCCCATGTCATTGGCGGTATCTCCTAGGCCGCGTCGGTTGATGCTGCGGAAGTAGTCGGTGTTCAGCTGATTGTTCTTGAAGGAATACAAAGCCAGCGAGCTGTTGTTCAGGTTGAAGAGTCCTTCGCTGAGGATGTAGAGTTCGGCTGTTCCGGTTTCGACGGGCATACCGTCGTCGCCACCCGAAGGGGTATCCGTGTCTTCCAGGTCATCGCACGAGGCGAAGAGAAGCAGGAAGAGGAGGAAAAAGAAGGACACGCCTCCGATACCTCTCCGAAAGAGGGAAGAGGAATTGTTTCTGCCGTTATTGAATGAAGTTGTTTTCATATTGCTGATTCTTTTGATAATTACTGATTCAATGTCTGGAGTATCTTTAGTATCTTACTTTCATCGTCACTCTCACCGAGCGTCCCGGCATGGGGAAGTTCTTCACTATCTCGTAATTCTTGTCCAGCAAGTTCAGCACTTCCACTGTCAGGGATGTGTTTACGTTACGGATGCGCAGATCGCGGCTGACGGATACACTGTGGTCGCTGTAACTGTCCAGCCGGTTTTCGCGAAGGTTCTGTCCCAGCATATAGCGCTTGCCCGAAAAGAGGAACGAGTAGGAGAGGTTCACCCACGGAGTCTCGATGCCGGCTTGTCCCGATCCGGATACACGGGGAGTATAGGCGATTTGTTGCTTGTAGGTTTTCCCTCCCGGTTCGGTCATATCCAGTGCACGCTGATAAGTGTAGTTCCCCGAAAGGTTCACCCGTAGTTTCTCCCAGGGTTGCAGGCTGATGTTTCCGGCAATGTCTATTCCCTTGATGTCCACTTTGCCGAGGTTCACCATGCTCCATATAAAGAGGTTCTTGGTGGGGATGGCGATGATTTTGTCTTTCACCTTATTATAATAAGCATCTGCCGTGACGGATACGTAGGGGATCAGTTCATTGATCGACCGGCTGTACGTCAGTCCCAGGTTGTATTGTGTGGTGCTTTCCGGTTTCAGGTTCGTGTTGCCCACCTGCCCGTAGTACAGGTCGTTGAAGCTGGGCAACCGGAAGATGTCTTTATAGAACAGGCGGATGCGGAACTCTTCGCTGGCAAAGGGCTTGAACGACGCGCTGACGTACGGAGAGAGTTTCCGCCGGTTGGCTGCGGCGCTGCCTTGGCGCACCTCTTCGTTGATGACCGTTGCCAGTACCGAGGCGGATGCCGTCAACCAGTCGTTAACGTATTTTCCGGCAAAAGCCGTCAGCCACGAATAACGGGTAGGATATGCGAAATCTTTCAGGTTCGCGTTCAGCCGGTTGATGCTCGCGTCTGTCGAAAGCGAAAAAGAGAGGTTGCTGAGCACCCGGTAGAGCGCCGAAGCCGAGAGGTAATACTCTTGCTGGTAATAACTGTTCTCCGTTTTGCCTTCCGAACCTTTATAGTCGGGGTCGAGATAACGTTGGTAGCTCCAGTTCCATTTGGCCGAAGTCTGGAAGACCCATTGGCGGCTGAATTCTTTTTTGTATTGGCTTTGCACGAAGACATTCTTATCCCAGAGATGCTGTGAAGAGTAGTCGTAATAGTAAGTCGTGGCATTGGGCAGTCCGCGGGACGACTGATAGTAATAGGCCTTTAGCCGCCATTGTTCCGTATCCGAGAAGTTGCCGAACAATCCCGCTTCGGCACGGAGGTTTTTCACTTCCGTGTTTTTCCGTTTCTCACGGGAGGTCAGGTCATTGTCCTCGCCATAATGCAATGTGAAAGGATAATGACCATCGGCCGACATCCATTCGCCGTTGGCGGAGAGCACCCATTTACGGCTCAGTTTCTGTTCGAGCAGGAGAGACGGATTGACCAGTCCCCACGAACCCGTTTTGAACGAGGCACTCAGGTTGGTACGCTGGTTGTCTTTGAATTGCGGTGTCAGTGTCTGTATGTTCAGTATCCCGGCGGAAGCGAAAAACCTTGCGGGCTGAAAGATGTTGTCGCTTTGTCCGTTGCTGAGTGACAGGCGGTCTACATTGTCCAGTGAGAAACGTCCGATGTCTATTTGTCCCGTCTGGCAGTCGCTGATCGTTATTCCGTCATATCCCACGGCGGTATGCTCGGCTCCGAGACTCCGCAATGAAACGGTTTTCAGTCCGCCGATGCCGCCGTAGTCTTTCACCGTAACTCCGGCAAAGTGTTTCACGGCATCCGACACTTGCAATACGTTGAGGCTTTTGAGTTCTTCTTTAGAGAACACCTGAGTGGGAGCCATGGCTCTCACTTCGCGGGTGTGGTATGCTTCGGCAACGGTTACTTCGGGGATTGAATAAGTACGGGCGGTATCTGCTTTCTGCTGCTGGGCGGAAAGCGAAACGGTAAGAGCCTGGCAGCAACAGAAAGCAACACAGGAGTATAATAGCTTAGGTAATCTGAGTATATTCATCTTTGTTTTTTGTTGTTAAAATGTCCGGACGAACTCACTTCGGCCGGACACACTAAATAAACTTGGCAGAGTTTATTATCATAACTTACTTTCTCTGAATCAGAGTGATGAATAAAATGACGGATGGAATAGTTCCGGCTCATTAGACTCAACGCTTTTTCCTCGAAAGCAATGAAAAAGATGCACAGGCAGGTCTTCTGACTCGTTTCTGTTGATAAGCGCCTTCCCAGGAAACGTTTCCCAGTGGCAAGTGGTGGTTGCTTACAACAATCTGATGTGAAACTTACAGCAGCGGGACTGTTCAGGATTTGCACCTGATTCCCTTTTAATTGCATCCCCGGAACACGGAGAATACAAACCAATGCACTGCAAAGATAAAAAGAATATTAGAAATAGCATACTAATTTGTGATTATTCTTTGTGCATCGCAGAGCGGACGGAACAGCATCGGGCAGGTGATCGGAATAACGTAAACAGTCGGTGTCATTTGTCTTGACCCCGGGCGATAATGATGTCAGAATGACGGATAATCGCTCTTTGGGCTGACACACTCTTTCTCTAAAACCGGTGAACCGGAAGAAAAAACGGAGGAAAGCCGGGCTTTTCTGCCCCGAAAGCCGGGTTTTGAGTGGTGAAGAGCCGGGCTTTTGCAGAAAAGAAGCAGGCATTCACTCCAAAAGACGGGTACATTTGCTCCGAAAGAAGTAAGCATTTTCCAAAAAGGTTTACTTCTTTTTCAAATATCTCTATATGTTATGCTCCATTACATATATTGTCATGAAAACCGGGACTTATAGCTCCGGGTTTTGTTCCGGTTGCTTACCGGATATGATCGTTCGGGGAGTGTCGGAAAGAGCGGGTTTGTCTCTAAAAAACTGCTTTATGGACGGAACATTTCCAGGTAGCTTTCTTCCGGTGGATAAAAGGAGGTAATTACTGTCGAATGGATGAACGGGCAATCGAATAGGGAGCGTTTTTCAGAACCTTGCCGTGTATCGGCCCGAAAGAACGGAAAATAGAGAGGTCGGATTATCATTCTGTCAAAATGATAACCCGACCTTCCGTATGTCTTTGGAGTGAAATGCCCCGCTTCGGTATGCTTGTTCAGCCGCGCTCTGCCAGATACTGCTCTACCTTTTGCAGGGTGGCGTCTTTCAGCAATACGGTTTTGTTCTTATCCAGTAAATAAAGAGTGGGAATGGCTCTCAGGTCATACAGGTTTTTGTTTTTGATGACCAGTTCTTTATCATATCCGTTGGTCCATTCTTTCGCAAAGTCGTTGCGGTGCTTTTTCCATTCATCCAATTCTTCATCCGGATAGATGGACAGGACTTTCAGTTTCTTGGCGGCTGTGAATCCGTTGATGACCGGAGAAGCCTTTAACCCCTCTATCATCTCCGCGCACGCATGGCAACCCGGATTGTTGATAAACAGCAGTGTGTATTCCGCAGGGAACTGATAAAGCGTACCCTTGGCGCCCGAATCCAATGTGTAGGTGAAGTTGAGTGCCTTAGTGCCTAACCGGTTCTTCTGTGCCAGCTCCAACCGTGCCTGCGGACGTATCTTCGCCGTTTCGTCCAGTGCGGGAGAGGCAATCAGGGCTTCCAGTACCGGGATATAGAATTCTTCGTTGCGCATAGGCGAGTTGGGATCGTACAGATATTTATCGGCCAGTTCCTCAAAGAAATGAAGCATCTTCCGGTTCTTCTCTGCCCGGTTGAAAGTTTCTTTCATGGCAGTTTGTGCCACAGGCAAGGGCACATGTTCCAGCAGGTCACAATAGTCTACCCAAGCCTGTTCGGGCACTTCGGCCTGATTGATGTAGGTGGTGTCCGAGAAGTCGAAACGATCCCAATAGTGTTTTACCATATAGTCCGTACGTTGTTCTACGGTATTCAGTACTACAGGTATCTGGGGTAAATTGAAAATTTTAACCGTATCTTGCTTTTCGGAAGGCTCCTGACTAGAGGCGGAACCGCTTTTACAGGCACTGAATGCCAGTATCAAGGCAAATGAAAGGTATTTTACATTGTTCATCATAATCTTTTGTTTTGATATGGGACAAAGATAGTATTTTTATTCTATATTTGTACTTAGTCATAAAAACGTCAGACACACAACAAGCAAATTGAACATGGAGAATAAAAAAGGACAACCTACTACAGAGGCAATCTTTAGGGGAATACAGTCAGGAAAAGTATTAGAGCTTTTTGACAAACTACAATATCAGATCGCCATTCATGGTGATCTGACTTATAGTGATCCTTGGGGGGAAGTACACCGGTTCAGGGATCAATTTGAAAGTGCGAAACACGACTCGGATTCACCAACTGCGATAGGGCGCTATCCGTTTGCCGATGTATGGATACAATTTTACGAGATGGAAGTGAAGGATTATTCGCTTCTACTGGAAATGTGCCTGATGGCATCCCATTCACGGACTAGTGTCTGGCGTAAAGGTTTCGGGACGTTACTCGATAAATTATACGGAAAAATACCTTTGGTGGAGTACGAACAGGCATTGGAACATCTGGAACACCCCTATGCCCTGAGTGAAATTCTCTGGGCTTTGGAGTGGGACTATCGGGACCAGGAGGTGTATCTGAAGTTTTCACATTACATCCTGCTCCATCTTTTGCCCTTGCTTACTCCCCGGAATATCACCTTTCTGTATAGCGTGCGCGAGTGGTTTGGTTCCACCAGTGATCATCGTGTCGTGCTTGTTCATTGTTATTGGATAGACTGCTGGCTGAAGCACCCGAAACGTTTACTGACCGATGATGAATTTACGGCCGATTTCAAGATACGTTACGAACTCTATCGTTTGTGTAATTTCTTATCCTATAAGGAAGAGCCCTATCCGCTTGAGTTCCCTATTCGTGCTGTCGACTTCGGGAGAGCCTGTCAGATGGGGCTTCTGTCCGAAGATACGCTGATGGTCGAACTGATGGATCGTCCCCTGTCGCCTGTGTTGATAGAAGAGGCTGTGGACTTTTTCTATAAGAAAGACCAAAAGGAGAAACGGCTGTATACTGATTGCCGGGATTATGATTTCAGCCGTTTCAAGAAAGTATTGGAAAAAGTAACGGAACGTATCCTCGACATCGAGCTGGAAAGGGGAGAAGCCTGTACCGATGTCACTTCGTTGGCTCGGAAACTGGACGGGGTGACCGGAGCCGAACTGATGATCCGCTTGTTGAGTCTGATGGGTAAGGAGAAATTCATACGGCTCGATAAATGGTACTACGATACCGGCGAAAGCCGTACAGGTATGTTCTGTCATCTGATGTTGCATTGCGCTCCCTCGCCGACAGATACGCCGGACTGGTTGAAGATGCTCGTCGAACGGGCGGGTATCACTCCGAAGCGCCTGGTGGAGATGGCCGTGTATTCTCCCCGTTGGCTGGAGATGGTAGAAGAGGCTATCGGATGGAAAGGCCTGACCTGTGCGGCAAATTTGTTTTATGCTTACACAAGGGAGTGTTATGATGATGTGGATGAGGCAAGAATCACGCCTTATACACTCTTGTCGCCTTTGGAGATCTCGGTGGGAGTGGTGGATACGGCATGGTTTTGGAAAGCCTACAATGCACTGGGACGCGAACGTTACGAAAAAGTTTTCGCGGCTTCCAAGGCTGTTACGGAATCTTCCGGTGTATATAGCCGTTTCCGGAAGTATACGGATGCTCTTGTGGGAAAGTATACGATAGCACAGTTGGAAAGCCTGGTGATGGACAACCGGAATAAAGATTGGGTGCGTGCCTATCCGCTTGCCCCGTTTGCCGGAAAAGCCCGGAAGAAAGAGGTAGATGCGCGGCTCCGCTTCCTCAAGGCTTTCTGGCTAAGCAGTGACACCCTGTCCGGACGTCATACTGCTGAAAAGGAGGCCGTACAGGTGGCTCTTGACAACCTTACCGGAAATTCCGGACTGGGGAATCTGGATACCAGGTGGTTTAAAAAGAAGGTCTGGTGATGGCTCTACCTCTCCTTAGCCAGGGTGAATACAAACTCCAGACCGCCTCCCTGGCTGTTTTTGGCCGATATGTTTCCGCCGTGGAGGATAACGGCATTCTTGACAATGGCCAGTCCTAACCCCGTGCCTCCCAGTTTGCGAGAGCGCCCTTTGTCCACTCGGTAAAAGCGCTCGAAAAGACGGTTCAGGTGTTCGGGCGACACTCCGACGCCTGTGTCGGCAAAGCTGAAGTAGTAGAACTTCTCGTCTTCGCGGAAACAGTTGATGTGGATTTGGATATTGTTTCCGGCGTAAGCGATGGCATTGTCCATCAGGTTGCGGAAGATGGAGTAGAGCAGCGAGTAGTTGCCCCGTATCTGAATCTCTTTCTTCAGTGAATTGACCACCGTGATGTGTTTCTCTTCCAGTTCCAGGGATACCTCGTTCACGATGTTGGTCACCAGGACACTGATGTCCATCTTTTCCATGTCGATCATGTTGGCGGCCTCGTCCATACGCGTCAGTACGGAGATGTCACGCAATAATCGGCTCAGGCGGTTACTCTGTGCATAACAGCGTTCAAGGAACACATTCATCTTTTCCTTCGGGAGGTTTTCGTTGTTGACAATGGTCTCCAGATAACCTTGGATACTGCTGACCGGAGTTTTCAATTCATGCGCGATGTTTTGTGTCAGTTGCCGTTTCAGGCGGATCTGCTCTTCTTCCTGAGTGACGTCGTTGATGCTGATCTCAAAGCTCATATCCTGGAAGATGATGCACTCTACGATAAAAGTTTTCCCGTTTTTATTGATAGTGATGGACATTCGTTTCTCCTCCTTGCCGACGGGACGTTTGGGAGCTTTGTTGATGAAGTCCGTTATCTCTTTGAGCTCGCTGATATTGAATACCTCTTCTGCCGTTTCCAGGTTTGAGTCCGATATCAGATTGCTGTATTGGGTAAATAAGTTGTTGACCAGGATCTCTTTTTTGTCTTTATTGAATACTCCCAGCCCTTCATGCGAAATCTGCAGGTGTGTGATCAGCTTCTCCCTCTCGATGTAGAGTGCCTCTTTCGTTTCGTGGAGACGTTTGTATATCTGAATGATGTGTTGCGAAATCTCACCCAGTTCATTGTGGGGGAAGGCCGACTGCATCGCCATTTCGATAGGTTCATTGCGGTCGGCACGCATAGCGAATTCGCGGAGCTGGCTGATGGAAGTGCCCAGCTTGTTGGTAAACTTATAGAAGATGATCATCAGCAACAGAGTGACGATAACGGTGAACCAGATGTAATGCGGGTCCGCTTTCAGGTTATTGATCAGGCTGACACTGTAGGGCAGAGCCGAGCGGATGATGTAGTCCTTATATAAGGTGGCGGAGTAGAAGTAGGGGACTCCGGTTGTTTCGGAGGTGCGGCGTACATCGAAGCCGACCCCATTGTACAAGGCCTTTTGTACCTCTTCCCGGTCGAGATGATTGCCCAACTGCTCCACATTCTGTTCCTGACTGTCGAAAAGCACTTTCCCATCGAGGTTTACTACAGTGATGCGCAAATCTTTCAATACGTTATGTTGCAGGTAATCGGAGATCACCTCAGTCATATCCTGTGGGTGATCGTACAACTTCTCGTACAGCAGATTATTGCAATCCTGTAACTGTATATTCAGTAACTCTATTTTATACTCTTTCTCCCTCTGATACTGATAGGCCATGAAGCAGGCGGCAAACACCAGGAACAGGGAAATGACCGAAAGGAATAACTTCCGGCTGAAAGAGAGAAAGTGCTTTTGGGTGACAGGTAGGTTCATATATGTAATGTTTTTGAGTTTTGATTCACCACAGAGTAACAGGAGTCTCACAGGGTTTTAATCTCTTGTTTATAGGATATTAAGAGAAAATAATCTTTGTGGAACTCTGTGCTACTCTGTGGTGAGGTCCGATTTGCCTCTATTCCGTTTCGAAGCAATAACCGTATCCCAGGCGGGTGACGATACGTTTACCGTAGGTACCGATCTTTTTCCGTAACCGGGTGATGTTGACGTCTATGGTGCGGTCCAGTACATAGACTTCGTCGCTCCAGATCCGGCTCAGAATATCTTCGCGCGAGAAGACGCGTCCCTTGTTTTGTAACAGCAGGAAGAGGATTTCGAACTCTTTCTTGGTCAGGGGTACTTCTTCGCCGTCGATGCTTACTTTCTTTTTGGTAATATCGATCACCAGAGACTGGTAGCAAAGTTGTTCGGGTGCTTTTTCCGTATCGGAGGTAGCAGTACGCCGGAGCACGGCCTTTACACGGGCAATGACCTCACGCAGGGAGAAGGGTTTTGAAATATAGTCGTCCGCTCCCAGGTTGAATCCGGTGACGGTGTCATTTTCCGTATCTTTGGCAGTGATGAATATAATGGGAACCTGCGCTGTCTTTTTATCCTTTTTCAGCAGATTGGCCATTTTGAATCCGGAAATTTCCCCCATCATGACATCCAATAACAGCAGGTGATAGCTGCTGATATTCATTTTCAGGGCCTCTTCCGCAGAGTTGGCAGTATCTACTTCGTACCCTTCGTTCTCAAGATTGAACTTCAGAATCTCACAGAGGTCTTCTTCATCGTCGACCACTAAAATACGGTAATCGTTCATTGTATTCTTTGTTAATGTAATACTACAAAGTTAAACTTTATTTCTTTTCTTTTGCAAAGATGGAGGCTTTTTGTTACGAGGGGATGAAACACGTATTACGATTCGATTACATTTCCATCCCGTCTGCAACCCTCTGTAGGCATGATTCCGTTGGTTCTAAACCGACCGGACCTACCTTTTAAACCAATGTCCTTTGGGTTTAAAACCAACGGGCCTTTGCTTTCAAACCAACAATCCCGAGGTTCGGGAGACACTTTATCAACAAAAATGTTGTATCTTTGTTATGTCAATAAATTGAAATATCAAAATGATTAAGATAGATTTCAAGCAACGCAAACGTGAGGTGCTTTGGACGGTTGTCGCTTTGTTCTTTATAGCTATAGGAGTGTCTGTGTTCAAGTTCTCTTCCGCAACTTCCGGCTTTGAGATAACTGACGAGCTGGGAGGAAATATTTTTCCTTCTGCCATTCTCTCGGTGGCTACGACCGATGCCCAGGTCATTCAACCGGCCGACTCCATATATCTGGGTAACCCCAAGTCGTGCATTGCCATAAAAGTAAAATCACGTTCGGCTTATAGCCGTGTGCGGATCGATGTTGCGGAAACACCATTCTTTTCACGTTCGGTGTCGGAGTTCGTGCTCAATAAGCCTCGTACGGAATATACCATTTATCCCGATATCATTTGGAACTACGAAGCGTTGAAAAACAATAACCAGGCGGAACCCATCAGTGTGGCCGTTACGGTAGAGATGAATGGGGAAGATCTGGGACAGCGTGTACGCACTTTTTCTGTACGGAGTCTCAACGAGTGTCTGTTGGGGTATGTGACTCATGGCACAAAATTTCACGATACGGGGATTTTCTTTGCCGCATATGTCAACGAAGAGAATCCGATGATCGACCAGTTGCTTCGCGAAGCATTGAACACACGGATAGTCAATCGCTTCCTGGGCTATCAGAATCCGGCTCCCGGAGCTGTGGATAAACAGGTATATGCATTATGGAATGTTTTGCAGAAACGTAAATTCCGTTACAGTTCGGTGTCCAACACCAGTCTGTCCAGCAATGTGGTTTATTCTCAGCGTGTACGTACGTTTGATGACGCATTGGAGTCATCACAGATCAACTGTGTGGACGGCAGTGTCCTGTTTGCTTCCTTGCTCCGTGCCATCAATATCGAACCGATTCTGGTACGTACTCCCGGTCACATGTTTGTGGGATACTACACCGACAATTCACATAAGGATATGAATTTTCTGGAAACAACGATGATAGGTGATGTCGATCTGGACGACTTCTTCCCTGATGAACAACTGGACTCCACTATGGTAGGCAAGTCACAGAATCAAATGTCCCTGCTCACCTTTGAGAAGTCGAAACAATATGCCAATAAGAAGTATAAGGAAAACGAGAAAGGCATTCATTCCGGCAAGCTGAACTATATGTTCCTGGAGATTTCGAAAGATGTACGCCGGAAGATACAGCCGATAGGAAAGTGATCTGGAGACGCCAAAGTAAAACGAAGGCGGGGACTTACTTAAAAAACGATTCGTACGGCTCGTAGCTAAATAATCCTAATAAAACTCTAATATATAGATTAGTTTCATGTCTTTGTTGTACTTTTGCCGTTCAATATTTGGATGTATTCCAAACACACGTTAGAATGAAACGAAGAAACTATTTCATATTCAGCTGTTTGATGCTGATGGCTCCTGCGGCTGTGCAGGCGCAATTTGACAAAGGCCTAAACTATAAGATTGAAACCAGTGCAACCGTAAGTGGTGGGCACAACACGCCTTTTTGGCTCGTGGCAAATAAGCACGGGCTTTCGTCTATTCGAAAAAACAATGCTTATTTGGATGCGGGTATCTTTCGGGATTTGGAGAAGGATAAAAAGTTCTCTTATGCCTTTGGGTTGGAAATGGTGGGTGCAAGTCGCTTCACTTCTAAATTCTTCATCCAACAGGCTTATGTGGATTTGCGTTATCGGGGGATGGAAATAAGTGTCGGCAGTAAGGAGCGTGGCAACGAAATGAAAAATGATCAGTTGAGCTCCGGTAGTATGACTTTTTCTACCAATGCCCGTCCTATTCCGCAAGTTCGGGTTTCTATACCCGAGTATATTCCTTTTCCGTGGACTAAAAACTGGTTGCATATCAAGGGACACGTGGCTTATGGGATGTTTACGGATGAAAAGTTCCAGGAGCGTTTCACTGCCGGGCGTTCTAAATATACGAAAGAGACTCTGTTTCATTCGAAAGCAGCTTTCCTGAAGGTGGAGAATTTGCAGAAGTCACCTGTTTCGGTGGAATTGGGTATCGAGATGGCAGCTCAGTTTGGAGGCGATTGCTATTATCCGGACGGGACGGTATTGCGTACACCGGACAGTTGGAAAGACTTTTTCCGTATTTTCTTTCCAAGCAACGGAGACAGTGGAGCTTCGGAGAGCGACCAGATAAATATTCTGGGAAATCACGTCGGAAGTTACAGTGCCGCTGTGGGATATCATTTTCCGACCTGGAAAATAAAGGCTTACTGGGAGCACTTTTTTGAAGACCGCTCGGGAATGACACTGACTTATGGTATGTGGAGAGATTGTCTGGCCGGATTAGAGGTGACGTTGCCGGAGAATCCTTTTGTGAAAACGATTGTCGGAGAGTTTTTGTATACGAAGCACCAATCGGGAGCTTTCCATTACTTTGCTACTCCGGCCATTGATCATTCGTTTACCGGAGCTGATAATTATTATAATAATTCGCAGTATGCCGGTTGGGAACATTGGGGACAGGGTATTGGTAATCCGTTGGTTACCTCACCTATATATAATAAGGATGGAAACCTGGCTTTTGAGAGTAACCGTGTGAAAGGATTCCATATCGGTTTGAATGGCAGTCCTACCTCAGAGATAGATTACCGCATTCTGGTAAGTGTTGCTAAGCATTGGGGAACTTACGGTAGTCCGTACCGGAATATCAGAAGAAACCAGAACGGGTTGTTAGAAGTGACTTATAAACCCGAACAGATTCGGGGATGGAGTTTCACGCTGGCCGGTGCGGTAGACGGTGGCAATATGTTAGGAGAAAGTTGGGGAGGTATGCTCACCATTCGTAAAACAGGTTTAATTGGTAAGAAGAAATGAAAAAAGGAATCCTATTGTTGTTTGTCGTCCTGATGGGTTTCACGTCGTGTGGAAAGAAATTCGGGCATCGCTATCTGGATGGAATGTGGCAGATGCAACGTATAGAATATAAAGATGGTAATATCGATACTCCACTGGACACTTATTTCAGTTTTCAGATGGATATCATCCACTTGAGGAAGTTGGGTAATAGTGAGTTCTATGGAAAATATGTCTACGAGAACGACTCCATGCACATACAAGTACTCGACGCTACGGCGGAACAGATGAAAGTTTTCGGCATGGATGGCCGGGTACAGGACTTTGCCGTAGAGAAGCTGAACAGTAACAAATTGGTTCTTCAGTCGGACTATGCCCGGTTGGAATTCAGAAAATATTGAGGACGCTAAAAAGCTGTCTTCATTCATAGATGATGATTGGAACAGCCGGTTCGTGAGAATCGGCTGTTTTTTTATGCTATTTTTTGCATATCAGCGATGGGATTGTTACTTTTGTAAGGTTATCAACATTCAGAAAGCAATATGATACAAGGCAAGAAATTTATCTCCCCGGGGACATGGTTCTCAATGATATATCCGTCAGACTGGAGCGAATTTGAAGACGGCGAAGGCTCCTTCCTTTTTTATAATCCCGAACATTGGACGGGTAATTTCCGTATATCAGCCTATAAAGAAGATGCTGCCGCACCTGGCGGTATGAATTATGGAAAGGATTCCGTCCGTCAGGAACTGAAAGAAAACCCTTCGGCCTCCCTGGTGAAGGTGGGACATCTGGAATGTGCCTACAGCAAGGAGATGTTTGAGGAAGAAGGTACCTATTACACCAGCCATCTCTGGGTGACAGGCATTGACAATGTTGCTTTCGAATGTTCGTTTACCGTACCGAAAGGAGAACATGTGGATGAGGCGGAAAAGATTATATCCAGCCTTGAGATCCGTAAAGACGGGCAAAAGTATCCTGCGGAAATCATTCCTATTCGCCTTTCTGAGATTTATCAGGTGAACGAAGCCTACGAGTGGGTGACAGATACGGTGAAAACGCAATTGAAAAAAGACTTTCAGGGACTGGAAGAAGACCTGCAAAAGATACAGGATGTGATTGACAGTGGCGTTCTCTCTCCTAAGAAAAAAGAACCCTGGCTGGCGTTCGGTATCGCCATCTGTACGATTCTGGCTAATGAAGTGGAGGGTATGGAATGGATGACGCTGGTTGACGGTAACCGTGAAGTGCCGGTGTTGCGGTATGAAGGTTCGGAACAGTTGATTGATCCGATGAAATTGCTGTGGAGCCGGGTGAAAGCCGGAGAAGCCTGCGAAGTGGCAGAGGCATATAAGCAGGCACTGATACACTAACCACCTATTATCACATTCGATTATTATGATCCCTTATTTACAAGTAGATAATCTTACCAAATCTTTTGGCGATTTGGTTCTTTTCGAAAATATTTCCTTCGGTATTGCCGAAGGCCAGCGTATCGGCTTGATCGCTAAAAACGGTACGGGTAAAACCACCTTATTAAATATACTCTCCGGAAAGGAGGGATATGATAGCGGCAATATTGTGTTCCGCCGTGACCTCCGGGTTGATTATTTGGAACAAGATCCGCAATATCCTGAAGAATTGACCGTGTTGGAAGCCTGCTTTCACCATGGTAACAGTACCGTGGAGTTGATAAAGGAGTACGAACGGTGCATGGAAACCGAAGGACATCCGGGACTGGATGACCTGCTGGTACGTATGGACCATGAAAAGGCCTGGGAGTATGAACAGAAGGCTAAACAGATACTTTCGCAACTCAAGATACGGAACTTTGACCAACAGGTGAAGCATCTCTCCGGAGGACAGCTTAAGAGGGTAGCTTTGGCCAATGCTTTGATTACCGAACCGGATTTGCTGATTTTGGACGAGCCTACCAACCATCTGGATCTCGACATGACCGAATGGCTGGAAGAGTATCTTCGCCGTACGAACCTCAGTCTGCTGATGGTGACGCATGACCGTTACTTTCTCGACCGTGTCTGTTCCGAAATCATCGAGATAGACAACCGTCAGGTTTATCAATACAAAGGAAATTACAGTTATTATCTGGAGAAACGCCAGGAACGCATCGAAGCGAAATCGGTCGAGATAGAGCGTGCGAACAATTTATATCGTACCGAGTTGGACTGGATGCGTCGTATGCCTCAGGCACGCGGACACAAAGCCCGGTATCGCGAAGATGCTTTTTATGAACTGGAGAAAGTTGCCAAACAACGATTTAACAATGACAATGTGAAGCTGGAAGTGAAAGCTTCTTATATTGGCAGCAAGATATTCGAGGCTGATCATCTCTATAAGAGCTTTGGTGACCTGAAGATATTGGAAGATTTCTCTTACATCTTCGCCCGTTATGAAAAGATGGGAATTGTGGGGAATAACGGTACGGGGAAGTCTACTTTTATAAAAATATTGATGGGACAGGTGCAGCCTGACAGTGGTACACTGGATATTGGAGAGACCGTACGTTTCGGATACTATTCGCAGGACGGATTACAGTTTGACGAGCAGATGAAAGTCATTGACGTTGTGCAGGATATCGCCGAGGTCATTGAGTTGGGTAACGGCAAGAAGCTAACGGCTTCCCAGTTTCTGCAACACTTCTTATTTACTCCCGAAACTCAACATAGTTATGTATACAAATTGAGTGGGGGAGAACGCCGTCGACTTTATCTCTGTACCGTGCTGATGCGTAACCCGAACTTCCTGGTACTTGACGAGCCGACGAATGATCTCGATATTATTACCTTGAATGTGTTGGAGGAATATTTGCAGAACTTCAAGGGATGTGTCATTGTCGTTTCGCACGACCGCTACTTTATGGATAAAGTGGTCGACCACCTGTTGGTATTCAACGGACAGGGAGATATTCGTGACTTTCCCGGTAATTACAGCGATTATCGTGACTGGAAAGAAGCCAAATCCCAAAAGGAGAAGGAGGCGGAGAAACCACAGGAAGAAAAAACAGCCCGTGTCCGCCTGAACGAGAAGCGCAAGATGAGTTTCAAAGAGAAACGGGAATTCGAACAACTGGAAAAGGAAATAGCCGAGCTGGAAACAGAGAAACTACAGATAGAAGAACTGCTCTGCAGTGGTACGCTTTCGGTAGACGAACTGACGGAAAAATCGAAGCGATTGCCCGAGGTAAACGATCTGATAGACGAGAAAACCATGCGTTGGCTTGAACTTAGCGAAATAGAATCATGAACCTGACCAATTATCATAGTCATACCCTCTATTGTGACGGCCGTGCCGGCATGGAGGATTTTATCCGTTTTGCCATCAGCCGGGGATTTACGTCCTATGGTATTTCTTCGCATGCCCCTCTGCCGTTTCCGACTCATTGGACGATGGAATGGGATCGTATGGACGACTATCTGGATGAATTTACCCGGATGAAAGAGAAATATGCTTCGGAAATCGAACTGGCTGTCGGGCTGGAAATAGATTACCTGAACGAAGACAGTAATCCTTCCGTCCGGCGTTTCCAAGAGTTGCCGCTCGACTACCGTATCGGTTCGGTACATCTGCTTTACAATGACCGGGATGAAGTAGTGGATATCGATGTATGTGCAGAGGTGTTCCGGGATATCGTCGATCAGCATTTCGGCGGTGACCTCGACCGTGTGATTCATCTGTATTATGACCGTCTGCTACGAATGGTCGAACTGGGAGGCTTTGATATTCTGGGACACGCCGATAAGATGCATCACAATGCAGCCTGTTACCGCCCCGGTCTGTTGGACGAGTCTTGGTACGATGCATTGATACACGACTATTTCTCCGCTGTTGCAGCCAAAGGATATATTGTAGAGATCAATACAAAAGCTTTGCATCATTTGAATACTTTCTTCCCGAACGAACGGTATTTCCCGTTGCTGAAGGAGTTGGGAGTTCGTGTACAGGTGAACAGTGATTCGCATTATCCCGAACGGATCAATAGCGGACGTCCCGAGGCATTAGCCGCGTTGCAGAAAGCAGGCTTTGAAACAGTGACCGAATGGCACGGGGGGAAATGGATAGAGATGCCACTTTAAACCAATATATCATGAAACACAAAAACTTATTGTTAGCTTTGCCGTTTGCTTTCTTTGTATTTGCCGGCATATCATTGTCCTCTTGTAAAGACACTCCTGTCCGTAAACTTTATAAAAGTGATATAGACTGGAAACTTACCTGGCAGGACGAGTTCGATAAAGACGGTGCACCCGATCCCGAAAAATGGGTATTCTCTCCCTGGCACCCTTTCTGTCGGGATAATAACTTTGTCACCTTTGTAAAAGACGGCAAGCTCGTCTTGCGTGCTTTGCCCAATAACGATCCGAATGACACGATCCGCTATATGGCCGGCTGTGTGGAGACTTTGGGCAAAAAAGATTTTTTGTACGGGCGCTTTGAAGTATGTGCCAAATTGGGCAGTGCTAAAGGTTCCTGGCCTGCCATCTGGTTAAAACCAACCGATTCGACCACATACGGGGCATGGCCCAAATGTGGAGAGATCGATATTATGGAGCAGCTGAATAAGGATACATTTGTCTACCACACCATGCATACGGAATATATTAAGGTATTAGGGCATAAAACAGATCCGGATTATTACACCACTGCGTCCTATAATCCGCATGAATTTAATGTGTTCGGCATGGAATGGACACCGGACAAAATAGATATGTTTATCAACGATTCCCTGACCTTCAGTTATCCCCGTATTCAAGAAGAAGGTTCTGTGCAATGGCCTTTTGACGTTCCGTTCTTCCTCTTGCTCAACCAGATACTCGGAGGATGGGCAGGCGAGATAGACGACACTGAACTTCCCGTACAGATGGAGGTAGACTGGGTGCGTTATTACGAATTACCGGAAAATAAAAAATAGACTGTAAGAAGGCTTTATTGTATGCCTTTTTTCGGGAAAACAGCTTGGGACACCGGGGCTCCGTCTGCACGATACAGATAGGTTCCCGGTGTTTTTATACATATCTCTTTATTGCCGGACAGTCTGATGGTTGCAGTCTGCCAGGCGGCAATGTAATACATTCCACCGGTAAAAGCCACCTGTGCCTCTTCATCATTTCGCAAGATCTGTATCCTCGAAGTATCGAATGTGGCTGTCTTCTCCTGAGTAGAGCCCGGAAGAAGTAGGTACCGATAGCTGGCAGGGGCTCTGGGCGAATGTTTTATGTAAATAGAGAAGATATTACTTTCCAGCATTTTGGGAGCATACATTCCCATAAAGTCATGCCATTGTCCTTTCTTCTTTTCTGTTTGTACCGGACAAAGTTCGTCTTGCAGGAGGATATATCCGGTGTTATCATGAAAATACCGGCGGTTTCCTTCCGACCATACTTCTCCTTTCTTAAAACGCTGGTCGATGGAGGTGATCAGTGTGGCTGTGCTGTCTGTGTGGATATTGCTGCCCAGGCACAGGATAAATTCATCGGTAAATATCCATACTTTGTTTGCAGACAGTCCGTTACGGTTCAGGTGCATGGCTGTGATTCCATGTTTCCCATCCGTTGTTCCGCCTACGAGATTGGTTTGATTGCGTGAATCCGCTCCGCTTTCTGTTGGAATAGGAGCGTCACTTTCATAGGTTGTAATACCGGGTATCCGCCGCCAGTCCCAGAAAGGAAAAATATTGTGGTATTCATCACCACGAATGTATGTATAGATAGCTCCGTCTGCCATATAATAGCCTTTCAGGTTATCTTCATTTACCAGCTCCGTCCCGATCACCCTGTCGGATGCCATGCGTACGGATGCCATCCAATGGGGGGTGCGGTGGATGGTGAGGTCCGAATCTCCGAAGAACTTGTTTCCGGTAAACTCATTGTTCATATCCGGATGGAGGAAGTTGCGTGCAATCAACTCTTTTATCTCCCGCGCTTGTTGATCATTGCTTCCTTTCATCAAAGAATAGGCTGCGAAAAGTAAATTGAATGATTTATGAATGTCAGCACTATGGAAGAGTTGTCGGTTCAGTCCGTTCACATCCCAGTACCCCCTCCATACAATCCATTGGTACCCTTTCAGGAGCAGAGATACGAGAATATCCTGCTGCCGACGGTCGAATGCCAGCGGCGTACCGGCAAATAGTTCGGAGTAAAAACTCATATTACAGAGAAAAGAGAGTCCGTAATTGCCGAACTGTTGCTGGGGACCGTGCTGATGAAAACTCCAGTCCGGTTGAATCCCCTCTTTCTGTCCCAGTACGATTTCCGAGCATATATTTTCCCGTGCTTCCTTTATCAGTTCGGTATCGTTCAGAAGTAATCCCCGGATCAGTACGTTGCCTGCCAGCCATACCTTATTTTGTCCGGTCATGCCAAACTGTGATTGTTCCATCACCCGGATGGCCTCTTGTTTTTCTTTCTCCGTCATTTCGGTTTCGAAAAGGAGGAAGGCCGGACCCAAGGTGCGGGGAATACCTATCTGATTGTACCACCAGTTTTTGCAGACCGGCTTTTGGACAAACCAGTACTTCATAGCCTGATGGATGATGCTGACTACTGCGGAAATCTCCTGTGCAGATACGTTCTCTTGTTCACGGGCATAGTATTTGGTCAGTTTCAGTATTCGTTCGGTATGTTGTTTCGGTTCCCATCCCGAGCGTTTTGTGTCAGCGTAATTAATATCCGGCCATGAACCGTCTCCCCGGATCGTGCTGATCAGGCGATGTATCTCCTCCTGTCGGATGGGATAAAGTTGTTGTAGTTCGATAACGTTCTGGTCGGAAACCTCTTTTTCGGGAGGAATCTTCGACAATAATTGTAAATAGGGTTGTTTCTCTTCATCCATCCCGATTATAGACCGGATGTAGTTCTGCTTGATACGTTCATTCTCTTTGCCGGTTTGTGCAGAAAGGCAGGAAAAGATCGTGCAGATAAATAGCACGAACAGGGAGATTCTTTTCATATATCGAGTGTGTTTTTCATTGTATATATTAATAGGGCCGAACGAATCAGAAAAAGTTTCTGACCCGTTCAGTCTCTGTGTGGCTATTCTGTACGTTTACAAGAGTTTGCCATTAGGAATTCATTCAGGGAGTTTTCATAATTGCCTTGTAACAGGATATGGTGATTACCCAGTGGGTTTTTCAGGAAATAGTCGGCCGGTGTATTCATCTTTACACGTACTTGTGTACGGCACATATTGATGTAATTGGTGTTTTCGGTCAGAGTTCCGGTAGACAGGTAATATTCGTCCAGGCATTCGCCACCACATTTCACAATGGTGACATCTCCTTCCGGTAGCAGTCCTTGAATACCGATGCCGCTTTCTGTTTCAAAGTGATTGCGAATGATGTAACGTTCGGTCTGTTTCATTCCGATTGTGCAATGGGCCAATATAATTTCGTTGTTACGAGCGTTTATCATCGAAGGATTTGCCATGAAACCCACTTTCCCGGTCAGTGCTTTAGCCACTAATAATGTAAATACGGATTGTAAGTCGCCTTCACATCCGGCAATGATCCCTTCGTCGTTCAACATGGCAAGGGCAAGACAGCCTGTAGTGCCTGTACGCTCTATCAGTTTGAAGCAGCTCACTGTCACTGCACTTAGTTTTTCTTCTTTACAGATTCGCTTAATGGCCCGATAGAGACGCATGGCTTTAATCATATCTTCGGGAGTGCCTTCGCGGCAAGCCAGTGCCTGTGAAGCCACAGCGGCACACGAAGCGCCGACTTCGTTATCCTTAATCCGGTCATATACATCATAAATCCGTTCCAACGGGATGTCCAGATACTCGATTCCCCAACGTCGTTTTGCGAGCAGGTAGTCCACATTGCTTGCAATCAACCAGGAAGAGGGAGTGCCGATCACCCCGATGCGGAGTCCTACCAACGAACGCTGCGCCTTGAAATTGGTATATAGTACCTGTATTCTCTGGACGATACTCATAAAGTCCCCGTGGAGGATCTCACTCTTCATGCCCCGGCCGCGCAACCAGGAAGAGATTTCAAGCGCCGCCGCCAAGGAGTTTTGCATTCCGTCGGCCAGAATAATGGCAGGGCGGGGGAGCGATTCAAAGCATTGCATGACCAATCTTTCTACCCCTCCGGTAGCTATGAAGATGATGCTGAAATCATCTTTTGTCAACTGGTGGATGTCCCGGTAATCGACAAACTTCACGGTGAAATATTTTTCCAGTTCACTAAGTACGGCTTCGTGCGAACTACGTATAGTTACCTGCTTATGCAGAATCGATGCAAATGTGATTAGGTTTATGGTCATTATGTTATCGTTTTAGGTTTGTAGTTATACAAATGTATCGTTTTCCGTTGAGATTATCATAACGTTTTTAACCTTGATAAGGTTTTTAAAGTTTTTATGTCTTTGTGTCCGATTTATTATGTACATTTGCCGCTCATATTTATTAATTGACCATTATATAATTAAAGATTATGCCAACCATATCGATTCGCGGAACAGAGATGCCTGCATCTCCTATCAGAAAGCTGGCTCCCCTGGCAGATGCTGCCAAACAGCGGGGAATCCATGTATTTCACCTGAATATCGGACAGCCAGACCTGCCCACTCCTCAGGCCGCGATTGACGCGATACGCAACATCGACCGCAAGGTGCTCGAGTACAGCCCCAGTGCCGGTTATCGTAGCTATCGCGAGAAATTAGTAGGATATTACGAGAAGTTCAATATCAACCTGACGGCAGATGATATTATCATTACTACCGGTGGCTCCGAGGCGGTGCTTTTCTCATTCATGTCGTGCCTCAATCCGGGAGATGAAATCATAGTTCCCGAGCCGGCATACGCCAACTATATGGCTTTTGCCATTTCGGCGGGAGCTAAGATCCGTACCATTGCCACGACAATCGAAGAAGGGTTTTCACTTCCGAAAGTAGAGAAGTTCGAAGAACTGATTAACGAGCGTACCAAGGGGATCTTGATTTGTAATCCGAACAATCCGACCGGTTACCTGTATACCCGCCGTGAGATGAACCAGATTCGTGATCTGGTGAAGAAATACGATCTTTTCCTTTTCTCCGACGAAGTCTACCGTGAGTTTATCTATACCGGTTCACCTTATATTTCGGCCTGCCATCTGGAAGGAATTGAAAATAATGTAGTGCTGATAGACTCCGTATCCAAGCGTTATTCCGAATGTGGTATCCGTATCGGTGCCCTGATCACGAAGAACAAAGAGGTGCGTGATGCTGTAATGAAGTTCTGTCAGGCACGTCTGAGTCCCCCTTTGATCGGGCAGATTGCTGCTGAGGCTTCGTTAGATGCTCCCGAAGAATACTCGCGTGAAACCTATGATGAATACGTAGAGCGCCGTAAATGCCTGATTGACGGACTGAACCGTATACCGGGTGTGTATTCTCCTATTCCTATGGGTGCTTTCTATACAGTAGCCAAACTACCGGTCGATGATTCGGATAAGTTTTGTGCATGGTGTCTGTCTGAGTTCGAGTACGAAGGGCAGACTGTGTTTATGGCTCCTGCTTCCGGTTTTTATACTACTCCGGGTTCCGGAAAAAATGAAGTCCGCATTGCCTATGTGCTCAAGAAAGAGGACTTGACCCGTGCACTCTTTGTTTTGCAAAAGGCATTGGAGGCTTATCCGGGAAGAACAGAATAATACCTGTACATGTCGTTCACTCATCCACATAATCAAAGCAATTCAGTTTCCTCTTCCGGAGCGAAGGGGAAATTGAGGCTTTCTTATTTTCTTGCCCGTCGGATTTATCGTGATACGGATGGTGGAAAACAAGTTTCCCGTCCTGCCGTTGTGATTGCCATGATTGGTATTGCCATCGGTCTGGCGGTGATGATCATTGCCGTATCCGTTGTGATTGGATTCAAGAGTGAAGTACGCAATAAAGTAATCGGATTCGGTTCGCATATCCAGATCAGTAATTTCGATGCGGTAGGTTCTTACGAGACCCACCCGGTTGTGGTGAATGACAGTATGATGGTCGCACTTTCTGCCCTTCCCGAGGTAAAGCATGTGCAGCGGTACTCCACGAAGCCGGGAATGATTAAGACAGACGATGCTTTTCAGGGGATGGTGCTCAAGGGAGTCGGCCCGGAGTTTGATCCCACCTTTTTCCGTGATCATCTGATAGAAGGAGAGATCCCGGCTTTCAGTGATACGGCCTCTACCAACCAGGTAGTGATATCGAAAGCAATAGCCGACAGGCTGAAATTGAAGTTGGGAGATAAAATCTATACCTACTTCATTCAGAAAGACGTGCGTGCCCGCCGGCTGACGGTGAAAGGCATCTATCAGACAAACTTTTCCGAATATGATAATCTCTTTCTGCTGACCGATCTGTATCTGGTGAACCGTTTGAATAACTGGGCTCCCGGTCAGGTGAGCGGGGCGGAATTGCAGGTGCGTGATTATGATAAGCTGGAAGATATCACCTATCGGATTGCTACCGATACGGATAATAAGCAAGATATCTACGGAGGTACTTATTATGTTCAAAGCATAGAGCAGATGAATCCCCAGATATTTGCCTGGCTCGATCTGCTCGACCTGAATGTATGGGTGATTCTGATTCTGATGGTCGGCGTAGCCGGTTTCACCATGATTTCCGGGTTACTGATCATCATCCTTGAACGTACACAGATGATCGGCATCTTGAAGGCATTGGGAGCAAATGATTTCACTATCCGTAAAGTATTCCTGTGGTTTTCTGTCTTCCTGATTGGCAAGGGGATGTTGTGGGGCAATGCAATCGGTATCGTTTTCTGTATTTTGCAGTCACAGTTCGGACTGTTCAAGCTCGACCCCGAAACCTACTATGTAAGTATGGTGCCGGTCTCTATGAATATCTGGCTTTTCCTCCTGATCAATGCCGGCACCTTATTGACTTCTGTACTGATGTTGGTCGGACCTTCTTACCTGATAACCAAAATTAATCCGGCCGACTCCATGCGATACGAGTAATGGGGTTATCTGCGCATGAAATCACCCTTTCCGCGATAGAGGCGGTAAAGCTTCAACTTCAAGGTCTGTAACGGACGGATTATGTCAAAAACCGGCAGCGTAAAGTAGTAAGAACGGTTGTCACCCATCTCACCGGCTGTTTTGTTGATGACGTAGGCTTGTACCGAATAGCGGACGAACCACAGTAACAGGGATAACCCGACAACCAACCAGTGGAAGCTGAGGATACCGAATACAATCCCCGCCAGGCAAGCGGCATAAAACAGCAGTCGCGTACCGGTTTCCAATCCCAGGAGCCAGCGTTGCGAGCCTTTATAGAACCGGGAAGTTGCCATGTAGCTCACCTTTTCTTCTTTCCAGTCCTTATAGCGTTCCACGGGTTGCATCCGTATCACGGCATCCGGTGAGGTCTCTACCCGGGTGTTGTTTTCATAGGCAACCTGGTTGATGAACAGATCGTCTTCTCCGCGCTGCATATTCAGATGGGTAGAGAATCCCTTGACTTTGAAGAACAACTCCTTCCGGTAGGCCAGATTGCGTCCGATACCCATATACGGTTTACCTGCCAGGGCAAATCCCAGATAGCGGAGCGAGGTGAAAAGCGAGTCGAAAGATGCCCGCTTGTGCAGCCAGCCTTTTCCTCGTTCGTAGCCGCTATATCCCAGTACGATGTCTGTACTCGATGTGAAATTACGCGCCATTTGCCGGAGCCATTGGTTGCTGACCGGAGCACAATCGGCTTCTGTGAATCCCAGCCAGTCGTGTTTGCTGGCTTTGATTCCCAGTGTCAATGCCAGTTTTTTCCGGCTGATGTACCGGGCACTATCCGGAGTAAAACTGTGATACAGGTTGGGATATTCTTCCTCCAATGCCGATAGCAAGTCTTCGCTTTCGTCTGTGGAGCCATCATTAATGACGATTACTTCAAAGTCCGGATAATCCTGTTTCAAGATCGTGGGCAGGTTGCGGCGTAGGTTTTCCGATTCGTTTCGTGCACAGATCACCACAGATAGGGGAGGCAGTTCCCGTCCGAAGTGTACTTCGTCTTTTCCGACAGCGAGGTTGTGGGTGTGTATACGGTTGTACAGTCCGAGATAGTAGATAAGTTGAATGATTAAAAGAACACCTGTAGCCGACAGTAGTATCAGTTCAGTTGTATTGAATGTGAATGCTTCCATTTACTCTTACAAGATTTTTATGTCACAAAAGTACATAATTTTTTCAGAGATTCGTCGATTTGTATCCCTCTTATTTCTTATTGTCCAGATATTCTTTTTTAAACATATCGACAAACAACAAGAACAGCGACAGCACAAGCGGTCCGAAGATGACTCCCATGAATCCGAACAAGGATAATCCGATGACTACGCCGAAGATGGTTATTAGCGGATGGGTGTCTGCCATTTTCTTCTGGAGGATAAACCGTATCAGGTTATCACATTGCGAGACGACAATTCCACCGTAAGCCGCCAGTCCGATGGCGTTTGCCCACTCGCCGGTCAGTGCAAGATAGGCGGCTACCGGAAACCATACCAAGGCTGTCCCCACCATCGGGATGATTGTGGCGAAGCAGGTCAGCACTCCTATCAGCCAGGCATTCGGTGCTCCGAAGATGAAATAACCGATCAGGGCTACCCCTCCCTGAATGACTGCAAGCAAGGGAATGCCAATGGCATTGGAACGGACAATCATATTGATCTCATGGGTTACCTCCCGGGTATTCTTTTCGTTGAAAGGCAGGATGTCGTCGATGTAGGCTTCCATTTTAGTTCCTCCTATCAACATGAAGTACAGTACGAAGACCAATACAAACAGGTTGACGGCAAAACTGCTGATGCCTCCCATCACTGCCTGCCCTATCTTGGGAAGCAGGGAGACGATGAATGAAAGTGTGTCGCTGCCCAGCACATCATATCCTGTTTTTGCTTTAATGATTCCCGCTAACTCTTCGACAGGGGTAATGATGGCCTGGGGATCCAGGTTGATATCCTGCAATTTATTGACCAGCATCCATACAATCAGCGAGATGGGAACCAGGAAGCACAGAATGGCTTCTCCTGTAATCAGCAGTGCTGCGAAGCTTCGTTTCATTCGTGCACCGAGATAGATCATCTGTTTGCGTACAAGGATGTAGATAGTGAGTGCCCCCAGTAATCCGCCGAGGAAGGGAGTGATTTGCCGGAACAAGATAATGCCCAGTCCGATAATGATAATAATCAGAGAATATTTCCAATATTTTTCTTTCATAATAAATAAAAAGGAGAATAGAGATTCCTCTCTATTTATAACATTACACCAATTAAAATGTTTCGCTCCTAAGGCAGATCGAGACTGAAAATAGTTTGTCCCGGACGGCTTTCCCGGATGGATAAGTGTCCGTCATGTTGCCGGATGATCTGTTTGCAAAGACTGAGCCCGATTCCACTTCCTTCCGTTTTCGTTGTGAAGAACGGAATGAAGATCTGTTCCCGTATCTCTTCCGGTATGCCGGGGCCATTATCTTCTATCTCGACCTGCAGACGGTCTGCCCGCCGTACGCGGAGAATGATTCTTCCGTCCGCCTGTCCCTCGAGTGCCTGCATCGCATTTTTCAGCAGATTAAGAAAGACTTGTGACAGTTGATTGGGATCACCATCTGTTTCTATCGGGTCCGGCACGCATTGCAGCATGAACCGGATGCCGCGTTCCCGAAAGTCGCTTTGCAGCAATTCTTCAAGATTGCGGAGCATCTCGGTCAATGCGAAGCGCCTTTTTTCCGGATGGGGGAGATAGGACAGATGCCGGAATGACTCCGTAAACTCCATCAGCCGTTCGCTCTGAGCCTGTATAATCCGTAGTCCGCGGGCCGATTTCTCGTTGATATCCGGACGCTCGGACAAGGTTTGTGAGAGTGAAAGGATCGGTGCGATGGTATTCATGATTTCATGCGTCAGCACATGCGTCAGTTTGCTCCATGATTCGTTCTCCTTATCGCTCAATTCGTCGCCGATGTCTTTGATGGACAAGATGGTGATGGTTTCGCCGTCCAGAATCATCTTTTTCTCCGATATGCTGAGACTCTTGCGGATGCCGGTTGCATTCAGCAGTTGTGCCAATTGGGTTTCGGTATAGAGACGGTTGCATTTCAGCAGCGAGAAAGCGGCACTGTTGGCAATAATGATTCTACCTGAGTCGTCCCAGGCAAGCACGCCGCTGGGCACCTCCTCGAGCAGTGATTGATAGAAATGTTCTTGTTTGTGACTTTCGCCTTTGGTGCGGGCAAGGAGGTCGTTAAGCCGGTTGAGGGAGCGGTTCAGCTGTGCCTGCTCTTTGCCGACATTTGCCTCCGGAAAGTAGAGCATATTATCTTTATCCTGCACGGCGTCGAAGAACAGTCTGATTTTCCGGTTAAACGTATTCAACTGCCGGGTCAATGCACCGATCTGGAACAGCGAACAGAGCAGCAGTATACCGCCGATGATGTATCCCGTATGTGACACGACCAACCATAGTCCGGTGCCTGCTGTGACCAGTATCAGCAATACGTGAAACAGTATGATGAAATAGATGCGTTGACTGAATATCATTGGGGTCAGAGTTTGAATCGTTTGAGTTTATTGTATAATGTTTGCCGGCTCACTCCCAATTGTTCGGCTGCGGCAGTCAGGTTACCGTTGTTTTGCAGGATGGCAGTTTCGATGGCCCTCCGCTCCACCTCTTCCAGATTGGGGACAGTGGCGGTTGCCTGCGGTTGCCAGGTCTGTTTCACCAGGATATCTTTGGGGCGGATTACGCTGCCTTCACACAAGATGACCGCTTTTTCGATGGTGTGCTGCAACTCCCTTATATTGCCCGGCCAATGATAACTGCGTAATTTTTCGACAGTCTGCTCGTGTATCCGTATTTCCTGCCGTTGATATTTAGAGGTGAATTTACGTAAGAAGCAGTCGATAAAGAGTAGGATATCATCTCCCCGTTCACGTAGGGGAGGCAGTTCCAGATGAATGGTGTTGATGCGGTAGAACAGGTCTTCGCGAAACATGCCCTGCTTCACCATTTCCGGTATATCTTTGTTCGTTGCCGAAATCAGGCGGATATCGACCGGAATCACTTTGTTACTGCCCAGACGAGTCACATTCCGGCTTTGCAATACGGTGAGGAGCTTGGTTTGGAGTGGGAGAGGGAGGTTGCCCAGTTCGTCCATGAACAGTGAACTGCCGTTGGCCGCTTCGAACTTTCCGGGACGGCTTTCGTGGGCATCGGTGAAAGCTCCCCGTTCGTGTCCGAACAGTTCACTTTCGAACAGCGACTCGCTGATGGCCCCCATATCTACGTTCAGCATCGGAAGTGCGCCACGAGGTGAGAGGCGGTGTATCTCCCGTGCCAGTATTTCTTTGCCTGTTCCGTTTTCTCCCGTTATCAGGATGTTGGCGTCCGTGCGTGCCACTTTCGATACCACTTTCATCAGTTGCAACATGGCAGGCGAACGCCCCACCAGCATTTCGAATCCCTCAGCCCTGTCAACTTTTGCAGTACGTTCCGGAGCTTTGCGGCTACGGTAGGCTTCCGTCACCTTGTCGATCAGGGTCTGGTTGTCCCATGGTTTCAGCAGGAAGTCGGCTGCACCGTTTTTAAGTGCTTTAACGGCAAGTTCCACATCTCCGTAAGCGGTCAGCATCACTACGGGTAGAGTGGGAGCCATCTGCCGGATGTGCCCCAACCAGTAAAGTCCCTCGTTGCCATTGTTGATACCCGCCGAGAAGTTCATGTCCAGGATGACTACATCGATGCGGCGCGTTGTCAGCAGGGTGGTGATCTGATTTGGATTCGAAGCTGTCAGTATCTTGCTGAAGTAGTTTTCGAGCAGAAGTTCGAGTGAGGCCAATACTCCTTTGTTATCGTCTACAATCAGAATGGTTCCTGTGTTCATAGCATCTCCTTTTGATTCGCTTCCTTTTTTAAGTTCGTGGTAAAGATATTTGTTTTTGTAACTCCCTGCAAGAGAGTGTCCAATATTTAGACGTTTTCGGATTGAGAATTTATGCCGGAGAAGTATCAGAAAGTATTCCAGTGGGAAACAATCGTCAAGTGTCCAATATCTGTACACGGTGGCGTCCAGATATTGGACACTATTGTATATAGTTGAATTGTATCTATTTGATTATAAGTTGATTGTTTCTTTTGGCACAGCGTTTGCATATTAGATTAACATGAAACATTTTATATCATTTTGTACCTTTCTTCTTTTTTCAACTCTCTTGTTTGCACAAGCAGAGAGGTCGCTCGACGAATGTATCCGTATTGCATGGAAACAGAATCCGTCTTTACGGAATAGCGGGATAGATATCAAAGAAGCCCGGATGGATTACATCTCTTCTGTGGCGAGTTTCCTGCCCCGTGTCAGTGTATCGGCCGAAGCCGGACGTAACTTCGGGCGTTCCATCGACCCGAATACCAACGGATATACCAACGATACCTTTGATGAAGGAACCGTCGGGCTGGACATGACCCTTTCGCTCTTTGAGGGTTTCACCCGTATCAACCGGGTACGTTTTGAGAAGATGAACCGCAACCGGAGTGAGTGGGCTTTGAAAGAACGCCGTAACGAACTGGCCTGCCAGGTGACGGATGCCTATTATAAACTTCTGCTTGAAGAGCGGATGCTCGATCTGGCTTTAGAGCAGAGCCGCCTTAGCGAGCGTTATCTCAAACAGACCGAGGCTTTCGTCGAGTTGGGATTGAAGTCGGTTTCTGATTTGCAGGAAGTCAAAGCCCGTCGCGAAGGTGATATTTACCGCTATCAGGCCCGTCAGAATGGTTGTCGTCTGGCATTGCTCCGCTTGAAGCAGCTATTGAATCTGCATGCCGAGGATACGCTGGCCGTGCAAGATACTATCAACTACGAACTTCTTTCGGCCTATCCGCTGCCACAAACGGAAGAGCTCTATACGCAGTCTCTGGTGGCGATGCCTTCGATGCGGATGATGGAACTCAGGCAACGTGCAGCCCGTAAGGAATATGCCATGGCAGGAGGTAAATTTTCGCCAACTGTCTTTGCCCGCTTTTCAATGGCTTCCCGTTACCTCGATGGTTTTTCTACCAAACAGTTGAACGACAATTTAGGCAAGTATATCGGTATCGGTATTTCCATCCCTCTGCTGAGCGGGCTGGAACGACTGACTACCCTGCGCAAACACAAGTTGAATATATTCCGCCTCCGGAACGAGGAAGAACTGCAAAAGCAACAACTCTATACGGAGGTGGAGCAAACGGTTCTTTCTCTCCGTTCCGGTTATGATGAATTCCGGCAAGTGTTGCAGCAGTTCAGAGCCGAAGAGCTGGTACTGAAAGAATCCGAACGGAAATGGGAAGAGGGGCTTATCTCCGTCTTTCAGTTGATGGAGGCCCGCAATCGCTTCATCTCCTCCAAAGCCGAGTTGGCGCGGGTACGCTTGCAGGTAGATATGACTTTGAAGATGGAAACCTATTATCGCACGGGGAGCTTCTGTACGTTGCCCGGTGAAGAGTGATGGACGAGTTGTACAACTCGTCGTATACCAGTTGCTCAACTCGTCATGTACCAGTTGTACAACTCGTACACCGTTTCTCTACGGCCCGATGATATGACCTTATAAACAAACGTGAATTATATATAAAGCAATAATTATCTATGGATACAATGATCGAACGCAAACCCGGAATGAAGCGGAAGCATTATTATGCCGTCGCCGGAGCCGTGGTATTGGTGGGACTTGTTTTTTACTTTATTTTCAGAGACACTTCCTCTTCTATGAATGTGGAAAAAGACCGGCTGACCATTGCTACAGTTACCCGGGGAGAGTTCAGTGATTACATCCGGGTTATCGGACAAGTGATGCCCAACCGCATCATTTATATGGATGCGATAGAAGGAGGCCGTGTGGAAGAGCGCCTGAAAGAGGAAGGAGCCATCGTCAAGGCAGGCGATGTGATTCTTCGTCTCAGCAATCCGCTCCTGAACATCGGCATCATGCAGAGCGAAGCCGATCTGGCCTATCAGGAGAACGAGTTGCGCAATACCCGCATCAGCATGGAGCAGGAACATCTGCGGCTGAAACAGGAACGCATCGGTCTGAATAAGGAACTGGCAGTGAAACAACGGCGTTACGAGCAATACAGCCGCCTTATCAAAGAGCAGTTGATAGCCCAAGAGGAGTTTCGCCTGGCTGCCGAAGAGTACGAAGCGGCAAGGGCACAACTGGAAGTCATTGACGAACGCATCCGGCAGGACAATTTTTTCAGGGAAAGCCAGATCAGCAGCCTCGACGAGAATATCCGTAACATGAAGCGCAGCCTCGCCCTGGTACGCGAGCGGGTGGAAAACCTGAAGGTAAAAGCTCCCATCGATGGACAGGTGGGCAATCTCGATGCCCAGATCGGTCAGTCCATTGCTGCCGGCGAACATATCGGGCAGATCATCACCCCCGACCTCAAAGTACAGGCTCTGATCGACGAATACTACGTGGAGAGGGTAGTTCCCGGACTTCCGGCGGATTTCACCCGTGACGGAGGCAACTATAAACTTGAAGTGACCAAACCCTATCCGGAAGTAAAAGAGGGACAATTCCGTACCGACCTTCAGTTTACTGCCGGACGTCCCGAAAACATCCGTGCCGGGCAGACGTATCACATCAATCTTCAGTTGGGAGATCCTGCCCAGGCCATTCTTGTACCTCGTGGAGGATTCTTCCAAATAACAGGAGGCCGCTGGATGTATGTTGTTGACGAAAGTGGTAAATTTGCCACGCGCCGTCCCATCCGGATCGGACGGCAGAATCCGCAATATTATGAAGTGACTGAGGGATTGAAACCGGGCGACCGGGTGATTGTATCCGGATATGAATTGTTTGGGGATAACGAGAAACTTATATTGAAATAAGAACCGAATACTATGAACTACATTTCGCAAGTGATACGAAGCCAGCGGGTTAAAAAGTCTCTGACGCTGATAAACATAACAGGGTTGTCGGTCTGCATTGCAGCGGCACTTCTTATTATGCTTTATGTCTGGTCGGAGTTAAGTTATGATTCATTTCATGATACCGACCGTGTGTATCGTGTTGAAAGCAGACTGTATGAGGGCGAGATGCTGACGGATAATTGGGCGACTACGGCTTATGGGCATGCTCCTGCCATGAACAGGGAAATAGCGGGAATTGAGAAGTACGTCCGTGTTACGGCTCAGGATCGCGAGCAGGTGGTGAATTACTTCGACAGGAGATTTGCCGAGGAACATTACTGCTATACCGAGCCTGCCTTTTTCGAAATATTCAACTTCCCTATAGTTAAAGGAGAAAAGACCGGGCAACTGGTACGCCCTAATACGGTGGTACTGACTGAAAGCGCTGCAAGCCGCTATTTTGGTGAAGAAGACCCGATAGGCAAGATACTGACCTTCAGTACCTCTTCATCACAGCAAAACTTTGAAGTAACGGGCATTATTGCCGATATGCCTGTCCGTTCGCACCTGCATTACGATTTCCTGCTTTCCTACAATACGATTCCCAAGGAACGGCAGGACATCTGGTACATTCACGGTGTATATACTTACGTCCGCCTGATGCCCGGAAAGACTCCGGGAGAAATTGAACAGGCTTTCCGTGACATATCCGACAAGTACAAGACTGATGCACTGAAACATAAAACCTGGGCTGTAGAACTGATCTCGTTGAAAGATATTCACCTTACTCCGCAAAAAGCATACGAGAAAGAGGTGAAAGGAAGCCGGACGGCGGTTCTTATTTTGTTCGTAATGTCCGCCATTCTGCTGCTGATAGGTTGGGCAAATGCCTTGAACCTGACCGTAGCCCGCTTTTTGGAGCGTGGACGGGAGTTCGGACTCCGTAAAGCTTTTGGTGCTTCGCGCCGTCAGATTATTATTCAGGGACTTCTTGAGTCCGGTTTCATGAACTTGCTGGCTACGTTGATAGCTTTCGGCTGGCTGGAACTCCTCTTACCCCTTGTCTATCGCTGGGCAGGGCAAAACTTCGGGACAGACATACTTATGCAACCCGCTTTTTGGGGGATTGTAGCCGGAGTGGTTATCATCGGTACGTTGGTTGTAGGGCTTTATCCTTCCTGGCTGATGGTCACTATCCGTCCGTCGGAGATTATGCGCGGTAAACTGTTGCACGGAAAGAGAGGCAACCGGATCAGAAAGGCGTTGATTGTTGTTCAGTTCCTGGCTTCTTTTGTTCTGATTGCAGGTACGTTTACTGTGTTTCAACAGGTCCGTTACATGCAGCGTGAGGCCGAATCGGATCTGAATACCCGCATTCTGGTCATTAAATATCCTTCGTTCACCGAGGGACTGTCGCTGCGCATGGAGAGTTTCACCAAACGTTTGAAGCAACGGGCGGATGTAAGTCACGTGACAGTTTCGGGAGCTGTTCCCGGTGTGGAAGTTGCCAACTATTTTACCAATCGGCCGTATGGAAGCGATCCCTCACAAGTAAAATTGATACAGATGTTTTCTGTAGACTACGACTATTTGTCTGCCTATATGCCTCGTATGATTTGCGGACGAAGTTTTTCCGAAGATTATGGTGGCGATCTTAACCGGGTGGTGCTTAACGAAGAAGCTGTCAGGCTGTTGGGCTACGAATCGGCAGAAGCGGCGTTGGGGCAACAACTTAAAATGGAAGTGGTTAGTGACCCGCTTGAGATAATAGGAGTGGTGGAGAACTACCACCAGCAATCGCTTGCCGTGGCTTACAAGCCTATCATTTTCTTTTTGAAAGAGCGTGTTCCTTTTATTGCAACGCCTTATATTTCTGTCTGTCTGAAAGGAAAGGGGGATGCCGGCGTCTTGACGGAAATTGAACAGATGTATCGTGAATACTTCCCGACTTCTTTATTTTCTTATTTCTTTTTGAATGATTTTAATGAATTCCTATACAAATCCGATCGTAATTTTGGCTGGATATTTGCCAGCGCCTCATTGCTTGCCGTATTTGTTGCTTGCCTTGGATTGTGGATTGTAACCCTGTTTTCCACCTTGTCACGTTTGAAGGAGGTGGGTATCCGCAAAGTGCTCGGCGCAAATAAAACCAGCCTGTTCTTTGTCCTGACCAAAGAACTGTTGTTGCTTACCGTATTGGCATCTGCAATCGGTATTCCTGTATCGGCAGTGCTGATGAATGCTTGGCTGGAAACGTACGCTTTCCACATTTCGCTGTCCTGGTGGATATATGCAGCCACTTTTGTACTGCTGATGCTGATAGCCTTTCTCACTGTGCTCCAACAGGTATGGCGTACCATCCGCCAGAAACCTATGCGCATTTTAAAATATGAATAACTAATATAATATATAACGATTATGATTAAAACAGAAAAACTGTCTATGCTCTTCACCACCGAGGAGGTGCAGACCAAAGCGTTGAATGAAGTGACTATGCAAGTGGAGCGGGGAGAATTTGTAGCTATCATGGGCCCTTCCGGGTGTGGCAAGTCTACTCTGCTGAATATCCTGGGTACACTCGATTCACCCACTTCCGGCTCTTACTTCTTCGAAGGCAAACAGGTGGATAAGATGAACGAGAACCAACTGACGGCTCTGCGTAAGGGAAATCTGGGATTTATTTTCCAGAGTTTCAACCTGATTGACGAACTGACCGTATACGAGAATGTGGAGCTTCCTCTGGTATATCTGGGCATGAAACCTGCCATACGGAAAGAAAAGGTGAAACAGGTACTTGAGAAAGTAAATTTGTTGCACCGTGCCAATCATTTTCCGCAACAGCTTTCCGGTGGACAGCAGCAACGTGTTGCCATAGCTCGCGCCGTGGTGACGGACTGCAAGTTGTTGCTTGCCGATGAACCGACCGGAAACCTCGACTCGGTAAACGGTGTGGAAGTGATGGAGCTACTACGGGAACTGAATCGTCAGGGGACTACCATCATCATCGTTACTCACTCGCAGCGTGATGCGACTTATGCCCACCGGATTATCTGCCTGCTCGATGGGAAGATCGTAGCCGAGAATATCAACCGTCCGCTGGACGAAACTTCCGGGACTAATACAGAGAGCGTATGATAGGGAATTATTGGAATAGTGCCTACCGCAACCTGATGAAGCGGAAAGGATTCAGTTTCATCAATGTTTTCGGGTTGGCAGTCGGCATGGCATCGGCTCTGCTGATCTTGACTTACGTCACCTTTGAGTTCAGTTTCGACAAGATGCACCAGAAGTACGAGCGCATCTTCCGCGTGGAAAGTACTTTCTACGAGGGAGAAGTGCAGACCGACTATTGGGCCAGCAGTTCGTTCGGTTATGGTTCGGCCATGAAGGAGAATCTGGCCGGCATTGAAGATTATACCCGGGTGGTCTCTTTGTATCAGCCCGAGCAGATAGTGAAGTACGGTGAATTGACTTTGCGCGAAAACCAGATAGCTTATGCCGATCCCGGTTTCTTCCGCCTGTTCGATTTCGAGCTGGTGAAAGGAGATAAGGCCACTTGCCTTTCCATGCCCCGCCAGGTGGTCATCACCGAACGTATTGCCCGGAAGTATTTTCAGGACGAAGACCCCATCGGAAAGATACTTATCTTTACGGGACCGTATGACAAGGTGGTTTGCGAAGTGACAGGGGTGATGAAAGAGATGCCTTCCAATTCGCATATCCATTATAATTTCCTGATTTCCTATAAGTCACTCGGGCAATATCTGCATGACTATTGGTACAAGCACGAGGTTTATACTTATGTGCTGCTCGATTCGCCCGAAAGGAAGGAAGAGATAGAAAAGGCGTTTCCGGCAATGTCGGAGAAGTATAAGACGGACGAGGCGCTGAAAAATAAAATATGGGGTGTGTCACTGACACCGCTTGCCGATATTCATCTTAAACCGCAAGTTGGTTACGAGGCCGAAATCAAGGGAAACCGTACGGCCATGATCGCCCTGATCTTTGCTGCAATTGCCATTTTGGCTATTGCCTGGATCAATTATATCAACCTGACTGTGGCCCGCTCGATGGAACGTGCCAAGGAGGTAGGAGTGCGCCGGGTAATAGGAGCTTTCCGCAAGCAGCTTGTATCTCAATTCTTGTTTGAGGCCTTGGTCATGAACCTGGTTGCATTGGTACTGGCAGTGGGACTGATCGAGTTGATCTTGCCATACTTCAATCAGTTGGTAAGCCGTACGGTAACTTTCTCCGTTTGGCTGACGGGATACTGGTGGCTTTTGCTTTTAATCGTATTTGTAGGGGGAATTTTCCTCTCCGGTTACTATCCTGCATTGGCGCTTCTCAACCGGAAACCGATTACGTTGCTGAAGGGAAAGTTCCTGAACAGCAAGTCGGGCGAAGGCACTCGCAAAGTATTGGTAGTCGTTCAGTACACGGCATCTATGATTCTGCTCTGCGGCACATTGATTGTGTTTGCGCAGTTAAACTTCATGCGCAATCAGTCGCTGGGAGTGAAGACGGACCAGACTCTGGTTGTCAAATTTCCCGGACGGACCGAAGGCATGAACACGAAACTCGAAGCCATGAAGAAGGCCATTGCCCGCCTGCCTTTGGTAGACAAAGTTACCTTCTCGGGTGCCGTGCCGGGCGAAGAGGTGGCTACCTTCTTGTCTAACAGGCGAAAGAGTGATGCTTTGAAGCAGAATCGCCTTTATGAAATGTTGGTATGCGACCCGGATTATATTGATGCTTATGGACTGCAACTGGTGGCAGGGCGCGGATTCTCCGAAGATTATGGAGACGACGTGAATAAGTTGGTGGTCAACGAGTCTGCTGTCCGTAACCTGGGAATCGCCTCTAACGAAGAGGCTCTCGGCGAGGAGATAGAGGTGGAATGTACCGATGCCCCGATGCAGATTATCGGAGTGGTGAAGGACTACCATCAGCAGGCACTCAACAAGAATTATACCCCGATTATGCTGATCCACAAAGATAAGATCGGTTGGCTGCCGCAACGCTACATCTCCATTGTGATGAAGTCCGGCGACCCGAAGGAATTGGTTTCGCAGGTGGAGGAGATCTGGCATCGCTATTTCGAGGATTCCAGTTATGACTTCTTCTTTCTCGATCAATTCTTCGATCATCAGTATCGTCAGGACGAGGTGTTTGGTGTCATGATCGGTTGCTTCACCGGACTGGCCATCTTCATCTCATGTCTGGGATTGTGGGTATTGGTGATGTTCTCCTGCACTACCCGTACCAAGGAGATGGGTATCCGGAAAGTATTGGGAGCTACCCGTTGGAATCTGTTCTATCAGCTGGGTAAAGGCTTTTTCCAATTGATCCTGATAGCGGTAATCATTGCGTTGCCCGTTGCCTGGTTCAGTATGAATGCCTGGTTGAGTCATTATGCTTTCCGTACCGATCTGAAGATATGGTTCTTTGCAGTTCCGGTAGTGTTGATGCTGTTGATTTCGTTTGTGACGGTAGCCTGCCAGACGGTGAAGATTATCGTAGGCAAACCGGCACGGTCATTGCGGTATGAGTAAGATTCCGGAATAAAATAAGTCGCATTCGGCACAGAGTGCATGAGGGTGTCATAGTTCACCACAGATTATACGGATTTACAAGATAGATTTTTAATCTACTGATAACCAATAATATTTATCTGTACAATCTGTGGTGAACTATGACACCCTCAGTGCCTTTTGTGGTGAACTTTAGCCTTTGGGTTGTTGCGTCTGGGTTTCTTCTCCCCAATGCGTTTTCGCTTCCAGTTCTTCCCGGTCACGCACCTCTTTCGCCTTCTTTGCATAGACAATCATGCGCAGGGACTGGTCGTAAGTAAAGTAATTCCATACCCAGTTCAGTAGGACGTTTGCTTTGTTGCGTACTCCCAGGATCGAACGTAAATGGACGACCAGCCACATCACCCAAGCCAGCCATCCGGCGGTTTTGAAACTACTGAACTCTGCCACAGCGCGATTGCGCCCTACGGTTGCCATCGATCCCAGGTTCCGGTAATGGAACGGCTGCATCGGCTTTCCTTTCTGTAGTCTTTGCAGGTTCTTGGCAAGCAGTTCGCCTTGTTGAATGGCCACTTGTGCCAGTTGCGGGTGTCCGTTAGGATAGTTCTTGTCCGTAGTCTGAATACATTGGTCCCCGATGGCAAAAATAGTGTCTGTTCCCTGTACACGGTTGAATTCGTCTACTTTGATTCTTCTTCCGCGTCCCAGTAACTCTCCGTCTATATTGCCGAAAGTGATGGCTGCCACGCCGCTCACCCAGATAAACGTACGTGTCGCTATCTCTGTACCGTCTTCCAACATCACTTTATGATCTTTGTAATCCGTCACCCGCTTGTTCAGCAGGATGTTGACTCCCATTTCACGCAGAAACTGTTCGGCATGGCGGGATGAATCTTCAGACATTCCCGCCAGGAGACGGTCGCCCGCTTCAATCAGGTAGATGTGCATCAGGCTGCTGGGCATATCCGGATAATCGTTGGGCAGTACGAACTTCTTCATTTCCGAAAGCACTCCGGCTATTTCTACTCCGGTGGCCCCTCCGCCTACAACAACGACATTGAGCAACTCCTGCCGTTCACGTTCCGTACTGCAAGTGATCGACCGTTCAAAGTTTGCCAGTAGGGCATTTCTCAGTCCCATGGCTTCCGAAACGGTTTTCATAGGCATGGCCTCTTCTTCAATGTGCTCGTTGCCGAAGAAGTTGGAGGTGGTGCCGGCTGCCAGTACCAGGTAGTCGTATTCTGCTTTACCGATGGAAGTCTGAATCATCTTTTTCTCGGGGAAGATGGCCCGTACTTCTGCCATACGGAAGTAAAAGTCCTTTCGTTTCTGAAAAATCTTCCGGAACGGGAAAGAGATGGAACTGGGTTCAAGTCCGGCTGAAGCGACTTGATAAATAAGGGGAGGAAACTGGTGATAATTGTTCTTATCGACTAAAACAACCTGGAAACCAGACTTTTTTAGCTTGTTGGCCAATTTAAGACCGCCGAAGCCACCACCTACGATGATGACACGCTTCTTGTCGTTTTTTACAATGTTGAAACTCATACTGAAAACTTCTATTTAACCTGATGTGTCTAAAACCTAATGTCATGGTTATAAACGCTTGTCATAGGTAAAAAGTTCAGCTAAAAGAACGGTTTCAGAAGTTGTTTCAAGAGGCTTTTTCACCATAGATTACACAGATTACCGCAGGTAGTTTGTGCTGACAATCGGTCGTTCACTCTTTTAGAGCCTGTTTTAATTTTGCTTGAGATATGTTTTCAGGGATGTTTTCCGGTTTTTGCAAGGAGCATAGCGGGCTATGTGACGGGTAAAAACGGGGAAATAGACCGAGAAAAAACTCAAAACAGGTCAATAAAATTCCTGTAAATTTATTCAAGGAAAATTTAAACAGGGCACTTAATCTGCGCTAATCTGTATCATCTATAGTGGTTTCTGATGTTCCCTGTAGGCTTTTTATAATTCCGGTACCATGCAGAATTTAGTTTCCGGAAAATCTTTCTTCAGATACCGTTGGATGAAGAGTTGTGTATCCTCCTGTATCGTCCGGTCCTCTACCGTCGGGTAGAGGTTGTACAGAACGGTATCCAGTTTGATCCCCCGGTTTTTGATGGCTTCCAGGCTGAGCAATGTGTGGTTGATACTGCCCAGTTTGCCGGAAGTGACAAACAGCAGCGGGTATCCCTTCTGCGCAATATAGTCAATCGTCAGCAATTCGTCGGTAAGCGGCACCATCAGGCCTCCGGCTCCCTCGAGCAGGACAACGTCATAACGGCGGCTCAACTCTTCTGTAGCACGTTCTATTTTGTCAAAGTCGATGGGACGTCCGTCTATGCGTGAAGCGAGGTGTGGAGAACAGGGGTAAGAGAAGATTTCGGGCATGGTCAGTCCTTCCCGGTCGTCATCAGTGGGAGCGATGCCCATGATGCGGCGGTGCAGGTCGATGTCTTCCGAGTGGCCTGTATTGCCTGTCTGGATAAATTTCTGAGTAATGGTGCGTTGCCCTTTCCGGTTCAGTTCGCGTGCCAGGAATCCTGTGGCATAACTCTTGCCTGCATCTGTATCGATGCCGCTGATAAAATACACATTCTTTTTCATACTTCTTTTGTTTGAGACCCGCAGGTCGTTTTTCTTATCTCTTTTTTGCTATTATATAGATGGGGTGGTAGGTCAGTGAAACAGAACCTTTGCCGGGACTGAACAGACGTTCGTATTCCTGACAGAAGAGGTTCAGTTTGCTCCGGGTCCAGCTTTGGTTACAAGTACCTGTCACTCCGGTCTGCTTCAGATGATAAAGCACCTCCATCGGATTGTTGAAATTCAGTGAGATGACTTCTTCCTCCGTGTGCACAATGTCGTATAGTGCCGAGAGTGAGGCAGTCAGCTCTTCTCTCGAACGGTAGGCGAGTCCCTGTCCGGTCAGTTGGCGAATCTCCTTCATGTTTTCTTTTCCGAAAGTACTGAAGGCAATGTATCCCTGCGCATTCAGGATGTTTTCACATTTCCGGAAAAAAGCATCGGGATGTTCGAACCATTGCAGGACGGAACAGGAAGTGATCAGTTCCGTTCCGTGCGGGAAGTCAAGTGCTTCGGCATCTCCGGGCAAGAAGGAGACCCGCTCGTTCAGGATATCTCTGCAGCTATGGCGCATCTCTTCGCAAAGGTCGTTCAGCAGCAAGTGTTCCGGGCGGAACGAACGGAGTAGCAGACGCGAATAAGTACCCGTCCCGCAGCCGAACTCTACAACACGGCGGAGGGAGTGCGCAGGGAGGTGTTGCTGCAACAAACTGCACATTTTCCGGGCGATTTGTTGTTGCACCCGGGCTTCGTGCGGATAGGTGCCGATTGCTTTCGTGAAGCGTTGGGCGATCAGTAGTTTGGAGGAAGCAGCGGCAGGAGCGAGATTTTCTTTCAATATCTTTTCGTCATAATGTGCTCCGTCATATCGCTGAATTTCATTGCAATATTTTTGCCAGGCCTGTTCCTGGTTCTTCGGTGGGAAGATATGATCGGATTCTCCGATGATTGCTTTATTCCAGACAAAGGTGGATGGGGGCAGTTCGCTGTATTGTCTGCCGATGGCCGCCAGTTCTTCTTTCAATTCTTCTACCGGTCGTTGGGGAGCTATTTCCAGGAAAGCTTGAAAGGCACTTCCCGATCCGCACATTCGCCGGCGGAACTTCTGTAGGGTCGCTTCATTGAGATTATTGAGTGTACCTTCAAATATGGCGGGAGGAATTCCCCGCATATCATCGATAGGGAAAGGTGTTCCGTTGATGGCAATGCTTTGCTTGAGGGGGAGGTTGCTGTCCGGCAACACTTGGGAAGCTGCCCATACCCCCATGGACCAGGCAACAACATAGATCCCCTCATACGTGGAGAGCAATGTGCTGTCAAAATCGAGAGAACGGTAATCATAGCAGATTATCAGATCTTTATTTGGGGGGAGATTGTGCATGAAGGGAGTTTCATCCATTCCCCATCCGGCAAAGAAGAGGAGAGCCTCTTTTTGGAGGGGAGGGTATCCGGCGGCTTCACATCCGGTTCCTGTCTCAGAGTGAAGGGAGTTTACAGATTTTTGGGGTGGATATAGTCTTTTCAGTTTCATAAGTTTATGACTTTGATGATACAGGCCGTATTGTTGCTATCACTCTTTTCACTTCTTCTTCCGTTACGTCTGCCGTTAATGAAAAACGGATACGGGAAGTTCCTTCCGGTACCGTAGGCGGACGGACAGGCAACGCATAAAATCCTTTGCGTTGCAGCTCTTCTGCCATACGGACGGCGGAAGAACTTTCACCCGCGATCATGGGTACGATTTGGCTGGCCGAGGCAGAAAAGTATCCTTTCTCCTGGAGGCCGGTCCGCAAGTTGCTGCTGATGGCTGCCAGGTGTTCCCTCTTCTCCTGATATTCCGCCAGATGGCGCAGTACAAATGAGGTCCATTGCAGGGTGACAGGCGGGAGTGCAGTGGTGAAGATAAAGGGACGCATTTTATTTATCAGATAGTCCCGTATCACCTGCCTGCACACGATATATGCCCCATAGGAAGCCAGTGCCTTTCCGAAAGTGCCCACCAAAAAGTCGATATCCGATATGCATCCGTATGCTTCGGCACATCCCAGTCCGCCGGTTCCCCGGACACCGACAGCATGGGCTTCGTCTAAATAAAGCAATACGTTCGGATACTTGCGTTTCAGCTTGACCAACCGGGGTAAGTCTGCTTCGTCACCATCCATACTGAAAATACTTTCGGTAACGATAATAACCTGTTCATATTCTTTGTGGTAAGTCTCTACTAGTCTTTCCAACTGGCTGTATTCATTGTGCCGGTAGCGGATACATTTGGCATCTGATAGCCGAATGCCGTCTATCAGGCTGGCATGTATCAACTTGTCGGCCAAAATCAGTGTTTTTGTGTCGCATACGGCAGGTAGGATTCCGGTATTGGCATGATATCCGCAATTGAATACCAGTGCCGCTTCTGTTCCAAATAAGGAAGACAAGGTAGCTTCCAGTTCATCGTATGCGGCAAAATTGCCGGTAAGCAGGCGGGAAGAAGAGGAAGAGAACTTAATTTCTTCCGGCTTCACTGTCTGCCAGAAAGCTTTTAACAGTCCACTGTCGTTAGCCAACCCCAGATAATCATTTGACGAAAGGTTTAGCATCCGTTGTCCCCCGATGATTACCTCTTTGCCCTGATGTACCAGGGTAGGAAGGGTGCGGAAGTTATCTTTCTTTTTAAGGAGTTGCAGCTCGTCAAGGAAACGGGTGAGTTCACCTCTTTCCGTTTCTTGGTTTTTATTCATATTTGTAATGTTTTTGAGTTTGATTCACCACAGAGTAGCACAGAGTTTCACAGAGATTATTTTCTCTTAATATCTTATAAACAAGAGATTGAAACTCTGTGAGACTCTTGTTACTCTGTGGTGAAGTTTGATTCGCCTCTATTTCGTTTGGGAACCGGGAAGGCCGTTACTTATGATCCTTATCATCCCTTCCGTGAGTTTGGTCAACTGTTCGGGCGTAATGATAAACGGAGGCATTACATAGATCAGTTTGCCAAACGGACGGAGCCAGATGCCTTCCTCCACAAAACGGCGTTGCAGGTATGCCATATTCACCGGTTCTTTCATCTCGATCACTCCGATGGCACCCAGTACACGGACGTCCGCTACCTGAGGGAGCTCACGTGCCGGAGCTAATTCACGGTTCAGTTGAGCTTCTATTCGTTTTACGTTTTCTTGCCAGCCGGAAGTTAGAAGTAACCGTACCGATGCGCAGGCTACGGCACATGCTAACGGGTTTCCCATAAACGTAGGCCCGTGCATGAATGCTCCCGGTGCATGGTTGGAGATGCAGTCTGCCACTTCATTGGTGGTCAGTACTGCCGATAAGGTCATGTATCCACCTGTCAATGCTTTGCCGATGCACATGATGTCCGGCTCTACTCCGGCATGTTCCCAGGCGAAGAGTTTTCCGGTACGTCCGAATCCGGTTGCTATTTCATCGAAGATCAACAGTACCCCATACCGGTGGCAGAGGCGCGCAGCTTCTCTTAAATATTCCGGATGGTAGAAACGCATGCCTCCCGCACCTTGTACAATAGGTTCGAGGATGAAAGCTGCCAGTTCATCGGCATGTTTCTCCAGCAGATGCTCCAACGGACGGATGTCTTCCGGGTTCCATTCATCTCCGAACCGGGAGGAGGGAGCAGGGAGGAAGTGGCGGATGGGAAGTGCCGAACCAAAGATACTGTGCATCCCCGTTACAGGATCGCATACCGACATGGCATTCCAGGTATCTCCGTGGTAACCGTTACGGATGGTGACGAAATTATTTTTCTCCGGTTTTCCGGCTGCATACCAGTATTGTACGGCCATCTTCAGTGCAACTTCGACAGCTACGGAGCCGGAATCGGCATAGAATATCTTTTGCATAGAGGGCGGGACCAGAGGAAGCAACAGTTTGCCTAGTTCGATAGCCGGATCGTGCGTCAGTCCGCCGAACATGACATGCGACATCCGGCTGAGTTGATCTTGTACAGCCTGGTTTAATATCGGGTGATTGTATCCGTGCACCGCACACCACCACGATGACATTCCTTCGATCAGTGTCTGTCCGCTTTCCAGGGTGATGGTGGCACCGTCAGCCCGTTTCACCTTATATACCGGGAGCGGATTCGAAGTTGAAGTATACGGATGCCACAAATGTTCGCGGTCAAATTGTGAGTCGGCAAAGTGATATCCTTCCGAGAGAATCATCTCTTTATCATCCGATACCTTGGAGCCGAGTGTTGTCAGCAGATCGCCTACGATGGCGGAGTTGATGCCGATATAGAGGGATTTCCGGACGGCCTTTGGTGTCAGTTGCGAGCGCCCTCCGGCAAAGCGCAGGTAAGCCGCAGGGTTAATGAACCGGAAAAGAGCCACAGTGGTCAGTATCTCTTCTTCACTGAGAGGAGACTGATGCTCGAGCGGAGTGCCGGGTATGGGTTGCAGCAAGTTGATCGGGATGGATTGGATGTTGAGATCGCGGAGTGTGAAGGCAAATTCGATCCGTTGTTCCACAGTTTCACCCATGCCGATGATGCCTCCGCAGCAGAGGTCCATCCCTACCCGTCGTGCGGCATGCAAGGTTTTCAGCTTTTGTTCCTGTGTATGCGTGGTACAGAGCGAGTCGAAGTGGGAAGGAGCCGTTTCGAGGTTACAGTGGTACCGGGTCACTCCGGCATCATACAATGCCTGCAACTCTTCTTCGTCCAACAGTCCGAGCGAAGCGCACAACCGGATAGACGAATGGCGACGCATCCGCCGGGCCGCTACACAGAGCTCTTTCATGTTTTTGGGAGAAGGTTTGCGTCCACTGGTCACCAATGAAAAGCGGTTGACCCCTTGTGCTTCGTTGTATTTTGCTTGTCGCAGGCACTCTTCTGCGCTCACCAGATCGTATACATCGGCCTTGGTCTTGTAGTGAGACGACTGGGCGCACCATTTACAATTTTCCGGACACCGTCCCGAGCGGGCATTGATGATGGAACACATGTCGAACTCCTGCGAAGCGCAGGCGGTGGTGATGTCGTGCGCGGCATCATACAACTCTTCTTTACGGGGATAGAGCGCCAGCCATCCGGCCTGCTCTCGGCTGATAGCCGTTCCTTGTAATACTTGGTTTTTTATTTCTTCGATAGTCATAGGGTGGGGATATTAAAAAAGAGGTTGCCGGTCCCATCGGGATGGGAGGCAACCTCTTTAGGTGTAATGTGTGAGGCGGATGTCACAACAGTTGACTGTGCGGCACCGGCATAAGAATATTTGGATGATTGGAGTTGAGTAAGAAGCAAGAGCAATGGTTCGGGAGATAGCGTGAGGTTCTCCCAATCTTCTTCCGGAACGGAATCTTCTGTTTCCCGTTGCGGATCAAGTCCGGTCGTATGCGGAGTTTGCTGCTTGCACAACGCACATTCGGTGATGTTCTTTCTCAACTGTCCGATGGTGACACACAAACCCAGAGTGGCAAATATAGCATAAGCCTTCCGGCTCCACTGGCGGAAGCGGATAAACGAATGTGATATGTACCTTTCTTTTTTCATAAGCCGTATGGTGATATCGGGTCATCGGACGGCGGCAAAGCTACAAAGAATCTACGGAATGACCAAGGGATAGCATCGGTTTGTAAGCAGGGACCTCTCCTCTACCACAAAGACGGTATAAGAATCCCTTATAAAGGGGATTTCAAGAACAATCCCCATACTCTACTTTTGCAGCAGGAAATGATCCGTGAAAATTAATTAAAAAATGTAGGTGGCTTTTGACACACCTTCAAGAATAAGATAACAATTTCAAGGCTTTTAACAACAATCTGCCGGATTGTGTGTTAAACAAAAGATTCTAATTTAAACATAACTAAACTTAAGGTATGAAGACCAATTTACGTCTATTATTTACGTTGCTCTTTGTCGTTTCGGTTGTTGCATTACGTGCCGGAACAATGAATGACATACGTGTTTCGGGCACTGTTGTGTCCGAAGGAGACCCGTTGCCCGGTGTGTCGGTATTAGTGAAAGGAACCGGCGTCGGTACTATTACCGGTATTGACGGCAAGTATTCCATCAATGTTCCGTCCGATGGTACGCTGGTATTCAGTTTTATCGGACTGAAATCTGTGGAACATAAAGTGGGAGGACGCTCAGTGATCAATGTCGAGCTGGTGCCCGACAGTAAGCAATTGGAAGAAGTAATGGTAGTAGCCTATGCCACTGCCAAGAAATATAGTTTCACCGGTGCCGCCTCTACCGTTAAAGGTGACGAGATAGCGAAGTTACAAACCTCAAGCGTATCACGTGCCCTTGAAGGAACCGTAGCCGGTCTGCAGGCAAGTGCCGCAAGCGGTCAGCCGGGTACCGATGCTACCATCCGTATTCGCGGTATCGGATCCATCAATGCATCCAGTGCACCTCTCTATGTAGTGGACGGTGTGCCCTATGACGGTAGTGTGAACTCTATCAACCCCGAAGATATCGCATCGATGACCGTTCTGAAAGATGCGGCCTCAGCTGCTTTGTACGGTTCGCGTGGAGCCAACGGTGTGATTATTATCACCACCAAGCAGGGACAAAGCGATTCGAAGACTACAGTGAACGTGAAAGCCAGCTTCGGTGGTTCCAATCGTGCGGTACGTGATTACGACCGGATCGGCACCGATCAGTATTTCGAACTTTATTGGGAGGCTTTGCGTAACCAATATGCACTGGATACAAAGAATTATACTCCTCAGACAGCAGCTATCAAAGCTTCTAAAGACTTGGTAGGAAAACTGATGGGGGCCGGCCCCAATCCTTATGGCTCTAAATATCCTCAGCCGGTAGGTACGGATGGAAAATTGGCGGATGGGGCCGTTCCGCTCTGGAACTTCGACTGGCAGGATGCCATGGAGCAGCAGGCACTTCGTACGGAACTGGGACTGAATGTTTCAGGAGGCGGCAAAACCAATCAATACTACTTCTCTGCCGGATACCTGAATGATAAAGGTATTGCGTTGGAGTCCGGTTATGAACGCTTTAATCTCCGTTCGAACGTGACAAGCCAGATGACCAAGTGGCTTCGGGGAGGAGTGAACATGAGTTTTGCCCACTCTTTGCAGAATTATCCCGTATCATCGGATACGAAAACAAGTAATGTCATCAATGCCGGCCGTTTGATGAATGGATTCTATCCCATCTATCAGATGAACGAAGATGGAACCTATAAACTGGATTCCGAGGGACAGCGGATGTATGATTTCGGTTCTTACCGTCCGTCCGGTTCGATGGCTAACTGGAACCTTCCGGCCACATTGCCCAATGATAAGTCGGAACGTATGAAAGATGAATTTTCAGGACGTACTTTCCTTGAAGTTACCTTTATCGAAGGGCTGAAGTTTAAGACCAGCTTCAACTTTGACCTGATCAACTATAATTCACTCGACTATACCAATCCTAAAATAGGGCCGGCTGTTAACACCGGAGGTTCATCGAGCCGTGAAAACGACCGTACTTTCTCGTGGACCTGGAATAATATCCTGACTTATGACAAAACCCTCGGAGAGCATCATTTCAATCTGCTGGCCGGACAAGAAGCCTATTCCTACCGTTACGATGTGCTGCGAGCATCCCGTTCGAACATGGCATTGCCTGATTTTCCCGAACTGGCTGTCGGTTCGTTGGTAACCGGAGGGACAGGATACCGTGTAGATTACTCGTTGGTGGGATATTTCCTAAATGCCCAATATGACTATCAAAGCAAATATTTTTTCTCGGGTTCGTATCGGCGGGACGGGTCTTCCCGTTTTGCTCCCGAAACCCGTTGGGGTAATTTCTGGTCCGTCGGTGCTTCCTGGCGTATCGACCGTGAAGATTTCATGGTGGCTGCGAGCGACTGGCTTTCTGCCCTGACTTTGAAGGTCAGTTATGGTGCGCAGGGTAACGATAACCTGGGAACGTATTATGCCAGCAGCGGACTTTATTCGGTGGTAAGCAATAATGGAGAGAATGCGTTGGTATCCGATCGTCTGGCTACACCAAAACTGAAATGGGAAACCAACCTGAACTTCAATGCCGGCATAGACTTCTCGTTGTTCAACAACCGATTCTCCGGTTCGTTCGATTTCTTCCAGCGGCGTTCGAAAGATTTGCTCTATTCCCGTCCGCTGGCTCCCTCGCTCGGTTATAATTCAGTGGACGAGAATGTAGGCGAACTGAAGAATACCGGTGTTGAAATCGATCTGAAAGGTACCTTAATCCATACCCGGGACTTTATGTGGCGATTGGGGCTTAACCTGACACATTATAAGAATGTCGTGACCGACCTTCCATTGAAAGATATGCCTGTAAGCGGAGTTCATAAACTGGCTGTGGGACGTTCTGTCTATGATTTTTACATGAAGCAATGGGCGGGTGTTGATCCGGAGAACGGCGATCCGTTGTGGTACAAAAATGTGAAAGATGCCAATGACAAGATCACCGGACGTACGACTACCAATGACTATGCCCAAGCGGATTATTACTATACCGGCAAATCATCCTTACCCAAAGTGTACGGAGGATTTAATACCGCTTTCTCGTATAAAGGCTTTGAACTGTCCACCATTTTTGCTTATAGTATCGGTAATTATATTGTGGACCGTGACGTAACTATGCTGTGGCATAACGGAAGTTCTACCGGACGTGCCTGGTCGACAGAGATTCTGAACCGTTGGACACCGGAGAATCGATATACTGATGTGCCGGCTCTGAAAACCGTATCGAACAGTTGGAATGCAAATTCCACCCGTAACCTGTTCAATAACTCGTTCCTGCGGATGAAGAATATCACATTATCATATAACTTTCCGCAACCGATGATAAAGAAAATCAGCCTGAACAGTCTGCAATTGTTTGTGCAGGCCGATAATCTGCTTACCGTTTCGAAGAATCAGGGACTCGACCCCGAACAGGATATCAGTGGACTGACGTATTACCGTTATCCGGCCATGCGTTCCATTTCCGGAGGAATCAATGTTTCGTTCTAAGGCTTTAATCCCCGGAAAAGGGCTGTTGCAATCATATGCTCCGCCCTGGTTTAATCATGCATAAATCACATATAACAGATATAGTAAAGTATAAAATAACAGATGATATGAGAACAATACGATTTAACAATAACAGACATATCTCTTCTTCTCCTCTTCTTCGGACAGAGGGTGGGAGAGAGGCTTCCGTGAGTAATACCTCCGGAGATAAGATCCCTAAAGGTAAGTTTTCCTTTCTCCTTCTCTTCTTCCTTTTGTTCCTGGGGAGTTGCAGCAGCGACTTCCTCGACAATAAGCCGACAGATGCCGTAGATTCCGGCCTCGTACCTGTACCTTCGAATGCCGAACGCATCTTTAACGGTGCGTGGTACAATCTATTCGAATATGGTACCACTTATGCCAACATCGGCTATCGTGCTTTGATGTGCTTGGACGACATGATGGCCGACGACGTGGTTTCGCGCCCTATGTATGGGTTTAATTCTTCTTATCAGTTCAATGACGTGGTGATGCCTTCCGACGGACGTACCACTTTCGCCTGGTATCTGATGTATAAGACCATTGACAACTGTAATACGGCCATTTCTATTCAAGCTACCGGAGATGATGATACACCTGAGTTCCGGCATGCCCAGGGACAGGCACTTGCCGTACGTGCTTTCTGTTATCTTCATTTGGCACAGCATTATCAGTTCACCTATCTGAAAGATAAGAATGCTCTTTGTGTACCGTTGTATACCGAACCGACCAATCCGAATACCAAACCTAAAGGAAAGGCAACGCTCGAAGAGATCTATACACAGATCATCAATGACCTCAACCGTGCCAAAGGACTTCTTGACGGTTATGTGCGTCCGAATGACAAGTCGAAATACAAACCTAACACCGATGTGGTAAACGGACTTCTGGCTCGTACTTATCTGCTCACCGGACAGTGGGACGAAGCCGCCAAAGCCGCATTGGAAGCTGCCAAAGGTTACACTCTGATGACGGATGCCAAAAACTATATGGGCTTCAACGATATATCGAATACCGAGTGGATCTGGGGACATCCGCAATCTGTCAGCCAGTCCGATGCCAGCTATAACTTCTATTATCTGGATGTGGTAGAACCCGATTCATACAATAGTTTTATGGCCGATCCGCATTTCAAGGATACCTTTACCGAAGGTGATATCCGTCTGGAATTGTTCCAGTGGATGCGTGAAGGTTATCTGGGATACCGCAAGTTCCGCATCCGTTCCGACCAGACGGGCGATATTGTCATCATGCGTTCTGCCGAAATGTATTTGATAGCTGCCGAAGCCTTGGCGCGTAAAGGTCAATTGGGCGAAGCCGTAAAACCGCTCAATACTTTGAGAAACGCCCGCGGACTGGCCGATTATGATCTTACCGGAAAAAATCAGGAGCAGGTGATTGATGAAATTCTGATGGAACGTCGCCGTGAACTTTGGGGTGAAGGATTTGGCATTACTGATGTTCTCCGTACACAACGTCCTGTGGTACGTGTCGCTTTGACCGAAGATGAAGCTGCCAAAGAATATGATTGCTGGCAACAGAACGGTACTTATAAAAAATATCATCCGGAAGGTCATTGGTTTACCAGCTTCCCCGATGGAACGAAGTTTGTGCCCAATAGCATATATTATTTGTATTCTATTCCTGAAAAAGAAACGAATGCGAATCCGAATCTGAAATAAGAAATCATAGTCAACTGATTTTATATGAACTGTTTCTGAAAAATCAGATAGATTAATATAATAGACGAAAGGTGTGTCATAACTCTACGGTGAATAAGAGTTGCGACACACCTTTTTTATCAATATCGTTAATGGTTAACTGAATATATACACAATGATTCCCGTTATGACTACATAAGCCAGTGCATAAGGAATGGCTGCTTTCAGGATCTCTCCCTCCTTACCTTGCTGGTTGCCTGCTGATGTGGCGATAGCAATACTTTGAGGAGAGATGATTTTACCTCCTGTCGCACCTACCGTATTGGCGGCCGATAGCCAGTCGGGACTGACATTGATATGCCCTGCTACGCTGGCTTGCAGCTTTCCGAAGAGGATGTTCGAGGAGGTATCACTTCCGGTGATGAAGGTACCCAAACAACCGATAACCGGAGCAAAGAGAGGGTAGAGGCTTCCGGTAGCTGTGGCGAGTGCAGTGGCAATCACGGAAATCATGCCTGCCGTATCCATAATGGTAGATAAACCCACCAGGCAGATAACGGTAACGAATGTTTTTTTCAACTGCTTTACAGTGTTCCATAATACAATGAACAGTTCTTTCACTTTAGCTCCCTGTATCAGACCGCCTACAAACGTGCCTACAAAAAGCAGAACTCCGGCATGTGTCAGCCAGGCGATGGTATAATTCACGGTGGAGTCATTGATGGGGAGGCTGATGCGTGTCACCCAATTGTTTTCGAGCGTACTTCGGAGGCCCGGAAAAAGCGGACTGGTCAGTATGATCAGTAACAAAATCAGCAGATAGATGCTCCAGGCATTCAGGATATCTTTCCTTTTCAGTGCGTTCTGCTGCGCTTTCTCTTTTTTGGGGGCAGTCAGTTTGCCATAAATGACGATAACGACGATAGACAAGATGCTGCCGATGATAGCCGGTGATTCGGCCCCCATATATCGGGCCGCAACGTACTGGCTACCTAAAGATACAGCGCCTACCAGCAGTGCCAGAAATAGGTTTTTGGGTAATGATTTTATTTTCGGGTCGGTCAGGAAGAGTAGTACCAACGGTATCAGGAACATTAGTACGGAAAGTTGCAGTACGACGTTCGTACTCAGCACCTGTACATCCAGATTGGTTTCTTTGGCAAGTACCAGTACCGGTGTACCTATGGCACCGAAAGCCGTAGCCACACTATTGGCTATCAAGCTGACGGTGGCTGAAAAGATGGGTTTGAATCCCAGGCTGATCAGGATAGCGGCGGGGATGGCAACAGCTGTACCAAAACCTGCCATGGCTTCAAGTAACCCTCCGAAACCCCAGGTAAGGAGCAGTACCTGGATACTTTTATCGGTAGAGATGGAAGAGAATTGTTGTTTGATAATCTCCATCTTCTCTGTTTTCAGCAATACATTGTAGCTGAAGATAGCCATCAGGATGATAATCAGGATGGGAGAAACCGCTTTCAGTGCACCGTATACGAATGAAAATACTAAGTTGTCTACCGCATAATGGAATCCGAAAAGAGCTATCAGTATAGTTACTATCAGGGAGATGACGCTACTTTTGTCACCCGGCATTTTAAAAAATGCCATTAATACAATCAAGAGCAATACCGGAACGATGGCAAGGATCAGTGTCATAATTGTCTGTTTTTAATAGTTGATGTTTAAGTTAAGATATTGATATAACAAAACCGGAACCTGTTTTGACGGATGAAATAATTATTTTTTTGCTGTATAGCGTTAAATAAAAAAAGGTGTAGCCCTCCGCATGGAAAGGCTACACCCTTTGGTCCGGATAGCTACACCCTTTTTATCGGATGGCTACACCCCAATGCCGGGGATTTATTTTTTCTTCATATTCAAGATCTGTTGCAGTTGCTGTAGGTTGGCTTTAGCGGCCTCGTTACCCATCTGGGCAGCTTGGTTGAAGGCAGCGATGGCGCGTTGTACATCTCCATTGAGGAAGTTGTATACACCTACGTTGTTGATGAATTCTGCTGTTTGATGGTTGGCTTTATCCATATATTTGATTGCGTTTTCCAGATCTTTTTTGGTCAGTGATACGGCTGCGGCATTCAGGTTGGCTACTTCATCGTTCGGATACATGCGTACGGCAATGTCGAATACATTCACAAAATCGTTGCTTCCTTTCGGATAACTGTTGGCTACCTGATACATCTCGTTCAGACTCAGATATTTCGGGTTTACTTTTATCACCACCCGTCCTTGTTCTACATCGAAGTTGGCTACGGTGTAGTCTATCTTGCAGTTCACTTTGCGGAGTCCCGGATAAATCTCTTTCAGCATTGTGCGATAAGGAGCACCGCCGTCCACGCGCATGATTTCCTGTTTGCGGCGCGCATCGTCAGTCGTATTCTTGATGATACCGATAAATTTATCTTTATCCTTCATGGACGATTTTTCCAATGCTTGTACCAATCCGTCCCAATTTTCACCACCAAAAGTTACTTTGTAAAGTTTGCCGGGAACTTTTTCGTTGGTAGTCAGATAATTCTTCAGAGCTTCGGCACGTTTCTGCGACAGTTGTTCGTTGAATTTCAACGGACCCTCCGGTGAAGCGAATCCTTCGATACTGATTCCTGTTACTGTCAGGTTCTTGTCATTCTGAATCTTGTCGAACATAGCATGAATGTTCATCAGCTCTTTGTGGTTATTCATGAATTCCGGCTGGATCACAGCTTTGCTGACAGGAAAGTCGAGGTGAGCTTCATACTGTTCGCTACGGTTTTTCACCACCTCCACAGTCGGCTGAATATAAGCAACCACCGGTATCATGGCACTCAGGCGTTTCGCTTCGGTAGAAACGTCGTTTGTTATCAGCTCCTGAGCAAGCATCTCTTCGTTGTTGCCGCAGCCGCATAGATTTTCTACCAGATTCAATGAAGCATTTGCCATCCAAGGTTCGTAAGGGATCACCTGGGCATAGTTGAGCACTTCTCTTTTATTATAAGGAATTACGATTCCTGCAGGTAGTTCGCGGCTGATGGCTAATCCGCGCAAATAAGCCTTCTGACGGCGTTTGCCGTTGATGATGATCTCTTCCAGCGCTACGTTGTGCTGTCCGTCTGTCAGGAGCGGAGTAAGTGTGAGCATACGTTCGGGACTGACTGTCAGATTTTTCATATCGATCTTCATGTCTACATAAAGCGAATTGCCCTGTTGCCATAATGAAACATCGGATAGACTGATGGCATCTTTAAAAAATTTCTGGGCACTGGCCGGCATTACTACTGCGAGGGCCAAGAGGAAGTATATGATTTTTCTTTTCATTGTTACTGTTGGTTTAGTTTTTTATAATTGGTTCCGGTGAATGCGGGACGTTTACTTGATGGTATAAATGATGCTGAGTCCGACTTTGGTCGGTCCGAAATAATTCTTGTTGTTGTGCCCCAGCTTTTCACCACACTTGCCACATGCGTATTTGTCATAGTCCAGGCGGGCATATCCTGCACCGATAGTGGCTTCCATACTCCAGCGGTTTTTCAGTATCCAATGGTAGCCGTAAGAGATACCTGCACCATAGATCTTGCCGTCATAGCGGTAGTTGCCCAACCCGAAGATGTCGAGATTGCTCATGTTAACATCGGCATAATGGCCATGGAGACCGAAAAAACTACCGTTGAAACGTTCGCAAAGCCAGTAGCGGAGTTCAGGTTGTACCAGCCAGTGCTTGATCTGTCTGTCTTTGGAAAATTTCCAGGGATTGTAGTTGCCCGATACATCAAGAGTGAGTTTTTTCGCCAAGGCTACTTCAAATCCCAGGTTCGGAGTACTGGTGGCCCAGTAGAGGGCATTGGTTTTGATGGCGAACTTGGGAAGATAAGTTTTTGTTCCCTGCTCTTGTGCATGTATGCTTGTGGCAAATACAAGCAGGAAGCATGCTGCTAAAAAATGTTTGATTGTTCTCATTTTCATTTTGGTCTAGGTTTTTACATAAACTATTTGCGAGATTAAACGTCTGAGAGGGGGACTTTGTTGACTCATACTCAAAATAATGTTATAGGACATGCACGCTAACATTTTTAAGCAAATAATTGTTATCTTAATAAAGTCAGGATTCCAAACTTTTCATTTTCTCCGGTAAAGAGGGTGAAAATAAACAAGCAATTGTAACTTGGATTACATCTATTCTCTTTTTTACATGCTAATTTTACATATACTTTAAAATAATAGCCTATGAAAGAGCTTATCAATCGCCTGGAAGAGTTGAACAGGCAAGCCGAAAAAGGTGGTGGAGACGCCCGTATCGAGAAACAACATTCTGTCGGAAAATTGACGGCACGTGAACGTATCGACCTGCTTCTGGAGAAAGGATCGTTTATTGAACTCGATAAACTGGTGACCCATCGTTGTACGGATTTCGGTATGGAGAAACAGAAAATATCCGGTGATGGAGTTGTAACCGGATATGGTATGATCGGCAAACGGCTTGTGTATGTTTTTGCTCAGGACTTCACCGTTTTTGGCGGTGCATTGTCCGAAACGTATGCCAGGAAGATTTGTAAAGTGATGGATATGGCTATGCAGATGGGAGCACCCATCATCGGGCTGAACGATTCGGGAGGAGCCCGTATTCAGGAGGGAGTCCGTTCGCTGGCCGGTTATGCGGAGATATTCCTGCGTAATTCTTTGGCTTCCGGTGTCATCCCTCAGATCAGTGCCATCATGGGTCCGTGTGCGGGTGGGGCGGTCTATTCGCCTGCATTGACCGATTTTATCCTGATGGTGAAAAATTCCGGTTATATGTTTATCACCGGTCCCGATGTGGTGAAGAGCGTGACACAAGAAGAAGTCAGCAAAGAAGATCTGGGAGGGGCGGATGTCCATACCATGAAGTCGGGGGTGGCACACCTCTCTGCCGAAAATGATATTGAATGCATCAATTACATTCGTGAACTGATTTCTTATCTGCCCGGAAATAATATGGAAGAGCCTCCGTTTGTTGCTACTACCGATTCTCCGACGAGGCTTACGCCCGAACTGTCGGATCTGGTGCCTACCAATCCTAATCAGCCGTATGATATGAAAGAGATGATCCGTGCAGTGGCGGACGATAACAGTTTCTTTGAATTGCAGGAAGAGTTTGCCCGTAACATCGTTATCGGTTATATTCGCCTGAACGGGAAGACGATAGGGGTGGTGGCCAATCAGCCGTTGGCATTGGCCGGAACGCTTGATATCAATGCCTCTGTTAAGGCAGCCCGTTTTGTCCGTTTCTGCGATGCGTTCAATATTCCATTGCTCACACTTGTAGATGTACCGGGATTCCTTCCGGGGGTAGATCAGGAGTATGGCGGCATCATCCGCAACGGTGCCAAGTTGCTTTATGCCTATTGTGAAGCTACGGTGCCGAAGGTTACGGTGATTGCCCGTAAAGCTTATGGCGGAGCTTATGATGTAATGAGTTCCAAGCACATCAGGGGAGATGTGAATCTGGCTTATCCCACTGCCGAAATAGCCGTGATGGGCCCCGATGGAGCGGTGAACATTCTTTTCCGCAAAGAGATTGACAAAGCTGCCGACACTGAAGCCAGGCGTAAAGAGTTGCAGGATGACTATCGCAGCAAGTTTGCCAACCCCTACCGGGCTGCCGAGTTGGGCTACGTGGACGAGGTGATCGATCCGGCCATAACCCGTATGCGCCTGATACGCAGTTTTGAGATGCTTGCCAACAAGCGGCAGTCTAATCCGCCTAAGAAACATTCAAATCTTCCACTTTAAAGCAGAGGAGAACATCGTATGATAAAAAAGATATTAGTTGCGAATCGTGGCGAAATAGCCATGCGTATTTTCCGTACCTGCCGGGTAATGAATATTGCCACAGTGGCTATCTACACCCGGGTAGATCGGGGTGCCTTGCATGTGCGTTATGCCGAAGAGGCTTATTGTATTTCCGATTCTCCGGAAGATACGTCTTATCTGAAACCGGAAAAGATTCTGCAAATAGCCAAAAAGACAGGAGCTGCCATCCATCCGGGATATGGCTTTCTGTCTGAGAATGCGGACTTCGCCCGTCGTTGTGAGGAAGAAGGGGTAATCTTTATTGGTCCGAGTGCCGATATTATTGCCCGAATGGGTATTAAGACTGAGGCCCGCCGGATTATGCGTGAAGCCGGTTTACCGATCGTACCGGGCACGGAAGATCCGGTGAAAGGCATTGCCGAAGCCAAAAAGGTGGCTGCCGAAGTAGGCTATCCCATCATGCTGAAAGCACTGGCCGGGGGTGGTGGAAAAGGTATGCGTCTGGTACGCAGTGAAGAAGAAATGGAGACGGCATTGCGCCTTTCACAGTCTGAAGCCGGAACGTCGTTTGGCAACGATGCTGTTTATATTGAAAAATATATCGAGAATCCCCATCACATTGAAGTGCAGATACTGGGAGATAAATATGGAAATGTAATTCATCTTTATGAACGGGAATGTTCCATTCAGCGACGCAATCAGAAAGTAATTGAAGAATCGCCTTCTCCTTTTGTGAAGCCCGAAACACGTGCCAAGATGCTGAAGGTTGCAGTGGAGGCCTGTAAGCGGATTAATTATTACAGTGCCGGAACGCTGGAGTTCATGATGGATAAAGACCAGAATTTTTATTTTCTGGAAATGAATACCCGCCTGCAGGTAGAACATCCGGTGACGGAAGAGTGTACCGGGGTCGATCTGGTACGCGACATGATACTGGTAGCTGCCGGCAACCGTCTGCCTTACAGGCAAGAAGATGTCGAGTTCCGGGGAGCTGCCATTGAATGTCGCATTTATGCCGAAGATCCCGAGAATAACTTCATGCCTTCGCCCGGGGTGATAACCGTTCGTGAAGCTCCCGAAGGACGTAATGTCCGTTTGGACAGTGCGGCTTATGCGGGATTTGAGGTTTCGCTGCATTATGATCCGATGATTGCAAAGCTCTGTTGTTGGGGACGTAATCGTGATTCGGCTATTTCGAACATGGCCCGTGCGTTGCGCGAATATAAGATTCTGGGTATCAAGACTACGATTCCTTTCCATCAGCGTGTGTTGAAGAATGCGGCTTTCCTGAAAGGAGAGTACGATACTACCTTTATCGATACGCGCTTCGATAAGGAAGACCTGAAACGCAGGCAGAATACCGATCCGACAGTAGCGGTGATTGCTGCTGCGCTGAAACATTACGAAGAAGAGAAAGAGGCTGCTTCACGCGCCACTACGCTTCCGGTAGTAGGAGATTCGCTTTGGAAATATTACGGCAAGTTGCAAATGACTGCCAATAACTATTAAACTCAGAATGCTTATGACAACAATATTAGCAACTTATTATGCCAAAATACAGGATGTGCCCGACAGCGAGTATAAAGTGGAGATTCTGGAAGACGGGCCGGTGAAGAAAGTGGCTGTTAACGGGAAAGTGTATGACGTGGACTACAACGTAGGGGGTGACTCTATCTATTCCATTATCATCAATCATCATTCGCACGGAGTACAGATATCTCCGACTTCCCATTCCTCTTATACCATTATGAATAAGGGGGAACTTTATCAGATCGAGCTGAAAGGAGAACTCGAGAAGATACATAATGCCCGTAGCGGAGCAGATGCCGTAGGGCGTCAGGTAGTTGTAGCTCCCATGCCGGGCGTTATCCTGAAAACTTACGTCAGGAAGGGAGATGAAGTGAAGAAGGGTGATCCGCTGTGCGTACTGGTTGCCATGAAGATGGAAAACGAAATTCGTTCGGTGGCCGATGGGGTGGTGAAAGAGATCTTTGTGAAGGAGAATACGAAAGTGGGGCTGAACGAACGTATCATGGTGGTTGAGTAGTAAGAGTAGAAACCGCAAGGGCTCTGGAAGTATGATCTTTCAGGGCCCTTATCGTATGCTGTATCAACTGTCTCTATAAAGTGACATTTGCGAAGAGCAGGGTTGTCAGACTCTATTCTTGTATATTTCTCCTCCTTTCATGATCATTATGAAATTCTTTTCCGGATCTCCTAATAGGGTAATGTCTTTCAGTACGTCTCCATCTACCAGAATTAAGTCTGCCCAGGCATCTTCTTCTATAACACCCAATTTCCCGGGATAGGGATTTCGTGCACCGGACAGAGCCAGCAATTCCGCATTATCATGTGTTACCATCTTGAGAATTTCAAAGTTACTGAACCATTGTCTTAATTTAAGGATTCCCTGATTCTGATTCTTCGTGTTGGCAGGATTGAACAGTAAATCTGTTCCCCATGCCAGCTTGACGTTGTATTTCTTTGCCAGTTGATAGGTTTGGTCCGTACCTTGAACTACCAAGGCATGCTTCTCCTGTTGTTCTTTTGTCGGGAATTGATTATCTCCTAAAGTGAAGGGTTGCATACTGAGCCATATCTCTTTCTCTGCGATCAGCTGCATGGTGGGTTCGTCAATCAGATGGCCGTGCTCGATGCTTTTTACACCTGCATGGATAGCTCGTTGAATAGCTCTGGGCACATAGACATGCACCATTACGTATGTTCCTGCATCTTCCGCCGCTTTAACGGCAGCATGAATCTCTTCCTCGAAGAACTGTGTATCTTCCAACCGATCATACAAGGAAGCTACCCCGCCGCCTGTCATCAATTTAATCTGGCTGGCTCCCAGGCGGAGATTATTGCGTGCGGCGACGGTCACGGCGTCTATTCCGTCGGCGATAATGGCAGCTCCCATCTTTTCGGTATGCGTCAGTCCGCAACAGTCAAAGGGACGGGGTTCGTCATATACCGCCCGGAAATCTCCATGCCCTCCTGTCTGGGAGATAAGAGAGCCACTGGGATAAATGCGTGGTCCGGAAAGGATTCCTTCGTCGATGGCCCGTTTAAGCCCGAAGACCGGACCACCTGCATCCCGGATGGTTGTGAAGCCGCGTAGTAGGGTAGCTCGAGCTTCTTGTCCGGCTTTGAACTGCGTATAAGCGGTGTCTGCAGTAAGCAGATCCATCATCGTATTGCATGACATATAAGCATGCCAGTGTGCGTCGATCAGTCCGGGCATCAGGAATTTTCCCTTTCCGTCAAGAATGGTAACATTGGGAATTCCGTCTGTAGGGATCGGACTTTCTGAAACGGTTTTGATCCGGCTGTTTACCACCAGCACATTTCCCCGGCCGGTCTGTTCGCTGCTTCCATCGAAAATTTGAACGTTATTGATTAAAATACTATTGTCCATGATACATTATTAATAGGTGAATACTGTTGGTATAACCCGTCTGAGGATTATTAGTTTAGCTGCAGGACTGATAAACTTCGTTAAGTGAGAGATTTATTCCGGTCTCTTCCTAAAAAACTTTACTCAATATGGGATGACTTTCTGTCTGATGATTTCTATCAATGTATTGGGCGTTTTATTTCGTATCGTTAATCAACAGAAATCTTCCGTCCGGTCAGGATTATTAAAATGAAATAATTAGAAAGTTCTAATAACTTTCTACATTGCAGTGTTTATAGGGATTCTAGGCATAGATTGCTTCCATTTGATAGACTGTATTTTAAGCTCGAATGATATCGGGTTGAACCTATTCTTTTTGCTATACGTTCTCTTTTTATAGACGAAGTAACTAAACCCGTCACATTTCAGCCGGTAAATGTGGCATATTGTCTCACTTTTAAACATATATGAATATGAAAACTTTATTCATTTTTCTATTTGTTTTGCTTGCATTTTACTCCTGCGATACGGATGAACCGATCAGCGCAGAAGACTTATCGGCTGCAACCGGTACTAATACGGATGAGGTCGATGTAGCTTCCAGGTCGGGCAGCTATCTGATCTGGCTTAATGGAATGAGTGCGGAAACAAAGAAAGTTGCAGATCAACTGCAAACCGTGAACCACTATGACAAGATGGTGGCTTTTAATGATTTACCGGGGACAGACAAGGTGGAAACCTTGGAAACCATGGCAAAAGATTCTTTGAACGATCTGACAATTGTAGGCAGTGTTGCCGATTTCATAGCAGGTACTTACAGTCCTGAGATGATACAGGACATCCGTCACAATCGTCAGGGAGTCATCTTAATTGCCAAAGACGGTAAGGGAGAAGATTTGAAGGCGCAAATGCTTAAACTTTTCGGGCTTTATGTAGATAAGGGATATTATAAAGTCAGCTTTCCGCGTGAACAGCGCTATGCCTATTATGACGCAAACGATCCGGATGCTTTGAAGAAGCTTTGCGGAACGGGTGGTCTCAATCCTCACACCCGTAGCATGTTGGGCTCTCCCGGACCGACGGATGATCCTTCGGCTCCGGAAGTTACCGAACGGGCTTTGCATGCTATGAAGAAGATCTATATCAGCAATCGGTATTATGTATATACCAGTGATTATAAATATCACATGACCGGATATGAGACGCTATTACCCTATACGGCTGATATCAGGGAGTATCTCCCGCGGGATGATAAAAGGTATGATGGGATGGTTGATCGCGAATGGACCATTGATGCTTATAATCTGCGTATTTACGCACCGACCAATGGAGATAATATGCTTGCTGTTTATAGTTCGGGTGGAAATGGTTTTTCCAACAGGCTCGACCATTCATTGGTATCTTTGAATAATGCACCGATGTATGAACTTTGGGCATTGATATGGGGATTGCGAAACAATGCTTATACGAAGATTAATATCCGTGACGACCAAAGTTCACAGTTGAATCTCAAACTGATTGACTTTGCGCCGGGTTTGCCGGAGACAGAGAGTACCATTGAGCATGCATACGAAAAGAGCGTGGGATTTGATTTGGGAGCGACTCCGGTTTTAAAGGGTGAGTATCGTTGGGGTAAGTCCATTACATATCAGTTGGCGGAAATGACCCGTGAGGTGACTCGTACCATTACCGATGCCGAGATGAGTTATTGCTGGAAGTGGTATCCTGAAACGCTTTTCCGGGGTAGCAAGGCTATGAATGCAGAGGGGATGATCGATGCTGTTACTATGATTTCGCCTGCATGGTATGATATTCTCTATGATCATGTGGCGGGAACTCCGGGTACGGATAATCCTTTCTGTGACTATGACAACGACTTGCAGTTTAACCAGAATCTGCTCAATTACGAGCAGCAATGCGCCATTACTGCCCGGACAACCGGTGCGTCGGCCGGTGTTGTAGCCATCGAGATAACCGATGGAATGGTCTTACAGCGTGGAGGAGCTTGGTTTACGAGTTGGGGAGCGGCGGTGATTCATTCTTTGCCGAGCAGTGCCGGAACAGCTTACAATACCACTGTGGATGTACACAAAACCACTACAGTGTGGATAGACTATAATAACTGGTAAAACGAACCATTAAAAAAGATTATGATGAAAACAAAAATGATATATATGATACTTCTGTTCTCAAGTATTCTTTTCGGGGGATGCGTTAGGGATGTCATTGATGATGTTCCGGGGACGGATGAGGACTATGCGGCAGATAAGAAGGACGTGGTCCTGATACGTATGGGAACTAACGATGCGGAAGTGAAAGATATTACATCCCGCTTGTTCAACAACATTCCTTCTTCCTGGGAAATAGGGAAGAAGACCATTGTGGACTATGACAAGATGAAAGATCCTGAGACGGAACTTAATGCTGACATCAAGAATCCGAAGATTTATATGACGGTCATTTTGAATATCGATGATGTTATCTCCGGTAAATATCCGATATCTCTGTTCCGTATGTTGAAGTTCTATAAAAGGGATTTTTATGTGATTGCCACTCAGTCCACTCCGGAACAGAAGGAGGAGATGCTTTCACTGATAGGAGTCTATATGGAAGCTGGTTATTACGCGATCAACTATGATAACGTACAGCATTACCGTATTTTTCCTTCTGCCGATCCGTATGCCAAAGATAATATGATTGGTAAGGGAGTGGCTTCCTTCAATCAAAAACTGTTGACCCGCTCTGCCGATACCTTACCCGAAGGTAACGATCCGGAATCCCGGATATAATGCACAAATGGCGGATAAGGAGGCTTTGAAGAGGATTGAGATTTACAACCGTATCTATGGCTATGCTCAGGGAGACATGAACTACTCCATGCAGGCGGTCCCTTATAAGATGAAACCGGGTGCCGCACCCGATGTGATTATAGATAACTCCTGGGCGATAGATGCCTATAACTTCCAGATATACAGTAAGAACAACAACTGTATATTGAGTATCACGAATAATGCCGGAAATGGCTTCACTGCCAATATCAAAGACTATACCACTCCCAAAGGTGCCAATGTCTATGCTTACATCTGGAATTTGATGCGGGAGGCTTCCAGTGAGATAACCGTTCATTCGGACGGAGGAATTTTCAGGGAGATCAGTTATCAGCCGCAGACGGTGAATCACGGTGCCAGCTATACCGAGAACTCTTTCTGGAAAGTGTCTGTCTCCGTATCGCCCACCAAACTGGAAGACAAACCTTGGGAGGCGTTCAAAGTGTCGTTTGGTAAAGAATCGTCTACCGAAGTGTCTTACAAGACTAAATCGATGGACTATTCCTGCAAGGGGCAGTTTGGTAACGGGCTGTACAGTAAACTTTGGCAGTTTATTCCCGGAGAGTTCTACGACAGGGCGGAAGCCTTTGTTTACGAAACGAGTCAGGGGTTGCGTTGGATAGACGCTGCACAAGCGATGACACCCAATTATGTGACATGGGGAGGCTGGACCCTTCGCCAGAATTATTTAAATCACATCAACAACAGTATGAAGTTGCATCAACAGCAGTGCATTTACTCTCTAGAGTCGGACGCACAGCCCGGAGTCGTTTCTGTGGCTATCACAGACGCCATCGATTTACAAAAGACGTATGTACACTATAACTGCGGCATTCGCTATGGGCACGATTCGGCTAGGACGGATCTCAAAATGTCGAAGATGGTGTGGATTGATTTCAGGCAGTGGGACAATTGACCTGCACCCTTAACTCTACGGCTATATGAGGTTTTTATCCATGCCTAAAGCCTGCTTCATTACAGATTGAGAGATTACACAACTATATAGCAAGAGATAAGTGATAATAGTGTTTCTCTGTGTAATCTGTTAATCTGTGGTGAAGTTTTGGCTTATTAGCACAGGATGGTGGCGTATAGCTTAGAATCTTGTCAGTTGTTTGGGCGATCCATGCCAGGAACAGCCCAGACAATATACTTCCGTAAAATCGAATCCTTCGATTGGGATTTCCGGATATTTGGGTACGACTGTTCCATCTTGGGCAATATATACTAACAGACGTTCACCCTGATCGTTTTTTACATACATACCGGCTATTTTACACTGGGGACAAAGCAATTTCTTCATATTACTAAAATGGATTCTTTATACTGTTTTATTTTTATAGTTAGCTCTATCTTGATATTATCCGTTCATATCAGACGGATGATATCCTGAAAGCTTTTTGTATCCCGACTTTCCGTAAATACAGATAGTAGGTTTCAAAAGTGCGCAAATATGCAGGCTTGTCGCTTAATAGACAAATAATTTATCAGAAAAATATCTTCCCTTATCTAAAATTGATTAATAAGTCCTGCTTTCTATACGGGTAAAGGGGGACAGAGTAAAAGGAAACGATCATATTGATAAAGATGAATGAGGTGTGACTGCTTATTTATTCTATAATAGAATTTGCCTGTAGATAATCTTTTTGTTTGGAATGTCATCGATCTTCGTAACCGGCTCTTTGCTCTTTCCCTGTGGCGGTAGGTATTTCTTTATTAGTGAACAGTTTTATCATGATTTATACTTTGTGTAGCAAAAGTAACTGTTTTACCTTATGAGGGCCATTGTAAAAAAACGGCTTTTTAAAACTAAGCTCTATCTTTTTTTGTTGTTAATCATATGAATAACTAAAAAAAATATACGATTATGAGATATGATATAGCTATTATCGGTGGTGGACCTGCCGGGTATACTGCTGCCGAGAGAGCAGGAGCTAATGGTTTGCGTGCTGTTTTGTTCGAGAAAAAAGCAATGGGCGGTGTGTGTCTTAATGAAGGATGTATTCCTACCAAAGCCCTGCTTTATTCTGCTAAGGTGTTGGACGGTATCAAGAGTGCGCCGAAATACGGTGTCTCGGTAGAGGGTGCTCCTGCATTTGATATGGAAAAAATCATCGGCCGGAAAAACAAAACGGTGCAGAAGTTGACGGGTGGAGTGAGAATGACGGTAAACTCTTACGGAGTGACTATTGTAGATAAGGAAGCGGTGATAGAGGGCGAAGGTGAAGAAGGATTCCATATCCGCTGTGATGGAGAGGTATACGAGGCAACCTATCTGTTGGTTTGTACCGGATCGGATACCGTGATCCCTCCGATAAAGGGGCTTTCGGACGTGGATTACTGGACCTCACGAGAGGCGCTGGATAGCACTGTTCTTCCATCATCGCTCGCCATTATTGGAGGCGGAGTGATCGGAATGGAGTTTGCTTCATTCTTTAACAGCATGGGCGTTAGGGTGAAAGTGATCGAGATGATGCCGGAGATTCTTGGAGCAATGGATAAAGAAACCAGTGCGATGTTGCGTGCTGACTATACCAAGAAAGGGGTTAATTTCTATCTGAACACGAAAGTAACCGAGGTGAGTGATAAAGGAGTAACAGTGGAAAAGGATGGAAAGAGTTCGTTTATCGATGCCGACCGGATTTTAGTGAGCGTAGGCCGTAAAGCGAATATCACCCAAGTAGGATTGGATAAACTGAATATTGAGTTGCACCGGAATGGGGTCGTTGTAGATGAACACATGTTGACCTCTCATCCACGTGTATATGCTTGCGGTGATATTACCGGCTTTTCTTTATTGGCACATACGGCTATTCGTGAAGCAGAAGTTGCCATTAATCATATTTTGGGAATAGATGACCGGATGGATTATGATTGTGTTCCGGGCGTAGTCTATACCAATCCCGAACTGGCCGGTGTGGGTAAAACGGAGGAGGAGCTGATAGCTAAGGGTATTTATTACCGGATACAAAAACTACCGATGGTTTATTCGGGGCGTTTTGTTGCCGAAAACGAGTTGGGGAACGGACTGTGTAAACTGATTATCGATCATAATGATCGGATTGTCGGCTGCCACATGTTGGGCAATCCGGCTTCGGAAATTATTGTTGTGGCAGGCATTGCTATCCAGAGAGGATATACGGTCGATGAATTCAGAAAGAGTGTTTTCCCGCACCCGACAGTCGGTGAAATTTATCACGAGACACTGTTTGCCTGATGCGGTTTATAAATAGCTCTTTTACGGATGCCGGTTTCAATCTGGCGGCTGAAGAGTATTTGTTGAAGCAGGGTACAGAAGATGTATTCATGCTTTGGCAAAGTGCTCCGTCCGTAATTATAGGCAAGCATCAGCGGGTGGAAACGGAAGTGAACCGGACGATGGCGGAACAAAACAAGATTCCTGTATTCCGGCGGTTTTCCGGTGGCGGTGCCGTATATCACGATTTGGGCAACATCAATCTTACGTTCATTGAAACTACCTGTCTGGCGCGTTTCGAAACTTATCTGGAGCGAACGGTTGAAATGTTGACTGCCGCCGGAGTTGCAGTGAGAGGCGACGAACGATTGGGTATTTATGTCGACGGGCGAAAAGTCTCGGGCAGTGCGCAATGCGTACATCGCAATCGTGCAATGTATCATTGCACACTGCTGTATGATACAAATCTGGTGTTGTTGAATAAGTTGCTTGAGGTAGAAGGACTTGAGGAAAAGGTTGCCGTACATCCTGCTGTCCGTTCGGTACGTAGCGAAGTGACGAATCTGAAAGAGTATATGCATCCGGCTCTATCTACAGATAAATTCCGGGAGTGGGTTTTTCGTTATTTTGCAGGTCCTTCGGTTGCCGAAGCGTTCAGTAAGGAGGAACTAGCTATTATCGAGGGGTTACGGGAAAATAAATACAACACTATCTGTAACTGACGTGAATATCACCAAGCAGTCTGATTATTCAGTATCCGGTGGAGGAGAACTATTTTCCTTTCAAAATTCAGCCTTCTCATACGAAAAGTGTACTTCCATCTTCCACCCTCGATTGGGCAAGCTCGATTCATCGTTTGTGTTTGATATACAGATAGATGTATCTGTTTCCCTATCTGTTCATACCATTTAAAGCAGTTTGTTTTTCTTAGTATCTTTAGTGAAAAATGGTTAGGTTCTTATCTCGTCCCGCATACCCGGGTTGAGATAAAGATACTTTAGAAAGAAGTAAAGTAATTATTGATAATGCGTTATGCTTGCTATGGAATCTGCTTGCTTTCTTGCTAATGCGTGAGAACGGATATTTAAAGGATGCGCGAGATTGATTTATGTTTTTAGCCACTAAACGGCTTTCTTATCCAGGCGATTACTTAAAAAAACATTAACTTAAAACTTTCTTTTTCACAATCTTGTTCTACTTGTACAAGTGAAAGAATAAATAATTGTGTATATGGCAAGATTCGAAATAAAAATGCCCAAGTTGGGCGAAAGTATTACCGAAGGAACCATTTTATCATGGTCGGTGCAGGTAGGTGACGTGGTCAATGAGGACGACGTACTTTTCGAGGTGAATACTGCTAAGGTCAGTGCGGAGATCCCTTCTCCCGTTGCCGGAAAAGTGGTGGAAATATTGTTTAAAGAAGGCGATACGGTACCGGTAGGTACGGTAGTTGCCATTGTAGATATGGATGGAGAAGGTTCCGGAGAAGCATCGGAAACCGCAGGCTCTGTAGAAACGGCGTCTGCTCCAAAGGCTGCCGAGGTGTCGGGCACTGCGTCTGTTCCGAAAGTTCAGGCGGAAGTAACCGCTCCCAAAGTGGAACGTTGGTATTCGCCGGCAGTACTTCAATTGGCACGGGAGGCGAAGATTTCTCAGGAAGAACTGGATTCGATTCCCGGGACAGGTTATGAAGGTCGGCTGAGTAAAAAAGATATCCGCACTTACATCGAGACGAAGAAAGGTGCTCCGGCAGCCGACGTCTCTACTACGGTGGTTTCGACGGTTTCGGCAAATAATTCGGGCTCTTCTCCTGTTCCTTCTGCAGAAGTACAAAAGAAGGCTGCCGCTGCGGCTCCTCAGGCTCAGCATGGACAATCTGCTTCTGCCGTTTCTTCAGATGCATCGGTAGAAGTCAAAGAGATGGATCGAGTACGTCGCATCATTGCCGACCATATGGTGATGTCGAAAAAGGTTTCTCCGCATGTGACTAATGTGGTCGAAGTAGATGTCACCCGGCTGGTGCGTTGGCGCGAAAAGACCAAAGATGCTTTCTTCCGTCGTGAAGGTGTGAAGCTGACTTATATGCCTGCCATTGCTGAGGCCACTGCCCAGGCGTTGGCTGCCTATCCTCAGGTAAATGTCTCGGTGGACGGATACAACATCCTGTATAAGAAACATATCAATGTGGGCATTGCTGTTTCGCAAGATGATGGAAACTTGATTGTTCCCGTAGTGCATGATGCCGATCGTTTGAATCTTAACGGACTTGCCGTAGCTATCGATTCGTTGGCGAAAAAGGCACGGGTTAATAAGCTGATGCCTGATGATATCGACGGAGGAACATTCACAATCACCAATTTCGGTACGTTTAAGATGTTGTTCGGCACTCCGATCATCAATCAGCCGCAGGTGGCTATTCTCGGAGTGGGTGTCATTGAGAAAAAGCCGGCTGTGGTGGAGACTCCCGAAGGAGATGTGATAGCCATTCGCCATAAGATGTACTTGTCACTCTCTTATGATCACCGTGTGGTGGATGGTTCGCTGGGAGGTAACTTCCTGCACTTCATTGCCGATTATCTGGAGAACTGGAAAGAATAGTTGCCATATCGGAGATTTACAGAATAATAAATCAGTCTCACCACAGATCTCCCGGATCGTTGCGGAACTTGTTTGGGGATCTTTATCCTTAAACTGTGATCATCTGTGTGATTTGTGGTGAAAATCCTAAACCCACTTTAAATATGAAGAAATACGATATAAAAACCACTGACGAACAGACTCTCCGCAAGTGGTATCATTTAATGACTTTGGGGCGTGCGCTCGACGAGAAGGCACCCGCCTATTTGCTGCAATCTCTTGGCTGGTCCTATCATGCTCCTTATGCCGGGCATGACGGCATCCAGCTTGCTATCGGGCAGGTTTTTACTCTTGGTGAGGACTATCTTTTTCCTTATTACCGGGATATGCTCACTGTGCTTTCTGCCGGAATGACTCCGGAGGAACTGATTCTGAACGGTATCTCAAAAGCTACGGACCCGGGTAGTGCCGGACGTCACATGTCCAATCACTTTGCCAAACCGGAATGGCACATCGAGAATATCTCTTCTGCTACCGGTACGCACGATCTTCATGCGGCAGGCGTAGGGCGTGCCATGGTTTATTATGGGCATAAGGGGGTTGCCATTACTTCACATGGTGAGTCTGCCACATCCGAGGGATTTGTCTATGAAGCTATCAACGGGGCCAGCAACGAACGTCTTCCGGTTATTTTTGTATTCCAGGACAACGGTTATGGCATTTCCGTCCCTAAAAAGGATCAGACTGCCAATCGTAAAGTGGCCGATAACTTCTCCGGTTTTAAGAACCTCCGCATCATTCATTGCAATGGAAAGGATGTATTTGACTCGATGAATGCCATGACCGAAGCCCGTGAATTTGCTATAGCCAACCGTACTCCGGTTATAGTACATGCCAATTGCGTACGTATCGGTTCGCACTCCAACTCTGATAAGCATACTCTCTATCGCGACGAGAATGAGTTGGCATACGTGAAGGAAGCCGATCCGCTGATGAAGTTCCGCCGGATGCTGTTGCGCTACAAGCGCCTGACCGAAGAGGACCTCCAACAGATAGAAGCTGCCGCCAAGAAAGAACTGGCTGCCGCCAATCGTAAAGCGTTGGCTGCACCCGATCCGATTCCGGAGAGCATTTACGACTTTGTCCTTCCCGAACCGTATATTCCTCAAAAGTATAAAGACGGACTTCCGGGGCCTGTCGAAGGTGAGAAGAGTTTCATGGTGAACGCCATTAATGAAACGCTCAAAGAGGAGTTTCGCCGCAATCCTGATACCTTTATCTGGGGACAAGACGTGGCCAATAAAGATAAAGGAGGCGTATTCAATGTCACCAAGGGGATGCAACAGGAGTTTGGTGATGCCCGTGTGTTCAGTGCTCCGATAGCCGAAGATTATATTGTGGGAACGGCTAACGGAATGTGCCGTTTCGATCCTAAAATACATGTGGTTATTGAAGGCGCTGAGTTTGCCGATTACTTCTGGCCTGCTGTCGAACAGTACGTTGAGTGTACACACGAGTATTGGCGTAGCAACGGTAAGTTTACTCCCAATATTACACTTCGCCTTGCTTCGGGTGGATACATTGGCGGTGGATTGTATCATTCGCAGAACCTTGAAGGGGCTCTTACGACTTTACCCGGTGCCCGTATTGTTTGTCCGTCGTTTGCCGACGATGCTGCCGGGCTGCTCCGCACCAGTATGCGTTCTAAGGGATTCACTCTTTATCTGGAGCCCAAAGCGCTTTACAACTCAGTAGAGGCTGCTGCCGTTGTGCCCGAAGAGTTTGAAGTTCCCTTTGGTAAGGCCCGTATCCGCCGCGAAGGAACCGATCTGACTATAATTACTTATGGCAATACTACCCATTTTTGTCTGGATGTTGCCGAACGTCTTGCCCGGGAAGAGGTGGGGAGTGTCGAAGTTATCGATCTCCGTTCGCTGATTCCGTTGGATAAAGAAGCGATTTTTGCTTCCGTACGGAAAACCGGTAAAGTGATGGTGGTGCATGAAGACAAAGTCTTCTCCGGATTCGGTGCCGAAATTGCAGCGCAGATTGCCGGAGAAATGTTCCGTTACCTGGATGCCCCGGTACAACGTGTGGGCTCCACCTTTACTCCGGTAGGTTTCAATCCGATATTGGAACGGGCTATCCTGCCGAATGATGAAAAGATATATAAAGCAGCCAAAGAGTTGCTGGAGTTCTAATTAAAAAAACGATCAATCATGAAAAAGATAGGAATATTCTATGCTGCCAAAGCCGATAAAACCTCTTGGGTGGCTGAAAAGATTCAAAAAGAATTTGGTACTTCTGCCGAGTCTGTAGCTATCGAAAATGCCTGGCAGAATGATTTTGAAGCCTATGATAATTTCATAGTCGGTGCTTCCACCTGGTTCGATGGCGAACTGCCTACTTATTGGGACGAGCTTCTGCCCGAACTCCGCACCTTGCAGTTGAAAGGGAAGAAAGTGGCTATCTTCGGGCTTGGCGATCAGGTGAAGTATCCCGAAAACTTTGCCGATGGTGTCGGACTGCTTGCCGAAGTCTTTGAGAATGATGGAGCTACGCTTGTCGGTTTTACTTCTATAGACGGATATAGTTTCGAGCGTTCCCGGGCTCTGAAAGGTGATAAATGGTGTGGATTGGTCATTGACATCGAAAATCAGTCGGAAATGACTGATAAGCGAATAAAAGACTGGTGTAGGCAGGTGAAAAAGGAATTTGAAGTTTGATCCGGTCATACCGCAGAGTAGCACAGGACTGACTGTTATGTCGTTCGTGTGTTACTCTATGGCAGGCCTGTGTGTGTTAAAGTACGAACTTTACTGCTGCCCATCGGTTTTTCTCTTGATGGTGTACGAAGGTGAGTCCGTGCTTTTCTGCTTCCCGGCGGATAGCCGGAATATCATCGATATAGAATCCGCTCATAAATAACTCCGATCCCGGATGCATGCATGCTACATACTGCTTCATGTCATTCAGTAAGATATTGCGGTTGATATTGGCTATTACTACATCGAATGGCCCTTTCCCTTGCAATGCCGAAGCATCCCCCTGCGAGACGGCAATATCTGTCACTCCGTTCAGTTCGATGTTCTCTATCGAGTTGCGTACACACCATTCGTCGATATCGATGGCTGTGCAAGGCTTAGCTCCCCGCATCCGTGCGAGAATAGCCAGTATTGAAGTTCCGCAGCCCATATCCAGCAGCGACTTGCCGGTCAGTTCGCTATCCAACAATTCTCCGATAATCAGGCTTGTCGTTTCATGGTGTCCTGTTCCGAATGCCATCTGCGGATTGATCAGGATATCATATTCTGCCTTAGGCACGTCCTGATGAAATGTGCTATGAATCACACAACGGTCTCCGATCACAATCGGTTGGAAGAAATTTTTTTCCCATTCTTCGTTCCAGTCCTTGTCTTCGGCCTCGGCAAACGTATAAGAAATTTCCGTATCCGGCACAGGAAAATTTGCCAGCTCTGTTTTCAATGTCTCTTCGTTGTAAAGTGATTGCTGAATATAAGCGGTCAGTCCGCCTTCCCGTTCGACAAAACTCTCGAATCCGGCTTCGCCCAACACGGCAGCAAGCACATCATTCACCGTTTCGGTGCAAGGATGTGTATCAAAAGTGAACTCAAAGTACTTCATAGGTGTTTTTATTTGCAAAAGTACGATTTAAAGGGATAGAAACAAAGTAAACATTGTTTTTATCGGGTTGAGATTTGTTAAGTTAAAGAACAGGCTATTATGCAGTGAGCGCAGATAGTCCAATTGCCTCAAGAAGTAGTTCTTAGCGAGTCAGAACATATATACGATACTTCTCTGTACGTTCTGCCAATATTTGCGATATCAGGCAGCATTATTCTGGCCCATTTTACAACCTAGCGATTAATCGGCTGTATTAGATTAGAACGATAACAGAAGAAATGAATAAGGCGACTGAATAAGTCGTCTTTAACACTATAGCTTCCCATGTATGTGTGGCGCGTCCAATATGTCGTAATTTCTAATAATGGCAATAACTGGTTCAGAAAGAAATACTATCTTTGGTCATGTAGAAGCAAACTTTGTTATTTAACTGAAGTGTAAGTCTCTGGGTCGAAAGTCTCGGAGTTTTTTTGTGTATTTATTCCCCAAAGTGTGTGTTTATTCCCCAAACTTTTTTATTGTCTTGATCATAACTTGTTGTTTTATAGTTGATTTATACTCTTTGGACATTTTGGCATGCCCTTTGCTTTTTATTTAGCATAAAAGTTGTTTTAATTATTCACACCAAAAAAATTACGATTATGAAAAAGGTATTAGTAGCATTAGCAATGATTATGGGATTAGGAACATCAGTAGCGTTTGCCAGTGTATCGGGTGACACTTTAGCAGTAGAACAAACTCTGCAAACTCCTCAGGACGAATTTACACAAATAGCCGCAAAGGAACTTCCTGCTGCTGTTATCAATGCATTGGCCAAAGATTATGAAGGTGCTTCGATAAAGGAGGCTTTCGTTTCGGAAAGAGAAACCGGTAAGGTATATAAAGTGATTGTGACTGTAATCAAGGAAGATCAATCTACGGAAGATGTAACTGTTCTTTTGAATGAGAAAGGTGAGATAGTGAAAGAATAAAGCGATTAAATGAGAGGCTTTCATTTACACTCTACTTTCTATAGCCCTGATTTTTAAAGATCAGGGCTGATTATTCTCGCAATTATAATCAAAGTTTTTTTTAATCAGAAGAATCTTCCGGGATTGTTTTACATTTCCACGAATCAGTAGTCTTATGATAAGCCTATACGTTGTGAAACGGAGGTTCAATCTCTTTTTAATCTTGAACGTAGTAAGAGGTAAACACAGGCCTCTTTAGAGGGAGGACAATATATGTGTTGTTATGTCTTCTTTTGTCAGTTCTCCCGGATATAAGGTTTAATTGTAATTTGTTGACGTTTCCCCGCTTCTTATCACTAAGAAGAGGGGATTTGTTTCATCTGGAAGATTTTAGAGAATGTATTTTTACTCCTTGCTCTTTATTATATAGTATTTAGCTTTAGATCTCTGTTTTATGTATAAATACCTAAGAGTAGGTATTGGCGATTTACCATCCTTTACTTGTCTTTATAAAATATATGATTTAAGTCTTTTTTATTAATGAATTTAATCTCTTTCTTTTTTTTCGGATGTTCTGATGATATAGGGGAGTCCAACAAAAGTCTTTGCAGATAAGCTCTCCAATGGAAAAAACTTTTCATGTTGTAATGATATTGTCGGTGACTGGTTGTTTTTGGCTAAGTTTTTGGATTCAGTATTCCTCATATGAAGATCTGCTAGTTTTCTTTAAACTTACTGATTTTTAGGGCTTTTTGTAAAAGCAGTAAACTGATAATCTGTTGTCTAATAATGTATTTGACTTTTATCATTTGCTGAAAAACAAATCATAAATGAACTTTTTGATCCAAGTTTTTGTTATTTAAAATAAATTTTCAATAATTGATACTATGAAGTCTAATCGACATTTATTTTATTTTTCATTTAGATTTTGTTATTTCTATTCATCTATCAAACCACCATAAAAAATCTATATTATCTATATCTTACAATATAGAGACGAAAATAAAAATCTAAACTATAACTTACATAAATCATTAGAATGAACAAAAATACTATTCTATATGCAATATTGGCAATACTGTACTTTATGTTATTTTCTTGCTCCCAAGAAGAGTTGATTCTGCCAGACCCGACACCTCTGGATGCCTATAAAAGACAGAGTACTCAACTGGGTATTGACAGAGAAAAAATCAATATTAATACAGAAGATGCTAGTATAGTCGCAGAAATATTCAATAGAAAAAATCATCATTTAACAAGGAATTCGTTAAATGAACCTACCAAACGGATAAAAGAAATCTTTACTTTATATAATAATGGAAAACCGATGATGTATATTATCAATTATCAAGATCAAAAAGGTTACACCATTATTAGTGCAACTAAAAAATACTATCCTGTAATCGCATACTCCGATGTGGGCTCTTTTTCTCTGCAAGAGTCTTATAACGATGGTTCCTCCATTCTATTAGATGAGTATAAGAAAATTATGCAATATAACGAAATACAGCCAGATAGTATCATAGATAAATATAGGAAAAAATGGGTTGAGTTTGAAAATTTAAAAACAGAAAAGCTAAGTGATGTTTCTACAAGATCCTTAAGTGATTATGCAATGTCCATTAAAAAAGAGGAGCAAAAAAAGATCTGGACTAACAAGGGTTATGAATGCCATGACTTGGGCGCAATCCGAAATTTTCTTTCTAAGGAAAGGGCTGATGGATACATCAGAGACATCTGTAATCATACGGATCAAAACTATAACTGTGAGAAAGTAAACCTACTGTTAATAAAAAAATATCCAATAAAAACGATTGGACCATTACTAAAAACGAGTTGGCATCAACGCTCTCCCTTTAATGTAGATGCCCCCAATAAGTTGGCTGGTTGCGTACCAATTGCAATTGCGCAGATAGCCAAATATTATGAATGGCCCGTTACATATAGTTGGACACATATTCCATTGAGATGTAATACGAATATGGAAGATGATGAATTTTTCAAAAAGTTTATCAAAGACATTCGTAGTTTCTCAAAAGTAACCTACAAAGATAAAGCCACGGGAGCTACGATGGGCAACGCTGTAAAAGCATTCAAAAAATTGAATTATTCTGCAACACTAATGGACTACAAAAGAAGTGAGACAATTCAAGAAATACAAAACAACAGACCTGTTTTTATGGGAGGAGACAGAAAAGCAATTTTTTTTGATATAATCACTAAAGGTCATGCATGGGTATGCGATGGTTATGAAGTACGCCAGACACAATATGCATCATTAGTTTGGGGAAGTAAATTCAATATACCCGATATGGAAGAACCTGATTATTTTTTCACCAATGGTACCTATGATACCTCTGAATTTCTTCATATGAATTGGGGATGGGGTGAAAATGGGGGAAATGGATGGTATATTTTTGACAACATATATAATAGAACTCATGATGTCAGCTATCATTTAAATAGAGAAATTATTAAAGTGTCACCTAATAAATAACAACATTATGAAAAAATTATTATTATTATCTGTATTATCAATTTTTATGATTGCCTGCCACCAACCAGATACTCCACCATATTCATACAGTATGAATATAGATATGCAAATCATCTCTTCTTTGGAGACTACCTATCCTCTTGATAACTTAGAAACAGTTATTATTAACTCTAGATTAGAACTCGCTTCGTCAAGTTATCGAATAAAGACCTTGATCAGTTCTAATGACTTACAAGAGAGTTGGCTTGAACGTCCAATCGTTATGCTGGGAAGAGAAGGACATAGATATTTGTCTTTACCAATAACTTTTAATGAAGAGAAAGATAGATATAATGTGAAAATTGAATTTTATTGTCCAGAAATTTTTAAAGACGATAAATACCACACAATAAATATCGTTTATTCGATTGTTAAAGGGAAGTATTTATATAATTTAGAATCTTTTACATTAGATTCATATGCAGGAGAAATAGAGAATCAGGGAGAGAATAATGCTCCTATTATTGTATTCTCTATCAACACAGCCGAAAAAAAAGAGTAAACAAGGTCTTATAAAGAATAAGGCGACTGAATTAGTCGCCTTTAACACTATAGCTTCCCATGTATGACGTGTCTAATATGTTAAAGACGATCTTTTTGGTGCCGGTTTTTCGTTACCCGAAGTGACAGTAATCGGTAGACGTCCTACATCTTCTGAAAACCCGTTTAAATGGCCTTTTGGGGATATGCCTTCTGAATCTCCGAAAGCCCTTCCCGGACTTGATGACTTTTTTCTCCTCAAGGAGGCGGTTCATCTCCGTTATCTTCACCACAGCAATCAGGCTCTTTGCCTAAACCTGAAGAAGTCATTAAGGATGCAACTGTAAAAAAGGCTTTGGAAGAAGCCTGGAGTGATATGCTTAAGCGTTCCACAGAGGTCCAAAGACAAGAAGTTGGTTTCTGGATTTATTATGATCCGGTGAAAAAGCAATATTACATAGGTAAGAAACGATATGGTATGGCAGTGAAGAATGACGGAAAAGTAAGAGGAAATATAAGCCTTGGAGACAAATCTCCTTCTATAAATGGTGTGCCTGCCACAGCAAAAGTGGTTGCTTCTTTTCATACACACACTCCAATGACTGAAATAAAAGGTAAGAAAAGAAAGGCAGGTCCATCTAAAGAAGATAAAGAAAATGCCGATAAAAATAAAATACCTATTGATATATTAGTTTTCCGTTGCATTTTAGGAAATCGTAATTTATTAAGTCAGCTATATTAATGCCGCCAAGATAATATGACAGCATAAAAATGTCTCGTATCCGAATTAGATTTTTTTCAAATCAGTATCTCGTGTTGCTTTAATTTCATCTATTTATATGATGCAAAAGGGTATGTGACGTAGGTGATAAATCAGCATTGTAGAGCAAATCTCATGATTGCTCTTACAAAGGATAGCCTTATTCTTATTGTATCAGAGCGTAATTTCTCGTTTCTTAATTTGCTATTGAGATAAGAAGTGTCTGCTCTTTTAATGATATATCCATTCTTGAACTCTTGTATGGAATTCACTGTTAGATCAGTCACTATATAGCGAGTTTCACAATTGTGCGAAAGAGCTATTCGTATTTTATGTGTATTGTCTCTTAATATTTTTCCAGGGACAATTGTCGGAAATAGATTTGCCATAATTTGTTCTACAATAAATTGATAATGTAAATGTGTCTTCGGCAATTAAATAGCCTCAGAAGTAACGGCTCTTTACTGACTATTACTAATTGATAATGAAATAGTTTGCTGAGTATTAGTGCTGTTTTTGTTTAATATAAGATAAATAGGGAAATCCCTATTATTGTTTGGGGAAAATCTATCCGGCAGCGTGAATACCTTGCTTATCTTTGTAACGTGAATAAAAAGATTAAGAAACCAATAAACCACGGAAATATGAAAAAGATTGTGTTATTATCGCTGTTTGCCCTGTGCCTCCCACTGCTTGTGATGGCGCAAAGCAATAATGACGACCTTTATTTCGTACCTTCTAAGGAAAAAAAGCAGGAAGCCAAAAAGACTCCTGTGAAGAAGGAACCGGAAAAAAAAGTTGTTACCACGAACATTTATACGTCTCCGGGTACTACGGTAGTAGTTCAGGACCGTAAAGGAAACAAACGCGATATGCGTGATGTGGATGAGTATAACCGCCGTTACGATGCCAAAGATAACGAGTTCGCAATGGAGGACGATACATTATACGTAAAAGAAAAAGCTGTCTCCGATCCGGAAGGTGAATGGGTGAACGGGTTCAATGGCTCACAGGATGACTACGAGTACGCTGAACGCATCATTCGTTTCCGTAATCCCCGTTTTGCGGTAAGCATTAGCAGCCCGCTTTACTGGGACATTGTTTATGGAACCAATTCCTGGGATTGGAATGTTTATACAGACGGTTTCTATGCTTATGCATTCCCGACATTTACCAACCGCTTATGGTGGGATTGGCGTTACAACTCTTATGGTTCCGGATGGGGCTGGGGATGGGGCTGGTCTTCACCTTATTATGCTTGGGGTGGCTATTATCCCGGTTATTGGGGTGGCTATTGGGGTGGTTACTGGGGCGGCTGGTATGGCGGCGGCTACTGGGGACACCATCATCACTATCATCCCGGATGGGGTGGCGGAGGACATTATTGGGCGAGTCATAATACTTATACCAACCGCCGTTCTTATGGTCCTTCTCGTGTTAGCACCTCTTCCAGAGTAAACGCCTCTTCTATACGGCGTACAGATTCTTATACTCGTTCAGGTAATAATATCTCTCCTTCGCGTGGTGGTGATAGCCGTATGAATTATGGCTCACGTAGAGTAATAAGTGTTCGAGATACAGAACGTCCTGATGCAACAACCCGCACGGATGCTTCTTCATCAAGAAGATCTACTTATACTCGTCCAAGTAGTACACGTAGTAGCTCTAGTTATAATAGTAACGTTCATCCGAATCGTTCTACAAACTCTGGAACATATTCAAGAAGTACTAGTAGGTCTTCTTCTACTTATACTCGTGGAAGTTCGACAACAACACCTTCTCGTTCTTATTCAAATGAAGGTACCCGTCGTTCTTATGGCTCTTCTTCATCTTCTCGAAGCTATTCCTCAGGTAGTTCTACTCGCTCTAGTAGTAGTTATTCTTCCGGTAGCAGAAGTAGTGGTAGCAGTTCTCGTTCGACAAGTGGTGGAGGTAGCTACAGCAGAAGTAGCGGTGGTCGAAGATAAGAAAATTGTGAATTGAGATTTTAAAAGAATTAGGATATGAAAAAGATAATAATAGTTTCTGCATTAGTTCTTTTATGGACTGCAGGAGCAAATGCTCAAACTGCATATGATGCTGCAAAATTGGTTAGCAAAGATTTAAATGGAACAGCTCGTTTTGTTGGTATGGGAGGTGCAATGGGAGCATTAGGAGGAGATATATCTACTATGGGGACAAATCCGGCTGGCATAGGTATTTATCGAAGTAATGATGTTATGACTTCTTTTAGTTTTTCTACTTATGGGACGGAAAGTAAATATGGTGGAAAGACATTTGATAATAATAATAATCGATGGTCTTATGATAACATTGGAATTGTCTTTGCTTCTAAAATAGGTAATCACACTCCATTACGTTATGTGAATTTTGGGTTTAATTATCATCGTGCAAAATCTTTCTATAAAAATATGTTTATGGAGGGCGCTTTGAATTATTCGCAAATCGATTATATGACTGGACAAGCTAATGGGATGTTGGCCAATGGCGTGAGTCTTAAGGAACTGTCAGATAATAAATTGAATCCTTATAGTGATAATGGCGTTGGCTGGTTAGGTGCTTTAGGCTGGGATGGGCTTTTGTTCGATTTTAAGAATGGTGAGTATATTGGTGTCTTGCCACAAACTCCATATTCTACTTTTCGTTCAAGAGAAAAAGGGGGAATTGATCAGTATGATTTTAATATAGCCTTTAATATTAGTGACAGAGTTTATCTGGGACTGACAATTGGAGCTTATGATGTAGACTATACTAAATCATATTACTATTCAGAAGATTATGGTGATAAACAGAACTATAATATAGGAAGTATGAATCGCATTAGTGGTTCCGGTTTTGACTTTAAGATGGGAGCTATTATTCGTCCGTTTGAAGATTCTCCTTTTCGGATCGGTCTTGCAGTACATACACCTACTTTTTACAGATTGACGTATACAACAAGTGCTTATTTGGAATCTAATATCTGGATGCATAATAATGATACAGGGAAAGATGAACTTCTTAATAGTTATTTTGACACTTATAAGGAGTTGAAAGATATGAATCAAAATCGGGAATTTCGTTTAAAAACTCCCTGGAAATATAATGTCAGCCTTGGATATACTGTTGGACAAAATTTAGCCATCGGTGCTGAATATGAATATGAAGATTATTCTTCTGTGAAGTTTCGTTATCCAGAAGGTGATAAGATGGAATTTGAGACGAATGCAGCAAAGATGGTTATGAAGGGAGTTAATACATTTCGCATTGGTGCCGAATATAAAGTAATCCCTCAATTTGCTTTTCGTTTAGGATACAATTATAGTTCATCTATATTTAAGAATGGTGCTATAAAGTACTTACCATATAATTCTGTTAATACAGACACTGATTTTGCTAATTCTAAATCACTTAGCAATTATACTTTAGGTATTGGATATCGTGGGACTATGATTTATGCAGATCTAGCCTATAAATTCTCTTCTTATAAAGAAGACTTCTATCCTTTCTATAATGAGTTTAATGATAGAGGCATTGTAACTCCTAATGTAACTAAGATAACTAATACCCGTAGCCAAGTATTATTTACTTTAGGTATGCGTTTTTAAATAAGATTTCCAAGCAATTTAAATTATAACTTTTGTGTGTATAGAAATCCCTGAAGGACGATGCAGTGTTCTTCGGGGATTCTTGTTTATAAAGATTTAAGTGAGCATAATGAACTTATTATTAGAAAATTTGTTTTATGTTAATATATGAACTCACTGATATCCAATTAGAATTTGTCTTCATTCTAACGAAGATATTGTGATTTATGTAATTATGAATGCAAGTGAGTTTATTCCTTAATTTAAATAAGTCTTTTTCTTTTGAGTAGTGTTATTGGAATATTTAAATTTTAATTTGGAAAAATATGGAGAGATGATTTTATGAAAACCGGTTTTGCTTGGTATTTCATTTGAATAGTCTTTTACACTTTTTATAATGTATAATTTAATTGTTTTGGAGTATGAAAAAACTTGGACTTTTACTAATGCTATTCACATTTGCCGCTTGTACTAATGATGATTTTTCTGTATTACAGGAAAATGAAGAAATTACCTTACCCACTGCTGTAACTAGGGCCTCTGGAGATAAACTATATGATTTATTAGGTTATGGATATGATGTGACAGGATTATACTTTACTTCTGCTTCTGCTAAAAGTAAAATAATTGATATAGTTGCACTGAGAAAGGATTATGAGGAAAGGGTCGATATTGGCGCTGTACCTTCCAATTATGCTAGAATGACTTCGGGTACTACGGCACAAGACTATACTCGTAATGTAACTTCTAAAGTAAAACTCGGAGGAGCATTATCTTTATTCTCGGGTTCTTTGAGTAGTTCTTTTAGTAGCACTCAACATTATACATCGAAATACTCTATAGCTGATTATACGTCTTTTATTAGGAGACGTAGACTTTTTCTTACTGCTTCGACTGAGTTACTATCTAAATATTTGACAAAAATGTTTGTTGATGATTTATCTAAACAATCTCCGTCTTTTATTATTCAACATTATGGGACACATGTATTAACTGATATTACTTTGGGAGGAAGAATAACAGTTCTATATAGAAGTTCTATTAATACATCAAAGAAAACAGCAACCGTAGAAGCTGGATGTGCATCGGGTATAAAAAATATGTTTAATTTGAGTGTTGATGGGCATTATGATCAAACTTTGGTTAAGGATAATTCGGAGCAGGAAATTGTTTATAGAACAGAGGGAGGAGATCCGAGTAGAGCTTTAATAGGGCAACTTAATTATGATTCTAAAAATCCATCCGTAATTGATATATCATCATGGCAACAGAGTTGTGATGATAATAATATGACTTTAGTTGATGCAGAACCTGGAAGTCTTATTCCAATTTATGATTTGGTATCTGATATGGGTAAGAAAGAGCAGTTGAAACTTGCGGTGGAAAATTATTTGAAGGAGCATAGTTATGTAGACATTGATGATTCTAGTAAAGGAGGAGCTGTACGTAATAATTCCCGGGGGCATAATACCAGTTCGTATGGTAATTCAACTCGAGTTATTGGGGCTAATGGAAATAGAAGTACTTATAGGAGACCATAACCTCTTGAAATTATGCTTTTATACAGGGCTTTTCTATTTTTTGAGGTAGAAATAGCCCTGTATAAAGTTTATTTTTATCAGTATTCTATCTTATCTTCTTTTTCCATCCACTCCTCAAAAGCTTTGATTGCTTCGTCGTGGAGTAATACTTCGGATGGCAGCTTGCGGTTCTCCGGTTTCAGTTCCAATTCATCGTAGATAAACGAGTCGTCGAATCCGATGTTTTTGGCATCTGTCTTGTTATTGCCATAGTACATCTTGTCTAATCGGGCCCAATAGATAGCACCCAGGCACATGGGACAGGGTTCGCAAGAGGTGTAAATCTCGTAACCGCTCAGGTTAAAAGTTCCCAGTTTTGAGGCAGCCGCGCGGATAGCGCTTACTTCTGCATGGGCAGTGGGGTCGCATGAGGCTGTTACGCGATTGACGCCTGTGGCCACTATTTCTCCATTTTTTGCAATGACAGCTCCGAAGGGGCCTCCTCCGTTTGCTACATTTTCTCTGGAAAGTTCGATGGCTTTCCTCATTAGTTCTTCTTTGGTCATGTGATATAAAAAATCTATCGTTAATATTGTTATACGTTTTTTGCAAATATAAACAATATGAACGATAGATTGTTTCTTCCGGCAGAGAAATCAGCTTATTCTTTTTGAATAGTCGGACTGTTGATGCCGTCGGGCGGGTATATGGTTGCCATCCGTCGGGCTTCCTGTTACCAATACCAGCACAGACCGAAAGAGTAGGGATAAAGTTCGGGACCTTTTTTGTGTTCGAAGAGGCTGTAGGTAGAGTAGCGCAAATACACTCCGATGTCACCGTAACCTGCTTGTGCCAGGAGGTTAATACCTACCGGGTGGATATTCAGGCCGCTGTCCAGGTTCTTTTTATGTCCGTTGACCTTTGCTTTCGACTTAGCCCCATGACGGATTTCCGCTTCAAGTCCGGCTGAAAAGAATAGAGGACCGTGAGCATTGCTGTGGCTGAATCTTTTTTGCCATTCCAGGGCTACCGGAATGCGGAAGTAGAAATAGCGTAACCGGCTTTTGGTATACACTTCCTCGTCGGGAACACCCGGAACAATGCCGGTGACTCCATCTATTTGTCTGAAGGCATAGTTGTTGCCCAGGCGGAAAGAGCGGTATCCCCAGCCTAAACCGGTCGTTATGCCCCATTGGCGATCACGTGAGAGTGTCAGGGAGCCTTGAAACAGATTGAAACCGATTTCCCAGGACTTGTTGGCGTTTATATTCAGTCCGTCCGGAGTATTGAAGTTGATGCCGTCAGAGAGCCGTGTGTATCCCATATAGAATCCGGCAATATGCGGGTCGAACCGATAATGGTTCTTTCTTTTGACGAAGGGGACGGTGAATGCCGTGCGGCGTTCGGTGGTTTGTCCGTCCGTATAGATTCCCTCAAAAATCTGATCGTTCTCTATCGTATCGCCGTGCGAAGACTGTTCGTAAAGTTTTACCTTTATTTTCCCTTCGTTTTCTTTAATCAGGATTTTGCGTCCGTTGACGTAAAGAGTCGTGTCTTGCGAAATGCCTTCTTGAGCCATTCCCGCCATCGGGATCAGCATAAACAGTAATAAATAAATGTGTTTCATATTCTTATAATGTTTAGTTTTTTTTCATAAATAACATGGTTACCAGATCGTCTGCATCCAACTCGCCCTCGATGTAAATCAGGGTAGCCGAGCCTTTTTTACCGGTTTTGAACAGGATGAACCGGTTGACATCTTCTTTTAGCTGGGGCAATTGATAATAGCCGGACTGGATTTGTCCGCCTGCCACCACTTCCTTCACTTTCTTTGCCTTCTTTTTGTCAGCATCGAGACAGTTGAGAATGGTGGGCAGTGCTTCTTCAACGTCTTTAAAGACAAGGCTTTTATAGAGAGTCATCTGGTAGGTTTCCAGCATTTCGTTGGACAGCTCTACCATAGTCACTCCTTTTTGTTTACCGTATTTCTGGAATACGGAAGCTATTTGTAGTCCCTGTTGTGCTCTTGCCATGCCGGAGGCGACAGTAAGTAGCAGGATAATCCATGTGGTGCGAATGACTTTATTCATACTTCGTTTCTTTTATTATTTTCTTTTTTTATTCGGAGAACAGCGTAGCGAATACTTCCTCCTCGCTGATACTCACATCACGAAACGCGATCATGGCTTGTTCGCGTACCAGTTTGGCATCGGTATAGCATTTCCCGTCAATGATTACATAATTAGCGGTTGAGGTGTTGAAATGTCGGTTGAGACCGGCAATACCCAATATAAGCAATATTCCGGCAGCCATTCCGCTGAATATGTAAAGTAGACGGCGGCGCAGAGGGACAGAAGTTTTCGGAACTTCGGGGACGGCAGTCTTGCTCTGCCGGTTCTCTTCGTTGAGGAAAGCAAACATCGGGCGGTACATCTGCAGATGTTCCGGTACGATGCCCCGGGTGAAAAAACGGCGGAGCTCACGTTCTTCTTCGCAGGTGGTTTCCCCTTCAAAATACTTGTTCAATAATTCTTCTATATTCATGCTTCGTTTCTCCTTTTTCTTTGTTGTATGGTTTGCAGGTAAATGTCTCTTACTTTTTTCCGTGCCCTGGATAAATTGCTGCGGATGGCTTCGGAGCTGCATCCTGTTATCTCGGCGATTTCTTCGGTTTCGTACTCTTCTACATCTTTCATCCGGAGGATGGTCTGTTGCAGAGGTGGAAGTGTACTGATGATATGTCGCATCAGGCTGAATTCGTCTTTCTCTTCAAGCAAGCGTTCGGGGGTGGCGACCGGACTGGCAGCCTGTACGCTGTCGAGCGATAGGTTGTCGGGATGTTTCCCTCTGAGGATATCCATGCAGGTATGATGGGTCATAGTCATGGCAAGGGCCTCAATGCTATGGTATTCGTCCAGTTTCGGACGAAGGTTCCATAACTTCAGCATCACTTCCTGCACGGCATCTTCGGCATCCGAGTGGTCATCTGTCAACTTCCGCGCATAACTAAGCAGTTTGTCGCGGAGTGGAAGAACGGCTATTTTGAATTGTTTTAGTTCCATTTACATAAGCAAGACGGAGAAGGAAGGAAAACGTGACATGGAAAAGATAAAAAAATGATGAACGATCAACAATAAGTAGTATCCTGACAGGTGGAATGTAGTGTGAGGTAAGACGATCTCTATCGTTTATGGTTGATCGTTCATCGTTCATTATCAGATCTTTCCCAATATTTTATCCATCACCCAGTTAGTCGTTGTGGCACTTTCGCCATCACACGAACAGGTGGATTTTCCAAGAAGATGGTCTACTACGGCCTGAATCAAGGGCTGCTGTACGTGTTCAGGGTTTTCTACCACTATTTCTTCACGTCCTCTTTCAGTATGGAGGGCAATCGGGTCATAGGTAAATACGGAGAAGCAGATCATGCCTTTATCGCCGATAATTTCGATACGGTCTTCGCGGGCCGAATCATGGGCTACGAAGCACCACGAACCGCTCCCTACCAATCCGTTGTCGAACTGGAAACATGCGCTCAGTGTATCTTCTGCCGGATAGAGTCCGCCACGGTTGCTTTTATAGCCACTGGCTTCGAGTATGCAGCCGAACATCTCCTGCAGAAGGTCGATCTGGTGTGGTGCGAGGTCATAGAAGTATCCTCCTCCGGCAATATCGGCCTGTACACGCCAGGGCAGATTCTCTCTGTTATAGTCCAGATCGCGAGGGGGCTGTGCAAAACGGATCTGTACGTTGATTACATTGCCGATCGTACCTTTGTCCACCAGTTCCTTCACTTTCATAAAGTAAGGCAGGTAACGCCGGTAGTAGGCTACAAAACAAGGGACTCCCGTCTCTTGTGAGATGCGGTTGATGCGGGCACACTCTTCGTAAGTCTGTGCCATTGGCTTTTCGATATAAACCGGTTTTCCGGCTTTCATGGACATGATGGCATAAGTGGCGTGTGAAGAGGGCGGAGTGGCTATGTATACGGCATTTACTTCCGGATCGTCTATTAACTCTTGTGCGTCGTCATACCACTTCGGTATGTTCCGCTCTTTAGCATAGGCTTTGGCTTTTTTACCGTCACGGCTCATGACTGCCACTACTTTGGAGCCTTCTACTTTCTGAAAAGCAGGTCCGCTTTTGTATTTGGTCACCTCTCCGCAACCAATGAATCCCCATTTTATAATCTTATTGCTCATATCTTTTTATTTATCGTTCCGCAAATATACTCAATTCTGCCGAAAGCAAAGAATGATTTACAGTTATCCTGATAGAGATCGTTCGCGTTCGTCCCTTAGTACGATGGTATCGGTTGCACAACTCGTACACGACCAGTTGCTCAACTCGTACTGTACCAGTTGTACAACTGGTAACTGTTATCTTTAAAAGAGACGGGAGGAGGGAAGAAAGCCGGTTATTGTTTCCCGTAATATTTGCGATAAACGGACTGGTATTCTCCTTTTTTTCGGAAGTCGGATAGCCATGTATTCAGGCTGTCGAGTAGGGCGGGAGATTGCTTGCTGACTCCCCATGAATAGAATTGCGTGAAACTGATGGCGGTATTGATATCGAGCTGGGGTAGCGAGTCCACAGCCATCCGGGCGATGCCCTCGTCACATACGGCATAATCGATGTCTCCGTGAGCAACCATTGCGATCAGTTGCTCGGAACCATATTTCTCTATTTCGTTAACATAGATCGTATCGCCTATTTCATTGCTCAGGTTGCGGATACGCAGGATGGAGGGAGATCCTTTGACGACATTCAATGTTTTGCCTGCCAGGTCGAGTTGGCTTCTGATGGCAAGTGAATCGTTTTCTCCGACTTTGCGTTGCACCAGGACTTGTTTGCTTAAAATGATGGGGGAGGTGAGGAGCAGCGAGTCTTTCAGTTCACTCGTAGCCGGTATGCCATAAGCCACTACATCATACGTTCCGTTGGCCAGCCCTTCCAGCCGTTGATTGAAGCTCATCACCGGAGAGACCTGTACCTGTAAACCTTTGTCGCGCGCAAACGCCTCTATCAGTTCGTAATGGAATCCCGAAACCGTATCTCCATCCACATAGAAGCTGATGGAGTTGTATTCTGTTGCAGCATGAAGAATGCCGCTTTCTTTGATCTCGGCATAATCCCGCGGATGTCCTTGGGGCTTTTCTTTGCGGGGCCAGCAGGTGACAACGAGGGCTGATATCAGTCCCAGTACAACGTATTTCAGATACTTAGGTCTCAGTAGATTCATGGCGGCAGTTAGTCATAGAAGTTCCAGGAAACACCAATCTTAAACAGGCGCGGGTTGATGGGGTAATGGGGTGACAAGAAATAATTCGAGTTACCCATTCCCTGATTGACGTGGTACATCATCGCGAAAAGGCGCGTACGTTTCAATTGCAGGTTGGCATATACATTGATGATCGGATAACCGCCAATCTTTACCTGGTCGTCTTCCGGTTGCAAGTGGAACTGCTGGATGGCGGGAGTATATGCCGGAGCATAATATTTGGTGAAATAGCGTACGTCGGCTCCCAATTGTACGTGAAGCACTTTCTTAGCCAGTGTTGTCTGGATATAGAGGTTATGGTATAGTGAAAGTTCGGGCAGGGGTAACACGGTGTTGTTGCTCGACTTTTGCCAGGTCACTTCATTGTCCAGATGAAGAATGCCCAGGCGGAAGTTTTGTGACAGAGTGGCGGAAAGCACTTGGATATTACCTCCATTCTGTTGGGGCAATGCTTTTTGATTGAAATACGTATAGTTCTTGATGTTTTCCACTCCGGCTTTCAGGTTGGTTTGCCAATGTTCTATGTTCAGCTCACCTTCCAGTCGGGTACGGAATTCTTTTTCCATATTGTCATTGTCCCAATAGAAGTACTTGGAGTGATAATGACGCATATAGAATGCGGGAAGAGTGTTACTGATGGATCCGCGGGCAATAAAGCTGACCGTGTCTTTCCATAAGCGGAAGTTCAGGTCGAGGTCGGCGTTGACACGGAATTGCCCGATCGCTTTATCCAGGATTCCCACTTCACCCATGGCGCGGTAGTGGAGCGTTTTTCCCTGGCGTTTGGCCAGTTCACCTCCGACAAAGACTTCATGTTCGCTGTATTTATCCACGCTTACAGAGTCCCGGTCCATAAGCCGGTAATTGCTTAACTTATGCGAGATGAAAGCTGTCAGCCCGGCTTTGGCATATTTATTGAAACCCTCGAGCAGTGCGATTCCCAATGTGTTTTTGACTCCGATATAACTGGTAGAGTCATTCACCAATTTGTTTCCGGGTTGGATATAAGCCTCCGGATAAATTTTGTACAGTTCGTCCTCCGAAGTAAACTGGTGGCGGCTGCGTTCCACTTTCATCGTGTGGATGAAACTGGTGACCGGAACGAACTCTGTCTTTTGAGTGTTGGTTGTGTCATCTTTGGCTTTCTCCACTTCACGCGTGAATCCCAGTTTATAGCGTTGGGTGAGGAATATGTAAAAGTCTTTGTTACGATTGGCGCTTTTGCTCAACAGGGTAGGGATATTCTGCGATTCGTATTCCTTTTTTCCCTCCGCCATCTCTTCCGGACGGGTGATGTAACGGTCGTCGGTGATACCGCCATTCTCGTTCATCTTCAGATAGTTGTTGCTGTACAGTAAAGTGGCTTCGTAGCGGTCGCCTATGTAACTTCCGAAAAGTGCGGCATTAAAGTAAGAGGTATTCTGGTTGTTATAATATCCCCGTCCGTACAGGTAATCGAAGTTGAAACCAAATGCCAGCCGTTTATTCACATTAACAGAAAAGTAAGACTTAAACCGTTCTTCTCCATTGATCTTATTACCGGCTTTATAGTAGGTAAGATTGGTGAAGGGCACGTTACTGTTGGTGAAGTTGAATTCGTCGGGACGTATGAAGAAGCTTGAAAAAGGTTCCATAAAGATGGTCGGTTCCGCGTCCCGACGTTCAAAGAAGAGGCGGGACAGACGGGGAGAACCTAAATTGCCCAGATAATTATAATGTCCTGTCAGACCTTCTACCAAGTTGGTGTTCTGAAACATGTGGGTTGCGGTATCAGCCGGGATTCTTTGAATCGTCCCCAGGTTTTCGCTGACGTGCCACATATAAAGTGTCGGAGGAAGTCCCTGTATCTCAACGTCTGTACTATCTTCCTGAACCCGCATGGCCGGGTCTATCTGGTTGCCGTTGGCATCTCTGCCGGTACGGGGATCAACTTGTTGTGTAGGGTTGAACTGTGCCTGTGCGGTCAGCAAACCTACAACAAGGAGTATATATGTAAGTAGGATTCGTCTCATAATTAGCCGCAAAGATACTTATTAAAATGAGAATTGAGAATTGAAATTTAAAAATTATCCGCTATCTCTGCCTGTGGCATAGCTAATAATTTTTAAATTCCGATTCTCAATTCTCAGTCAGTTTAAGCTTCTCTGATCAGTTCCATCCCTTTTTTGATGGCCTCTTCGTTCATCGGGATCAGGTGATGGTGGCGTTCGGGCAAAGTTTTCTTCAAACCTTTCACTACATTTTCTAAAGTGACAATGGGGCGAAGTTTCAGCAATCCTCCCAGCACGATCATGTTGAATGCTTTAGCATTGTTCATTTCATTGGCCGCATCCATTGCATCGATGCGGTACACCTTGATATCCTTGCGGGTAGGCGGGTTGATAATGCCGTATCCGTCGTAGATCAGGATACCTCCGGGTTTCACACGGCTTTCGAACTTTTCCAGTGAAGGCTGATTCAGAATGATAGCTGTATCATATTTGCTCAAGATCGGTGAAGAGATCTTGTCGTCACTTACAATGACTGTAACGTTGGCTGTTCCGCCACGTTGCTCAGGACCATAAGCCGGCATCCAGGTCACTTCTTTGCCCTCCATCAGTCCGGAATAGGCTAAAATCTTTCCCATAGACAGTACACCCTGTCCACCGAATCCTGCTATAATTATTTCTTCTTTCATCTTAATAATATTAACTTATTATTTATCTTTCAAGTCGCCAAGAGGATAGAAGGGGAACATGTGTTCTTCCATCCATTTGTTGGCTTTCTCCGGAGTCATTTTCCAGCCGGAACTACAGGTCGAAACGATTTCTACCAGGTTGGAGCCTTTTCCGTTCATTGAATTTTCAAAAGCTTTACGGATTGCTTTTTTAGCTTTCCGGATAGCCGGAACGGATTGTACCGACTGACGGGTTACGTAAGCTGTACCTTCCAGTTGGGCAGCAATCTCAGTTATCTTCAACGGATATCCGTGGAGTTCCGGATCACGTCCATAAGGACAAGTGGCGGTTTTCATTCCCATCAGGGTAGTAGGAGCCATCTGGCCTCCGGTCATACCGTAAATGGCATTGTTGATAAAGATAATCGTAATATTTTCACCACGATTCAATGCGTGGATAGTCTCTGCCGTACCGATGCAGGCAAGGTCGCCATCTCCCTGATAGGTGAACACCAGGCGATCCGGCCAAAGACGTTTGATGGCAGTGGCAAGTGCCGGCGCACGTCCGTGTGCAGCTTCCTGCCAGTCAATGTCAAGGTAATTGTAGATAAATACAGCGCAACCTACGGGTGAGATACCGACTGCTTTGTCTTCCAGTCCCATCTCCTCGATTACTTCGGCAATCAGTTTATGTACAACGCCGTGGCTGCAACCCGGACAATAGTGCATGCCATTGTCGTTCATCAGAGTCGGTTTCTTATAAACCAGATTCTCGGGCTTGATTATTTCTTCTTTCGTCATAACTTCTTTTTTTTATCTTTAAGTGACCGGGCTTGCTTGTTCTAAGTTCGGGTGTCTTAAACTACGCAGACTTAAAATGCTTCAAGGCCCGGATACTTATCTGTTGGTGAACCGTATAAAAAACTCCATCAGCT